>OGGJ01000036.1_pt1 | contig 137077 bp, 123 predicted proteins | sample 1571071 | NCBI WGS metagenome assembly OGGJ01 (sample SAMEA2581954, study PRJEB24529) | metagenome | biome: Human gut stool | place: China | collected 2011
AGGCGGTCTTGATACCACTGCCATCATCCCATGGTTAAAGGAGACATACGGATACGATGTTATCTGTGCATGTATAGATGTAGGTCAGGAGAGTGAGCTTGAGGGTCTTGACGAGAGAGCAAAGTATTCAGGAGCTGAGAAGCTTTACATCATCGATGTTGTAGACGAGCTCTGCGATGAGTACATCATGCCAACAGTTCAGGCTGACGCTGTATATGAGAACAAGTACCTTCTCGGTACTTCATTTGCAAGACCTATCATTGCCAAGAAGCTCGTTGAGGTTGCACGTAAGGAAGGCGCTGTTGCCATCTGCCACGGAGCTACAGGTAAGGGTAACGACCAGCTTCGTTTTGAGCTTTCTATCAAGGCTCTTGCACCGGACATCAAGGTTATCGCTACATGGAGACAGCCTGAGTGGACAATGCAGTCACGTGAGGATGAGATCGCTTTCTGTAAGGCACACGGCATCGATCTTCCATTTGATGCAAAGCATTCTTACAGCCGTGACCGTAACATCTGGCACATCAGCCATGAGGGCCTTGAGCTTGAGAATCCTGCAAATGAGCCAAACTACGATGACCTTCTGGTTCTCTCAGTTACACCTGAGAAGGCACCTGATGAGCCTGAGTACATCGACCTTGACTTCGAGAAGGGCTACCCTGTAGCACTCAACGGCAAGAAGATGAAAACTTCTGATATCATCCGTGAGCTGAACAAGCTCGGCGGAAAGCACGGTATCGGTATCATCGATATCGTTGAGAACCGTGTTGTCGGCATGAAGTCACGTGGTGTATACGAGACACCTGGTGGAACTATCCTTACAGAGGCTCATAAGCAGCTTGAGGAGCTCACACTTGACCGTGATACCATGGAGTACAAGAAGCTTGTCGGAACAAAGTTCGCAGCACTTGTATATGAAGGAAAGTGGTTCTGCACTCTCCGCGAGAGCCTTTCAGCATTTGTTGCCAAGACTGAGGAGCGTGTAACTGGTCATGTAAAGATGAAGCTCTACAAGGGTAACATCATCAAGGCTGGAACAACATCTCCATATTCACTTTACAATGAGTCAATTGCATCATTCAAGACAGGTGATATGTATGATCATCATGATGCTGACGGATTCATCAACCTCTTCGGTCTTTCACTTAAGGTAAGAGCTATGAAGAAGCTTGAGAACGAGAAGAAGAACAATAAGTAATTAAAGAATATAAAAAACAGCATCCCCGGTATGGTTATTAATCATGCCGGGGATGCTGTTTATTTATTCTTAATTATATTCTCTTCTTTTGGACTTCAACTTGTCTTTCCACTGCTCTAACGTCCAATTCCGCGTGATGGCAAGCGACTGGATTATTTTCCAATTTACGACACTTACATAAGCCAATACAATGCTAATACTATCAAGTAGAAAATAACAAATACAAAAAACACAATACTCAGAACCAGATAAATAGTCGGTTCATTTCCCATCACTGCATTCTTGGGATTATTTTTATTAACATATATCGTATAAACCGCCCCTCTTGTATGAAGCGGTGAAAATATATTCCTACTTACCCAACCAACATAATTATACCCTTTATCGTCACGGATAAGGAACTCAGAAAAGTAATGATTGCTATTACCATATGCGATACCTTCAGTTTTATAGAATTGAGTTTTTATGTATAAATATCTAGCCAAAAATATCATATCCAGCATAATATAAATAATTATATATTCTCCATGCATTATTGCATCCCCCTTAATGAATCACATCTAACATAATATAAATCATCTACCTTATCTTACCACTCCCCAAAGTTCCTCGGTAAACTACTATAACAATAGCACTATGTATAAACCAACAAATATAAACTCCACAATACTCAGAACCATATATATAGTCAGTTCACTCCCCATAACTCCATTATATGGATTATGTTTTTTTACAAATATGGTATAAACATCCCCCCTTACATGATACCTTGAAAATATATTATTTGTTACACTGCAGACATAATTATGCCCTCTGTATCCATATATAAACTCAGAAGTGTATCGTCTGTCATTTCCATTTGCGACGCCTTTGGTTTTATAGAATTGGGTTTTTATGTATAGAAATCTTGCAAAAAAAATCATATCCAGTAAAATCCCCATAACTAATGCTTCCATTTTCTATCCCTCATATTTTATATTAGCAATTATAGATTCTTTACATTTACTATTCTAGCATACATCAAACTTTACCATTTGTAAACAACCGTACCTCCGTGTCCCCGACACAAGATACAATTCCCGAACAATCTTCCGTGCAAATGGAGGCAGGCTGCTGTATATATCATTTTCAAACCGTTGCTAAGACGCCGGCACTTAGTAAGCTGGGAAAGCTGGCACACAGTACCAGCAAATCCCAGCGAACTTAGTACCGCTGCGTCGTAGCACGAGCGCAAGCGTGTTTGAAAATGATATATACAGCAGCCTGCCTCACACATCCGCACGAAACCTACCCCTGAAATTTCTCTCTGTCAATCTCCTTCTCTTCCACTTTCCTGTTGACATATGTCCGAAGCAGCGCATAACACACTGAGCTGATTGGAATAAATGTAAGCATCCCCATTATACCAAACAGATTGCCACCGATTGTAACAGCAACAAGCACCCACATTCCCGGCAGTCCAACAGAACTTCCAACAACATGAGGATATATAAGATTTCCTTCAATCTGCTGTAATATAAGGAATACTCCCACGAATATAAGTGCCTTTAACGGGCTTGTCATCATTATAAGAATCACACCGACTATACATCCGATAAATGCACCAACAATCGGAATAAGTGCAGTAACCGCAATAATAATTCCTATAAGAAGTGCATAAGGCATTCGCAATATAGACAATGTAATAACAAACATCGTTCCAAGAATACATGCTTCAAGGCACTGTCCTGACAGGAAATTAGAGAATGTAGTGTTGGTAAGTCTTAACACTTCAATGATTTTATCTGCCCTGCTCTCAGGCATGCACACATACATAAGTTTCTTACACTGTGATGCAAGCTTTTCTTTCTGGAAAAGCACATAAACTGAGAATACAAACCCAATAAAGAAATTAGTAATACCTGAGAAGAATCCGCTTATAGCCCCGATTCCGCCATTAATAATTCCTTTAGTTCCTATTGAAAGGAAATTCATAACATTTGAAAGAACAGAATCCCAGTTGATTGATATGCTGCTTAACTTTTCCTCATACTCAGGATATGCAGACAGCTTGACCTGCAGCCAGTTGATTAGATTATTAACCGCTGTTGGCACCTGTCCTATAAGGTCAGCAATTGTGTTCACCAGTTCAGGCACAACCACAAAAAGTACGCCTGCAATAATAGCCAGTATCAAAATCAGTGTAAGCATATAAGCAAGCACTCTTATAAGTCTGGGATGCTTCTTCTTACAACGCTTGTCAAACAGCCTGTTAAGTCCTTTTTCAATTGCTTTCATAGGTACATTGAATACAAATGCGATGACTGCGCCAATTATAAATGGCATTACAAGTCCTGCAAGATATGATATAGAATCAAGAATTCCAGTCACATTGTTAAGGGCAAGGTATATTACAATTAGCACTGCGCCTATCGTAATTCCCTTAACAACCTGACTGTCTTTAAAATGTCCTTTGTTCATACAACCCCTCCACTCTTTAAAGTTACTTCTAATATACTATACAGAAGTCCGGGATTCAAACATATTATATAAATTTAAGAATTGTAAAATGTTAGTTATACTGTGCATCAACCATACTCATCATCATTCGCATATTGAATGCTCCCATGAACTTCACTGATGGAAGATATACAAAATGCTTCTTCTGGATTACACAGTCATCCTCATATTCATCATCATACACTTCAAGTCTCATAACCTCATTTACAAGCTGACCCTTACCCGGCTGTACATTGAATGCGCCTTCTATGAATGGTGCGAAGCAGTCACGCTCGCCACTCTGGTCAGGGTCATATGCAATAAATGTATGAATCATACTCTCATACTTTGTAATAAATAATCCATTATCTGCACCGCTTTCCTTTAGTGCATTTCTGTAATTGTCCATCTCTTCCTCATACACTGCTGACTGCTTATTAATAATCTCTTCTAACTCACCCGCAGTCATAGGAATATTTTCTGCAAAGAAAAATGCGAGTGGCTGGATGCTTCCATATAATAAAAAGCAGCTCATATCCGAATTAAGAGTCTGTGATACCTCAAGCTTATCAGTGTCACCCATATACATAAGAACTGCAAAATTGCCCTTAGAAGTAAACTCCTTAAGCATATTAATAGCTGCCTTTAATTCTGTTCTCGAAAAATGTCTCATAATATCTAATTCCTTTTCATTTAAACTATCGTTGATTATATCACCTATGACTGATATTTTCACTTCCAAATTTTACTTTTCATAATTTCATACAATCTTCATTCAGATATATGGACTTCAATATGCCACCACTTCTCAAAAATAAGCAGCCGCCCTGTTGATCAAACAGGACAGCTGCCTCTATAAAAAGATTAGGAAAGTAAGAAAGCTTTATCACAGAGCGTCGTTACCGGTTTCACCGGTTCTTATCTTGACTGCTCCCTCAATATCCTTGATGAATATCTTACCATCACCAAAACTGTTAGTATTAAGTTCTTCCAATACCTTATTAATTATACCCTCAACTATCTCGTCTTTTACGACAGTTCTTACACTTAATTTAGGTAAAAGATTTATACCCGGAGTTTCATCTCTTGTATATACCTGACCTGCGCCCTTCTGGTGACCGTAGCCAAATATTGTTGTAATCATTACACCTCTTGCACCCTCACTGTCAAGAATCCTTTTAAGATTCTCCAGCTTCTCAGGCTTTATAACTATCTCTAATTCTTTCATAATCCATAACCTCTTTTCTTCACATTTTAATATTCCTTATCACCATCAGGTGTCTTCATCCATACCTTTTCATGCTTCCACTTAATAAGAATCATATACAGCCATAGGATAAGACCTACACCCATATATCCTGCAAATCCTAACCATGTTGCCTTTCCGATACCGATAGTACAGAAGAATGCAATAATTGCCATGATTATAAGAGAGGCTATCTTAAGTCCTGTTGCACATTTGTATGGTCTCTCCCATTCAGGATGCTTCTTTAAAAGAACAAGTGAAGATATTGAAGTAATCACATAACACAATGCACACGCGAATGCCATCAGGTCAAAGAATGCTGTAATACTCTGCATTGCAATAAATCCAATACTTACAACAAGAATAAGTATGTTAGGAAGTGTTGGCTGGTTGTACTTATTAGTGTATGAGAACTGCTTTGGAAGGAAATTCTGACGACCCATAGCGTATATCATACGGACGCCTGAATACCAGAAACCAAGTACTGATGTACCAATTGGGAATACAACTCCGACAATACCCATTATAAGAACAAACCATGCAATCTTATCACCGAAGCAGTACTGTAATGCTTCAAATGTGATGAATGGGTGGCAGTCACCGCCATTAGTAAGCTCTGCCCAAGGCATTGCACCTGCAAGACAGAAGTAGAAAATTGTATATATAGCACCACATGTTATAACTGAACCAAGAATAGCTTTCTTCTGGTCCTTAATTGGGAAGTCGCCCTCCTCAACCATTGCCGGTACTGTCTCGAATCCGAAATATGGTGTTATCATAAATGAACAGCCAACAACCCATGCAATACCGGTTGCAAAGTTACCACCCCACTGCTTTTCATTGCTGCTTGTAAAGAAATCTGCGAAATTAGCAATGCTCCAGTGTCCACTGAACAGGAAAAGTAATGAACAGATAAGAATACCTGCGATACCTGCCATAAGCATGAATGACTGAACCTTGCCTGCTACAACATTTTTATAAAGACTGAGTACACACCAGAAGCACAGTACTAATGAACCGACAATAACTGCCTTGCCGCCTGTAAGTCCCAGACCAAACTGATGATTTAACCATTCAATAATTCCAAGTACACCTGCTGCAGGAACGGCTATCCATGCACACATGATAAGCCACGCTGACCAGAAACCTGCATGCTTGTTAATACCTACCGTATTGAATACCAGACACGAACCTGTACTTGGTAACATTGTCGAGAATTCAGCATACACAAATGCTGTTGGCAGTACTGCCAGTGTCATAAGTGCAAATGCTAAGAATGTTCCGGGACCTGTATATGACATGAATATACCATCCCAGTAACACATAAATGTAAATATTGCTCCCGTTGCCATTGCATATACATAAATCAGCTTCATTGATTTAGATAATGCATTTGTTTTCTTTTCGCCCATAATAGCTTCCTCCCTTATTGTTGTTCATGATTTGTTGTCACGAAGATTTCTTATGTGCCTAGCCGAATAATCTAAGATACCTTTCGGCTAATTCCATGGTTCCGTCCATCCAGCCGACACTTAATTCTGCTACCGGACCTGATTCCTGATGAGATGCAAGCCATGCAGTAAGCTGTAATCTTCTCATCATTATAAATGTGTCTATTTCTTCAAAATCCGTATCAGTGAACGGAAGAACCTTCTTATATCCTGCAAGCCATGCATTTACAAGCTTTGGAACAATTGGCTTGTCCTCAATAAAACTAAGTGCTGACGCAAGGTCATGTAAGTGCCATCCAAAACCGCAGTCATCAAAATCAATAACCTTAATCTGGTCGCCCTCAATAAGCAGATTAGCTAATCTTAAATCTGCATGTATGAGTCCAAAATTATTCTCATTAGTTCCATATCTTTCAAGTCTTCTCTTAATAATTCTTGAAACCTCTGACAATATATTTTCTGCCTCCGGGGTCATCTCTGGAAATGCTCTCCAGTCACCCCATGCAGCATGTTCACCTATTATCGTGTCGTAAGTCCATACCATACGGTCAAGCTTGTCTGTTCCGTTCCATATCTCTGTCTGACGGTGAAGATAAGCTGTTGTCTCACCGAGATATCTGAACTGCTTTACCATCTGCTCCTCGTTATTCTCATCAGGTGCTTCTCCCAGAAGAAAATCACATATAACGCAGAAATATACATTTCCATCCGGTCCTGTAATCTCCTGTATATTCTTACCATCAAGCCCTTTTATAGGATTAGCTACAAGAAGCGGTGTGTAGTCATTAATCTGTCTTAACCACTTCATCTCTGAATTAAGCTCATCCAATGTGTGATAACCTGGTCTGCTTATTCTAAGCACTCCCTCTTTTTCACCTGTTTCTTTGTTCTTGACCATATAGGTTGCATTCTCCGACAGCACTATGAGTTTCGCCTCACATCTGTCCTGCCATCCGTATTTTTCAAGCGAAGCATTTGCAACCGCATCAAATAAATCAACATTTTCAAATGCCATGTCATTATCCTCCAATCAGAAAAGGCGTACACAAATCTATCCGATTCATGTACGCCTTTGTACTTTTCTTATATTAAATTACTGTCCCATAGATGTTGTTTCCGGCAATGTGCTTCCGCCATCAATAACTATCTGTGTTCCGGTTATGTAGCTTGATTCATAACAACCAAGGAATGCTGCAAGTTCTCCAACCTCCTCAGGGTCAGCCAGCCTCTTCAAAGGAACTGCATCTGCAATTGCCTGTATTGCTCTCTCCGGATTCTCCGGGTCTGACTGCTTTGCCATTCCTTCAACAAGCGGTGTCCTTACATATCCCGGACATATTGCATTAACTCTTATATTCTTATCTGCAAATTCTCTTGCAAGTGCCTTCGTAAATCCTACCAGTGCCGCCTTAGATGTTGCATATGCAACCTCTCCAGGATCAGCAACCATATCTCCTGTTACAGAGCTTGTAACTACGATTGCACCACCACCATTTGCTATCATGCTTGGAATAACAGCTTTTGCCACATTCCATGCACCTTTGACATTAATATCAAGATGTAAGTCCCTATTTTCAAATGTGTCATCTTCAAGAAAGTCTTCAAGAACACATACACCTGCGTTACATACAAGCACATCTATCTTTCCATATGTATTCTCTGCAACCTCGACAAGCTTTTCAACACTCTTGTAATCAGATACATCAACCTGAACACCTGTTGCCTCATACCCTTCGCTTTTCAACTGCTCTGCAAGTTCAAGTACCTTAGGTCCTCTTGCTGCAAGCACACATTTTGCACCATACTTTGCATACACTTTGGCGATTCCTTCACCGATGCCTTTGGATGCTCCGGTAATTACTGCAACTTTTCCTTCTAACTTTCCCATAACGCCACGCACCTTTCTTAGTTTCCTGAATACAAAAAAGGACACGAAAGCTTTCACCTTCGTGCCCCTTTGCACTTCGCCATTAACTATAGTACCAAGTGCCTAAAATTGCAATAATAAAAATATGCATTTTTTCTTTAATTCTTAAGGAATTTTCAAGAAAAAATCTTTATTCATAAAGTGGGTACTTATCTGTAAGTCCCTTAACAAGCTCCATTGCCTTAGCCTGGTTAGCATCTACATCATCAACAAGCATAGCAATTGCTTCTGCAACAACATCCATATCAGCCTCATTGAAGCCTCTTGTTGTAACGGCTGCTGTACCAAGTCTGATACCGCTTGTTACGAATGGAGAAGCCGGGTCATTAGGAATTGTATTCTTGTTACATGTAATGTTAGCTGCATCCAGAAGCTTCTCAACTTCCTTACCAGTCTTTCCCTTGCTTAAGAGGTTAACAAGCATAAGGTGGTTATCTGTACCACCAGATACGATATCAAAACCTCTGTTCATAAGTCCGTTAGCAAGTGCTGATGCATTCTTAACAACATTTTCAGCATATACCTTAAAGCTTGGGTCAAGCGCTTCCTTTAAGCACACTGCCTTACCAGCAATAACATGCATAAGAGGTCCGCCCTGGATTCCAGGGAATACAGCCTTGTTAAGCTTGAACTTCTCTGCTGCCTCTGCTGAAGCAAGAATCATACCTCCTCTTGGTCCACGAAGTGTCTTATGTGTTGTTGTTGTTGTAACATCTGCATATGGAATTGGGCTTGGGTGTGCACCACCGGCTACAAGACCTGCAATATGTGCCATATCTACCATAAGTAATGCGCCAACTTCATCACAGATTTCTCTGAACTTCTTGAAGTCGATTGTTCTTGCATAAGCAGAAGCTCCTGCAATAATCATCTTAGGCTTGCATTCCTTGGCAATTCTTAATACTTCATCATAATCAATAAATCCGTCTGCTGTAACACCATAAGGAACGATGTTAAAGTATTTTCCAGAAATATTAACTGGTGAACCGTGTGATAAATGTCCACCACAGTCAAGGCTCATACCCATAACTGTATCTCCAGGATTAACAAGTGCGAAGAATACAGCTAAGTTAGCCTGTGCTCCTGAATGTGGCTGTACATTTGCATATTCACAACCAAAAAGCTTCTTTGCTCTTTCAATTGCAAGTGTCTCAACAACATCGACATACTCACAGCCGCCGTAATATCTCTTTCCAGGATATCCTTCTGCATACTTATTAGTAAGAGGGCTTCCCATAGCAGCCATAACTGCCTTACTTACAAGGTTCTCAGAAGCGATAAGCTCGATGTGGCTTCTCTGTCTTCCAAGTTCATCATCCATAGCCTTAGCAAGGTCTGGATCATAGTTTAATACTTCATCAAATGAATACATATAACTTCCTCCCATTATACTTTAGTGAAACAAAGTGTCCCTAGTTACTTATGATATAATTAAATTACGGATTAGTCAATTTAAAGTTGTGAATTCCTGCTTTTTTTAATATTTGTTTCTGTATATCGACTGCAACTCCATATCCCTGCTCCTCAAGTTCATATGTTGATTGTTCAAGTGCCATCTCAAATTTTTCAACCATACTTAAAAAATGCTGCGTTGCTATTCCTTTTCCAAGACCAAGTTTCTTTGCCTCATTCTCAAACGACTTCTGATTTATATTCCTTATATCATATTCGCCATCTATGTTAAGCGACATTTTCTCTGTGCTGCTGTCATATATAACAGTACTTAATAAATCATATGCCGGAGCTAATCTTATTCCTTTTAAATCCTCACTATATAAAAGAGCAATATTTTTAACATGATTATCTGTATTACCTATAAGATAATTAAATATACATAAATCCCATAGCCTTATCTGATCTTCAATTGGATTGCTTGAATAATTTTTTATTAGTTCAAATGCATCTGCTAAATAATCTTTCCCGTTTTTCTCGTATTTTTGTGACGCTGTAATTCCAAGTGCCTGTGCAAAATCCTCCTGATGAAGTCTTAATGGAACTTTCTTCCCCATTAATTCTTTGGATGTATCTAAAATCTTTCTGTCATATCTTTCAGTTGCAAATAAAAAATCATTTTCTTTATCATTAAGATTAATAATAAAACTATCTGGTGTCCTAATTCCTAGTTTTCTTGCTGTCAGCAAACATAACTGTTCATTAGCAACAATCTTTTTTAACCTTACATGGCTCTGCTTTAATATATGTGTACTTGGTGCCAGTCCCGCTGGCTGATACCATTCATTATTATTCCTGTCATAATATAATCCGGTCTTTCCTGATGCCCCAGCCAATGATAAATGTGATTTAATAACCAGTTCCGCTGACTTAGTTGCACCTTCTCTTGCAAATTCCAGCAATTCTTCATGTGATAATAATCTGTAAGAAGATTCTGTTATATTCATATCACCTTCTACTATTCTTATTGCTCCCAGACACTCGCTTCCTAATTCTGAAAGAACTGATATATAATCATTTTCATCAACATGAAGCCAACCCGCAACACACCTTCTTGTATATCCTTCTGGTAAAAGACTTTCAAAAAAGCATCGTGTTCTTTCTGGTGAAAAGCTTCTTTCATCAAGCGGTAAACTGATTGATATTGCTCTTGAAGATTTATCTTCTATATATTCCTCTGAATATGAAAATACAGCATCGTCAGAATTATGCCCTGTAATACTGCCAACATTAATCATATTTCCATTACATTCAATATATACCTCTAAATTTCTCATTATCTCCCCCTTACATTAATATTAATATCAAGTCCCAGAATTGAAATTAACTGCATTACTTTGCCAATCTCAACAGTTGTTTTACCTCTTTCTACATCTGATATAAAACTTACACTAAGACCAGTATATTCTGACAAAAATGCCTGCGTATACTTTAATTCTTTTCTCCTGTTCCTGATTATATTTCCAAGCCCCTCAGAATCAGTTATTTTCATAATATTCACCTCAACGCAAAAAACAAGCCGTACGGCTTTATTATACATATTTTCTCACAAATAAAGCCGAGCGGCTTTGTTTTGATAAAAGCATTATAATATAAGCCGTACGGCTTAGTCAATTTTCTTTTGTTACATAATTTCATTTTCTTGTAACAAAATAATATCCTGCGATTATTAATTTATATTGTGCCTTATGGGTATAGTATATATTTATCCAATCAGAACTTTTTGCCTTCAAACAAAAAACGAACCCACCCGAAGATGAGTCCGTTTCATAGTCTTAAACCGGCAGATTCTTCATACTCTCAAGACTTATAACAAGTGTTGATGTATTATGAAGAAGTGCTGAAGTTGTAGGCTGTATGACGCCCGTTACACCAAGTGCAATAAGTGCGGAATTGAATCCGACAATCACACGGTAATTTCTGTTAATCTTCTTAATCAGACTGTCACTTAATTTCTTAAGCATAAGTATCTGGTTAAGATCATCTGCGCCGACAGTGATATCTGCAATCTCTCTTGCAATCTCAGCACCATCACTTATGGCAATACCTACATCTGCTGCTGAAAGCGCCGGTGAGTCATTAATTCCATCACCAATCATAATTACCTTTCGTCTGGCTGCCCGCTCTTTCTCTACGAACTTAGCCTTGTCTTCTGGAAGAACTTCTGAATAATATTCAGTAACTCCAACCTTTCTGGCAATAGAGGCGGCTGTTCTTTCACTGTCTCCGGTCATCATGACAACCTTTGATATTCCAGCCTTCTTAAGCCCTTCAATAACCTCCGGTGCTTCTTCTCTTAATGGATCAATTATGCATATAACTGCTGCAAGCTGACCGTTAATTGCCATATAAAGATGTGAGCAGTCATCTGGAAGACTGTCAAATAACCCCTGCTTTCCTGCTGGAATTACACATGCTTCATCCTCAAATACAAAGTGATGGCTTCCTATGATAACCTTGCTTGTATTAATAAATGTTGATATTCCATGTGCAACAATATATTCAACCTTAGAATGCATCTCTTCGTGCATAAGGTTTCTTCTGCCAGCTTCATTAACAACAGCCTTAGCCATTGAATGTGGAAAATGCTCCTCTAGACACGCAGCTATTCTTAACAGCTCATCTTCCGGCATTCCGTTAAATGAATATACCCTGCTTACTGTTGGCTTAGCCTTTGTAAGTGTACCTGTCTTATCAAATACGATAGTATCCGCTTCAGCAATTGCCTCTAAGAACTTACCGCCCTTGACTGTTGCACTCGCCTGACTTGCCTGTCTTATTGCTGCAAGTACCGTAATAGGCATAGCAAGCTTCAATGCACATGAGAAATCAACCATAAGTATTGACAATGCCTTAGTAGTATTTCGTGTTAACAGATATGTAAGTGCAGTTCCGCCAAGTGAATAAGGTACAAGCTTATCTGCAAGATGCTCTGCTTTTGACTCAAGACCTGATTTTAACTTCTCAGATTCTTCAATCATCCTGACAATCTTGTCATATTTGCTTGAGCCTCCGGCACGCTTAACTCTGAATACTATCTCGCCCTCTTCTACTACAGTTCCTGCAAATACAGAAGTTCCCTCACCTCTTCTTACTGGCTCAGATTCTCCTGTAAGTGAAGCCTGATTAACCATAGCCTCACCACTGATAACAGTTCCATCAAATGGGATTACATTACCCATCCGGATTATTACATTATCTCCGTCCTTAACATCTTTCACAGATACCTGTACTTCTGCATCATCTGTCTTTAACCAGACCTTATTAACGTTAAGTGACATCGTTCTTGCAAGGTCGTCAACCGACTTCTTGTGTGTCCAGTCCTCTATTATCTCACCTATACCAAGAAGAAACATTACTGAACCAGCTGTATTAAAGTCTCTTCTTAAGATAGAAACTCCTATTGCAGTTGCATCAAGAACTGGCACTTCAAGTTTTCTTGCAAGCAATGTCCTGATTCCTTTATAAATGTACTTCATTGAAGATACCGTTGTTAATACCGCACATACCGGTGCCGGAATAAACAATTTCTTAGTCATTCTCCACAACACCTGATCTGCCAGCTTTTCAGTATAATGAGAATTGATTGCTCTTCCTGATGTTGCAAGAACATCTTCAGGAACCTCTACATTGCTGTATCTGAACTTAGCAATAGCTTCAATCACAGTCTTTCTTGAACATCTGTACTCAACAACTGCATCAGCAGTTCTCTCATACACTTTGGCATTCGTGACGCCCTGCAGATTCTTAAGATAATACTGCAAGGTATCTGCCTGTATAAAAGTCATGCCAGAAGCATCCATGTGAACACGGATTCTTCCGGGCACATCATGCTTTATTGTGAATTTCATACTCTATTACGCTTCCTCATCTTCATCTACTGAATCAAGTACAACTTCTTCTGTGTTATACTTTGTCTCATTGATTGTCTTAGCATCAGCATATATATCCTCACAGTTTTCCTGAACAGTTGTAGCTGTCTTCATTATACATGATTTAGCTCTTAAAACTGCTGCTGTGCAGTTAGTATAAAGTTTCTTGGCATCCTTGCTTGTAAGAATCTTAATTCCAGCTGTTCCAAATAATACACCTGCTGCAAAAAGTCCTGGTTTCTTTAAGTTATCAATTTTCATACTGTGCTCCTCTCTGTCCATATTGGACAATAAATGTTTCTTAAGTTTGTCGGTTATTATATTACACATCATGTAACATTTCTACATAAATCCTCTTATTGAGAAATCTTCTCAATATAGCAAAATGGAGAGATGAAACAGTTTCATCTCTCCATTGTTAGCAAATATTATTTAACTGAAACTGACTTTTTCCTGTCAACTACACTTGTTATCTTCTGATTCTTAATGTATCCGCAGGCTTCCAGCCCTGACTCAATAATTTTACTCCATTTGCTTTCTGATAAATTAATTGACGAATCATCGTTTAATCTTACAGTATAACCGCCATTATCGTTTTCATCACAAGTTATTCTGTACATATTCTTACGGTTAATTGCACCTATCTCTTCAAGTGTATTAACCATACGATATACAGTAGCAGCTCCTATTTTAGGATCCTTCTTTATTGCCTTGTAATAAATCTCTTTACAGCTTGAGCAGTCCTCTTCAAGAATCACATCAAGAAGCATAAGCCTCTGTTTAGTTATCCTGCAACCCTGCTGCTTGAGACGAGAAATAATAATGTCTTTGTCTTTATCAGGATTTCTGACCACCCGTTACCTCCTTTTAATGGCAGTGTCCTTTGCATTTTCCGCAGTCACCACCACATGTGAACGATTTACCGTTTTTCTTGTCGTGTACCATACTGCGTACAATAAGTGCAACTATAATCACCAATATTACTCCAACTATAATTGTTCCCAGCATAATTACACCTCCGATAATATATCATTTAATTACTTTGTTGCATTTAAAATCTTCTTAGAATCAACCTTTAATGTCTTACTTTCCTTATATGGTCTGAATAACAGATAAATGAAACCGACAATTATAAGAATAGCGATTACTGTGAATACGTTAAATGCTGTGTCGCCAGTAATAAGACCAGCAATCTGGTTAATTACAAGGCCTACAAGGTAAGCATATCCACACTGGTATCCGATTGCAATCCAGAACCACTTAGTGTTGTTCATCTCTCTCTTAATAGCACCCATAGCTGCGAAGCAAGGAGCACAGAGGAGATTGAATGCAAGGAATGCATATCCGCTTACTACTGTAAATGTAGCTGCCATATTGGCATATACTGTTCCCTCACCTGCTGAGTAAAGGATACCCATTGTACCAACGATATTCTCCTTAGCTACAAGACCAGTAATAGAAGCAACAGTTGCCTGCCAGTTACCAAATCCTAAAGGAGCAAATATCCATGCGATTGCCTTACCAATTCTGCCAAGAATAGAGAAGTCAATCTGATCATCTGCAAGCATTGTAAATGTTCCATCAACAAATCCGAAGTATGTTGTGAACCAGATAATGATTGTTGAAAGTGTGATGATTGTTCCGGCCTTCTTGATGAATGACCATCCACGCTCCCACATACTTCTTAATACTGTACCAACTGTTGGAAGATGGTATGCTGGAAGCTCCATAACGAATGGTGCAGGATCTCCAACGAATAACTTTGTCTTCTTTAAGATGATACCTGAGCAGATAATTGAGAATATTCCAAGGAAGTATGCTGATGGAGCAACCCATGGAGCACCATCAAAGATAGCACCTGCAACCATTGCTATGAATGGAAGCTTAGCTCCACAAGGAATAAATGTTGTTGTCATAATTGTCATCTTACGGTCTCTGTCGTTCTCAATTGTTCTTGAGGCCATGATACCAGGAACACCACAACCTGAACCGATAAGCATTGGAATGAATGACTTACCTGAAAGACCGAACTTACGGAAAATTCTATCCATAATGAATGCTATACGTGCCATATAACCGCAAGACTCAAGGAATGCAAGGAATATGAATAATACAAGCATCTGTGGAACGAAACCAAGTACTGCACCAACACCGGCTACAATACCATCAAGGATAAGACCCTTTAACCAGTCTACGCAACCGATTGCATCAAGACCTGACTCAAGAAGCACTGGGATACCAGGAACCCATACACCATAATTAGCAGGATCTGGAGCTGCGCCATCATATTCAATACACTGCTCAATAGCATCCTTAACACCAGCTGCATCTGTTGTCTCTGTTGTTACACTAAGATTTTCCTCATCTTCTACATCATAATCTAATGTAAGATTAGCTGGAACTGTGTTTTCAAGTTTCTTTAATGCTGCTACTGCTGCATCTGAATCATAATCGTCTGCTTCTGTATCAATAGCATCTGCATACTCTTCACCTTTATCACCAAGGCTGTCGATATATGCTGAGATAATTGCATCTGAATCACCATACTCATCAGCTACTTCTTCGTAAGCAGAAGTGCCGATTCCGAAGAGATGCCATCCATCACCAAACACACCATCGTTAGCCCAGTCTGTTGCCCATGTACCAACTGTTGTAACTGACACATAGTATACGATGAACATTACAACCGCAAATATTGGAAGTGCTAAGAATCTGTTAGTAACTATTCTATCAATCTTATCTGATGTAGAAAGCTTCTTCTCAGACTTCTTTGCAAAACATCCACTGATAATTGAAGATATATATGTATATCTTTCATTAGTGATAATACTCTCTGTATCATCATCAAATTCTTTTTCAAGAGTCTCAATCTCAGCTGAAACATCTGGAACATTCTTCATAAGAACTTTAATCTTATCATCCTTCTCAAGAAGCTTGATAGCAAAGAATCTCTTCTGTTCTTCAACAATATCAAGACCAAGTTTATCTTCTACCGCTGATATTGCTGCCTCAACCTTATCGTCAAACTTGTGAGCGATTGTATTGAGTTTCTTGCTCTCTGCAAGCTTAACAGCCTTTTCTGCTGCTTCCTTAATGCCAGTTCCCTTAAGTGCTGATATCTCAACAGCTTCACAGCCAAGGTTCTTTCCTAACTTGGCAAGGTCAACCTTATCCCCGTTCTTTTCCATGATATCAACCATGTTAACAGCCATGATAACCGGAATACCCAGTTCCATAATCTGTGTTGAAAGATAAAGGTTTCTTTCAATGTTAGTACCATCAACAATATTGATGATTGCATCAGGTCTTTCGTTAATAAGATAATTTCTTGCTACTACCTCCTCAAGGGTATAAGGAGAAAGTGAATAAATACCAGGTAAATCCATGATAGTGACATCTTTATGTCCCTTTAATTTACCTTCCTTTTTCTCAACTGTAACACCCGGCCAGTTACCAACGAACTGATTAGAACCGGTCAAAGCATTAAACAATGTTGTTTTACCGCAGTTTGGATTACCTGCTAATGCAATTTTAATTGACATTTGACTACCTCATTTCTTTTATATAAATGCTTATGCATTTGCTAACAAGCATTTGACCAACCTTACATTGATTAGATTATTCTAACCCTTATGCAAAAAAATCAGCCGACTTCTATCATCTCGGCATCGGCTTTACGAAGCGATAATTCATAGCCTCTTACTGTAACCTCTACAGGATCTCCCAAAGGTGCTACCTTTCTTACATAGACTTCAACTCCTTTAGTAATTCCCATATCCATAATTCTTCTCTTAACCGGACCATCACCATTTAACCTGGTAACTTTAACAGTCTGGCCTACAGATACATCTCTTAAAGTCATAGTTTATCTCCTTTTTATTCTATTTTTATATAAGAACCGGCATATTCAGTCCTTTATACCATTATTTTATTAGCCATATCTTTTCCTATGGCAACTCTTGATTCCTTAATGTTAACAATAACATTACCGTCAGTTTTAGTAACAACTGTTACCACTGCTCCCGGAACAAATCCAAGATTCTCAAGAAAACGTCTTATTTCTTCCTTCCCACCAATCCGCTGGATTGTGTATGGAGTTCCTTCATCAATCATAGTTAATGGCATAAGCTCATCTCCTCTTTTTAGCATATTGATAATGTTTTTCATTACCACCTCGGTTAGTATATTCTAATAGCCATTAGATGTCAACAACTTTTGTTATGTTTTTGTAATATTTTTTAGAACAGATTAACCCCTGATTGATATAACCAACCAGGGGCAAAATGTGCAATCTTTTCAATATATTAAAGTCAATAAATAATTATACTAACGCTGCCCCAAGTTTTTTGCAGTTTTCAACAGCAGTATCATCTGGTGCTTCCTGACAGATTACGCTGTCCGTTGCAAGAACAGCGCCTGCAGCCTTGCTTCTTTCTTCCCAGTCAGCCATCCATTCGCCGCTTCCCCATCCATATGAACCGAAAAGTGCTATTTTCTTACCACTAAGGCTGCCTTCTACCTCTGTGAACATTGGCTCAAACTCTGATTCTTCGAGATTCTCTGCTCCCATAGCAGGGCATCCGAATGCGATTCCATCATATTCAGCAACCTTTCCTGAATTAAAATCACTTGCCACAAGTACATCAGCCTCTGCTCCGGCTCCTTTAGCACCTTCTGCAACTGCGGCAGCCATCGCCTCTGTATTACCTGTTCCACTCCAATAAACTACTGCTACTTTACTCATTTTCCAATCTCTCCTTTTTTACTATTTATATGCTTAAACCGTTAATGCAGATATGCTCCTGCCACGGTCAAAGACTCTTAAATAAACTTCTGTGCATTTTCTGTAACGTGCAAACACCTTCTGGCTGAATACCTCATCACAATACACCTTCCATACTCCACAGCATTTGTAATTACAGCCTTTCTGTCTTATAAACTGAATTACATCTTCCACCGGGTAACTTAAGAACAGCCCTATTTCATGTGGAAAGCATGTGTTCTCCTCCACTCTCTGTTTAAGATGCCTGATGCCTGCTCCAACTTTATAATCTGTATACCCAAATGCTTTCAGTACATTCTGTACTGCTGGCTGAGACAAATCCTTCTCTAATCTGTCAGGTCTGAACACATATAAAAGTGCACTCTTTTCATTTCTCTTTAAAAATGTTACATACACGCCTTTGGCATTAAGTTCTCTGTTTACACTTGCAAGCTCTTTCTTAAAATCAGATATATTATCATATCTGTAATTAAAAAGACTGCCAGTCTTTAATCCGGCAAGCGTCGGTGAACACTCTTTTATTACTTCCCGCTCAATTCTTCCCAATACATCTGTACAGACCATTTCCAATCCCTTCCATATCGCACTTTATTGTCTTCTTTATTAGCATGCCTTGCTTTCGCCTAAATATGCTTCCAAAACACTTGTAAGCGACGCTGCACTGCTCGAATGTGTTCTCACAATATCAACATCATTCTTCTTAGCCTCTGTAACAGCCGATAAAACCATTTTATGAGAAACAGTATTAGTAAACAGTATCATAAGATCCGGAGTCCCAATCTGCTTGGAAAATCCGCTTTTCTCCTTAACAAATACCTTCGCCTTGCAGCCGTGTTTCTTACATATCTGCTGATACTGGCGTTCCATACATTCATTTCCACCAATAATAACTACGCTCATATGCCCACCCTTTCATTCAACTTACTTTCGTTAGCTTTATCTAACCTATATGTATAAAATAACGGGCACCCTAACTGGATACCCGTCACATCAGTTAGCTTTAACTAACTATTAAAATATCATTTTTATGTGTATATGTCAATACGTTTTTACAAATTATCTGTCAAATGGTGCATCATCGTCATTATTATCAAAGTCATCAATATCCGCATGACCATCTGAATGGTCATGACCGTCAATCATATTCTCTCTGTTGACAACTCTCTTAGCATCTCTCTGCTTCTCCACAAGCTCTGATAACAGTTCTTTAGTAGCCTTAGGTCTCTTGATATTCTTAATCTCAAAGTCACCCATTGTCTTGTCTCCAGAACATACTTTAATAGTTCCTACTCCGACAAGTCTCTGCATGAATGAGCGTTCCAATGAAATATCCATAATACGATACAGTCTTACCTCATCATCTTTAACGCTGAAAAAACCTCTACTTATAAAGAATCTGTCCTTAGAAACACTGTATCTTGTAAATGACCACGGAAGTCCGAGGAAGAGAATTCTCTTCCTGTCCTTCCATAATATATCTGTACTGACTTTATCTCTTGCCATAATATCCCCTCCAATTCTAATGGCACACTGCTGACATATTCTATGTATTACTTGAAGTACTTAACACCAGATTCGAATATCCTGATATCCTGCTCACCATATATATTAATAGCAACACTATCTCCGCGTCTCTCAGAATGTGCCATCTTACCGAAGCATCTTCCGTCTGGGCTTGTGATACCTTCAATAGCCATGTATGAACCATTGATATTCCACTCTTCATCCATAGATACATTACCATCAAGGTCACAGTACTGTGTAGCAACCTGTCCGTTAGCAAAGAGCTTATCAAGCCATTCCTTAGGAGCAACAAATCTTCCTTCACCATGTGAAGCTGGGTTGCAGTATACTCCGCCAAGTTCAGCATTAGCAAGCCATGGGCTTAAATTGCTGACAACCTTAGTATATACCATCTTAGATATATGACGGTTAATTGTATTAAATGTAAGTGTAGGTGACTGTGCATCCTGTCCTGTAATCTTACCATTAGGTACAAGACCAAGCTTGATAAGTGCCTGGAATCCATTACAGATACCAAGTGCAAGACCATCTCTCTCATTAAGTAGCTTCTCAACTGCTTCCTTCATCTTGGCATTACGGAATGCTGTAGCGAAGAACTTGGCAGAACCATCTGGTTCATCACCTGCTGAGAATCCACCAGGGAACATAATAATCTGTGCCTGGTTAATAGCCTTCTCAAATTCATCTACAGACTCTCTTATACTCTCAGCATCAAGGTTCTTAAATACCTTAACGATTGTATCTGCACCGGCTCTCTCGAATGCCTTGGCACTATCGTACTCACAGTTAGTTCCTGGGAATACCGGGATAAATACTGTTGGCTTGGCAACCTTATTCTTGCATACATGCACGCTTGGTGCTTCATATAACTTACTCTCAACCGGTGTAGTTTCCTTAGAAGCCTTAGTCGGGAATACACCCTCAAGGGTATCAGCCCATACGCTTAATGCTTCTTCTACATTAATTGAAACTTCCTTGTATGTGAACTTACCATTATCCTTAACAGTACCAACCTTAGTATAAGCTGTAGTAATCTCACTAAGCTTGTCTGCTGGAACTTCTGCAACGATACAGCCATAAGCTGGTGCAAAGAGGTCATCTTCCTTAACGTCTGCGCTGATCTCAAAACCTAACTTATTACCAAATGCCATCTTGCTGAGTGCTGGCACAAGTCCGTTAGCATCAAGAACATATGCAGATACGATTGCCTTCTTCTGGATAAGCTCATGTATTGCACTGTAGAGTGCCTTAACCTGTTCGAAATCCGGAAGATCATACTGATTCTTCTTAATATCAAATCTGACTAATACATCACCATCATTCTTAAGCTCAGGAGTAATAATATCTCCCTCCTTAGCTACATCAATAGCAAATGAGCAGAGTGTTGGTGGAACATCAATATGTTCAAATGTTCCTGACATACTGTCCTTACCACCGATTGATGGAAGTCCGAATCCCATCTGTGCTTCATATGCGCCAAGAAGTGCAGCAAATGGCTGGCTCCATCTTTCTGGATCTTCTGTCATTCTTCTGAAGTATTCCTGATATGTGAATCTGATCTTACTGAAATCACCACCGGCAGCAACAATCTTAGCTACAGAATCTGTAACAGCATATATTGCTCCATGATATGGGCTCCATGATGAAAGATATGGATCAAATCCATAAGACATCATAGTTACGGTATCGCATGAACCCTTAAGCACTGGAAGCTTTGCAACCATGCTCTGTGTCTCTGTAAGCTGATACTTACCACCATATGGCATATATACTGAACCGGCTCCGATAGAACCATCAAATCTCTCAACAAGTCCCTTCTGTGAGCATTCGTTAAGGTCTGCTAAAGTCTTTAACCACTTACCGCGTACATCTGTAACCTTAACCGGCTTAAGGTAATCGTCTTCCTGTGAAGGAATATCAACTACAACCTTAGTCTCCTGATGGGCACCATTAGTATCAAGGAATGCTCTTGAAATATTAACGATATCCTTGCCTCTCCAGTTAAGAACAAGTCTTGGTTCTTCTGTTACAACAGCTACCTCAACTGCCTCTAAGTTCTCCTCAGCAGCATACTGAAGGAATTCCTTGACATCCTTAGGATCAACTACAACAGCCATTCTCTCCTGAGACTCTGATATAGCAAGCTCTGTTCCATCAAGACCTTCGTACTTTTTAGGAACTTTATCAAGATCTACCTTAAGACCTGCTGCAAGCTCACCAATTGCAACGGATACACCACCTGCACCAAAGTCATTACATTTCTTAATAAGCTTAGTAACCTCTGGTCTTCTAAAGAGTCTCTGCATCTTACGCTCTGTAGGAGCATTACCCTTCTGAACCTCAGCACCACAATCCTCAATAGACTTCTCTGTATGAACCTTAGATGAACCTGTAGCTCCGCCACATCCATCTCGTCCTGTTCTTCCACCAAGAAGAATAATGATATCTCCCGGGTCAGAATTCTCTCTCTTAACTGCACTTCTTGGAGCAGCAGCTATAACTGCACCAATCTCCATTCTCTTGGCAACATAATCAGGATGATATATTTCCTTAACATATCCTGTAGCAAGTCCAATCTGGTTACCATAAGAACTGTATCCGTGAGCAGCACCTGTGACAAGCTTTCTCTGTGGAAGCTTTCCATGAATTGTCTCTGATACCGGAACTGTAGGATCAGCTGCACCTGTAATTCTCATTGCCTGATATACATATGTACGACCTGACAATGGATCTCTTATAGCACCACCAAGACAAGTTGCTGCACCACCAAATGGCTCAATCTCTGTTGGATGGTTATGTGTCTCATTCTTAAAGTTAACAAGCCATTCCTCTGTCTTTCCATCAATCTCAACCGGAACAACAATTGAGCAGGCATTAATCTCATCAGATTCTTCCTGATCAGCTAACTTACCCTCAGCCTTTAACTTCTTAGCGCCCATAAGTGCAAGATCCATAAGGCATACGAACTTGTCCTTACGGTCCTTATATATTTCTGCTCTGTCTGAAAGATACTTGTTATATGTAGCTTCCATAGGGGCTTTATAGAATCCGTCCTTAAACTTAACATCTGTAAGCTCTGTTGCAAATGTTGTGTGACGGCAATGATCTGACCAGTATGTATCAAGTACTCTGATTTCAGTCATAGAAGGATCACGCTTCTCAACACTAGCAAAATGCTCCTGAATGAACTTAAAATCCTTAAATGTCATGGCAAGTCCTAAAGAATCATATAATTCCTTTAACTTATCCTCTGGCATATCCTTGAATCCATCAAAATATAAAACATCTGCAGGAGTCTTGAACTCAGTAACTAAAGTTTCTGGAATATCCTCTGCTGCCTGTCTTGAATCAACAGGGTTAATGCAGTGTTCCTTAATCCTGTTCTTCTCCTCATCAGTAACAGTTCCTGTCAGGACATAAGTTACAGCCGTCTTGATAACCGGTGTCTCATTCTCATTAAAGAACTTAACACACTGTTCTGCAGAATCAGCTCTCTGATCGAACTGTCCTGGAAGATACTCTACAGAGAACACGAAATCGTCCTTTCCCGCTGGAAATGTTCCCTCATAAACATCATCTACCGGTGGCTCAGAAAAAACAGTAGTAAGTGCTTTCTTATATGTTTCTTCTGAAAGATTCTCAATATCATAACGGATAAGAACTCTCACATCTGTAATAGTCTTTATTCCAAGATATCCTCCTATCTCCTCAAGTAATTCTTTCGCATTAACTGCAAATGGTTTCTTTTTCTCGACAAAAACTCTCTTTACGCCGCTCATATCTTCCTCCTGAGATTAGTTATATTAATTATTAATATTTAACCATTGTATCACAATAAAACATATTTTCAAACAACTATTCATGCATTCTTCTTATTATGAAAATTGCAAGCTTTTTTTACAACTTTTTCTAAAATATTTTTATACTTACACTATACATAAAAATCAGTCTATAGAGGCTTATTTCCTCTGTTTTTAAGATTTAATGGCACGACAAAAAGACTGGCTGAAAGTCAGTCAAAAAAAGTTTATTAAGTTACACGGCTTTAAATCAGGTATTTCATTTCTTCTTTATATAAATCCTTGGAGCTTCTATATCCGAACATTCTCCTTGGATATTCATTAACCCAGTCCTCTATCTGCTGTATCTCCTCTTTTGAATAGCCATTGATACTTGTTCCTTTAGGGATTTTTCTTCGTATCATTCTGTTTCCGTTTTCATTAGAGCCACGCTCGCATGAAGCATAAGGATGACAGTAATATACCTTTGTTCGCTTCCTGCCTGGATATACACAGCTTCGCTCTATCCCGGCGCAGTCTGCAAATTCAGTACCATTATCTACTGTTATGGTCTTAAACAGCTTATAGAAGACATCTCCCAGCTCTCTTTCAAGCTCATCCAGAGTTTCAACAACGGATTTAGATGTCTTATCCGGCTGCTTCTTTACAATAATGTTTCTGGTCTTTCGTTCAATTATCGTAAGAAGTGTGCTTCCTTTTTCCCTCTTTCCTATCACAGAATCCATCTCCATATGTCCGAACTCCTCTCTTTCGAGTATGTCTTCCGGTCTGTCTTCTATGCTTGTTCCTGCACAAGCTTTCTTAATTCTGTGAATCTTCTTGTAATCTTTCTTATTCTTATTCCTTTTCACAGGAAGGTCTTTGTTGGTAATCTTCGTAAAGAATCCTTTGTCAATGCTGTTGTACACCGTCTTGACGCATACGGATTCTTCATATTTATCCATTTCCCCACTGCGGACCATTGTTTCAATTGCTGCTTCTGGGCTGTAGCCCTTATCAACAATCTTTTCCTCGATTGCCTTTGCAAGCTTCTTATCTTTTAGTACTTTGGGTATTGTTCCCCTTGCGGAAACATTGTAATCTCTTTTCTCCTGCGCTATCTGTGCTGAATACCTCGTCTGTGTTGTTAAGTCGGATTTTGTATGTGTATATTTTCCCCTGTGCAGTTCATTATACACTGTCTTTTCGCATACATTTAACATTCTGGCTGCCTCAATTACTGAATAGCCAGCCTTTAATAGTGTCTCCAGCTCAATACGCTTTGTGTAGGTCATTTCTTTATAACCTTTACGCATATAAATAACACCTCGCCTGTTATTGTTTTTAGCTGTCTTATATCTCAATCATATAATAATATTTATTCAAATATATTTCAATAAACCTGTAGTTCAATTGTGAAATGCAAATGTGACGGATTCCGTCACATTCACATATCATTTTATTTATTGTATGAATCGAAGAACTCCTTCATATCATCATAATTCATTGTAAACATCTGCCGTATGAATATATCAGGCATCCTGTTTACTATAGCCTTATTGATAAGGTCTTTCTGTTGTTCGCTAAACGAATTGAAATACATAACAACTCCGTCCTCTATTGTTGCCGGAACACTCGCAGATGTGACGGAATCCATCACATTTTCCGTTGCCTTCTTCTTAGTTGTTTTTCTTGTAGTTTTTTTCATCGGTTGCCTGCTCTGACGGTCTAACTCATACAGTCGCTTAATTTCTTCGCTTACTGCAGCGGTTATATCATCCTCTGCATTATTATTTCCAAGCTTTTGATATAAGAACTCTTCTGATGTCATATCTATTACAAGTGCATCATCAGGAAGTTCAGATGTTTCTTCAATAGGAGAATTACTATTGATAGTTACATATATTCCGGTGTGAGGGTCTATCATTGATTTTGGAGCTGGAACATAGCCTTTATCTTTACTTGCTTCATTTAATTCCATAGCTATCTGATATTTTGACTTTCTGCTTGGGATTTGTATATTAGGATTTTTTCTATGTAGACGCTTGCATCTTCTTATTTCTTTTCGACTTGCTCCCTTATCCTCCCACGGCAGCGCTTTTCTATCATATATTGGATACTCATCTTCCATAAAAATTATACAGTGTTTTTTATCCATCCTTTTAATTTCCTGCGGAGTCATAAGTTCTCTTCCAGCCTTATTATAACTACTATTATAAGAGCTTCCGTGTTTACCATCTCCTATTGTATCAATAGTGGCTTTTCCGAGCAGTTCTGATATATATTTATGTGATTCAATTGCGCCTTGTCCTGCACCACAAAAACATAATACTGGAACATTGTCATATATTATTTCAGCTTTTTCAGCTTTAAAAAGGTCTTTAAGCTGAGATGTTGACTGAAGAATCGGAATCATACTTATATTTCTACTTCTTATTACACCCATAAGCTCCACTGTATTTGAAGGTTTTGCGCCAGCGTAAAACTCATCTAGAAGCATTTCCAATGGAATAGGTAAAGCTCCACCGTTTTCTTTAAAATCATCATCTGCCATTCTGCATAATATTGTTAATACCTGGGTATACAACATAGAAGCAATGAAATGAAATGATTTCTCTCTGTCATCAACGCATATGAACAATACAAGTCTATTATTAGATGGATTCTCTAGCGTTCCACCAACTCCCGTTCCAAACTCTCGCAAATTCATATCATCATCCTCAAATATGCGCTTCAAAGCAGCCGTTTCAAATAGTTTCAATTTTGCATTAACAATAATAATGATTGACCGTACAGTTTCAGCAGCCCCCTCTTTCAGTTTTCTATAATCTCTAACTGCCGGATTATCTGGTGAATCTTCTTTGGCAAGCTTATCCATTTTAAGTTGCAAGTAAGATGGAGGTTGTTGTCCTTTTTGTACCTTTATTGTAGTATCTTTTTTGGTTTCATCATTTATAAGGATAAGAATATTATTGATGCTTCCCTTTCTTCCCTCTTTTTTCGCATACCACCACTCATAGTAAAAAAGGGATTGCAAGTATAACTTTGCTCCTTCTGGCCAGAATGGGTCATTAACCATAGCATCTGGTGGTGTAAGAGAATCATATATATTTTCGATAAGATTAATAATATCTTCTTCACATTCTATATATGCAAATGGATTGTATCTGTCAGATAATTCTGGATATTTTAAATTCAAGCATCTTATTGTTTTGTGTTGTATCTTGGTAATATACAATCCAAGTTTATACATTATTTCTCCTTTTACATCTAGTGTTATCTGATTTGCATTACTATTAAGCGAATTAGGAATTACTATAGATGTTGTTTTATATTTACCAGATGAACCCACAACCACCATATTATTATTAGATGGAGCACCCTCACCCTGCGTACTTATCTTCACATTTTTAGAAATTATTCTATTTAAAGAATCATCAGGATTAGCCCTGCGCTTAGTTACTTCGTATGGGTCAGCCCATTCTTCACTTCCGTTCTGAATATCAGAGTGAAAATCCCTGAAATGATACATGATATATGAGCATAGAAAAACCCATAATATAACCGACCAGCCAATGCACATCATTGTCTTTTCGTTAAAGAATCTCTTGTATTCCCAAATGTGATATAAAAGATACATCACTTTATCCCCAATATTCATCAGGGTTAAATCCGAAAATGAAAAAAGCCCGGATGCAAATATTCCCAGCAACACAAATGGTATAAGCATCACCATATAGGTACTTATTTGTACTTTATTCTTAGTAAACATGTATTTCCTTTCCGTGACGGATTCCGTCACATTTTATATTCTCATTCCTGCCACCTGTTTGATATCAGGCTCATCAGGCATATCTTTTGTGACGGATTCCGTCACAATATTATTTTCTGACTGGTAACGCTCCCTGTTAATCTGCGCACCTATTATCTGGCTTTCCACATAGTTTCTTAATGAACTTTCCCCGCCAGGCTCATTATTCTTAAGATATTCTATTAATTCATCTGTAGTATAGTTATCAAGTACCATTCCAATATCTGCATATGCACTATGATATGTATGTTCTCTGTTTTCTATAGCTTTCCTGACAGGCATACGGCTCTCATATCCGGCTTTTTCTTCTGCTACAACTGTGACGGATTCCGTCACATTCCCAGAAGCTTTATTTTCATATGAAGAAAGAAGGTCACCTGTACTCCCAAGAGCTGCTATCATCATATCCCTGCTGTGCTGTAATTCACCTGTGACGGATTCCGTCACATTGGGATGAGATTCCGTCACATTGGGACGAGATTCCATCACATTTTCAGATGCCTGCTCTGATACATTCATATCTTTATCAAGTCTTAGCTTTTCAAGCTTCTCTTCAATGCCGGTTATAAGACCTGATGAAGTCTTTCTTATTGTTTCTAGTGAGGCTTTAAGCTCACTCAACTCCTTATCTGCCGACCATCCGGCTATATAACCGAATGAATAATCGGAGGTATCTATGCCAAAATGTTTGCATACTGTATATGCAACACTTTCAGCCTCTACCTCTTTTGTCCTTCTGTTCTTCTCTCCGGCATCAGCTACATTGTCATTATGCAGTATTGAATGTGCTATCTCATGTATCATTGTTTTGACGGTCTGACTTTCGCTCATTCCTGATTTAACTGCTATGCTGTCTGTTGCCCGGTTATAATACCCATGAGCATCACCATCTATTTCCTCAAAGTGAATAGGAACACCTGATGCTTCTTTAAGTGCCTGAATATACAGCAGGTAATCATTTATATTGCCCTCAAGATCATGTGCCATGCTTGGCAGTTCCTTACCTTCTGTCTGGGAGACATCAAACACGGACACAACCCTGAATGATGTGAGCTTTATTTCTGTTTCTTCTTTTACCGGATTACCATTCTTATCAAGGATTATTTCCCCGGTATCAGGATTTACCTTTTCATGCAGAACTTTTCTTGTATAAGGAGCTGGGGCTAGTATCTTTATTGCTTTTTCTCCTCTTTTTACATGTCTGTCAAAGTTCTTTTCCCATGACTTAAAGCCCGCTACAAGTGAAGCCTGCGGATTCTGTGCTGCAATAAGGAGCGTGTTATTAAGGCTGTATCCGTGGAATTTAGACATTGTGTTTAGATAACCCATGTATTTTTCACTGGTAAACATATCTTTTATTCCATCTTCAAGCTGCTGTGTTATTTCTTTTACACGGTCTTCACGGTTGTATGCAGCCTGCGGTTCTTCTATTACAGGCATAAGTCCATTGTAATCATCAGGCAGCTCTTTATCCTGTCTTTCCGGCCGCATGGTAAATTCAAGATTAAGATAATTTTCTGTAAAATAATTATCTGCTTCTGGCAGTACCTTCTGGCTTGAAAAGCTGAAATATTCTTCCTTATCCCCACCCACAATAATATGGTCCATCAGAGGAATATTAACCATGTCGCACAGCTGAATCATGCGGTCTGTCATCTGCACATCCATCTTGCTTGGTATGAGATATCCGCTTGGATGATTGTGTATGAGCATCATGCTTGCCGCATTGGATAATATTGCAGCTTTTAATATCTCTCTTGGGTGTGACAATGTACCATTCACAGCTCCGGCAGATACAAAGCTTACATTTATCGGTCTCATTCTGCTGTCAAGATTTATTATTCCTAACACCTCTCTGTCAAAATCCCTCATCTGTTCTGACAGTGCCCTTACAACGCTGTCTGGATTGCTGAATGGCTCATCTGACACAAGTGGTTCTCTGCTTCTTACAAGTCTTACGGCTACATTATCCAGTTCAAACGCCTTTTCAGGTTCATCAAGATTCTCCTGCGCCTTAACTGTATCTATGTTCATCTTCCTTCACCTCTTTCCTGTCTATCCCATCCATCTTATCTGTAAGGGCTGTGAGGTCTGCCGTTACAAAGAAATCCTCCGGCTGTTTTTCTATGTACTCTTTAAGTCTGGTTATCTGGATATCCATTTGCTTATTCCTCCATAAAAAATGACAGACACTTTTATGTGCCTGCCTTATAATCTCGGTGTTACTTCTTCTTTATATTCTTCTGTTTCCATTTCGCATGTGACGGATTCCGTCACATTGGAAAGAGGTTCTTTTACATCTCTTTCCGGATTCTGTGATGCCTCAAGCACTTTATTTGATGCGTCAAGTGCCGCTGTAAGCCCATCAACGCTTGCCACAAGACTGTTCTTTTCTTTATCTTCGAGTGCTTTGGTCATTACATGCCTGTACTCATTTATATCTTCCATTGAAAGCCATTCAGGTTTGTCAGCTTCTGAAAATGTGTTCCATAGCTTTTCCATTGCATCACAATGAGCCGAAACATTCTTATAGTACAGTACATCTTCATTTCCAGCTCCGTACCCAAGGAAATATTCACAATCCTGTTTCAGCCTGCCAAGCATCCGGTAATCATTTTCCCTTGTATGTCTTGCAAACGGCTCTGCACATCTTACATCTTCTGTTACCTTCTTATCTGGCTCTCCTAAGATATCCCCGAACTCATCCCTGTATGCTCCTGTATATAGATTTAAACCGCCTATTCCATTATTCTCATCAAAATACAGCTTTCCGCTTTCATCTTCATAACAGGGAACTTCCATATATCCGCCAAAACCTGCGTATTTTACATCTAACATATTATCATCCTCCTATCTCACATGTGACGGATTCCGTCACATTAGGACGAGATTCCGTCACACTGGATTTTTACATCACAAAAAAATACCTCTTAAATCTGTTGTTATTTCCTCATCCAGCTGCGGATGGGCTGCCTCAATGGTAGTTTCTTTTAAATCATCTGCATCAAGAATGATTTCTGAATTATGATATTGTTCCTCTATATCCTGTATTGCTTCCTGCAGACTTGCAGCTTTCGTGCTTACCACTTTCTGCAGAACCTCTGTTATCTCAATATCATATTCACCCCTGTTGTCATTTTTTGTGCTGTGCATTGTGACGGAATCCGTCACAATCCTGTCTTCATAAAAATGTGTCCATCCTTTCATGACATCTGAAATCATGCTGCTTAATTCTTCCGGTGCATGTGTGAACTGTATCTTATCTCCCTGCCATGTTCCGTTAGTATGATTGATTCCGTTAATCAGCTTTATTCCCCTTGCCGGAGGCTCCCATTCTGACAGATTCTTGGTATAGTCATCCAGCAGGTAGTCATCTGGTCTTATAAGCCCCGGAACTGCAACGCTCTTGTCTGTTCCGCATGGTACAAAGAGTCTCTTTTCCTGCGGCAGCTCCGGCAGATATTTATCAAGCCAGGCATTTTTTTCTTCAAGTGCATAGCGGCTGTCTGTCAGATATGCAGACAGTATATATACATCAAAATCATTATCTGCAATAAGCTGCTTTATTGCTCCTAAGACATTTTCATTAGGCTTAAGGTTAATGAAGTAATCTTTTTCGTATAGTGTTTCCAGTGTATCCACAGTCTTAAACTCTGCAAGTGTTCCGTCCATATCCACGAACAGTCTCTGCTTGTCTGTAATATGTACTCCGTTGTAGATTGTCTTAAGCATTGTTTCTGTCTCTGCCTTTCCTGCTTCGGTCATCCAGGATTCCTTGTCTCCAACAATCCACTTAAACAATTCAAAGCTCTCACATTTTCTTGCAAGGTCTTTATATACATTCATCTTGTCATCTGATATATCCATATTTTATCCTCCTCTCATGTGACATCAATATTACATTGTGACGGATTCCGTCACATTTAAAATCACTTTACCGGAGCAGCTTTTGGCACTGGAGCAGCTTCAAGTGCCTTCGATATATTTCTTGTAAGTTCAGCATTGTTGTCGTGCTTATCGAATTTTTCAAACAACTCTTTTCCGGTCTTGTATGTAGTTCCGCCATCCGGCTCACCTTTTACCCACAGCTTCGCCGGCTTCTGGTTGTTTACAAATGCAATATATCTTGCCTTGTCTGCATCATTTACAGCAAAAACCTGGTTCTTTGGAAGCATTAATGTCTGCTCTCCCTTAGTTCCCGGCACTGTACAGAAGAAGAAGTTGGGAAATCTCTGCTCAAGCTGTGCATTAATATTGTTACGGTCAACAAGTGTTTCCTTATCAATGGATATTTCACTGAAAGCCATATTGCTTCTTAATGCCTGACAGTTTACATTCTTGCTGTCCTGTATTTCCATATCCCATTTCTGCATGGCTTTCTCTGCTTCTGTTGCTTCAAGCTGCTCAAACTCTGCTATCTGTGCCTTAATTTCATCTGATGCAGACTCCATGTACTCATCCGGGCTTCTTCTTGCAGTGTTTAAATAATCATCTTCGGAGTATATCTTCATATCCGGTACATTTGTGACGGATTCCGTCACATCTGCAGAAGCATTTTTTATAAGAGAGTGTTTATAGCTCTCATAGCACTGCTTTGTTGTATTTAAGTCTGCCGTAGCAACCCTTAACTGCTTTTCTCCATCATCCGGTATAAGGTCAGGAAGCTCTGCAAAATTTACTTTCGTTTCTGTAAGTGCATTTTTCATTACATCAAGGGCTGCATCCGGAACAGACACTATTGTTGTCTTACCGTTTGTAAGATTAATAAGGTCGTTTGAATTAAGTTCCTTATCAGATGTAAGGTTCGCTTTGATATAGTCAGTAAACATTACATTAAACTTCTGCTCATCTTTTCTGGCAATGCTTACATGCACCGCCTTATCTTCATCATTTACAGATTCCAGTATGCAGTATTTCACACCTGCCTTATCAAGATAATTTTTAATGTTTCCGATCGCAGCTTCCCTGGTATCACTCTCCTTAAATGGCACTCTGAATATGCTGTAATCACCGCCAGTTTCTTTGAGAAACTTTGTGAAATTTTCTGTGATATCCTTATCAAAGAACTTTGCTTTTACACCCCTTGCCATGAACTGTATAAGCTTTATTGTTGCATACATTGCCGGCTGGCTTATCTTAAAATACATTCTCATGCCTCTTGCAATTTTCCCATAGTCAGCATAAATGCTGTTGCTGTATTCACTCATTGTCATTTCCTTTCCGTGACGGATTCCGTCACATATTACATTTTAATTCCTGCAGTCTGTTCAAGGTCCGGTTCATCTGTTATGTCAGGTGTATTCTCACTGTCTGCACTGATTTCATCAGTGATATCAGTTGCGACGGATTCCGTCACATTTTCGGATGCAGTCTTTTCCTGCTCATATTTTTCTTCAAGCTCTTTTACTGCCTGAAAAGCTTCCTTTGCTGTTGCATACATAAGAGGCTCACCCTTTTCATCACGGACATAATCAGCAGTCAGGCTGTCATATATTGCAAAGCCAGCAGTCCTTGTTGCTGTCTGTTCGTCAAGATATCTTCCCCGATATCTCTCGGATGGATTAAGTTCCTGCAACATATCAAGTATGGCTGCTTCTGATTTTGCCGCAGCTTTGTAAAGCTCCTGAAACTTTCCGAGGCTTTCTTCCAGTTCTGCCGCTGTGGTTCTTGGTCTGTACTCACCTTTCCTTAAAGCGGCACTTGATGCGTCAAGTACATTGGCACACAGCGTAAGCTCGCTGTCTGTCAGTATCTCTTCCCCAGCTTCCACTCTCATCATTTTTTCTGGTGTAATAAGAAGAATATTAGCAAGCTCCTGTGTTGTCATGTTGTTATTCTGTCTTAACCTGCTTATCAGGCTTCCATATACATTTTTGTCCATATACGCTCCTTTCTTAAAAAGGACAGACAATTTTACATGCCTGCCCCTTGATTAATATTGATATGTGCTTATGACGGTTTCCGTCACAATGCGACGCAACTCGTCACATTATAATTTAGGATTATCATTATCCGGCTTGATATCCGGCTGTATTTCTCCCATCTCTTTAAGTTCATTGATTCTTAAGTTTCTTACCTTGTCAATCTGCTTATTGATGCAGTATTCTGTACCTTTTTCAAGCTCATGTTTATCTGCATCATATATGCTTACCGAATATCCTAATATTTCCTCATCATCAAGCGTTTCATTAACCTCGGATACCATTTCCATGATTGACTGCAGTGTTTCAGAATCTGGCTGGAACGGACTAAAAGTACTCGCAGGACTTAATATAGTATTACCAACAGGAAGTGTTATAACTTCATGGATGGATGAAGGAATAACAAAGAAGTCATTACCGCCATAAAGCTCTGATACTCTCTGTCTTACATTATCATCCAGAATAAGAGATGCGCCTCCTGTTTTATTTGCGTTGGTTACGACAAGCATTGTCTCTGGCATAGCTGAAATCTCAAAATCAGCATTCATGTTAGAAAATATGTCACTCATGGAATTTATTGATACAGATGTGACATTTGCTGTGTTTGATATGGCATCCTGGATAAGTCTCTCTTCGCTTATTCCCTGCCTTAAGAGCCATTCCTTTGGTATTGCCGACACTAACCTCTCCTGCGTTCCGTTGGATACCATGAGTTTAGGGACAAACTTCATGCCGTTCTTTTCATATACAACAGCTCTGTCATTGCTGTAATTATGTGATACGGCATCCATGAATATATAAGGCTTTGCAGCCTCATAGCTTGATAACTTCTCCCTTAATCCTTCAATATCAATATTGCCCTGTGGTGCAGCCTGTATGAATCGGTTCATGCTTCCTGCAAGTAATTCTGCCACTTCTTCCTCTGAATTAATAAACTGCAGTCTTTCCATTGCCCTGTCAAGATTAAACACCGGGTATGCAGCGCTTTTCTGTTCAGGATTAACCAGAACGATTCCTGTGTATGAATCCATCTGCTCTACATTAACCTCATACTGTGCCATTTCCGGCGGCAGGAATCCTCTTAATCTGCCACTTTTAACTAATTCGATTACTTCATTCTTTGTCATAAAATTTACCGTCCTTTCTGTCTGGATTAGATAATGATTGTGACGGAATCCGTCACATTTAAGGCATAAAAAAAGGACTTAAAACAAAGGTGCAAACCTGCCTAAGCAGATTCACACCTGTTTTAAATCCTCTTTTTATACTTCTTGCAAGTATAATGTAACACATCTAATTAGTCTCATCCAGTCTCATTTAGTCTTATTTATCTGTGTTCCTTACACTTAATGCAAGTATAGAGTAGCATATCTAATTAGTCCAATCTAGTCCAGTTTGGTACAATCTGTATCAAAAATTCTATTTTGAATATTTCTCTTCCCTGTGTGACGCTAATTCTTTTTCGTAATCTGTTATAGTTCCCTCATGCGTCATCTGAAGGAGTTCTTTTAATGCAGCCTCTTTTTCATTTATCGTTTCAGCGCTCTTACTATATTTAGTATTATACCAATCCATAAAATCTGTATATAAATGTTCTTCCGCTTTCTTTCTAGCTTCGATGGCATCTTTCTTTTTGCCATAAGTGCCAAGCCAATATGTTTTCTTTTGAAAGGTAATTCTTGCTCCCCATTTTCCATTAACCCTGTGGACACCACTAACACCACTTGTGTTATCTTTCCTAATTTTTTGTCCTTTATTAACAGCTAATGCAAGTTTTGTATGCTCTGTTTTTTCTATGTCGTCCATGCATCCACAAGAGCGTCGCCAGCATAAATCCGATACAGAAACAATTATTTCTTTCCCACATTTACATTTGCATTTGCATTTTCCATTAATAACTCCAACGACAGTTAATAAGCCCATTTTGCTATTAAGTAGTCTATATGCAGGCGACTGGCATTTACATTTTGCTATAGTGTTATTTACTAGTTTGTAAACTGGAAATTCTCTAACGCTCCCACATTTTAAGCATTTGCATTCCCACATTTGTACGCCGTTTTGACAGACACCCTTTTTTATAACTTTCCAATTTTCAAAACTCCGTCCTGTTAAATCCTCTTTATTTAAGCTTTTCGTGTTTGCATGTTTTTCCATTAGAGCAATGCTTTTTTCTTTCCTTGCGCAATCGGAACACATTTTAACTGTCCCACTGTTTAAGAGTTTGGCAGATACATTCCTAATGTTTCCGCAATCACATTTACATTCCCAAATTGCATAACGATTTTTAATTTCTACTGCTTTATTAGCTGTTAATTTACCAAATCGCTGCCCTTGCAGGTTCTTAATTCTGCTTCCGTTGTAAAAAATATAATTATCCATATCTTAAATTCTCAAAATATATCCGTTATTTTTACCAGAGAGCAGATAATGTTTTCCTTGTCTTCTTCTATGACCTTAAAATCTGCCACAATCGGCATATCGTCGTCATCATTGCCAATCCAAACAGCGCCGCTCTCAAAGATTTCTGCCTCGTCGCCGTTGCCGCTCCATAAATCAGCAAATCTATAAGTTTCGCCGACTTCAATTGTTGTTTCATTTTCCATTTTAAACTCTCTCATGTTCTTATCCTCCTTAATTTTTATAGCTTTGAATGTCTCTTATCCACTTTGTGCCGTTATCCTCGTTGTATCCGTTCTCTTTAATATCTTGTATCTGCTCCTCTGTTGCTTCTACCTCGAACAAACGAAAATATTCAAGTTTTGCTTTTTCTTTATCTGTTAAGTGCTCTAGTGTATATTCATAATGAAACATTGCAAGCTCCTCATCTGTGTATATCTCCTGCTCTCCTTTAATTCCATCAAAATATTCAAATATATAAGCCTTCGGCGTATATCTATGTTGCTTAATTTTTAATCTTTCCACTGCTTTTTTTATATAATAGTTATCTTTTGTAAGACTAAAACCGTTGTTTTGAGCAAAATCTAATATATTATTATAATTATACATTGAAAGTCTTATAATGACGCAAGAATCATTTATTTTTTTAGAATACTTAATTTTTAGTGCTTCTTTAAGCATTCTCTCGTCATTAGTTTTCCAGCCCATTCTGATATAGTCTCCGTCACGTTCTGTATCTATAATTACCCACTTGTCAGGAGCTTTTATATAATCTCCGTCAATAGCCTTTTCTGCTTCTTCTAGTTTTTCAAATTCAACAGCAAAGCCGTTATTGAGCAATATATTGCCAATCTCAATTCTTCTGTCTTTGAACTCTCCCTGAATCTTAGAATTTATAATTTTCATGCCCCAGTTAGTGCCATCCCATTTATATCCTGCATTTTTGACTATGTTAATAAAATCCTGATTTTTTTCATAATCAAGTTTTATTGTTGCGTTATCTCTGTAAATTTTTACAACTCCTTCATGTTTTGCCTCATCTGGCTCTACTACATAACTATTTTCTTCTTCTTTTATTCTCATTTGTTTCACCTTTAACCTTTCTTTAATCTTCTACCTCTTCGCATCTATAGCCGGCTAAACCGCAATTTTCAGATTTCAGCTTCTCGTCAATGTCAAACGCATCTTTGCAGCCTTTAAAACCGGCTCCTAAATACTTTTTTACCTCTTCTAAACCCATAATTTCAAAGCTTTTATCTCTTTCATCGTACAACCTTACCATATTTTCCACCTTTCCAGTCTTTCCGCTGCCCTTTCTTTTAATGTACCTTAAGTATATACCGATAGCGTTATATTGTCAACACTATTTTTGGTGTTATTTAAAAATATTTTATTTTTTCGTCATCAGTTGGTATTACTTCTATAATATCACTTGGCTGACATCTTAATATAATACATAGCGTATTAAGCGTTTTTGTATTAATGTCACCCCTGTTTCTTAGATTTTGCATCGTGCTTTCGCTTAATATCTTCTCTTTTCGCATTCTATTAGCAGTGTATCCACGCTGTGCCAGCTCTTTTAATACATCTATTTTATATGTAAGCATTTTACTGACTCCTTTCCGTTCCGTTTTATCTATTATACATATAATGTTGCATATTTGCAACACCCCATAAATAAATGTATTAACATCTTATAAAGTGCTGACATTAATTTGTAAAATAAATAAAGTTTATTTTATCTTTTTCCTGTAGTAATTCGCCAGGCGTTCCATCATTTCAACATCCAGCTCCGGTCTTGCGATTCTTCTTATTTCTTCATATGCAATACCATCTTCCATGCAGCGCATCAGGAAGTCTTTCTGCTCTGCAGAAAAGCGTTTATCCGTTGCAATCTCTTTTACAAATGCATCATATATGTAAGCTGCATTTTCATCCTTCCTTTTTCTTTTCTCAAACAGTCTGTGTAATCTGCCTGTTTTCTTATCAGCTTCATCTTTTGCAGAAGCTGCACTGCTCATATTTATCCTGTCCTGTGCCTGCGAAAGCTTATATTCAAGATTCTTTATTTCCTGTCGAGCCTCATCACGCTGTGTCATCATAAGTTTGTAGGCTCTTTCCTTTTCATTAAGCGTAAGCTGGTACTGCTCCATAAGCTTCTTCTGTGTTTCCTTCTCCTTATCATATGCAGCCTTGACCTGGTTCTGGAACAGGTCTCTTATCTCAATATTTGCCTGCGTCACTTTAACGGCAAGGTCGTTAGCTTCCTTTATCTGGGAAGCCAGCTTGTCACTTTCCATATATGCATCTGAATTATAATTCTGTACTGCATCATAAAACGAATTTTTATTAGAATTATAAAGCCGCTTTAATCTGTCTGTACTCCTGACCGTTACTATTGCATATATCATTCTCTGCACCGTGACGGAATCCGTCACATATTCAGATATGATATCCGGTACTTCGATATTAAAATAATCTGCTATTCCTGTTACAAGTTTCTGTTCCTCTGTAAGTTCCATATTTTATAATCCCCCTTTCGGTACATTCTGTGTGACGGATTCCATCACATTTTCGGATGCCTGCTTTGATATATTATCCTGAACTGCCTTTGTATTTTCCATTGACCTTTCAGCAGTGATTTTAACCGGCGGTCTTTGCGTGACGGATTCCGTCACATCTGCTTCCTTTATGATTCTTGAAAGTATTCTCTTTTCTGCGTAGAGCATTTCAAGTCTTTTATCATATTCAGAGGCAGATGTTAAATTTCCTTTTACAATGTCCGGATAAGCTGCTTCTATTTCTTCCAGCCTGTCAGACAGCGTTTCGTATTCTTCATCTGTCATTTCTGCCCTGGCATTAATAAGTTTTCTGTAGATGTCTTCATACTCATTTTTTACTCTTAAATCGTCTACACTAATATCTGCATCAGAATATGTCCTGTCGCCTTTTAAATCCTTTACTGTCTTTATCTCCTGCTTTACTGCATCCAGTTTTTCCTTCGCCTGTTCCACGCTCTTTATATCGTTATCCAAAATGTAATTACATTCTTCAAGCAGCTTATCGATTCCGATCAAATCCTGTCTTACCCTTATCTGCTCTTTTAGCTGCAAATCAAAATAGTGGTACTGGCTTGCCTGTCCGTAACGCATTATTGCACACACCTGAAATCTTGAGTCCTTGTGTTCCGTAATAGTAGTAAGCCTATCCTTTACATATACGGTATCAGGTGGAATTATATCTTTATCCGGCTGCATGATTCTTCTCTTAATATCTGCAAATGTATAACCCGGTCCTAAGTTATAATCCCTTCTGGCTCTCTTGGAAGTCTTTCCATCAACTTCCTTCATTGCCGGATGATGATATGCTGCATAATCACCATGCTTTTCAGACTGACCTATGCGAATGTCATAACCCATTCTTCTCATTTCTTCAAAATATTCATGCAGATTATTTGATACTGACACCGCCATATCTATATCAAGCCTTATTATCTTTTTCCAAGTAAATTTGTCTGCTTTGCCTGCAGAATGTTCTGCATAGGATTTTCCTTTTCTCTTTGAAGATTTATCATACTCAAGTTTTCCAAGCCCATACTTTTCTGTAATTTTATCCGTGATTGGCTGGATGTATTTCTCCCAGTCTCCGTTTACATATCTGTACTTGCTTCCGTCCATTCTGCCAACGGAATTAAATACAATGTGGCAGTGCATGTGTTCATGGTCGTTATGAACAGCAAAGACATATTCGTAACCATCACCAAAATATGCTTCACAAAATTCTTTTCCGACTTTAAAGCATGTAGCTTCATCACATGCGCCCGGTGGAAATGATATTACATAATGATATCCCTGCCTGCCGTTCTCTTTTCCATATTCTTTTTTTGTACTCATCATGCAGTCGTATATTTCATCAGGAGTAACCCCTGCATTGCTTCCTACCCACAGACCACCTTCTGTTTTATCAGGATTCATTATGTATTTAATTGAATTAATAAGATGCTGTGATGGTCTTCCCTTTGCAGCTTCTTTTATATTTTTAAGTATCGTTGTCGCCATCTACTGCCTCCAGTCTTATTTTAATATCATCTATCTTTTCATCAGCCTGGGTAAGAAGTTCTTTCATGTGTTCAACAGATTCCTTGTCATTATATGCGGTAAGTCTTAATAACCCCTGATGAAATTCTGTGCGGAGCTTGCGGAGTTCGTTCATGATTTCCTTCAATTGTCTTTCATTATTTTCATAAGTTAGCTGCGACCTCATGAAGTCACTCTTTCTTAATCCTTCTGATTTTTCCTTTGCCTTTTTGTAAAGAGCGTCAAATTTTTCATATTCATTTTCCGTCATGCGTACAATGATTCTTACACAGTGTCTTCCTTCTTTTTTATCCATACATTTCCTTTCCAGTAAACAAAAATGGAATGACATCTATTACTGCCACTCCATTTTTATTACGCAAATATTAATATGTCTGGTGATTATATGTAACGGATTCCGTCACATTTTCTGTTATACTTTCATGAACAGTTTCAGATTTATTTTCATTTTGAACTGTTGCACTTTCATTTGCCATAGCAAGAAATTTATTAAGCATTTCTTCTGTGACTTCTGTTCCAAGTTTTTCTTCCAGAGTAGAAATAAAATTCTCTCCTCGCTTCTGTTTCTCCTGTAACTGTAATGTACGCTGCTGCTTTTTTAATTCAGCAAGTTCCTTTTTCTTGTCAGAAATAATTTCCTGATGCTTATTGATTTCATTTTCAACCTTTTCAATTTTTTTAGATAATGCTGACAGTGTCATATTCTTTTAATCCTCTCTTTCTCATTTCATCATTTACTATCTGCTGTCTGAATCTTAACTCATCACGCTGTGGTGTTGTCATATGTGATAGTCCTTTCATAATCCAGAGTGTTTCCCTTCCTGCATATTTTTTTGCAACACGCTTCTCACACTCTGCAATCATTTCATCAAATGTTCCTTCAAAGTCATACCAGACGAACACCATTTCATCAGATGTAATCATTATCTTTTTATCAGGAACTGAAAACTTTGCAATTATATTTTCTGCATTTCTAAGCAATGCTCCCTGATGCTTTTCTATATCGAGTGTCCAGCAGAAGTTGTTCCATCCGTTGCTGGATGGGAGGCTTGCCGGAATCCTTTTCGTTACATACTGCGTATAATATCTTATCTCATCCGGTGCAGCTTCTACATACGGCTCTCCAAAGAATCCGGTACAACTGGGAGACTCCTTTGTAGGTGTCGCTGCAAAAAGTTTTAGAAGATTTTTCTCCGGTTCGGATATATTTTCAATGCAGCCGCCGGATATTTTTTCTTCAATTATTTTCACCTTCTGCTTTAACTTTTCGATTTCTTCATAGACAATTTCCAGTTCCTCTGATGAAATGTTTTCATCTGGTTCTTCAAAAATTTCCGAATTATTTTTCACTTCATCCTGTGACAGAACCTGTGGAAGAACCTCAATAATTTCTTCTGTAATTTTTTTAACCCTCACTGGAAATTCTTCTTGTGAATCTTCATTTTCTGTTACTACTCTGCTTATTGCATTGATAACAGGACGAAGCATTGCATCAATTGTTTTCGGCATGCTCCACCCATCCGGCTGCATGATTTCTAACGCACTGTAGATATCATCAGATACTCTTACTAACCTTGACATTTTCACTGTCTCCTTTCTTATCGTTGCCTGTTACATCTGTTACAAAATGTGTAACATGTGCTGTTACATTTTTGTTACATGCCTGTTACACTGTTACACCCTGTTACATTTTTGTTACACCCCTGTAACACAGAGCCTGTCTGCGTGTAACAGATTTTGTTACATTTTCGCCCTCTGTTACACTTTTTCCACAATTTTTCCTACTTCTTTTTGCAAGATACGCATTTTGTCATACAAAATCGCCCCTTAAAAAGTGGCTTGCAACCTTGTTAGGGAGTATCCCTAAGACCCTCTGACACAGCACATGGCACAGATATTTACATTTTTTTATTACACTTTTATTTTTCCTCATGAAAATTTTCTCCTTAAATTTTCTAAAAACCGGAACGCTGATTTTAAAAATCTGCGCTCCGGTTTTTGTGTATTCTTGAAAAAGGTCTTAAATATTTTCTTAAAAAAATCTTCCGATTTTTTTAGGGGGCTTAAATTAATCCGTGTAATTTTTTATATAAATTTTCATTGCTTCATCCAGAGAAATATCTTCATGGTCTGTTGCATATCTGTAAAACTCGTCAAGAAGATTGATTGATGTACTCATCCTTATAAGCTTGATGTCTTTATTATTTTTCACCTCGTTTCTTAAGAAAGATGTGATAGTTTTTTTCATTTCAATCTCTCTGCTTCGTGAGTACAAAAGTTCTTTTGTGCAGCTCATCATCTGCATAAAGAACAGTTCATATTCTGTATTAATCTTTGCTAAAATTTTATCTGTCATGTCCGTTTAGTCCTTTCACTTTTAATCATCACTTTCACTGCCAGCATCTTCAATTCCTTTCACTCTTCCGACATGAAGCTGGTTCGTTTTATGCCACTCATCTGTTGCACTGTATATTCCAACCGGGTCTCCTGCTTCAAAAACTTTTCCGTTTCCAAGGTAGATTGCCACATGTCCTATCTCCCCATCAGAGGTTTCATTTTTATAAAAAATCAAATCACCCGGCTCTGCCTTGTCTGCTTCAATTTCTTCACAAACTTCAAACTGTTCCTTTTCAAGTCTCGGTAAATCTATGCCTGCCTGACCGTAAACATATTGTACTAGACCTGAACAGTCAAAGCCTCCATCATCAGGAGTGCTTCCACCGGATATGTAATCCCAGCCGGAATATTTCATTGCTTCGTCAACAATTTTCTGCACCGTTGTATTTTTATAATTGTATATGTACTGATTAACAAGTTGTACATAAAACATATTTCCGTAGGCATAACGCCAGCCGCCATTGTAATCAATGGCTATCTGGTTTTTATAATCAACCTGTCTGCCTCCGGATTTTTCCTCTGCAAATGCGATTGCTAAATCAAGTGTGTACACTTTTCCATTTTCAGCCACATAATCAATGAAACCTGTTCCATAATTGTAAGCCTGTATTGCTGTATTTATGTCACACTCTTTTTCAGAGGCTTTTGTTACACATGAAGCAAAATATTTTGAACCTTGTGCAATCGACTCCTGTGGTGTCTTAAAGCTGTTAGGGGGAAGTCCTGCAGATTCTGAGGACTGCATAACATCAGTTCCTATTCCATGTGATTCAACTTCCATTATTGCCATAAGATAATTCACATAGTCTTCTATCTTTTCATTTGCTGCAGCATCTTTTACTTCATCAGAATAGCTTATTGTATTATCTGATAAAAGTTGTCTGTATAATCCTGCAATGACCTGTGCAGATGATGCGTCCCTAACAGCTCCGGCAATTGATGATATAAGTGCAACAAGAAGCGAAACAATCACTATAACAACAGCTAACACAATAAGCAGTGGAATAAAAACAATTCCAAGCTGTGATATTAAAGCTGCTGCAAATGCCATGATTACCGCTGTTATTTTCTGTATAACTCCCATATCTGATTTTGATATTGCAATATCAGATGAATGTTCTGTCTCGTAATCCGCAGGCTCTGATTCAGATTGTGCTGCAGCTTCCTTTAATGTATCAGAATATTTTTTAACTGCCTCCGTAGCCGCCTTTGCCACTTCACTTGCTCCTCCGGTGCCGGCGGCAGCTCCGGTCTGGGCCGCTGTTTTTGCTCCGGTTCTGGCTGCTGTTGCTGCCTGCTTTCCTGCATTTTCTGCACTCTCTGTTGAAGTCTTTAATGCTTCCTGACGGCTTATGTTCATTGAATTATCATCAGAAGTCCTTAAGGAATATCCTCTGCTTTCTGCATCTTCATATGAACTGCTTCTGCGCTTTTTATTATCGGTACGGGCATTATCTGAACCTGCAGTATCCATGTTACTTTCAAAAAATGTGACGGAATCCGTCACATCCTTTGAAAATATTTTTGTCTGTGCATCAAGATTTTTCTTAAACCTTTTATACTCCGGCGACTGTTTAAAGACTTCAAATGCCCTCTTCTGCTGTGACGGTGGAAGTGATGAAAAAGCTTTGTATTCTTCCTTTGTCATGTAATTTTCTACAGACAGTCTTTCATATTCTGGCTTGGGAATCTTAAGACCGCTTTTCTTTATTTCTTCTTCAACCGGATTAAGAATCTTCCTTGTCGAACCAAACTGTGGTATTGATTTTACATTTACTTTTTCATCAGCAAAATTAATCCCCATAAGCAGCCTCTTTCATTTTTTCCTTTCGAGCCTTTTCCGCTTTCTCATGGAAGTTCGTAGAGAAAACTTCATACAGTGGATTATCCTTGCTCATAAGACTGTCAAGAATTATAACCTTCTTGCCCCATACCATTACAGACCTTCCAGGTCTATCACTTTTTAGGGCATCATATTCTGCCTGGGTCAAATCCTGAATTTTTGAAAGCCTTTCCGCATCTTCTCCTACCTACTGGAAGAACATCTTATACCCACAATTCTGAAACATATCCCTTAAATCAGGATTTTCCAGTGCTCGTGTAAGATTCTGCATGGCGAGTGTAACAATACCGCCAAACTTTCTGTATGTAATTACAGCATTAAGAAGTATTTGTGCTGATGAAGCATTCCTGGTTACAACCTGTGTTTCATCCACAACAAGTCGTGTAGCTTTCTGCAGCTCCTGATTGTAGTTCATCCTGATCGAGAGGAAGAACATAATTGATATCATTACTGGCTGCCAGTAATTTTCATCAACATTCTTAAGACCAAATGCTACAAGTCTGTAAGTACTTATATCTACATCTGATGGATATGCAAACATATCATATACACCATCTGTATAACTGTAGAGGCAGTTTACCATCTCATGAATAATCTTTTTATCATGAGCATTTTCGTTATTATCCTCAAGTATCATTAACTCCTTACGGACATCTTTAATTGTAGGCTGTATAAGATTATTACGGCTAAAAACCTTGTCATACACATTCTGTACTGCCTGCTCAATGAAGTTGCTGTGTTCCTGTGTATAGACTATCTTTTTCATTATGGCTTCGGTAAAGCTTGTCGCCCATTTTGTTACATCTGCTATGAACAGCTCTCTGTCCTTCTTTGTGCCGGCTTTAAACAGACTTAATGGTACTTCCATAGGATTTATATGTATATCTGATTTAGGAGTAAAATCAAGGAACAGACCACCATACATGGCACATACATTCTGTGTTTCATTTTGTGGGTCTATTATCTGGAGGTCGTCATCTGTGGATAGAAGTGTCTGTGTTATTTCTGTTTCCTTAATAAGAAAACTCTTTCCTGCTCCTGTCGGTCCGATAATTATTCCCTGAGGTGATGTCAGTGACTTTCTGTTAGCAAATACAAGATTCTTTGTAGTATTGTTAATTCCGTAAAATATCCCACCCGGCTCTGTTACTTCCGGCGCAAAAAACGGCTGTAATGCTACAAGTGAAGATGTATAGAAGCTTCTCATCTTCTTTACCTGTCTGACACCTGTTGGGAGTGCTGTGTTAAATGCCTTAAGCTGCACATAGTTATATGTTTCAAGATATGCACCGACATTTTTGGCTGTACGCTGCATTGATTCTATTCTTGCAGCAAGCTCATCCTCACTTCCTGCAGTAACAACAACCAAAAGACCTGCCTGTATACATTCCTCAGAATCATCATCGAGCTGGTCCATATATCCTTCAAGCTCTGCTCTCTTTTTCTTCTTACTATACGAGATTCCTGTAACAGCCTGATTATTGCTTTTCTTGGAATCCGCTTCCTAGCTTATTGCCCTCTCGTTATTACCATAAGCACTTCTTAGCATGCTTCTTGTTACAGAGTGTTCCACAGGCGCATAATCAATGGTAACGAATGACTGGTAAGAAGTATCAGATATTGTATGTATTAGCTTTCCATCATCAAGTGCAGTATCAAAGTCTCTCGCAAACAACACTGATACATATGTGTCATTATTAAACATCATGAAATCCCTATACTGGTCTACTGACACAGGAATAACATCATACAATGCATCATGGTTGAAATCATATTCCTTCTTCTCTTCCTGATAGAAGAAATTACGAATCATATTCAGTCTCTGTTCAGCCTTCATTGGAACTATTATGCTTCTCATTGCGCTAAACAGTCTTTCCAGTTCTGTATCCATTCCAAGAAAATAGCTTCTTGCCTCATCATATGTCCTTGTTCTGACTGTAATTGTAAGCGTAAGCACCCGGTTCAAATCATGAAGGTCAGAATTTTCCATCTTTTCCTTAATCCACATGCTTATGCCTTCGCTTACCTCCGGATAGTCACTTCTGTTAATGTCGGTAAATATATCATTAACGAACTGTGTCATATTCTGATATTGATTTGACACTGTTATCTTAAATGATGTACTCATTCCCTTTAAAAAATCCATTAATGAAAGAAGGACATTTGCCTTGTCCTCATCATCTTTGTTTACATATGATATGTCTGTGAATGTGTAGCACCTGTCATAAAGTACAGCTCCTTTGCTATTTTCAATCTGGAAAATGCCATTAGGATATGCCTTATGAATGAACAATGCTTCTCTGGTATTTTTAGGTGTTTTTACCGGCGCTGTTGTAAGTGTTATGCTGTCGCTGAATCTTTTAGCCGGATTCATATAAAATGCCACGGTTAAGCCCCCTTCCTTTTTCTCTTAGCTTTGTCCTTATTGTTAATGTTTCTTATGATTTGAAATTTTCTGTCTGGTTCTGTCTCTTCCGATTCATACAGAAGTCTTTTAGTATTGCCTGTATACATATATTCCTTCACAAGCTCTTTGACTGATAAATAGCCCTGATACTTGTAAAAGCCTATGAATATGACTGGTGCAGCTACAGGCACTGCACAATATATCGCTATCGTTATCGGTATCTTAAACCCAAGCACAAGCCCGGCAACAACAGCACCCGCACATAGAAAACCTTCTGCAATATGTACAATATCTGTCATAGAAAAGCCTTTCCAGAAATCGTTTTTATACTCTTTCAGGAAATCCTTATTTATGTTAATTTTCATCTGCTTTCATTCCTTTCTGTGTGACGGAATCCGTCACAATAATTATCTTAAATCAAATGCCCTCTTTAAGAAGTTGTCGCTTGATTTTACTGCGGTTGCCATAAACGGCATGAATATAAGTGATAATATCACCGCCACGGCTCCGTCAAACCATGAAGCTAAAAGACCTGTATTACACATGCCTGTAAGACCTGCATTAAGTCCTGCGCACAGCTGCATTACAAGTGCTATTATTATTATCTGCAGCGCATTAGTAAGAAAGCTTTTAAACCACGCTATAGCTGAATTTTCAAGTCCTCTTCCTCCTGCAAGTGTAGAAAGCGCAAGAGGAGCAACAGCCATCAGCATGAACAGATTTAAGAATCTTCCAAGTATCTCAATAAGAACAGTGATTGAGCATACACCTGATATGATAAGATATATAGGCGCAAGCATCAGCATTGCCAGTCTGAATCCGGCATCATAATCACCGCCTATTACAGTAGGTACTCCCTTTGGAAGCAGCACCTTGGTTGTTGTGATTGCAAAGCCGGTAAATTCCTGCATTATATCAAGGCAGTTTGTCATAAGGATATTGGCAATGACTAGCTTTATGAAAAGCTCAATCCATGCTTCCATTGTTATTCCTTCCTTCAGGTTGCTTGCCTGCCGGCAGAAACCTATAAGGGTAAACATATTTAAGAACACTGCACCCATCGACAGAAACAACGGAAATGCCGTATTCTTTATATAATCCCATGCACCAATGTTACCCCCAAGACCAAGCGCCTGTGCAATTGCATTAATTGCCGGAGTGGTAAATGAATTAACATTTTTACCCATGAGCGCATATGCTATTCCCATAACAAAATTCCACAATTCCTGTGCTATGGTATATACCGAGCCGCCGGATAACAGGTCAATTACCCACTGCGGAGCTGCCGCCAGTGCTACCGGATTTATTAATATGTTCATTGGTTCTCCTTTCTAAGAGAGGCAGATGCCGCTAAACACCTGCCTCTCTTAATCATTATTTCTGTAAAACATATGTGCATTGCTTACGAACGTAAACAGCAATACACTTTTCTATCCGATAATTGCACTTACAAGCTGTGGTGCAAGTGTCATTACAAGACCACCGCCTACTCTCTTGAATCCCATAGCCTGCATTGTTCCTTCCTGTGACTGCATTGATACTCCCACTTCAAAGAATGCCCATAAAAGGATTATTGCACCGATTGAGCTTACCATTGCAGTAACGATTGCTATAAGATTACTAAATGCTCCTGTAACAATGGCTGCACCATCCTGTGCGCCATCATCTGCAAGAACCCTGAGCTGTGGTACAAATATAATTACGCTTACCAGTGCAGCCAGTATTAAAAACTGTACTGCCTTCTTCTGTGTTTCATTAAGTTTAATTTTCTGTGTTTTCATTTAATCATCCTTTCTGCCTTACGGCTTGACGGTACTAAAAAAGAGCCTGTACCTTTCCGGTATCAGACCCTTTAATGCATCCTGTGACGGATTCCGTCACATTTTAATTATTATTATCCTATCTGTCCCTGCCTACATACCTGCCGACAAGGAATACTCCTATTCCTGCAACTACAAGAAACATAACGAAAAATATCATTCCAAACCATCTCTTTAATACTGCCGGATTGATACCAACTATGACTCTTGATAATACAAGACACAACACAAGTGCTATGATAACTACTCCTATTAATGCTAATACTTTGACCGGACTTAATCCTCTTCTCATAATGTTTTACCTCGTTTCTTTTAATTTACTCTATTGTTGCTCCTGTGACATATCCGTTATCCATTGTCACGGATATTCTTCTGTCACCGAACATGTACTGTATTATTCCTGTTCCTGTATCAGACCTGTAATCAGTCTGTACCTCCCTGTCTGCATTTTTAAAGGCTTCCTTTAATGTAGCATAATCTGTTCTGGCAGACAGCCCCATAAAGGTTGAACCTTCCTTTAGTTCTGCAGCAAATGCATAGCAGTCAGATGTATTTCCCGCCTTGGCGTTGTATTTAACCATTATCGTACTCTTATATGCATCCGTATACATATCAAGCGTTGTTGTCTCGCTTGACAGTGTATTGCTTACATATATGTATCCAAGGTCTTTTATTGCCGCTGCACTGACAGGATATTTAAATGTATTGCCGTTTAATTCAAATGTAAATGTTTTGCTGTTCTTATCATAAGAATAGCTTTTTACAGGCTCTGTCTTTTTAACCGGACTTGTCTGCTGTGCTGTACCTGATGATGTATTGGCTGTGGTTGTTTTCACTGCACTGCTGGTTTCTTCCGTTTTTGTTTCTTTCGTCACTGCCTCTGTCACCTTTTCTGTATGCTTCTTAGGAAGTGTAATTTTTCCACCGAAAGAAAAATATAAGATTCCCCCGGCTGTAAGAAGAATCACCAGTGAAAGAATCAGATTAATCACAAAACCTGCTTTTGCAAAGTTTTTCTTATTCTCGTTCTTCTCACGCTTTTTAGCCGCAAAAAAGATAAAACCGGCTACCGGAATGGCAGACATTAACGAATATATATACCAGCCCTTCTTAGGTACTGCCTGCTTATTCTCTGCTCTCATTTCGGCAACTATCTGTGCAAGCTGCTTCTCTTCCTTTGCCTTTGTGTTTTCAGGAATCATGTCAGGAGTAAGGCTTTCAGTAACACCATCATCCTTAATGCCATCATTATCCTGTGTGACGGAATCCGTCACATTTTCTTCTTGTGCTTCTTTTTCCAGCTTTAATATGCCGGAATTGCTTCTCTGCTTCATGTTGTTACCACAGTTACTGCAAAACATTGCTTCTTCCGGATTTTCTGTACCGCATTTATTACAAAACATTGCACATCTCCTTTCTACATGCGTATTCCATGTTCAATATCTGGCTCTTCCAGTTCTTCATCCACTTCCTCCGATATATCATCCGTGACGGATTCCGTCACATTTTTAGTTTCTGCAGTCTGCTTCTGTTCTGACAGAATCGCATCTGTAGCAGATAACACATCTTTCATTGTCTCTATGTTTTCTGCCATTTTCTTATCGTCAGGAAGTAATACAAAGTCTTCTACCGGAATATCAGCCACACCCTTATAGTATTCCTCAATGTCTGATGTCTGTTCTATGTAGCCATATTCAGAATAAAGACCGCCCCTGTTTATTGCTTCGTCTCTTCCATATGCTTCATAGTCAATATAATCCTGCAGCCATTCAGGAACTTTCCTCTCATCATCATTGATAAGCTTCATTCCAAAATCTTCATCATTTTTTACATTCTCATAGAGTGTAAATTTATCAAGATTATCTGTAAGGTTAATGAGCTGGTCTATGCTTGTACCATATATATCTGCCGCAGCCTGAAACTGGCTCTGCATGTTATCATCTATCTCATCTATCTTCTTTGCCAGATAGTTAAGCTGGTTGATATTCTCATATTCGCCAAGATTAAGCTGTACCAGCTCCGGTAAGTTATAGTCATAATCTGTTATGAATATTTCTTCATAAACTGTTCCATCAGCCCGCTTGTCACCTATTCCGATACGCTTCATAGTTTCCTGCAGCTTTTCTTTGGTAGTAGGAAAATCCACCCACTCACCTTCCGTTCTGCCCTCTGTGTATTTTCCAAGATTAGTGATATATGCACTAAACGGAACTTCTGCATTATTTCGATACTGCATATGCTCTCCTTTCTAAAAATGGCAGATGCGATTAAGCACCTGCCATGAATGTGTGATATATTTTAATCCTTATAACGAAGGATATTGTGACGGATTCCGTCACATTTTAATTATGATTTCTGCTCTTTTTTATCATTACAAGGCTTACCATGACCGCAAGTGATATAAGTGCAATCAGTGCATATATGTATGCATTTGATGTATCGCCTGTTTTTACTATCTCAACAGTCTGGTTTACATCATTGATATCTGCATGTCCTATAACTTTGACATTATTCTCATACAGATTTTCAAAGACTACTATTGTATTTCCGGCAAGCAGCGAACTGTCAAATGTAAATGTTACATCAACACTTCCATCTGCCTTTTGTGCTGTAAATGATGCTGAACCTGTAATCTCGTTTCCATCCTTATCTAAGAACTTCTCGCCTGTCTCCTGATTCATAAGGACACCCTTTACCTCATATGTCTTTCCGACTATGAGATTCTTATAATCAACAACATCCTTAAGTATTACGCTTCCTTTTTCCGTAATGCTCTTGGCACTGTCAATAGTTGCAGTTGTGTGTATATCCGGGAAATGCACGCTCTGTTCCTCATCCTTTATATCAGCATGTGAAGCCACCCTGATTTTTTCATTATAGAGGTCTTCAAAGACTACTGTTGTCTTTCCGGCAAGCAGCGAGCTGTCAAATGTAAACTCAATATCAATGCTTCCGTCTTTGCTCTCTGCCGTAAACTCTTTTTCAGATGTAATCTCATTTCCATCCTTATCAAGAAGCTTCTTTCCAGTTTCCTGATTCATAAGAACTCCTGATAATTTATACTTCTCTCCAATCGTAAGATTGCTGTAATCAACCTTATCTGTTATGGTTGTCTTTTCCGCAATCATTCCTGTATGTGTGAAAGTATTCTTATCTGTTGCTGTTGTCTGAATCTTAGGAAAATTAACTGTCTGTCCTTCATCTGTTATATCTGCATGTGAAGTCACCTTTGCATTTCCACTGTAAAGGTCTTCATATACTACAACAGATTTATCTTCAAGGAGTGTACTGTCAAATGTAAATGTCACATCAATGCTTCCGTCTGCTTTTTCTGCCTTAAATGCTGTCTTTGATGTTATTGTATTTTCATTCTTATCGGTAAGTGCTTCTCCTGTGGTCTTATCCATAATGATACCAGATACTTCATAAGACTCTCCCGGTACAAGATTCTTATAATCAACCTTATCTATAATGGTTGTCTTTGAATCCGGTGCTGCAGTATGTGTCTTTGTGGCCTTGTCTGTTGCTGTTGTATGGATTTCAGGGTAATGTACCGTCTGTCCTTCATCTTTGATGTCTGTATGGAAAGCAACTCTGACATTCTCATTATATAGGTCTTCAAACACTACAACAGATTTACCAGTAAGCAGTGAACTGTCAAATGTAAATTCTATATCAATGCTTCCGTTTTTGCTTTCTGCTGTAAACTCTTTTTCAGATGTAATCTCATTTCCATCCTTATCAAGAAGCTTCTTTCCAGTTTCCTGATTCATAAGAACTCCTGATAATTTATACTTCTCTCCAATCGTAAGATTGCTGTAATCAACCTTATCTGTTATGGTTGTCTTTTCCGCAATCATTCCTGTATGTGTGAAAGTATTCTTATCTGTTGCTGTTGTCTGAATCTTAGGAAAATTAACTGTCTGTCCTTCATCTGTTATATCTGCATGTGAAGTCACCTTTGCATTTCCACTGTAAAGGTCTTCATATACTACAACAGATTTATCTTCAAGGAGTGTACTGTCAAATGTAAATGTCACATCAATGCTTCCGTCTGCTTTTTCTGCCTTAAATGCTGTCTTTGATGTTATTGTATTTTCATTCTTATCGGTAAGTGCTTCTCCTGTGGTCTTATCCATAATGATACCAGATACTTCATAAGACTCTCCCGGTACAAGATTCTTATAATCAACCTTATCTATAATGGTTGTCTTTGAATCCGGTGCTGCAGTATGTGTCTTTGTGGCCTTGTCTGTTGCTGTTGTATGGATTTCAGGGTAATGTACCGTCTGTCCTTCATCCCTGATATCTGTATGGAAAGCAACCTTGATATTCTCGTTATAAAGCTCTTCAAATGCTACCACTGATTTTCCAATAAGCAGGGTACTGTCAAATGTAAATTCAAGTTCAACACTGCCGGAAGCCTTTTCAGCCTTGAATGTTGTCTTAGCTGTAATCTCTTTTCCGTCTTTATCAAGAAGTGCTGCACCTGTCTCCTGATTCATAAGGACACCTGATACCTCATATGTGCTGCCGGGAATAAGATTCTTATAGTCAACCTTATCTATTACAGTTGTCTGCTCATCAACAGTTCCTGTATGTGTCTGTGAAGCTTTATCCGTTGCTGTTGTATGGATTTCAGGATAATACACTGTCTGCTCTGTATCATCAATATCTGCATGTGTATATATCATCTTTCCATCCTGGAACATGTTTTCATATGCCACAAGTGTCTTTCCGGCAAGCTCTGCCTCAAAACTGAATGTTACTGTAACTGTCTGCTTTACTCCTGTTGCCTTAAATGTGACGGAATCCGTCACATCATTTCCATTGATATCCTTAAGTGTCTTTCCGGTATCCTTATCTGTTAATGCTCCCTTTAGTGTATAAGTCTTTCCCGGAAAAAGATTGTCGCACTCAACATGATCGTAAACAACATATTTATTGTCAGCACTCAAAGCACCCTGATGTGTGCCTGTTGCTGTATCTGTTGCCTGTGTTCTTACAATCTCTGTATGGTCGTCCTCAAAGAAATATGAAAATGTCTGCACCTTTGTAGTCTGTGACTTATATGCTGCATCTATTGTCTTTGATTCAAACCTGTTTCCATAGCCTGTAGGAGAATCTATCTCTTTTACAATGTAATGGCCTAATGGAAGGTCCGAAACAAATACGGCTTTTCCTAATGCATTGGTGGTCTGTCTCTCAATCATTGCACCCTTCTTAATTATTACAGTGCCGTCATGATTAACAATATCCTCATCTGCATAAAGGGCAAATACTGTATTAAGAAGAGGGTTCATTGTTGCAGCATCTGTCTTGTTTGCATCCACTGCAATCTTCTGTCTTTCATCTTCTACAGTCTTGGAATCCTTAACAATATCCACTGTCTGTCCTGCATATGTAAATGTTACATCTACCGGGTCTGTATCAATAACAAAGCCTGCAGGTGCTTTTGTCTCTGTTAATACATAGCTTCCTAATGGAAGGTTATCTATTACAGAGCTTCCGTCAGCTCCTGTAGTAAATTCTGCTACTACATCACCAGCCCTGTAAGCATATCCGTTATTATCTGCTGTCTTTATGTCTTCCTTTGCAGTAAGGGTAAATGACGCCCCCTGGATATTGGCTTTCTTATAGACAAAGTGATTATCATTGTCTGCTGTTGCGGCATCCCACTTATCAAGCACCTCACCGACCTTTGTAACTGTAAGCTGTCCTGTTACTGCCTTATCTGCCTTTTCAACCACAACAATTTCAGTTCCGCCATCTTCTGTATATGTGTTTTCAGATACCGTAAATGATACCGGAGTTGAATCAAGTACATATCCTTCTGGTGCTTTAGTCTCTACAAGGGTATAGTTACCCTTAAGAAGCTTTTCCAGTGTATATACGCAGCCGTTTTCATTGGTTGTGAAGCTGTCAAAGGTCTGTACTCCGGCTGATGTCATTGTCTTAAATGATACCTTCGAGCCGTTCTCGTCATACAGTTCAAAGGTTGCACCTGCTACATTTACTGTATTACCAGTATCAGCGTCCTTTTTTACCATCTTTAAGTAAAATTCTATCGGAGTATTTTCAAGAATCTTATGGTAATTGGCATTATTATCACTGATTGTCACATCAATATCATCAATAAAGTAGTACTTGTTATTACCTTTGGTCTGATGAATTGTATATGTGCCATATGGAAGACGCTTTGTTATAGCATATCCATTGGCATCTGTTGTGATTGTCTGTCTTGAATCTTCCGGTGATGCATCATAGCTTCCTGCAGATTTAAGATAAATCTGAAACTCTGCATCAGGTTCAGAAGCCTTTACTGCATTACTGCCACCTAAGAATTTCTGGATGCTAATAGTTCCTTCATACGGAGTCTCCTGCGCTGCCTTGTCATCTGTTGGAAGGTTGGTTGTCTTAACATAGTTGTTCTCTAAAATTGTTTGAGCAACATATACAGTATCATTGATAAGATAACCTTCTGGAGCTTTAGTTTCCTGAATGGTTACTGTTCCTAAAGGAAGTACACAATATCCATTTTGATATATAAGATTATCTCCACCAATTTTATATTCATCCACAAGTCTTATTCTTCCATTTTCGTCAGTCTTAAACACCCATGTATATTTAGCTGTATTTCCAGACTGCGCTGGGTCTGTATCAGATAAAGTATCATAATACTTTACTGTGTACTCTGCCCCTTCAAGTCTTGTGTTACCAGAACCATGTCCGTCTGCTGTTTTTTTCGATAATACAAGTTGTATAGGGTCATTGCCCGGCATGTCTGTTATTGTTTCAGTGTAGCTGTCTTCTGAATCCAGTGTTATTGAACGCACCTCATCATTTATAAGGAAGCCCTTTGGTGCTTTTGTTTCCTTGAAGTAAAGTGTTACACTTTCACCTTCCCTGAATGTTGTGCTGTAATAACCTGTATATCCGTCTTCGCCTGTCGTAAGTGTATCAAGCAAATCTGTACAGCCTGAATCTGAATATACGGATATTTCAGCTCCTGCAAGACTGTAGCAGCTGTTACCATCTGATATGGATGGCATTGCTGATTCCTTGTGGAATCTTACACTTCCGGTAAATTCTTTAACTGGAGTATCATTATATATTCCAAGACTCTGATTATCACTGGAATCGTTTGAAAGATATGTAAGACTGCACTCGTATCCTACTGATGAAGGACTTATATTGGATGCTATGTTAAGAAGCTCCTGGCACAATTCCCAGCCAAGTTTCCCTTCTCCATCACCCAAGAATGTACCATTGCCATTTAAAGGTGTATTCCAGTCATCCTGTCCGTTTGCAAGGGCAATTGTGTGATGGGCTATAATCCATCTTAATTCATAAGGATAATCTTTAAGCACACCCCAGTCTTCATCATCCCATCCAGCTCCTACAGCCCAGAACATTGCTCTTGCTTCTATATCATCTGTTCCATACTCTGTTGTTGCTGTAAATGTTTCACTCTCCCTTGGTGTATCCTTATGTGGTTCAATACATATAGCCTCATACTCATTCCCATAATCGTCCTGTACAGTAAAATGATATGTCTTCCAGTGTCCCATGGAATCATCATAGCCAGAAAACACATCATCATACCATTTTTCTTCTCCAAGACTTATAAGAGTATAGTTAGACCCTTCTGCTTTTGCAGTAATAGGGGTTATACATGTCAGCACTGTTGTTATTATCATAAGTGCCGACATCAGACCTGACATTACTTTTTCAAGCAATGCATGTCTTTTTCTCTTTCCCTTTTTCATTATAATGTTCCTTTCCGTGACGGAATCCGTCACATGTGCGTTAGTTACTCTTTTACCTTTATTACTCTGGCGGGTCTCTTACACTTTTCATATCCGTTTCCTTTCCTGATTTTTTGCAACAAAAAAGGAAACCCCTACTGGAATATATCCAGTAAAGATTTCCTTATTATTTATAATGCAAGTTAAAACTTGTCTCATTATATGTGACGGATTCCGTCACAATTATTTAATTGTTATTTAGTTGCTCCACATGAGCATGTGTAACCTGTAATTACTGTCTCATCATATGCTGCTGTATCTTCTATCCATTGCTTTTCTTTTATATCCTCTTCGTGAGTCTCTGCTTCATGATGGATTGTGTCTACCTGTTCATTGCGAAACAACACTTCCCAACTTCCATGTCCCCAGTCATCTAAAACATCTGCCTGATAATCAGAATGTGTAAAAAATTCATTCTCCGAATCAAATATCTGTCCACATCCTTTACATCTTACACCATAAGCCCTCCATTCATACACTGGTTCATCCCAAGCTTCCTTGTCAACCACAGTTCTTGTTCCTACAACAACATCTGTATAATGGCCTGTTGCTTCATGGTGTACAGTAGTTGTGACTGGATTCCATGTATGTGTATGCTCCGGTGTTGATGGTGTGGTATCAGATGTACTGCTGTTGCCTGTATTATCCTGTTTATTATCAGGAGCTGGGGTTTCTGCAGTATTGCCAGTATTATTTCCTTCTGCTGGCTTTGTGACATCTGTTGTATTATCGTTCTTTCCGGTATCAGTACCACCTGATTCCTGCTTATTGTCAGAAGTATCATTTTTAACTACCTCTGTGGTTGTATCCTTTATCTCGTCAACTGTGACAGTTTCCTTGTTCTCATTGCTTACCTCTGTCTCCTGTCCGTTATCTGCTACAACCTTTGCTGTTCCGGCAACCGCAGCTTCCTTAACCTTAAAGCTTCCGTCCCCGGTTTTTTCTGCCGTTCCTGTTACTTTTACGACATTACCGGCTGAATCCTTTCCCTCGAATACCATTTCCCCGGCTTCATTGATTGTTGCGTCTCCGGTAAGTGTTACGGTATTGCCATCTGCATCCTTTACCTGCATCTGCATATCTTTAGCCTTTGCCACAGTTGCAGTCTCTGTTGACTGCTCGATATTCGCAGCCGCTTTATTACTTGCCGTATCTTTCTTTGCACCACCACAAGCTGTTACTGTAAGAAGTGACACTGCCATAAGTGCTGTTATCATATATTTTCTAATCCTATCTATCCTAATCATGCCGGTTCTCCTTTCCTGACTGGTTGAACGATACACTATTTTCTGTGACGGAATCCGTCACAATTAAGCCATCACATATACACTATCCTCTTAATGATATTGTAACATATTTTGCGCATTAGTGTAGCTTTATTCTGATTTTTTATACATTTTTTACCGCATTGCGTCAGTTACTTTTTACGCACATGAGCCTGTCTGGAAACCGTTGTCACCATACCTGTCAAAGCTGCTGATAAAACAAAAAGCCATATATACATCCCGGCAGTCATGACATCACCTGTCTTAACTGTCTCATCCGCTTCTTCTGTTTCCTCTGCTTCTTCAATGTCTTCCGGCTCTTTGTTTACATATGATTCACCTGCAAGCTTATACTCTGAATACAGCTTAATGGTTACATTATCTGTTCCTGTGAATCTGCCTGTAAGCTGGTATTCTGTATCAGGCAGCCATTTATCAAAACTCCATGTCTGTATCTTCTCACCGTCTGCAGTAGTTATATGGATAACAATGTCTTCCGGTATATAACTGCTCATCTTTATATCTTCATTATAATCCGTAACCACAGTTTCATAAGGCTTTGTATCATACACACCTTTTTCAAGGTCTACAACAGTGTAGTATTCCAGTGTAAGCTTTGTTGTATATGTTATGCTTTCTGTATATGCAGCATATACATTCATATTTCCGGTTATGTCTTTAAGAACTGCCGCTGTATCTGTAATGGCATCTCTCCATTCAAGAAATGTATATGCCGTTCTTGATGTATCAGTTACAAAGTCTTTCCTGTCCGGTACTGCAGGAGCTGCGGAATCCTGTCCTTCTACTACCATGTCACTCTTTATAAGTGTTGTACGGTCATATGAGTAATAATTAACACAGAAGACATCCTTTACGGTGACTGCCTCCTCTGTATGCTTTGTGATGCCATTGTCAGTAAAGCTTATATCCATGCTTATGTCATCAGGCATAAGCTTCTTTTCTGTATCAACACTGTACGCTGCATTTTCCTGTACAGTGTATGTTATACGACCTGAACGGTATGTATTCTTATATACAGCATCAACAACAAGACCTTTCTTATCAAAGCATTCCCCCTTGATATAATTAAGCCTGTCTGCATGTCTGGCAATGCTTATGTGGTCTAATTCTGTACTTACTATCTCATCTGACACGGTTATTCCCACATCCGCTGTTCTTGTTATTCCATTATCAGTCTTGCTTACGGTTACAAATGTATCTGTAAGCTTAAGCTCTGTTTCAGTATCTACATCGTATGATGTGTTATATTCTGTCCTGTATGTCACATGTCTGTCATTCCATGTCTGCTTATAGACTGCATCCACAACAAGACCTTTCTTATCGAAGCTGTCTTTTACGATATAGGCGGTCTTATCCGGCTGTCTTGCTATCTGTATGCTGTCAAGCTCCTCTGTGCTTATATATGATTCATCTGCAAGCTTATACTCAGCATACAGCTTGACTGTTACATTATCTGTTCCGGTGAATCTGCCTGTAAGCTGGTATTCTGTATCAGGCAGCCATTTATCAAAGCTCCATGTCTGCGTATTGTCAAAGCCAGCTGCTGTGGCTGTATGTATAACAATGTCTTCCGGTATATAACTGCTCGTCTTTATTTCTTCATTATAATCCGTAACCACTGTCTCATACGGAACTGTATCATACACGCCTTTTTCAAGGTCTGCAATGGTGTAGTATTCCAGTGTAAGCTTTGTTGTATAAGTTACGCTTTCTGTGTATGCAGCATATACATCCATATCTCTGTCAACCGCATCAAGCCCAGCCGGACTGTCTGTTAAGCAGTCTCTCCATTCAAAAAAGGCGTATGAAATAACTGATGTATCAGTTACCGTATCACTTCTCTTAGGAGATTCTGGAAGTGTAACAGCTCCCTCTGGCAGCACTTCTTCTGAATACAGAACAGTGCTTTTATCATAATCATAGAACCTTACCGTATATTTTACCGGAGAATATCTTACAGACAGATTTACAAATGATATCAGTTCATCATCCCCTGTCTGCTCCGGTGTATAAGATACTGTTATATCAGGATATTGTGTATACTTATCCGTAAGAATATTGCTTGTATATGAACCTGTCGTGCCTGCTGCGCCGGCAAGCCTGCTTATATCATCATACAGGCTGTTATCTGGCAGATATACTTTCAGTTCTGAATTTCCTGCTCCGCCATTATCCTCCGGTATTGCTGTCTCCCAGAATACTGGCTTTGAATTTGTTGTCCTTATTTTATATCCGTCTGCCTTTGCGCCACGATTCTCACATTTAACAGTTACCGCATAACCAGCGTCCTTATACACTTCTTTTATATCTTCTGTTATCTCCTTTACAAGATTCAGTGAATTAAAGTCTGTATCATTGGTTAAAAAAATTGTAGGCATCTGCTTGAGCATTGACATTTTATCCATAAGCTGCTGATGAGCATTTTCATCTGTCAGAATCATGTCATTAAGTACCGTTTTACCGCTTACGCTCAAACTGGTAATCCCAGAATTATTCACATAATACCTGCGAGCCTCATCTGAACTACTGGTTACTGTTAATTCATATGATATATTTTTACCGTAGCTTCCCCAGTTGTCATAAGCTAAACCAGGCTGGTTATCTATACTGTCCATCTGTGGCAGATATATTTTAGCATTGATTTTCTTTAATCCTCTGAAAGCATCAATCAGTCCTTCTGATATGTAATAATTACTTATATCCGCCTGCTGTAAGTCACTAATGCCTCTTATAACGATTGGATTATCACCATATACTTTTTCAGCCGACCTGCAGCCCATGAACATTCTCACTCCCGCAATAACCGTATCAGGTATGGCTGGAAGCTCTGTCATGGCATAGCAGTTATAAAAAGTGTAATAGAGATTATAAAGCTCTGTCTCCGGATATATTACAGGGCACAACTCCATTGAATTACACTTTTCAAATGTTTCCATAAGATTCTTACATGTTTTAGGAATGACAAGTCTTTTTGAAGGATTTAACTTAATGTCATTTCTGAAAGCCGAATTCATGTTAATTACTCCGTCAGGAATCTGCGGAATATCGACCAGGAATTTACAGCCCTGAAATGTCTTTCCCATATCCTTAAGCTTTGATGGGAGGTTCGTAATGCTTACAAGGTTTTTACAATCCCTGAATGTATTTTCCATCTTTACTACATCATCCGGAATGTTTTCTACTTTTTCAAGAGAAGTGCATCCGGCAAACATGGCTTTCATGTTCTGACCTTCAACTGTCTCTACTGTACTGTTGCCATACATATCAAGCGCCCCTGGTTCGTCAAGTGCATTGTATACAGTAGAGTCAGCTATTGACTTTATACTGCCATCTACGCTGCTGTAATCGTTAAGGGTATCTGCACACACTACAATATCTTTGGATGTATCACTGCCAATTTTAACCCCATCAAGAAACTTTACTGATTTTATCTTTGTATTATTTACAAACGGTCCATCTGCATCATATACTTCTGAATTTTCCCAGTCATCTGTATCATAATCTCCGTCATTACAATATTCCGTTTTGTACTGCGTAATCTTCATATGGGTATTATAGACTGTTCCTGCAATGGAATATTGGGGATAAAGAACGATATCCTTATTAGTTCCTATGTACTTACCCAGTATTACCGTATCACCTGATATTTCATATTCCCATTCTGCTGCTGAAAGTTCTGGTATCTCCAATGCTCTGTAGTCTTTCTTTACTGTTCCCTTTACTTCAAGCTGAATGTTGTAGGCTACATTATATGCATAGTTGCTTGCAGCATATAAGAGAGTGATTATATCACCATTTTTATATGTCATTTCTTCCTTATCCTCATCGTCAACAAAGGTAACATCAAGCGTACAGCCATTTGTATCCCTTATATCATTGACATTAAGAACTATGCATTGTTCATCCTGTATTCCTGTGACCAGCAGTTTTGCTGTTCCTTCATATCTTCCGGTTGCAGTATTATACTTTAATACTGCATCTTCTGATATCTTTGTCAGTATATTCTCCTTTTTCGCATCATCAGCTCTTGATACTGTAGTCATCACTCCTGACGGAAAACAGCTTATTATAAGAATTGCAGTAAGCAGAGCTGCTGTTATTCTTCTTTTCATAAATTATATTATATATTTCATGTCTTATCTGCATGCCATTAACATAAAATATACCTTTCCCCTTTCTTGTATTTTGTCTTTATACTGCCTTAAACAATATGTTCATGGTGGGTCTCTTACGCTTCTCACGGCTGTTCTCCTTCCTGTTTTTTGCAACAAAAAAGGAAACCTCTGCCGTCATATATCCGGTAAAGATTTCCTTAAGATTTATTATTCAATTGGTTCTTGTCATATTAAAATACATGTGACGGATTCCGTCACAAAGAAAGACCGAAGCAGTGTTGCGAGGACTGCTTCGGCGAGCTGAATTACTATTCCGACAATTAACAACCAACTCGGAAACAAGAAGTCATTTCTTACACTTCTTGCAAGTATAGAATACCACATCTAATTAGTCCAATCTAGTCCAGTTTAGTCCAATTTTTAACTCATGCTTGACAATACTGAATATGATGTTCTCACGCTTATTTACTGGGATTGAAAGGTTTTGTATATTTTAATACTATACAAATCAAATTTATTTATATTCAGCCAGATTGTACTTTTTTAAATACAATAATTGACATATCCTGAATCTTAATCATCAGGATACAAAAAAGGGGGAATAAAGCACATGCCCTATTCCCCAAAAGATGTGACGGAATCCGTCACATTAATTATAATCTCGGTGTATATTCAGGATTTTCTATAGATTCGTCTAAATCAGCCTCTTCCTTTATATCATCCTTAACCTGAATTTTATTAACTCCATCCAGACAGTTATCACATATCCATGATGCAAGTTCATCTGCATTATTACTCTCATAATATGAAACCAGCATCTGCTTAAATGTACCATCAAGCTCTACAGGAACTTTAAATATACCTCTGCCATTTTCTATAAGAATCTTATTTATTGCAAAGCTTCCGATTCTTTTATTGCCATCCTTAAATACCTGACAACGCATAAGCCATAAACCTGTCCTTATTGCCCTGTCTGTTACATTGGGATTATCCTGCAGTTCCATAAGTCCTTTATGATAATATTCTACGCTATGAACTTCTGGTCTCCAATTTGTACCACTTATGATAACATCGTCTGTTCTTACCCTTCCAAGATAAGAATATGGAACATCAAATCTTGCAATCAGTTCATGAATATTCATAAGATATCCCATATTTAATTCATCATGAATATGTTCTATCATATATTCCCATGCGTCCCTTAAACAACACACTTTATTAATATCTTTAGGTGTAAGATGAGATACATTTACATTGTTAAGTATATCCTGTGTCTGTGCAAATGTTACTGCTATACCCTCAAGATTAGCAGATGTATATACCGAATCTACCAACAATCTTTTAGCAATCCAGATATTTTCTTCTATATCCATGGCATATTTATCTCGTAAAATCATTTATAGCTCCTCACTTTCTATTAACATCATGTACAATACATAATTATTTAGTTGCTCCACATGAACATGTGTAACCTGTAATTACTGTCTCATCATATGCTGCAGTATCTTCTACCCATTGCTTTTCTTTTATATCCTCTTCGTGAGTCTCTGCTTCATGATGGATTGTGTCTACCTGTTCATTGCGAAACAACACTTCCCAACTTCCATGTCCCCAGTCATCTAAAACATCTGCCTGATAATCAGAATGTGTAAAAAATTCATTCTCCGAATCAAATATCTGTCCACATCCTTTACATCTTACACCATAAGCCCTCCATTCATACACTGGTTCATCCCAAGCTTCCTTGTCAACCACAGTTCTTGTTCCTACAACAACATCTGTATAATGGCCTGTTGCTTCATGGTGTACAGTAGTTGTGACTGGATTCCATGTATGTGTATGCTCCGGTGTTGATGGTGTGGTATCAGATGTACTGCTGTTGCCTGTATTATCCTGTTTATTATCAGGAGCTGGGGTTTCTGCAGTATTGCCAGTATTATTTCCTTCTGCTGGCTTTGTGACATCTGTTGTATTATCGTTCTTTCCGGTATCAGTACCACCTGATTCCTGCTTATTGTCAGAAGTATCATTTTTAACTACCTCTGTGGTTGTATCCTTTATCTCGTCAACTGTGACAGTTTCCTTGTTCTCATTGCTTACCTCTGTCTCCTGTCCGTTATCTGCTACAACCTTTGCTGTTCCGGCAACCGCAGCTTCCTTAACCTTAAAGCTTCCGTCCCCGGTTTTTTCTGCCGTTCCTGTTACTTTTACGACATTACCGGCTGAATCCTTTCCCTCGAATACCATTTCCCCGGCTTCATTGATTGTTGCGTCTCCGGTAAGTGTTACGGTATTGCCATCTGCATCCTTTACCTGCATCTGCATATCTTTAGCCTTTGCCACAGTTGCAGTCTCTGTTGACTGCTCAATATTCGCAGCTGCTTTATTACTTGCCATATCTTTCTTTGCACCACAGGCTGTTACTGTAAGAAGTGACATTGCCATAAGTGCTGTTATCATACATTTTCTAATCTTATCTATCTTAATCATACGGTTCTCCTTTCCTGACTGGTTGAACGATATACTATTTTTTGTGACGGAATCCGTCACATTTGTATCCGGTATTTAATACACTTTCACCTTATCTTTTTCTATGCTTTTTGGCATTATTTCATACGCTTCCTTTTCACTTATAACATCAACATTTTTTCCAAATTCTTCCTGAAGAAAATGGTATAATCCAAAGAACTCCAATCCAACAGTACGGTTCAGTACTATCATGAAATCTATATCACTTTTTTCAGTTGCCTCGCCTCTGGCATAAGAACCAAACAGATATGCTTCTTTGATAAAATTCTGTTTGTCAAATACTTTCCGGCATTTATCCTTAATCTGTTCTATCGTATATATCATATCTGCTCCTTTCTTCCCTGATTGATTTTGTGACGGAATCCGTCACATATCTAATAATGACATATAAAATACGCTCCACTTATAACAACAGCCATAACTGTTAATATTGCTCTCAATATAGGCACTGTTATATAATTTAATAACAATATCAACAATATAATGATAATCACTATTAAAACAAATCCCATTATTATGTCATCAAAGCTACTATGTTTATCTTTAAAATTGAGAATCGTTTTTATTATCAACCAACAACCACATATAGCTATGATAAGTGCCAATATAAAAAACTTTACTGCTATATAATCATCATATTTAAGTAATTGTATTGAATTTGCAAAATTCTTAGCCAGTAATTTTTTATCAAGCCTTTTTAAGAAAATAATATATATTATAGTAATCAGTATATATATTAATTTGTACCAGTTTCTTAAAATCAAGCTTTTAATTTTCATTTTCTTCCTCTGCTTTTACATATTCTATTAATTCAATCTCTTTTTTTAGTTGTTTTATGTCATTAAAAATGGCGGATAATATAATTACAATAACCACCACTAATGTCAATCCAATTACTAATGCAATCATTAAACAAACAACAAAAGTGTCTTGAGAATCATTCATGTAATTATCATATTTTATTGCCATGTTCAAAAATGAAAATAGTTTTTCCCATATATTCATAATCAACGAAACAGCAATTGTTATTATAACTAAAGTAAGAATATTCTTTTTATGTTCATATTCTGCCTTGCAATTAAAATATTCAAAGTTTAATTCATCCTTATCCATTGATGAATAATGTTCTATTTTAGTTCTGAATATTTCTAACTGCTTATTTCTTCTTTCCTGATATGTAAAAGACATTACCCAGTTCTTAAATTTAGTCCCTGACTGTCTCATATCTGCTCCTTTCCGTGTGACGGATTCCGTCACATATCAGGTACAATATCATATTTAAATATATTTATATTTCTAGTTATATTGTACCATATTTTAATGTTATAAAAAAGACTTATTTAAATTTATTCAAAATAACTGTGACATAATATTTATATCTTTAATTATGCTTTTATCCCATCCGGCTGATGTTTTATTCTTCTACACAGCATTATCAATTTCTTAATACTCCAAATAATAATTATAGGGATTGTTGGTGCGAAAATAACTATAAATGATGCATCTATAAGGCTTGTTATAAGCGTCCACAAAATTGTCGGTGTAAACCATAACGATATTATTACTACTTTTATAATTTCCCTAAAATTTATTCTTTTTCCAAAAATAATTGAAATATCTAACCAAATTACAATATAGAAAAAAAATGGGATAATAATATACTCTACAAGCAATTGATTCTGCTGCTCTGGCGTATATGAGTTCATTTCATTTATTAGTGTACTTGCAACATCTATTATTGAATTTTTATTAAGATTTTCATACATTGCCTTTCTCCTTTCCGAACTAAATTATCTATAAATCTTTAAAGCATCTAGTATAGTAATAAAAAGTTGTTTCCAATCATCTGATGTACTTATAAAAAGATATATTGTTAATGGAATTGCGAGTATCATTAATGCCCACCCCACAACCATTATTGTTATATTTTCCATTTTAGTATGCTCTCGCTTTTCTTCTTTACGCCTCAATTCTTCAGCTATAATGATTGAAAATGATATTAATATCAAAATAATTACAAAAAGACCAAAGAATGACATACCTGTCATAAAGCACCTTCCTTTCCAATGTCACATTAGTACTACATTATGTAAAAAATACCTACTACAACCAAATAGATAACAACAAGTATCATGATCGGAATCCATACCGCTTTCATGCTTGATAATACATCATCTGCTATTCCACTCATCGCCCCTCTGTATGTTCCTGTAAAATACATGAGGTCAATCTGCTTATTTTCTTCTATCTTCTCCCGGAGTTCTTTCATATCATGAATATTTCTTAGCAGCTTCTGATATTTACGCTTGTGAAGAATCATTTTCAGACTATTATATTTATCTAGGTCATAAGCCATACTTTTTAGCTGCCAGTCAATATGCTTTAACAGGCTCGATTTTACATATCTGTAATCAGATTCATTATCTGTATCATACCTGTAATCATTGCCTGCCATATGATTATATCTTTCCAGATAGTCATAATATTTTCCTTTTGTCATATCTTTTCAACCTTTCCCTCTACATTTCAAGCCTGCTCATAAACTGCTCAAGTGTTACTAAATCCTCATTGTATTCTGTACCGTCATCATCAGTAAAAAATGTATCAACATTTACTCCTATGGAACAATTTACATTCTCATATGCTTTACTTCTGATTTCATTGTAAAGGCTTGTGACTATGTACACACCTTTCTCATCAAAGGTCTGGTCGTTAATCCTTACATTGATAAGATTATCATAGACAACATCTATGTATACATCTGCCTTAATTTTAGGCAGCACTTCCATTTCTAGTCTTTCTGATATCTCGTCAATATAGTTTTCAAGTTCTTCATCATCTGTTATTCCTGTTACTTCCAGGGCAATCAATATCTCCGCCTCTGTGTTTTCTTTTAACTCAATGCCTCTGTATTTCATGTTATCCTTTCCGTGACGGATTCCGTCACATTTCATTTATGCTTTAGCTGCATCCTGGTTCACTCGATTCTGCCAGTATGAATCCTTTGTTGTAGGAGCATTAAACAGTGCCTTTATCAGATACGCTTTAATATTCTTGATATCAGATGTCGTCCTGCTCATCTGGGTATGTACATACAGCAAGTCCGATGCTTTAAGATTAATAAACCTGTTCTGTACCAGTTTGGCTGAATATTCCTCACCTGAAATCCTAAAATTGTCTGTTTTTCTTACAAGCACCTCTACAATCAGGTTGTAATATTCTTCGTACCAGCCTGCACATTCAGGTCTTTCAGTCATGATATCATAATCAATGTTTTTCTTGACAATGCTGCTCATGTGTTCATAGAGCTTATCTGCACTTGGCTGTTTAGCCGTATTTTTGTCTGTATATATCTTATCTGTCTTATCCATCCTGTCATGTGGATTGATAGATGGATTAGATTGATGGATAGATTGATTATTATATAAATATCTATCTGTCTTATCAGAGATATTATTAATATTATTATATATATTATTATTATTCTCTTTATGAGGGTGGTGCAAATTTTGAACCAGTTCAGATTTTGAACCAGTGCAAGTTTTGAACCGGTTCAAGTTTTGAACTGGTTCAGATTTTGAACCACCTCCAAGGGTACACTCCCCCTTGCATTCTGTATCTTGTATTTTTTTAGTGTCATTTATATTGCTTAAGGCAATTGTTGCATTAAAGTCTGGCGGGGCATTACATGCCTGTCCTGTATCTGTTTTATATTCATCCCCGGCTGTCTGGTTATCCAGATATAACACATCCCCATTAATGCTGCTTCTGTCATTACTATATGAATTATCCGCCTGCTTAACTCTTGAAAAATCCATCACATAAATTATGTCTTCCATTCCTTCGTTTGAAAATTTCATTATCAGACCAAATTCCTGAAGCTCACGCATATATTTAATAACAGAATTTTTACTGACACACATATCCTTAGTTATTGCGTTCAGACTGTACTTTATGTATGCCCTGTTTTTATCATCTATCCAGTTACGCTTCCTTGATAAGCTCATTCTGTCAAGCAGGAATCCATACAGCAGCTTTGACATTGCCGATAATCCGGTAAATCTCTCAAGTGTAAAGAACATCTTAGGCACACTATAAAAGCTGTACTGCTCCGATTCTTCACTATAATAAAAGTCAAATTTCATTTTTCTTCTCACCTCTCTGTATCTGTGACGGAATCCGTCACATTTTTATTCATCACCCCTGAATGTGGCAAGTATATATATTAGTCCTGCAACCGTTCCAACCTTGATAAATGTATTTACTTTATCTGGAAATGGCAGACTAACCTTAAATGATATAAAAAAGAGAATGATAAGAATAACTGCAGCTACTGCCTTTCTGATTGTCGCTTTGCTTACCCTTTTGTCACCTTCTATAAGTTTCTTCATAAGCCACCTCTAATCTATGCTGTATATATTGTCGCATGCAATCGTCTTAACATGCTTTCCTTCATCCTGGGTGTAATGAATGCTTCTGTTGGTAAGCTTTACGATAGTGCAGCCACCCATTCCGCCACCATTTAATGTATGAATCGTTACTGTATCTCCGACAGCTACCGATACCCTTCCTTGTGCGTTTTCAATCGTAATTGATGCAATTTCCCTACTTCTCATCTGTCTTACCACCTTTCTTCTTAACAAGCTCTGCAACTCTTGCTGCATACTCCGTTACAGCATTATTTTCCGTTCTTACCTGTACCTCAACTTCATTTTCAATTCTGTTTTCATTATTGTTCTCCATAATGAACTCCTTTCTGCCTTATGGCTGTGACGGATTCCGTCACAAAATGATTATTTAAACTGCAACCCACAGGGTGAATACACCCTTATTGCAGATTTTTTCTTATCTGATTCAGTATCAATACTGTTTACACTTTGTTCCTCTGATTCAGCATATCTGCCTTTAGACCTCTTATGCTTCATAAAGCATGAATAACTGCAGAAATATATCTTTTTCCCCTCTTTTTTATCGCAGTATCCATAAGAAGCCATATCATATTTTTCATTATTAAAAATCCGTCCACACGTGCTGCATTTTGTGTAGCACTCTTCTATCTTCTTTTTATATGACACCATTATCATCTTCCTTTCGTGTCAGCTTTTCTATGTTGTGTCTGCTCGCTTCATCAGATGCTGATGCTGCACGCATTAATGCCATAATAAGTAATAAAAATATAATAATTCCAACAATAATTAAAGTAATAATCCAGCTCATATTAATATCTCCTCTCTCTTATAGATTAATAATTATGTTTCCGGGGAAGCCCCCGGAAAATCTATTTTGCAAAAGTCCAGTCAAGCTTATTTCCACACTTACCGCAGCACATAGGATTTGTCAGATATGCAACTGCACCTAAACACTTAGGACAGCGTCCGATTGCTTTTACACCAGATAGCTTGTCTGTCAAATATTCATTTCTAACCTTATTTTCATTGTCAACTTCATGCTCTTTATTTTCTGATTTATCATTGTCAGATATAGCATTATCATCTGGAAGATATTCTGGATGGTTAAGTATGCTGTCCTGCCCTGGTAATTGTTCCTCCGGTTCTGTCTTTGTGACGGATTCCGTCACATTATTGTATGGCTTGTACAAACCTAGTTTTTCAGCCCGGCTTACAAAATCATGCCATGTTATTTCTTTCCTGCGGTTGATTGCAACCCCACGCAGAGAACAGTCAAATGATAACCCTGTGCCGCCATAATATTGATGAGTTCTTCCACATCTGTCTTTCAAATAACTTTCCAAAACACTTGCCGGATTATATTTTTTCAAATCAAAATTAGATGTAATATGGTGGAATGCAAGCTCTATATCCTTATTAGATGGCTCTTTAAGCTCTTTAACAGCTTGCTTTATCTCATTTGTCTTAACAGCTCCGGTACTAAGGACCTTTGCCTGTTCTTCATTATTAAGAGCTGCAAGCGTCTTGGCAGATTCCTTTGTAATCTCGTCTTTTTTGAACTTTTCCATAGCATCATCTGATAAATTGTTTGCAATCGTTTTATACTCCTGCACAACTGTCTTGCTCATATTCATAATGCTGGCAAGCTTCTCAACAAGTCTGCCGCTTGCAGCTTCCGGAAACAGCTCCGGGTTCTCCTTTAAAAGCCTTGACATTCCTTCTACTTCACGCATGATTTCGTAGTCAGTTTTACGGTTATATCCGTTAGTACTGTATACGGCGAACTCTGCCTGTGCATCAGACATAGCTTTTACATAGCAGGGAAGCATTGAAAACTGTTCCAATCCTTTTTCTGTCAGATATCTGCATGCTCTGTATCTTTTGTGTCCGGCAAGGATTTCGTATGTATCACCCCCGGCTTTTCTTACTAAAAGAGGCTGCAATACTTCACCGTCCAGCTCTATAAGGTCTGCAAGTTTTTCTACATCTTCCTGTGGGATATCCCTATACTGCAGCTTGGATTCTTCCAGCTTATTAATAGATACAAGCTGTGGATGCATCTTCTTTGTCAGTATCTTCTCTACTGTTTCTGTCTTATCAAAAAAGTTATTCAGCTTAGGCATTATTCCACCTCCACAATCTGCAGAACTTCATCTGCCAAATCTTCGTAATCACGGTTTACAAGGCTTTTGCTTCTGTGCATAAACAGTGGCTTATGTTTAAGGAGTGCGCTCTGGATACCTGAATAATCAGATACGCTTGTTTCAAGCACCGGATAATCATGATTCTTGACCAAGTCACCGTAAACAATCTTCTGTGATTTTAAATTTTTAAGCTTATTTACAAAAATCTTAAAATTAATTTCACCACATTTTGATTCAAGGTCTATAATTTCACGAATAACAAGGTTAAGGTTATCTCTTGAAAAACCGTCAAGGGATATTGGAATAAGCACAAGGTCAGATATGGCAAGTGCATTTTCAGTTAATATACTTGCGTCTGGGTGTGTGTCGATAACGCAGATATCATAATCATCAGCAATAGTGGCAAGATGTTTACCAAGTATGTCTATATCTGCAAGTTCAAGAAACATGATATCGTTAGAGCCTTTTATGAAATCAAGGTTACTAAATCTTGAATGATATATAGCTTTTCTGATATCAATACCGCCTCTTATCACCTGGTCGATATCCGGCTTACTGCGCTTATGCTTTGATATGTCTGTGTCAAAGAAGGATGTAAGGTTAGCCTGCATATCAAGGTCTAATACAAGCACCTTTTTATCCTGTGCTGCGTAAGTGGCAGCTAAGTTAAATGTTGTTGTGGTCTTTCCTGTACCACCCTTAAGATTCCATGTTGTTATTATGTTCATAATTCGCTCCTTTTCTTTCTTTTTCTGTGTGACGGATTCCGTCACATTATCTGTATTTATTCTGCCCATTTTTTAAGGTTAGACCGTATAGCTCAAGATTCGACTGGTTGCTGTCGTACATTGATTTCACATTCTCAATTGCGTTCTTCCTAAAATTGAGAATTGAAGTCCTGCTCCTGTCTAATTCTTTCATTAGAATTTGAATACCCTCTTTAAATGTATGTTTAATGTATAATTGCTCTAAAACATAACGCTGTTCTTGTTCCAGATTGTTGAAACATGCCATTATTCTATAAATCGTCTCCTGCGTCTCTATCAGTGTCCTTACATTTGCATAAATGCTCATACGCCATTCTTCAGTAAGCCTGAAATACTGTTCAAGTACATTTTGCAAATCTGTAAGAGAATTGGTCGGTGCACTTCCGTCCGGCTCTTTTCTTGACATGGACGCTGACTCTATCATTCCGATTTCATCTTTATCTTTGAAGATGTTGAGAAGCTCGATTTGACAATTTAGGACAAGCTGGTCATGATTTTTGAGAACATTAACAATGTAATCCTCCGTTACTCTTCGCAGCATTTTCTATCTCCCATTTCTTTCTTCTCGCAATTTTTGCAGCCCGCTTACGCTTAAGGCAATTATCCTGTGCAATTGTCGCATTGTAGTCATATTCAGTCATATTATTAAGTCGAAGTTCCCTATACAGTGATGTATAAGATATATCAACCTTGGCTGCAGTTTCCTCTAATCCATATCCATCCTTAAATAGCTGTTCTATCTCCAAACGCTTTTCTGCGTTAAGTGAGACATAAGGTTTTCTTTCTATTGGCAAAATTATCACCACCTTTCATATATTCATATATCTGCAGTTGATGCGACTCAGCACAGATATATGAAATTTCTTTTTAGTTACCACCATGATAAGAATGGTCTTGTCCTAACATACCTGGACACATCTTGTAATGAAACCACTCGCCATTTTCATATCGAATACACAATGCCCCATTTTCATCAACCCAGTTGTCTACTGGCTCTCCTTTATCCCATGATTCCCATGCAGCCTTATGTTGTTCATAACACTCTTTTACTGCTGATTCTGTTGCAAGCCTATCTGCCTGTGCTGAATCATTATTTAGTGTTTTCATACATATTTACCTTTCTAGCTCTTTGGCTACCTTTCTTTAAAATTAGATATAAGACAACTATTTTTGAATATAAAAAAACTAGAGGCTTGTAAATCACCTCTAGTTTATGTAACAATATTAATTTGTGAGCCTTTCGGCTATTGCTTAAGTTACATATTCAAGGTGTTTACTACCTTTTGTAACTTAATCTTACATCTTACACAACATTCATGGAAAATCTGTTAACAGATGGGATAACAAGAATCTCATGATTGTGCGATATTGCACCATGAGCCTCAAGCTCTTTAAGTGCCTTGACAAGCTGCGAACATATATACAGCTGCTGTATCTCATTACCTCTTAATGCACCAACAATACATGCCGACTTCTCACCACCGCCGAATCTGTAGCCTTCTATCTGATAATCTTCTCTATATATACCCTTTAACGAATAAATAATCTCTTTCTTCATTATCTGCCACCATAAACTCTTGCTATAAGAGCCCCCTTATGTACTACCGGATTCTCTCTTAATGTAAATATAATTCCATCTGTAGGCGATTCAATTCTCTGGATTATTCTTCCCTCAATAGGTTCGATAATATCTCCTATATGCGTTCCAATTCCAATCCTTCCCATAGAATCAACTGCTGATACGAATATTCCGCTTTCCTTAGCAGTAAGAAATGTAACCTCACCCTCTGTAGAGATAATAGGTTCATTCACTTCTTTCGGCTTATCATCCCATATCCCCATATGAGACATAAGGTTAAATATACCATCAACAATATCCCTGCAATACTTTGGCGTAATTCTGTTTCCAACACCCATCTCCGTAACAAGAGTAGGCACACCAAGATGGTTAAGACTATAGGCAAGAGTTGCATCAAGCACAGTAATAGACGAATATATCCACACAAATTGTGCATTCATCATCTTCGCATAAGGAAGAAGCTTTTCCTGCGTATCATCATTAATTCTTACCTGTGGCATCTCATTTACAAATATATTGCTTGAATGGATATCAATACACAGATCGCTTCCAATAATATCTTCAATAATACCTGCTGCCACATATTCAGCCATCGCTCCATTATTATCACCAGGGAAAACCCTGTTCATATCAAGGTCAAACATAGGAATTCCTCTTGAACCTGTATCAAGTCCAAGAGGATTAATATCTGGATAAATATCTACAATTCCTTTAAGCTTATTCTTCTCTCTTTCAATCCTTCTGATAACCTCATAGCAGATATACTGTCCATCAAGTTCATCCCCATGAGTGCCTGTAACTATAGAAATCCTTGGCATATCAATGCCGTTTTCTTCATTCGTAAGTCTGTTCTTTCTTACTACCAGCCTTTCATGCACCGGCAATTCCACCGAAACAACTTCTTCTATCATAATACTCTCCCTGTAATATACTTATTCATCATAATTCCTAAGAATAATCGTGCTTGGCGTCTTCTTAACAATAATATGTGAAAATACAGAACTTGGCATGTAAGTCTTATCATCCATATATACCCTGCTTCCCGGATATATATGATTCTTTACTTTAACAACTGCTCTCTCTGAATCTCTTATAAGATTGTATAATGCCTTGCTCTTTTCTTCAAGCTTGGCTTTCTGTGCCATCTTTACAATCTTTGACTGGGTAACCTTCAATGCCATTTTACTATCATACTTTTCAGGCATGTTCTGTTTAATCATCTCAAACTTCTTATTAGCCATTTCAAAGGCTTCAATCTGTTCGTCCACCTCCTTAAGCTCCATAATAAGTTCTGCATACTCTTTTCTGATTTCTTTGGTCGAACCAACCCTCAACAAAGTCTTTACATTGCTTTCATGTCCACATGATGTAGTACTGATTCCCATAACACCAGTTACATCACCACCTATAATAGAACCTATGGGTCCCTCAACAAATACCCTGCCATATGTAAGCACCCTGCAGTTAAGAATATAATTACACTGTAAGTCTCCTTTGGCAATAACCTCTGTATTCTCAAAAAATCTGCCAGATATATTTCCCCCTGCCTCGATCTTTCCTGAATTCTTAGTATTAACGCCATCCTTTAATACAATATCCTTCCCAGCAATAAGTGTTGCTCCCTCAACGAAGCCTCCAACATATATACTTCCCATGGCATGAACTGTTACACCACTTCTCACACTGCCTATAATATTAACATCCCCGTTAAAGTCAATATTACCCATACTCATGTCAAGATTACCATTAACCTCATACACATTAACAACACTTAAATCATAGTTGCAGTATTCAATCTTTCCAGATATTGCAGCATAAGTTTCTTTCCCATCCTCAGATGTCTTAAAGCCCTTACCATGCAGTCTTGGCTTGGGTTTTCCTGGTTTAGGCACAAGCAGCTTCCCACATACATCAAAGCCAAATTCCCCTTTAGTCGGCTCATGATATCTTGCCAGCAGATCACCCTCATTAACCTTTTCAAATCTCTTCTGATTAAAGTAATCAATAGAACCATCTTCTCTTACTGTAGGTCTGTTATTATTAATTGCATCTGTATCAAAGAAGAACTCATAATATCCATCTTTTCCTGCCTCTACCGGTTTACCAAAAGCAACTTCAACCGGCTGGTCATATATTTTTTGTGAAATCATCCATCGAATTTTTTCTTCATCTATTCCCGTCTTAATTCCATTAAGCGATAGCTTATTCATGACTTCATCATATGTATATCCTTCATCACATTTGCCAAGCCTGACTGATGCGCTCATATTATCATCTGCAATATATACATAAACCTCATGTAACTCGATATCATCTATATCAGCTGTTTCATTAACTATTTCTGTATTGCTCATGCTGTTCCCCCTTTCCGAAGGTCTTATCCATTCATTATCAAAACACTGTACTGTAATAGCTGCATCTTAACATCCATACTTAAGCAGCCCATCCAGATTACTTCCCCTCTCAAGTGCAAGTCTTATCTTCTCCATCTCTTTAAAGGTATATCTTGGATCAGCATATAAAGAAACATCTACACCGCTTGTAAGTCCCATAAGAATTTCCTGTGACTGCAATTCATTAAGTGCAGGCTTCTCGTCATTCCATTTATCAGAAATTCTGTGTCTTGCCTCTTTCATGCTTACCGCATCAATAAACGGATCTGCATATTCAGAAACATCTATTCCTTCTTCAAGCCCAAGTCTTATCTGCTTCATCTGTCCTGATGAAAATCCAACCATGTTATATGGAGTAACATCAATCCCTTCCTCAAGTCCAAGTCTAATCTGTTCCATCTGTTTTCCATTGTATTCATGAAGCAGATACTTAGTTATATCGACACAATTGTGTATTCCCAGCCTTATCTCATTGAGCTGATATTCATCATAATTATCCTCAACAAAAAATGTAAGGTCAATCTCTTCTTTTCTTGCAAGTCTTATCTGTCTTAATACCTCTCCTGAGTAACCAAGCTTTGCATATCTGGTCAGATCATAATTAAGCTCTGATGCAAGTCTTATCTCTCTCATAACAGAATGGCTGAACTTAGGATTACATATATCATCCATATTCATTCCGCTACGCACAGCCTGCTTCAGTTCTTCCATCTGCATATAATCATACTGTGCATCTGCAAATCTGCTTACATCAAGTTTTTCTTCCAGACCAAGTCTTAATGCTTTCATCTGTGCAGCGTTAAATTCCTCTTTGCAATACACACTCACATCAACGCCATTCTCAATTCCTCTGATAATCTCAATAGTCTGTAATTCATCAAATCCCAGAGACTGCCATATCTGCTTGTCTACAGTTTTATTTTCTATATTCTTATTAATCTCTTCCACGTTCTGCATAAGCCCATCTCCCATAATCAAACCAAATCGTCATATATCCGGACCTTAATAACATCTGTCTAAATTCTATCACACATACAGTCCGACTACAAGTTCTAACATTGTACATTTTTATCAATGCACTATACACCCTGTTCCGTCCAGAAATCCTTAATACACTTGTAAGCATTACCCAGACTTACTGGAAATATCCTGTTCCACTCTCTCGGATACATACGCTCATATTCACCCGTCATGAATCTGTCATCCAGAAGTGCAATAACGCCCTTATCCGTATCCGTCCTTATAACCCTTCCTGCTGCCTGAAGTACCTTATTCATTCCCGGAATAACATAAGCATATGAATATCCATTTTTGCCAAATTCATCAAAATAATCCCTTAAAATATTACGCTCCCTGCACACCATCGGAATCCCTGTTCCAACAATGACAGCTCCTATAAGACTTTCATCCTTTAAGTCAATTCCTTCGGAAAATATTCCTCCAAGCACACAGAAGCCTGCAAGCGAAGCCCCTTCTGGCAGTTCCTCGTAAAATGCTGATAAGAATTTTTCCTTGTCAGCCTCCTTCATAAACCTTCCCTGCACAAGCACATTTACACAGCTTTCTGGTAAAAATGTATCTTCTCCACCACATTCAGTGACATTAACACCACTTTTCCACCTGAAGCACTCAAGAACACTCTCCATGTAAGAATATGACGGAAAGAACACCATATATCTGCCGCTTCTGCCAGAAATCATATGCATAATATAATCATGTACCTTGGCATATTCCCTTGCATTTCTTCTTGTATAACGGCTTGTCACATCAGTTGCCACGACAATTCTCTTATTATCAGGTTCAAAAGAAGAATGTGCATACACCGCTCTTTCCGATACATCACCTGAAAGCATTTCCTTAAAATAATTAACAGGAAGCAGTGTTGCTGAGAAGAATACCGTGCTTCTGCCCTGTGAAAGTCTCTCACTTATGTTGCCTGACGGGTCAACGCAGTACAGATGTACAAGAAAGTTTCCATCATTATCATGCTCATTATAATAGACATATTTTTCATCAGCACAGTCATACATATTAAGAAAATGTCTCACTGCAAAGAAAAACTCTAAAAGCTCATTAGTCACAGGCTCACCCTTATGCCTTTCCATAAACTTCTGCATAAGTCCCATGACACGTTCAAGGCTGGCAGGAAATGTGCCAAGACCACTCATAACCATGAATGTATCACACTGCCTTTTATATTCAAGCAACTGCTTGTTACATCGGTCAAGTGCGCCTGCAAGCCGCTTGTCCATCTCTTTAACAAGCTTCTTAGCCGCAAGAAAATCTTCTTTTTTCAACACAGCACTGTACATTTCCCTTGCTCTGTCCACAAGGTTATGCGCTTCATCCACAAGGAACACATAATCACCCTTGGCACCATTGCCAAAATATCTCTTAAGCGATGCATCCGGGTCAAATACATAATTATAATCACATATGATTCCATCACACCAGTACGAAACATCAAGCGACATCTCAAACGGACAGACCTTATGCCTGTTGGCATATTCCATAATATTATCCCTGCCGATAACCATGTGGCTCGTTATAATGTCATACACAGCATCATTAATCCTGTCAAAATGTCCCTTAGCATAAGGACATGCCACCGGGTTGCAGTTTCGTTCCTCAAGTGGACATATTTTATCCTTCGCTGTAAGAGTAACAGTTCTCATATGAAGCCCGTTATCTCTCAATATAGCATAAGTATCCTCCGCAACAGTCCTCGTTATAGTCTTCGAAGTCAGATAAAATATCTTGTCTGCCATCTGCTGTCCTAACGCCTGCACAGCCGGGAACACAGTAGACAACGTCTTTCCGACACCTGTAGGTGCCTGAATATACAGATTCTCACTATCTTCAATAGCCCTGTATACACTCACGCATAGATTCCTCTGTCCCTCCCTGTATTCATAAGGAAACTTAAGTTCTCTGATTGATTCCGTCCTTTTTAGTCTTTCATCAAATGTATAATCAGTCCATCTCTTAAAGCCTGTAATCAGCTTCTTAAACCACTCTTCAATCCGTTCAAATGTATATTCTTCCAGAAACTTATTGACTGTCTCAGGCTCAGGAGTAACGTAAGTCATCTGAATTCCAATCTTTGGCAGCTTCTTCTGGCTTGCATATATATAGCCATACACCAGTGCCTGCGCCTTATGCACATACACCGGTTCTTTAAGCAGTGAAACATCTGTCTGCATGGTCTTTATCTCATCAATTATTACATCACTCTCCGGCTCTTTATTGCCATCCTCATCATGATTAATATCTGCAATAATACCGTCAGCCCTGCCTTCAACCTGTAATACATACTCAATCCCTAAGTCAGATACAAGCGGTATCTCAATCTTTAAAGGTACTTCCGCATGATACATAGTTCCCATGCTGTGCTGTATTTTCCTGTGAATCCTTGCCCCCTCCTGCATGATTTTCACATCATTGCTGCCTGTATTCCTGTTGTCAATATCACCTTCTGCACACATGAATTCCACAAGATTTCTTACAGATATTCGAAAGCAGTTTCCATTTACAGAGTACATACTATCTCCATTCAATAATGTTCTTCAATATCATATATATAGGCATTGCCTGTCTTTCCGACTCTTTTAACCTGTTCCATGTAATTAAGCATTGCAAGTACACTGGCAGCAGTCTGCCTGTCAATATGCGCTGCATTTGCAAAATCCGCTGAAGTAAAGCCATTCTCAAGCCCCTCTGGTACAAACTGCATATAATCCTGTGGACAGTCCAGTTCAACTATCTTTCTTATTCCAACAGGAATGCGGTCATAACGCACACTTCCGCGCTTCTTATCGTAACTCCAGCCATTAAGAAGCTTATATTCTTCCATATCAATCAGCAGCAATGTAACCTTAAGATTCTGATTCTTTAAAAATGCTTTAATCTTATACAGCTCATACATCGCATCATACACAGAACATCGCTTCGGAGACTTCCTTCTGGAAGTAATGTCCCCTGTTTCCGGCTCAATCCAGCTTAAATACTTCTCATACGGCATCGGATACACAACCCTCACCTGATATTCATTCAGGAACACTGACAACTTATCCCTTAACTTGTTAAGCTGCCTCGTCTGAATCTCAATTATCCCATGCTCGTTATATATATCTGCAAAATAACCATCTATTGCAACCTCATGATTATCCTCATCGGGTTCATAATACATTTTTAATACTGCATGCAGTGTCTTTTCCGACAAAGTACCTATCCCCTTGTCATTATGGCTCTTACCGATTATCTTCTCTTTCGCCGCGTCAAAAGCCTGACTGTCTATATATTCAACTGGTTCTGCTGCAGATTTCTTTTTTGTCATGGTGTACCTCGTATCGTGTTACATAATTTAAAAAAGGGAACTGTTGTCCCCTTTTCATCACCTGTTACCACCACTATGTTTTTTCAACCAGAACAATAATATTCCAACAAATGGTGTCTTATAATCTGTTGTTTCTTCAAATTTCTTAATCAACATATCACAATATTGTGATATATCACCATCAGGGTATTTCTGATGTATCATCATTATCAATGCATTTAATGCCATCTTTCTATTCTCAGGTAAAGATAATGCCCCACAATTAAGATTAAGTTTATTATTAATATCATCATCAATATCTTTATCTGTAGAATATATCCTGCCTTGTGCGTCATATTTAATTGTCAATAAAGTTTCCGGCTCACAAGGATTCACTTTAATTTTCTTGTTTTTTCTATGTGCATCACATGTCATATTTCTTTCATTTCCACAACCACGGTTACCTGAACATACCGCAAGCATATTTTTGTAATTCAAGCCTTGCCCTATATCTTCATTTGATTGTGGATTTCTAGGATACCAATGTTCAATAGTAACAGGTTTTACTCCTGTTGGAAGTTTTCTATTTTCAGGAATTTTCCTCATACAATATGCACATAAATGTCCTTGTTCTTTCAGCAGGCTTTCTGTAATCTTCTGCTTTAAATCTGAACTCATATTCTCATATGTTGCACCCGACTGCTTCCTATATTGAATAAGTTCGCCTGGTTCCCTGCTTTTCTTTATATGTATCATTAATCATCCTCACATCTGTTCTAATGTCAGCCTTACTCTGCACGCATTGACTTCTGGATCATTATTTCCAAGAATATGCTCCAGCCCTTTTATAACATCTTCAGCCTCGCTATATTGTCTCTCATCAATACAATGATAAAATCTATCAAACATATTCTTAATCTCTTCTGGTCTTTCTAAAGATTCCATAACTTCCCTTAATATTGTATTTACATCTTTACCATATGTTTCATTAGCCACATTATATGCATTATTCTCTGACAATTTAATCAATTCATTATTCTTAACAGAATTAATCACAGCTGGAGCATGTGTGCTGACAATAAACTGCACCTTTGGGAAAATGTGAAGTAAATCTTTTAATATTCTCTGTTGCCATAAAGGATGTAAATGTAAATCAATCTCATCAATAAGAATAATTCCTTCTGTCTGAGTAAGAACATCAGCTAGTAATTGTGGATTAAGTAATGCCATTCTATATGCAATATCCGCAATAAGACTTATTGTACATCTATAGCCATCACTCATCTGCGACATTGGTATTATTGCATACTCACCATTAGAATCCTTATAACTGATATCAATATCATTAATATCAGGATTATAATACATTTTAACATCTTCATATCCCGTCGCTGATGCAAAACTCTGTTCCATAGCTTTGCAGACTACTTTAAGTTCAGGAATTTCTTCATTTTTCTGATACTGTTTAAATGTCATTCTCTGAAACCACTTCATCATAAGCTTATCATTAGCAGCCCCATCCAGACTATCTATATATCCATTATATCTTGATGAAGTTTCAAATGCGTCATTCTTCTTTTCTTTATGCTGAACCCATAATCTGCCCGCACCATAATATGAAATAATCGGAAGTTTAAGACTCGTGTCACCATTACGCATTCTATCCTGATATTCTTTAGCTATTGAGGTTAATTCTTTGGCACCAATAAGCGTGCTGCGCCCATTAGCATAATTGAGTACTCTTTCCCACTGTACACATTTTCCATCTATATCTCCCTGTGCCGAAATAGATACGGGAAACTGAGGCTGCACATCTATTACACTTCCCATCTTAAAATACTTATAATGGGCATCTGTCTTTCTGATTCCATAATTAGTAAGCCCATCCATAGCCGATGTAAAAGTTCCCGCTGCAATAGTAGCTGCTTCTAATATTGTTGATTTTCCTGTTCCATTATTGCCTACTAAAACTGACAATCTTTCATTAAAGTGTAACTCAAGATTTTCAAATTTTCTAAAATTATGTAATATCAAAGAATTTAAAAACATAGCAGAAAATTCCTTCCATCAAAATATTTATTATTATATCACATCGTAGATATCTTATCTATCCATATATTTATTATTTATTGCTGTATTCCGTACATTGATATATAATTTATTTCTAGACAGATTTAAGAACAGGAGAAAAACATGATATCAATAAGCATGTGCATGATTGTAAAAAATGAGCAGGACATTCTTGCAAGGTGTCTTGATTCATACGCAGGAACTTATGATGAATTGATTATTGTAGACACAGGCTCAACTGACAATACTAAAGAAATTGCCGCTCACTACACCGATAAAATATATGACTTTGAATGGATAAATGATTTTTCAGCCGCAAGAAATTTTGCATTTTCCAAAGCTGGATGTGACTACATATTCAGTGCTGACGCAGACGAAGTGCTTGATGATACCAACAACTACGCATTAAGAGAATTGAAACATATGCTTCTTCCAGAGATAGACATTGTTCAGATGTATTATGTCAATGCATCAGAATATAATTCTGTATACAATGCACACAAAGAACTCCGCCCGAAGCTTTTCAAAAGGCTCCGTCCATTCACATGGATTTCACCAATACATGAAACAGTACGGCTCACGCCAATCGTATATGACAGTGACATTGAAATTCTTCACATGCAGGTGGGCGACCATAGTAAAAGAGACTTTTCAACATATTTCAAAGCATTTGAAAAAGGTATCCACATTGAAGATTATGTAGTTACCATGCTGTGTAAAGAGCTTCTTATATCCGGTGAAGATTCCGACTTTATTGCTTTCAGGAATATATTTGAAAATGTTCTTTCCAAAGAAGGCAGAAGCAATGATTTAATGAAAGAAATCAACTGTATTCTTGCTAAGATATATATGGCAGACGGTGACACTGACGCATTCTTTAAGACCACTTTAAAAGCAGTTGCCGACAATCCTCCTGCTGAAATGTGTCTGATTCTCGGTACATTTTACATGAACCAGACAGACTATGAAGAAGCTGTGTTGTGGCTGTATAATGCTGCATTTGAGACGGAAAGCATACTTGATGTAGCAAGCAGCGGAAATAAGCCTTTATCTTTGCTTGGCAGATGCTATGAAGAACTTGCAAAGACTTCAGATGACGCATACCTGTGTGCACAGTACAAGGAAATGTCTGACGATTATTACAATCAGGCTGATAACTGGTCGCTTCCAGAAGAATAAAAAAACCTTAGTGAAACCGTCAATGATTTCACTAAGGCTTTTTTATTATTTATCATCCTCAACATCAAAGAGCTTCAACTCTTCAACATCACTCTTACCTGACTTATCGTCTCCATAGGATATCTTATCAGATGATGTATCAAGTTCTTCATAACTGTCATCCTCATCCTCGGCATATCCATCAATTACCTTCTCTGTATATTCATCAAGGTCAACACCATCCTTTGACGCCATGTTAAACACCTTCTTCACTTTCGCAAGCTTAGAGCAAAGAACAATAGTAATCACTATAAATACCGCTATTATCAGTCCAAGTATTAATACTATCATCAGCCAGAATCTGCTGTTTCCTGATGTTTTTCCATTATCAGCCTTAACATCAGCATTAGCAGTGTCAGATTTCACAACAGAATACGCCTGAATCGAGCCATCACTTATCCTGTATCTGAACCATCCCTTCTCTCCAAGAGAACTTACTCCATAGAACAGGCAGTACTGTCTGTTAGCGTCCATAAGTACCTGCACTTCTTTACCATTCATGGTAAACCTTGTAAGTGCATAACCTGCCGGCTTCTCTAACGAGTTCGTTATAGGCAGAACAACATATGTTATCTCTGGTTCTGCAACAGTATTGTATGGTGAAAATGTTTTCGCAGTCTCATCATAGATGTAGAACCCACCTTTTCCATCTTCACTTTCAAGATACATAAGGATAAGACCTGTCTTTATGCCTTTAACCGCATTTATCTTCTGACCATTATAATCGTAGTCAATCTCCTGATATCCATCTGGAATTGTGATTCCTGAATAATCCCTTACAACAGAATACTTCCTGCCATCTATCGTCACAGTTCCATCATCATTAACCGCCTGTGATGCATCTTCTGTAACAGCTTCTGTCTTTGACTCAGCCTCTGTTGTTGCTTCCTGACCATCCTCAAGTCTTGTTGTATATATTATATATTTCTTAACTGAACCATCTTCTGCAGTAACAGTAATTGTTGTTGTATTACTTCCCGGGTCCATTCTTCTACCGCTTATGCTTATCTTGGCAGCACTGTCATTAGCGGCAGCACTTACAACAAGCTCTGTAACATCAGCATCAACAGTTGCATTGTATGTTGTCCTGTCTGGTGAAAATGCTGGTGAAAGCGTTCCCGGACTTATCTGCAGGGACTTTAATGTGTTGTCTGAGGAATAGCTGGCTGGAGCTTTTGCTGTGACCTTTCCTGATGAGGAACTGCTGACTGTTGCACGTTCACCATTAACAGATATCTTTGCATCACCTGCAACACTAAGCGTCGTTGTTCCTGCTGCAATAACTTCAAACTGCATAGATATAGATTCATTTGAGCCATATGCTGATGCATCAAGAAGTGCAAATGATACAACACCACTATTACCTGCACCTACAGGTTTTATAATTGAATTATCATATGACACTGGAACAGAGGCTGCATCAATAACATCAGATGCAGATATAGTAACCGTTACCGTTATCTTACTTCCAACTGTTCCGCTTGCTGAACTTATAGATATAGAAGCCTGTTCGTCAGCCTTAGCATAATACACAGGAATCAATGCAATGCACATAGCTAGTACACCTATAAAAGCAAGTAATTTTTTTATCTTATTCATAGTCATCCTTTCAAACAATAATTATTGATTAATGCTTCCTATTCCAAGAATATATCTCTTAACCTTTGCAAAATCAAACAAATCAAGTTCTCCGTCTCTGTTACAATCGGCCGCCTTCCAATATACTCCTGACGGGTCTGCTATACCTAATATAGATCTCTTTATCTGTGCAAAATCAAACAAATCAATCTCTCCGTCGCCATTGACATCCCCATATATAACAATCTCATATCTGCTTACTTCTTCACCAGAAGAGTTATATGTTATAAGGATATCTCCTGTACCGACTAATCCATCCTTCTCATTGCCATTCTTATTAAGTATCTTAGAATAAGCACCATTATAATTATCAATCTTATCAAGCACATCTTGGACATAACCTGATACAGTTAAACCACTTATGTATTTTTCATCCTCATCAACAGATAATGTTGTTGAAAATCCCGGATAAGCAACATCCGGTTCTGGATCTGGTGTTGGTTCTGGATCTGGTTCCGGTGTTGGGTCCGGTTCTTTATCCTGCCTTACAACAGTTATAGTATAGTCCTGATCATCACCATTAGCTGCTGTAACAGTAATTGTAATATCATTACTTCCAACTGAAAGATCATGATATCCCAGTCCGCTTACATCTGCTGAAGAATCAAGTGTTGAACCTCCAACATATACAGATGAAGTATCATAATCAACAATAAGACTATATTCTGTTGTATACAGACTGAATGTTGGTGTTAATGAATAGCCATCAACATATAAGTCAGATAATCTGTTATTAGGACTGCCATCTCCTGTTGGAATTTCACATACATTTTCAGGCATATTCTCATAGACAGGTATTCTGAATATAAACGCAATATTGTTCTTGTTACTGTCGCTATACCCCTGTGCACTCTTAACTGATTCACTTCTTGGAGCAAGTACATTGGTCATATACTGATGACCTCTTCCAGTCATATCAAACTTTTCATAATAAAGAGTATTCTGTCCTTTGTTTATATAACTCTGTCCAAGGAAAATTGCACCGCCGATAATGGATTTCATTCTTGAATTCCAAGGTCTTAATGAACTTTCATCTGTTCTTGATGCATATCTAAGCCCATTCTGGACAGCAGTTGAACCTGCACTTGGGGATGCTCCAATATTATAATAATTATAATATCCATAGTAACCAGACTGTGTTCCTGATATACTGCTGCCATGTCCATCATACCCCTGTTCCTGCAGTATTCTTGATGCAAGGTGATAAGGGCTCACACCCGATTTCTGTCCTGCAAAAAGCAGACCGGTTATATATGTATAATCAGTTCCTTCATATGACAAATCATGGTTTGAATCCTCCATAAATGTACCGCTAACCATACTCTCAAGACCGCTCTCATCCTGTAACGAACCGTCAAATGCAAGATTTTCAAACATGAATATATTAGTATCATTCAGAAAGTTTCTTGGATCAAGTGCATATTCAACAAGAGCAGATGACGCCTGAACCCAGCTTCCATCCAATCCCGTATATTCACCTGATTCCCAGTCATAACAGCCATCAGCAACTGATTTCCAGGACGACTTAGCTGAACCATATATAAGACTCCTGCCTATTACATTCTGGTTATCCAGAACATCAGTCCAGTCTTTCCCATTATGATCTGCCACAAACACCCAGTTAGGATATTGCGCATGAAGCTGTCTTAACCCATCCTTATAACTATCCGGGAATCCCTGTGAATCAAGGTACTCCTCGAAATCCGCATCCGGCTTATAATCATTTCTCTTATCAACAGTTATATAACCGCCATATATATAGCCTCTCTCATAACTGCCATTAAGATAAAAGCCTATGCCATACCATGTGTCGCCATCATCATCAGTTGTCTCTTCATATATATCAAACTTAAATCCACCGCTTACAGTTGTAATAATACTGCTGTTTGTTGTAGGACCTTTTCTGATTCTTAAGCCTGTAACATCATAATCAACATGCCCCTGACCAATGGCCTCTTCCGCCTTAGTATTAAGTACAGAAGTAACCGTGAGGCATGTCAGCACAAGCATACATAACATGACACCAATTGCGGCTATTCTTTTTGCACTACATTTGTATCCTGATTTCATGTAATCACCTGACTCCTGAACGTATCGTATTAACTAGTTTCTTCCAAATTCTGAAAGCTTCAAGCCTTCATTTCTCTCAAGTACCATATTAACAGACCAGCTATTGGCAAATACCAGAAGCGGATTGCCCTTAAGGTCTTTAATCTTCTTCATATCTGATGTACCAACAATTCTGTTTACATCAACTTCCTCAGGATTCTCAATCCAGCGGATATGCTCGTATGGAAGCGGCTCAAGTCTGATATCAACACCGTATTCATTCTTAAGACGGTATTCGAGAACTTCAAACTGAAGGACACCAACAACTCCAACGATAATCTCTTCCATTCCTGTATTGAACTCCTGGAATATCTGAATCGCACCTTCCTGTGCAATCTGGTTGATACCCTTAATGAACTGTTTTCTCTTCATAGTATCAATCTGTCTTACTCTTGCAAAATGTTCTGGTGCAAATGTAGGAATACCCTCAAATGCAAATTTCTTGTTAGATTTGCAGATAGTATCACCGATAGAGAATATTCCCGGATCAAATACACCGATAATATCTCCTGCATATGCCTCATCAACAATATGTCTCTCCTCCGCCATCATCTGCTGGGGCTGGCTGAGTCTTATCTTCTTGCCTCCCTGTACATGGTTGGCTTCCATTCCGGCTTCAAACTTACCTGAACATATTCTCATAAAAGCAATTCTGTCTCTGTGTGCTTTATTCATATTAGCCTGAATCTTGAATACAAATGCTGAGAAATCCTCGGTAAATGGATCAATAACTCCCTGGTCAGACTTTCTTGGAAGCGGAGAAGTTGTCATTGATAAGAAATGCTCAAGGAAAGTCTGTACACCAAAATTAGTAAGCGCTGAACCGAAGAATACCGGTGTAAGGTCACCTGCACTTACCATTTCCTGGTCAAACTCTGCACTTGCTCCGTCTAACAGTTCGATATCTTCCTGAAGCTTGTCGTAGAAAGCATCACCAATTCTGTCCTTAAGAACAGCCTCATCTGATGCGTCAACAATCTCAGTATCAACTTCCTTCTGACCATTCATAGCTGCCTTGAATAAAGAAACATTTTTCTCTTTACGGTCATATACGCCCTTGAATTCCTTACCACAGCCGATAGGCCAGTTAATTGGGCATGTAGCAATTCCAAGTACGCTCTCTATCTCATCAAGAAGCTCAAATGGGTCATTAGCCTCTCTATCCATCTTATTGATAAATGTAAATATAGGAATGTGTCTCATAACACATACTTTAAAAAGCTTGATAGTCTGTTTCTCAACACCCTTAGAAGCGTCAATAACCATGACCGCAGAATCTGCTGCCATAAGAGTTCTATAAGTATCCTCGGAGAAATCCTCATGTCCCGGAGTATCAAGGATATTAATACAGTAGCCTTCGTAGTTAAACTGAAGAACTGAAGAAGTTACCGAAATACCTCTTTCCTTCTCAATCTCCATCCAGTCAGAAACCGCATGCTTGGCAGTCTTCTTCCCCTTTACAGAACCTGCAAGGTTAATAGCTCCTCCATAAAGCAGGAACTTCTCTGTTAATGTTGTCTTACCAGCATCCGGGTGAGAGATAATGGCAAATGTCCTTCTTTTCTTAATTTCACTTTCTAAACTCACTGTTTTACTCCTTTATAAACATAATACATAAACAATTCATACCCGTTCCGGCATACACATAATATAAGCCTGTGACGCAGTCTACGGCTTCACAGGCTTACTCTAATCAATAGTCTTCGAATTATTCACGGTTAAGACCGAACTTGTATGAAACCTCAGACTTGTCATCAATTCTTCTGAAAATGTTGACTACTCTGTCCATAACCGGTTCGAAATCTTCCTCATTCTCAACCTCAACAGTAACAACCTGTCCGTCTTCCTTAATAACTGCATCCTTAACAAGTGCTAATGCCTTGATATCTTCCTCAGTCTGGGCAACCTGCTCAGGTGTTGTTAACATCTTTGATTTACTCTTATACTTAACAGCGTATGTTCTTGTCATCATATCCTCCTATTGGCTCTTCGTAGCAATATAATCTCATATGTCATTATATTATATAACATGTTTTAGGATTATGCAATGGGGTTTAGTGCGCATGGTAATTGTTTTATCTTGATTCCAGCATCAAATATGATCTTGCTTACATGAAAATATAATGTTTTATCAGCATCACCAATAAGGCTACTACTACTTTTCTCAAAAACAACATGTACCTATACAATCCTTGAAGCTTTCTTCATCTATGAATCAATCTCTACACTCTTGCATTAACTATATAAATAAGCTACCATATCCAAAGCGTTTTTACAACATAATGTTATTTATGAAATACAATATAGATTGAAGAATCAAGGTATACCCTATGTGGTACATAGCACACACAACAGCCGGCAGAGAACTAGACGCCGTTGATAAATGCCGCAAAGCCATTCCAGAAGATATAGCCGCAAAAGTATTCTCTCCTATCTGGCAACATGCCAAGAAATATGAAGGCTCCTGGCATCTTGACGATGACATTCTATTTGCAGGATACATATTTATAGAGAGTGATTCAGATTCCAAGACTCTTGAAAAACTTCTCTGGCATATACCTAATGTAGTTTCTCCTGTCCGCATAGGCGGGGATTTCAACGCCCTTAACAAGGAAGAAGAACAATATCTCCGTCAGCTTATGGACGAGTATAACTATATTGCTATGTCATATGGATATATTGTAGATGATCAATTAATGATATATAAAGGGCCTCTTAGCGGAAAGTCTGATATGGTTAAGAATATTGACAGACATAAGAGAATTGCTGATATAGAAGTATATCTGTGGCATCAACCTAAGCGTGTTCGTGTCGGACTAGAAATAATAGATAAAATCACTGCACAGGAATATGCAAAAATCAAATTACAATAACTGGAGATTTCCCATGAATAATAAAATCACTAATACAGATATTAATGAATTCGAAGAATTTCTTATAAATAAAAACAAGAGCAGAACAACTCTTGATAAATATATGCGGGATATACGAAGATTTCAAATCTTTCTTTCTGATAACAGTTACCAAATATCTCAGGATACTGCAGATAAATATATCAAGATTCTTAAAAATGCTGATTACAGTATAAGCAGCGTAAATACTATTATATCATGTATAAACACATTTTGTAATTTTATAGGAAGAAATGATATTCACTGCGTTAATCTTAAGAAATCTAAGACCGAATCAACAGATTCTAACTTACTTACAGTTGATGAATATAACCAACTCCTTAAAACCGCTATAAACAATAACGATTATAGAATAGCTATGTTAATTCAAGTCCTTGGAAATACAGATATAAGATTAAACGAATTACAATACCTTACCACACACTCTTTAGAAATGGGAAAAATTACTGTTATGCGTAACAGAGAGGAATATAACATCAGAATTCCAGATGATTTATTAGATGGCTTATATAAATATATAGACCATGAAGCAATAATAAATGGGGTGATTTTCTGTACTAGAAAAGGCACCCCTCTTGAAAGATCTAATATATGGAGATTGATTAAGAAACTGGCTGTTGATGCTGGGATTAATCCGGATAAAGTTTATCCGCAGAATCTGAAGCAGCAGCTTGGGAAGAAATATTATAGTATAAAATACTAACTTATAATCTGTTATATTTTATTTCTTTCAATACTTATCATTTATCTTGCACTGCAGTTCCACCTGAAGGTGGTGTTGACGGATGCGATGGCCCCGATGTTGTTGGTTGATATCCTTTTTTCTCTATTCTTACTGGTTGATATCCAAACTGTCCATACTTCTTATCCATAAGTGATTCTCCTTGTCGATTTATAAATTCAATAACCTTAATATTTGAAGCTTTAATCCATATTCCATCCGTTCTTTCTCTTTTAACCCATTTTCCATCTTCATCCACATTATATATTTCTTCCTGATAGATATCCCGTTCATCTTTTTCAGATGATGCCAATGATGAACATCCAAATTTGCCATATATGTGCTTATCATTGTCCAAAGTAATAATTACCCACTGTTGATTATCAAGTAAAATTGACCCACTTTTACATTTAAACTTGACCCACCCATAAAAAATATGCATCGGATCAAGTTTAATCATAAATCCACTTTTTTACACTGTGATTTGACCCACATTCTAATGCAGAATTACCTGATATCCATCTGCTACAAATGCAGTTTTATCTATAAATACCACTCTGTCAGATGCAGCCATTGTTATATATTTGCTAAGTTCAAGTAATCTGTCTCCGATAAGTTCATGAATAAGCTTATCCATAGCTTTTGATTTATTATCTGTATCAATTCTTTTATTGCCAGCATGTTTTGACTCAGATGTTGAACACAGTTCATCCATGCTCATAAATACAGATTCAGCAGTTTCTGAAAGACCCTTATCTGTTTCTATCAGATTTTTATTTTTTCATTCTTCTTATTACACTGCTGGTGCTTTTTATCTGATATTTATCATGTAATACTGTTATCAGACCTTCTTTCCCAGAAGTTTTATAAATCTCAGATAAAGCAATTAGTTCATCATTTGATATTCTCATTGTATCAGAATTCTCCTTTAACCGTATAGTTTGTCACTTACATTCTCATATGCATTCAGCATAAGTTCGTATTCTTCATCTTTCTGCTTTAATGAATGCTGTAAATACCATATATCTTCTATAAGCTCATCATGCTTTTTTATTAACTACTCCTTTATTAGATAAGTATCATTTTTTATAAATTTATATTCAGCATCTGAATTATTACTTTATGCTTTATTATTCATTTATTGTCCTTTCTTATTTACACATAAATTTGACCCTTTGACACGATAGCTGTCACCAGTTATACTTAACAAATGGCAGTGGTGCAGTAACCTGTCCAGTATTGCTGTAGCTGCTAACTGTCCTGTAAACAGTTCATTCCATCTTACCATAGGAAGATTAGTGGTAATAATAAGGAAGCCTTTTTCATATCTTTGTCTGATAACCTGAAAAAACAGGCTCTCTCTTTTTTTATCCATTTTTATATAGGATAATTCGTCTATTATCAACAGCTGTATTTTAGATAGTCTGTTAAGACAATACTCTAAATTTCCTTCAAGCATTTCATTATAAAGCTTGTCTACCAGTTCCTTTGCATTTACAAAAAGTACTTTATATCCAGCATCACAGGCATTATATCCTATATCTGTAGCTATCATGCTTTTGCCTACTCCCGGTGAACCTATAATAATAATGTTTTCGTTTGCTTCTATAAATGCAAGCTTTCCAAGCTGTTCAATTTTCTGCCGGTCAAGGGAATGATTAAAAGTATAATCAATATCTGATAATCTCGATGAACTGTCAAATCCGGCATTACTCTTAAGCTTTTCTGTTCTTCTGGTATATTTCCCTTCATCTTCAATCATAAGCAGCTTTACAAGAAAATCTCTGTAATCCATTGATGTCGGTTCTGCTTCATATATGATATCCCTGTATTGCTCACACATATCAATCAGCTTGAATTGTTTCATTTTTTCAGACATATATGTATCCTGCTGTTCCTTATTAACTGTATAAAATCATAAAAAGTACCGGCACCTGGAGTATTACCAAGTTCAAATCCACTGAGGATGGAATAAAGAGGATTCATTTTAAGCAGTGCATCCCATTCTGTCAGCGAAGTGACTTTAAAGTCAATGAAAAGAAGGTAAGAACGCTACATACAGGAAGGAGTTCTTGATGAAGAAATAGTTAGAAAGTAATAAAGTAGCTATACTTACAGGGGCGGCAATACAAGATGATGAAACATTTAAGTCAGAGGGTGGCTTTATTCCCGAAAGAGACCAATATTATTTTCAGATACAACAAGGTGGCAATGTCTTTGGGGTTGGTTTTAAACATTTACTGACATGTTTGAGATTGCTTGAAAAGATGGGGGAAATTCCTGAAATCGGCGATAAACGGTGGTTGCAGATGTCTACACTTTACGGAAATGATATCCTTATGGTAGAATTTAAAGAAACAATATAAAGTCGATCAAAGGAGGCAATATCATGAAAGAGATTATATTTACTACTAACCACGAACCGGTTTTATCCTTTGCTGATAAGGATTTTAAAACAAAATATGAAGAACGGGTTGGGAATAATCCAGACTATATACAGGTAGTTAATGGAGAGACAAAACACTTAGCGTTATGCCCACTATGTAATAATCCAGTTGCTATTCTTGGTATTTACAAGAAAATTGATGTTGCTCCCCATGCAAGACATGCTAAAGGAATTAATATTCCTAACGTAGTTCAGTATAATGAATACAAGTTTCAGAATTGCCCTTATCACAAAAAAAGAGCTAATTATATAAAAGAATATGTTCCTGAGACAGAAGAACCGCAAAGACAGGAATTATATAAGATTGCTAAAGAGCATTATGATAAAGCTATCTATTTGTTGCAAGAAGAAACAGGTATTTATATAACTCTTACTATGGCTGAAACTCTCGCAGAAAACTATGTAATCATGCGAGCGTATAATTATATTGATGCAACGGTTTATAATATCCCGTGGTATTTAATCTACAGTTTCACTGGTTTTACGTTGTATCACATGATAGTAAGGAAAAACACCTCATTATACAGACATCTTCTCCAGCTTGGATTTGTTCTAAAAGATAGTAAAGTCAAAGGACATGTTTATGTAGAAAATAATGAAGGTTACTTGCTTACAGCCACGAATTACAGATATGTGGTAGACGAAAACGATAACCTTAACGAGTGGTTGGATTTTTCGATTATACGGCCAGATGCCACTGTGACAGATACTCTCTTATATGTTCCAGTAGATCGATTTTCCGTCAGTGTAGATTCGTATCATTTTGGTAATCTGATTAATTATCAAAATTGGAGCCCGCGACAAAAAGTGTTAGATATCGCTAAAAGATATATGAAGCTGTGATATAATATGTTTGACATTTTCCGGACTGTAGGGAAGGACGCTTACGAGTGGAATAATGGAAGTAGTATTAAATGATGAATTTTTGACAAATGAAAATGCAGCCAATTGGGGTTGCATTTTTGTGCTTAAAAGGAGGTCATTCTAATCATAACGCACCGGAGAAAGCCCGGTTTACTTTCATTACGGGGAAATCCCGTTTTATAGATAGCAGATAACAAGCCAGAAAGGGATGTTGCAGATGTGTACCATTCCAATCCGGTTCAATCTCCGAATGGAATGGTACACATCCCTTTCTAGCTTAATCTCCATAACTTCTGTCCAACTTAGAAACGGAGATTAAAGATTATGCGTAAAAATGAAGTTGCAGTAGTAGAAAAGAAGTAAGCGCTACATAATCCCACGTGTGTAATACTTGAATTCCTGACATAAAATTAGGACAGTTGGAACATTATACTCTAAGTTCTGATCAAAACCGCAAAAGTTGTAGCATTTCACTTCAAACTATTATCAGACTTTTGCATCATTTTACTCCAAATAAATTTTCGGAGGATTTGATTATGAAGAAATCTGAGCGAGACAGATATTGGACTGAGCTTATACAGACCTGCAGAGTATGCAATCTGTCGGATTATGAATGATGTATGATAAATCATATAATGTTAAGAGCTTAAGAATGGCAGCATGTACCAATACAGCTGTTATAGTACAGGGTAAACGCTCCATCTGATGTACCTTGACTTTTGAAAGGCCGCAGTTTAGCGGTCTTTTTGTTTTCTGATATATTCTGGCAGCATTGGTGACCATGGAAGAAAATCTTCCAGAAATGAACGGTCTATATCATCCATATATGCTGGTATCTCTGTCAGCAGATATTCAAAGTACTCATATGGCTTTAAGTTATTAGCTTTAGCTGTTTCTGCAATGCTGTATATTATTGCTGATGATGTTGCTCCATTTATTGTGTCTATCATTTCCCAGTTCTTTTTATTATGTGCTTAAGAACATAATCGGAAAAACTGGCTGTTCTGTGATGCAACTGATGGCGCAGATGCAAGCATGATGGTATTCTCACTATTAGAAACAAAATGTAAAGCAAATTTGTAAGAACAACTCATAGTAAAACAGTCGGGTAAATGCAAAAATGTCATAGCAAAAATTCGCGTTATTACAAATAACTCATAGTAAAATTTCGACAAAAATGCAATCTGTAAAAATCGCAGATTGCATTTTTGTTTAATATACTATTTTATTTAGCGCTTAAGTTTTTCCTACAGGAATTGTGCCATTAGTATGGCATTTATCCTGATACTCTTTCCACAGAAGAGTAAGCGTTACACCAACTCTCGTTAATTCATTATGAACATACTCATAATCAGGAAGTTCATAAATATCTTCTGTTGTAAGTTTTTCAGGAAAAAACATCTTATAAAGCTCATCATCATTAATATCTTTGATGCCTTCATATGTTATGTTTTTCTCTTTTGCTATACTCATACGGTACTTATGGAACTGCGTGACATATGTCTGATTCTGGCAATGTCGTTTTGAGACATGCCACTTGCGTTCAGCTCAAGGATGAGCCGAATCTTAATTCTACTTGCCATAAATGTGGTCTCCTTCATAGATTATTTGGATTGAAAATCCTTAATAATTCTACTCCGAAAGGCAGTACGATTCTACGAATAAGCAGTATCAATGTGCGGACAAACACATATAATTGTAGCATGGTACTCATAAGCGGTCAGGAGGTATCTCTTTTCGGATAGATGGTACGCTGGGCGCGGAATATTCATTAATATATTTTTTACCAACGAACATGATAATCTTTTATTAAATTATCAATTGCAAGTTTTACATATTTTTCTCCTATCCCAACATACTTATATCTTTTATGTACAGATGCAATAATAAAAATTATCAATAGAGCTACGCTCACATATATTATTGATACAAACATAAACCAATCATCATATATGTGGGGTATTGATACAATACTCCACATATATGTCAATAATGATATTACTCCAAGAAGGATCTTTATTGCCGCTGATAAAATATATTCATATGAATTCAAACTACATTCCGCTTTTAACTGCATTAATTTTTCAATATCTCCATTAATGTATTCCTTAACTAATTTATATGATTCTTTATATGGATTATAATCATTGCTATACTTATTAATTTCTGTAAGCCTTCCTACTTTATCAGATATTCTTCTAAATGCTTCTTCAAATTGTTTTTTCATTACATTCACCTTTCCCTTCGATACACAACCATGCCAATTTCTATGTAAAACTCTAAGAGAGGCCTCATCAACCTCTCTAACAACTCAATCCTATATACCTGCCTCACAGCAAGCAGTTTTTCAGCCGTATTAATACAATTCATACCCGTAGAAACACCTTTCCTTAAGCTATGTAATCTGTATTAATCCGACAATTATTTTCACTTTACGACTCGTTTAAATATTAACACATAATGGAATTATTAGCAATTATCAAATACATATTTATATATCTATTTTATTACATACAAGTATCAATACATCTTTCTTTAAGCTTTTTCTTTGTGCCGCTTGAATGGTATTCTTTTATTATGTCTGCCCACCTTTTAGATTGTGCTGTGTTTCCAGTTCTTTAGCATTCAATAATTATAACCTTCCAAAAAATTTGTGATTGCTGTACGAATTGTACAATTCTTTAAAATCGTACATCTTGTTATCTCTATAGTGTAACGCCATCATTTTAATTGTTAATATTTTACCAACTATAATTACTCAATCGCATTTCTAAGTTTCTTTATATTATCCTTGTAATCATTTATACTGTTTCTAAATATACTTGATGTCCCAGCAACAAAAATACTTGCCCCAAAATTTTTCAATTTTTTAGCATTCTCAGTAGTAATATTACCATCAACTTCAACTACTATATTTTCCTTATTATTTTCCTTTAAAAATTTTTGAATATTCTCAGCCTTCTTCAATGTGCTCTCAACTATTTTTTGACCCGCAAATCCAGGATTTACCATTAACAAGTTTATTCCATCTATATAATCTAAAACTTCTTCTAGCATGCAAATCGGAGTAGCTGGATTAATTGCTAAAAATCTTTTACAATTAAAAGGTTTCATCCAATCTAATGCTCTTTGAACCTGATAAGTACTTTCATAATGAATAGAAACAATATCAGTTTCTTTTATTCCTATCCATTGAAGTTTATACTCAGGGTCTTTAATCATTAAATGTAAATCCAACGGAATATTTGTAAGATTTCTTAATCCTCTTATATAATCAACCCCTAATCCAAAATTAGGTACAAATTCTCCATCCATGACATCCACATGCAAATAATCAATTCCTTCTTCTTCAAAAATTTTTATAACCTCTGTTAAATTGCTCAAATCCGCACACATCATTGAAGCAGATATTCTACTTTTTCCCATATACTATTCCTTTCACCAAAAAATCATAATCTTGCAATAAGGTTCTTTGTGATTATACATAATATCAAGTCCATTCTTTAGTTCTTCCTTACTCATCAAATGTGTAATCAACTGTTCAACTATTATATCTTTATTAGCTAAAGCCTCTTTTACTTCTGTCCAATCACATGTTTTTCTATATTCATATGAAGAATTCCATGAACCAATAATTTTAATTTGTTTTCGCAAAATTCTCCAATATGTATTTTGTGAAAGTTGAATATCTCCCTCCGGATTTCCCATTAATACTAGATTTCCGCCAGCATTTGTATAATTAATAGCTTGATTTATTGCTTGATTGCTTCCCACAGCTTCAAAAACAACATCAAATTCATCCTTAAAATCTGCTGTCATTTCATACTTTAATTCTAACACTTCCTCTGCTATTCGTCTTTTTTCCTCACTTCTTCCTAAAACAACAACTTCTTTTGCACCTAACAGTTTTGCCCACTGTGCAATCGCAAATGCTATAAGACCTGTACCAACTACCGCAACTTTTTTTTCATAATTAATATTTGCTTGTTTAACTGCATGCAATGCAACAGCTAATGGTTCCATCATTGCAGCTTCCTTTAAATCAATTTCACTTGGTAATTCAACAAGATTCCAAATTGGAACAGCCACATATTCAGCAAATCCACCATCTCTTCTTGAACCTATGTAATCATAATGAGAACACATTTCGTAATTTCCTTCCATGCATTGCTCGCATTTTTTGCATGGAATCAACGGAAATACTCCTACATGTTTTCCTATTAAATTCTCATTTTCTTTATCTGCAACCTGACATACTACACCTGAAAATTCATGTCCTGGAATGGTTGGAAACTTATATGTTCCTTTTTTTAATATTCTAGGAACATCAGAGCTACATATTCCAGAATATTTAACATTCACTATACACCACCCTGAATTACATTCAGGATATTCAACATCCTCATATCTTAAATCATTTATTGCATGCAATGAATATGCCTTCATCATATTTCTATTCAGTATAATTTTATATAAACACTGAATTAAACCTCTTTTCTATTAAAATATATTAACTTCAAACTTCTTTGATTACTTCCGATTTAAATCTTTCTAAATCTTCAACAGTTGTTATCTTATAATTATGCTCATCTCCATTTATAATTTTTATCTTTAATCCACTATTGAATGCAATTTCACTACTTCCCCTAATTAAGCTTAATTCATTCTCACTTAACCCTTCATGAATATGCATATATTGCTTATATTTAAAACTTTCTGGTGACTGACCCGCAAATAATTTATCTCTATTTAATAAAGAATTAATCTCATCCCCTTTTTCACTATAATAAATCGTATCCTTAACTCCAATAACTGGCATAACACCATCATACTCATCTAATCCATTAATACATTGTGTAATAGTATTTATTGATACATTAGGTCTTGCTGCGTCATGAATGATAACTTTTTCAGTTTTAGGATTTGCAGCTTTTAATCCATTTAAAACCGAATGCTGTCTGCTTGAACCAGCTAGTGCAAAGCCTTTAAATTTAGAAATATTTATTATATTTTCTTTAATAAAACTTTGCCACTCAACAGATGCTACAATTATAATTTCATCTATAATACTACTATTTTGAAATTTATCCAAGCAATAACAAATTACAGGTTTACCCGCAACATCTAAATATTGCTTTGGCTTTTCTCCTCCTAATCTTGTTCCTATTCCACCTGCTAAAATAATTGCTGTATTCATACTGATTTTCCTTTCTTATAACAACATGTTTATATTTATTATTTTTTGCAGCATTTTTTTATATCAGCCCAAACTATACTACAATCGCCCCCATCTTTTTCAAAGAATTCTTTTTTTAGTTTAAAATACAACTCTTTTGTTTTCTCATTAAAAAATTCTTCTTTTTTTAATTTTTTAATTAATTCCTTAAATTCTTCTATATTTTGTACAATTATATCATTAAAATACACTCCATAATCATATAAAAACCCAACATCTGAATTAGCAAATAAATCCAAATCTGGAGTGTAAAGAATCGTAGGAATATCTTTTTTTATACTATCAAATGCTACTGAAGAATAATCAGTAATAACAGCATCCACGTAGTCAAGTAATATATTAATATCAAAATCCTGATCTAAATACAAAAGATTTGGAAATTTTGAATCATTTTCCATTTGAAAATTAGATGCACTGTGTGGTTTTTCTATCCAAACAATATCATTTTGTTGCAAATATTGCTTTAATCCATCATCTTTTAAAGGATGCACATATTTACTATACTCACTACGAAATGTCGGTAAATATATAAAGCATTTTTTATATTCCTTTATATATGAAATTATCTTTTTCTCATTTAATGTATATTTAATACATTTACAATGTCTTGGATATATACTTATAAATACATTTTTTAAAGGTATATCTAAAACCTTGCTCATAATTTCTGCATGTACGCTACTTGTAGCCAAAACTTTACAATTATTCCATTGACCTTTTCCCCAAAATTTACCTAATATTGTTTCTAAAACCTCAACACATTTTCTCTTAAACTTGCTTTTTCTCTTTGAAATATTTGAAGCACTTCCAACTGCTTTCATACCAACTCCATGCCATAATTGTATGCATTTAGCTCTGTACGAATAATTAATATTTATATCACCATCACATATAAATCCATCGCCATTAATTTGCTTTCTATCATTTGAATTGCATACAATATGCCAACCTGCGTGTTTGTGGAAATATATACTTTCTTTTGAATCCATCATGTAAACTTCATAATTCATATTTTTTAAAATACTATATGTATCTTTATTTCTTGTAACCCAAACAACATGAGTCAATCCTAATTCTTCTTTGTTTTTATCTAAATATTGAAATAAATATCTAGAATTATCTGCAAATTTATTACCAAACCAAGCTCCAATTAAAACAATAGAATCGTCACGTTTCCACATTAATGAACGAGTAAACATCCAAAAATTTTCAAAAATAACAGTAATTTTTTTTATATTCTTATTCATTTGATACCTCTAGATTTTTCATTATTAATTAATAAGTTTATTAAGATAATATATTACTATAGATTCTTTAGTTATAAACAACACGCCAAAATATAATAAAATAGCAACTACCACTTGTATTAAAATAAACACAATCGAATTATTATTAAATAATCTCATCCAAAAAAGGAACATTGCCATAATAAAAGTTGCAATTATAATTTTAATCACAGTTTTTTTTATTTTTTGCTTATTTAAATTAAAATAGTCATGTGAAATTACTATATAAATTACTGCAACAACTATCTCACTTAATATTGAAGAAACTGCTGCACCCATTTCATTAAAAATAGGTATTGTAAAAAAATTACCTATTAAATTTACTATCGCCCCCATCCCTACAGCATAAATCATTTTATTTTCTTTTCCAACAACTAACATTATCCTTGAACCAAGCAAATATCCAATTGGAGATATACAAACAGCTAATGTTAAAATTTTTAATACTTCTCCTGAGCGTATGTAACTTTCACCATATAACTTTACAATCAATGGATTTCCCAAAAAAAAGGCCCCCACAACTATTGGTATAGATACAATCAATATTACATTTAATGTCTTTGTTAACAATCTATTAAATTCATCTTTTCTGTTTTCTTTATAATATAAAGATATTCTTGGAACAAGCACAATTGTAAAAGTATTTACTATCTGTAGCAAAATCTTTTGTATTTTCATACCATATGAATAATACGTTACGATCTCTTTTGGGCACATAACTCCTAACATAGTTATATCAACCATTGAATATATTTCAATAGCCAAATTAACAACAACGAGATAAATTATTGACTTCATATGTCTTGCTAAATTTAATCCATGTAAATTAAGTTTAACATATTTTTTTGAATTAATTATATTTAGTAAATAATTACCTGCGGTTCCCACAATTGTAATTAAAGCATATTTTAAATAATCTTCATTATCCCTAACAAATATAAACAAAAGAAGTAAAGATAAAAACTTAAAAATTAAATTTCTAATTGAAATATAATCAAATTTTTCAAGTCCTTCAAACAGCCATGTATTATTAAAAAAATTAAGAGCAATTGATATTCCTGTAATGAGAAAAACAAGCAGATTTTTCCTATATTCCGGTACAATCATTATTAATACATTATATAAAAACAGGAAAATAATTGTAGATATAGTATTTATTACTATTAATTCACTGTAAATTTTATTTAACTCTTCTCTATTTTTTCTTGCCTTAGATATTTCTCTTAATCCATATGTTGGAATTCCTAGGAAAGAAAATATAACAAAATATTGAGCAAGATTCCTTGCTGTTTCAACAATTCCTATATTATCTGGTAATAAAATACGAGCTACATATATCCCCGTAAAAAAAGGAAAAATAACATTTAGTATATTATATAACATATAAAATAAAGAATTTTTAGTAAGTGATTTTCCCATTATATTCTCCCAATTAATATTCTACGTCAACCTTAAACGAATATTTTATAACAAAATATATTAATAAACCTACAATTATAGCTGTTGATTGAAATAACATATTTTGAAATGACATAAAAAACCAATACGGTACATACCAATAATAAAGTGTTCTGTAAGTCAACCTTTCTTTTTCACCTGCTCCCTTTTTTTCAAAATAATAAGTTATTAAAATCGCAACTAAAATTGGAACAAATAAAAAAACACCAAAATCATAATAATACTCATAGAACCCAGTTGGAACTGTTGCTAATCCAGTCAAAATAATTCTATTATTCAAATATCCTGTAGTACTTAAACCTAATAAATTATCTATTTGAAACAAACCAAAATATAAACACGAAAATGAATATAATCCAACATAATTATGCTTAATACTTCTATATAAAATATTAATCTTTAAGTTATTAAATGACAGAGGAAAATAGCCATAATATGGAGCAAGCCAAGCCAGATTACTTGGTCCTATAAACCGTATACCTTTTAAATAACTATAATCCGCAGAATGCATTTCCATTCTATATTGAGTAAAAACAGATAATCCAACAAATCCAAATACAACTAAAAATACAATAACAAATTTAATTTTCCTGCTTTTTGTTTTTGCTAGTTTATTTTTTTTATTTTTTCCAGTTTCCATAAATAAAATCAAAGAGAAAAACTGAACCAACGAGATAACAACACTCATTCTTGATAATCTAGTAACAATAGGCATTAAAACAATACAAATTATAAAAATCAAACTTAATTTATTTTTCTTTGCTTTATAATAAAAATAATTATAACATAATAATAAAAACTGCGCATTTGTAATATAAGATATTAAAGGTGCAGCATATGTATGTATATCTATGCCATTTAATCCTGGAAATAATGTACCTGCCCCCAAATAATTTTCAAAAAGATATAACAGAATATATCCAATATTTAAAATATAAAATATTTGTTTTCCAAATTTAGTAACAACAATTTTACCTTTTAATGGTCCAATCCCAGGATTTTTATAAGAAAAAAAAGAATACATTAAGCAGATAATCGTCAAGCAGATAAATATATAATTAAAATAAAAAGAGTTGCTTCTATCTATTAATTTAGACCATCGAAATTGATACAAAAGCAAAGGGAAGTAAATCCCCCAAAAAATATATGTTATAACTGAATTTTTCTTTTTTACACAAAAAAACATAAAAATCCAAACTAAAAAAAGCAATATACACAAAAAATATATCATATAACCTTTCCCTTCTGCTCCTCATTTTGCTCTCTTAAATATTTTTTATACATTAAAATCAATTCATCAATTAATTTTATATTATCTTTATCTTTAAAAATCTTATAAATAATTCTTTTTAATTCCTGATATCTTATAATTTCATTTACATTTTTATTAAAATCAATGCCCCATTTTTTACAATAATACTTATATGTAACCATATTTCTTTCTATTTTTGTTTTAATTGTTTTTATATCTTTTTTTTCTGTTCCACCCTCAAGATGTATAATTTTTTTTTCTTTATAATATGCTATTTTCCCTCTATTCGAATTCATTTTTATTCTCTTTATCAAGTCAGGTTCTTCATAATACATAAAAATATTTTCATCAAAAAATCCTGCTTTAATAAAATCAGATTTTCTAACAAAAATATTTGCACCGGAAATATACATTTTATTATCTATATACAAATCCCAAAAGTAAAAAAATTTAAATAAAGCATTAGCCATTATCGAATTATTATCCATCAAAAAAAATGAATCATTTCTTTTTAATTGTTTATTTAATAATTTAACTCCAAATAGACTTAATTTCTCATTATTGTCAAATTTGTCTATTGCAAATCTAAATATAGGTTCTATTAGGATTGTATCTGGATTTAAAAACAACAAATACTCTCCATTACTTATTTCAAATCCTTTATTATTTCCTGCTCCAAATCCGATATTATTATTATATATTGATTTGACATCCGGATAATCTCTTTGCAATTCATTTACAATATAATCATTAGGACTATTATCTGATACTATTATCTCCAACTGGTCTCCAATATCATTAAATAAAATAATAGATTCAATACATTCCTTCAAAATGTCATAATTATTATATGAAACAATAATTACAGATAACTTTTTCACTTTATTTTCTCCTATAAATATCAAATTCTACTTTTGTTAAATTTAATTAAAGCAGCCACTTTCATAATTGCCAAGACTATATTTCTTTTCAGCCCATTCTTTTGTATTTCCTATAATCTTAGCCGGATTGCCTGCAATTATACAATCATCTGGATATGCTTTTCCTGGAATAACACTTCCTGCAGCTACTATACAATTTTTCCCTATTTCTGTTCCACCTAAAATTGTAACATTTGCCCCAATAAATGAATTTTCGCCAATGTGCACAGGTTTCATAGTATGCGCTTCATTTTGCGTATTCTGTTTTCCTATCGCAGTCAATCCTGCTTCAATTGCAAAATCATGTACCAATATTGTAACTCCTAAAGAAATAACAACATTATTGCTTAACTTAATCATATCATATCCTTGACCATCTAATATAGCTGAATGATGGATATATTTTGCTTTTCCCTGTATCACCATCCCATTTCTTTTCAACCACGAATTGTACATTTTCATATACAACCTCGTATTAATACCGTCAAAGATAAATATTATTTTTCTTTGTAATCTACTAAGTACCTTTTTAACCTTCATAGTTAATTATCCTCTTATATAAGCTTACATATTCTTTTATCATTGTTTCTTTTTTAAAAATATCTCTCAGTGTAATTTTCTTTAAATTATTAACTTCATCTAATTTTTTTACAACTTCATTTATATTGCCAGTTTTAATTATATAACCATTTTGATCAATTGGTTCAATGCTTCCACCTGTCTCATATGTAATAACTGGCGTGCCACATGACAATGCTTCTAAATTTGTCGTTGGAAAATTATCTTCATATGTAGGATTATAATATACATAAGCCGCAGAATATATTTGTACTAGTTTTTCTATATTCTCGGTTCTTTCAATTACAATTATATCATTAGGCAGAGCCCTCTTTTGTTTTTTATTAACTCCAACAATTACTATTTTATAGATTTTTTTATCTATCAAATTGTTTAATTGAATAAAATCTCTGAGTCCCTTGCGTTCTGTCCATTCACTTGCCACACCTAATATTATCTTTTTGTCATCAATATTATATTTCGTTTTAAAATCTGATTTTAAATATCTAAAAACATTGTCATCTATTCCATTATATATGACCTCAATTGGATATTCTTTTAAAAAAGATTTTTTTGTTATTCTTGCCAACCAATTACATGGAGTCACTATTGTCATATTTACACCTGAAAACAATTCTTTTTTCTTTACCCAGTTCCACATAGAATTATCCTTAATTATTGATGCTGGATATGTATTTAACTGTTTGCAATCAAAACATCCATCTTTCCACTTAGTACATCCAACAGCATCAAAATAAGCGCAATGACCTGTAAATGCCCAACAATCATGTTGAGTCCATATAACTTTAATTTTATTAGCTTTTATATAATTAAAAAGTAATTCTATATTTATATAATAACCATGAATGCAATGTAAATGTATAATATCTGGCTTAATATTATCAATCCATTTAATCAATTTATTTGTAGCTTTTTTTGAGGCAAAACCTGTTTTATCAGTAATTCTTGTATATATTCCGTGAATTTTAACTCCAAAATCATCATTCATGAAATATTCCCTAAAATTTTCTGTCTCTCGTCCACGTCCCCATACAACATATGAATCAATACCACTATCAAGCATTGTTCTATGGAGATTCAACATGATATTTCCAGCTGCCTTATACGAAAAAGTGTTTATTTGTACAATTTTCATAAAATATTATTCTCTTTTTGTTCATCCATTATTTTTTGAATTTTTTTTCCATCCGCCCATACTGCTTTAGAATCATATGGTCTATCCGCAAAAGCTCCATACTTTAGCTTTATTTTATAATTATTTTCTTTTATGAAGCGTTCCACTCTATCTGCCAATTTTTCAGGTTTCCCTGAACATATATTTATTATTCCATCAATTTTACTTTGTGTAACTGCTGCTGCAACTTGCTTAGCAAAAATATCATAATCAATAAAATCATATTGATTTTGTCCCATTGTAAAAGGAAATTCTTTTTTTCCCTCCTCTTCAGCTGTTGTTATTTTAGAAAATATTGAACTGCCAAATTTCGAATTTCCAACAATATAATATCCTCTCAACCACTGAAAAATAACATTGTTCTGTTTACATAGCATCTCTGTTAGCTGACGTAGTGCATTTTTACCTATTCCATACGGAGTTATAGGATTACACGGTGTATTTTCATTTATACTTCCCTCATAAAATCCTATCTCATGCATACTTCCTAACACAACAACATGTTTTAATCCAGACTCAACCAATTTTTTTATAAACATATAATGTTTAGGTAAATCATCAATATGAGCAGATGAATAATGTACAAACCCATCCCTCCAAGCCAAATGTAAAACAACATCTGGTTTTCCAAAATATTCATATGGATTATCTATTTCAAAAATATTGCATGTAACTTTCTTGGCCTTTTCGTCAACATTGTTTAAATTGAAATCTGTTGCAACAACCTCATTTTTTCTATTCAAAATTGCTTTAACAATTCCTTGCCCTAAATATCCATTAGCGCCTGTAACTAAAATTCTCATTCTTTATCACCTCTCAACATATAAGATAACCATTCTCTCAAAGAATATTTTTTATATATTTTTTCATCTACATCCTGATAATCCGATGTAAAAAAAGATGAACCGCTATCGATAAATCCATTAAATACCAATATATTATTTTCATTATAAAAATCATATTTAACAATATCTTTATTTGTTGTTATTAACTTTCTCTTAGCACCTAAACACTCAATTGTCCTTATTGTTAACCCCGTTTGACCAGCTTGTGGAGCATCCAAAACGCATCTTGATTCTTTAAATATTTTCATAACTTCACTTGCAGGAACTTTTGTCATTTTAAAATCCTGTAATTTTGCATTTTTAAATTCTGGTGCAAATATTTTGTGATATACATATTTAAGCTTAGATGGCATATAATGATATATATACTGATTTGGCATAATATCTTTTAATTTATCTGAAATTTCATTAATATCCTTATATTTCTGAGGATGAGCTGTCCCTATGTATGAACAATCATATACATATTCATCCGTTTTTTCACTACCTATATTCTCATATATTCTTGTATAAAATAAAGGTAGAAATTTATATTTTTCCATTGTTTCGCAGTCATTTAAATCAAATGTATATAATTGATCTATATATGGGTGTATTCCTGTTGAATAAGGTAAATTTTTTTCAGAATCCCACTGATACATAACAAACCTAGCTTGTGGATTCATGTCTCGTATTTCTTTTATCATTTTAGGTGTAAAAGCAAATGTCATACCACCAACAATCAACACTTCATCATACTTTTTTTTACTCACAGTTGGTAAAACCGTATTTTTAAAATATTTTTTTGTTGCTCCCTTAATAAACCTTTTGTTTATTCTACCTAGTGCTTTCGAAATATTAGAATTACTTGGAGCATCACATATATAATCCACATCATATTTTAACAGTTCTGCCTCTTTTATCATCTCTTTATAATAACCAAAAAAAACAGGCGCAATTAATAACAATTGTTTTCTCATTTACATTCCTTCCTACTGCAATCCAGTTTTACCACAATCCTCAAACCAGTCCCTAAAACTTTCTTCCAATGTATAATGAAACTTATAATCAGTTGCTGCCAGTTTCTTGCCACATATATTTGTCGACACCATAAGTTTCTTAACTCTGGCTGGGTGTATACCTATCTTCTTGCCACCAATAGGTCCTACAATTCTTGCCACAGTCATAAGCAGCCCCCCTGGGATTAATGGAATATGTCTCTTCATACCAGTTGCCTTCTGCATTGTTGTGCATATCTGTTCTATGTTGTAAGCAGGCTCAAATGTGCAGTTAAATATATCAACACCCGGATAATCATTATCTATCATTCTGTATTTGAAAAATCCGACAAGTTCCTTAACATATATACAAGCCTTGATTGTGTCCTTTCTTCCTGTATACACGAAATAGTGTTTTTTCTGTCCCCAGTAAAGACGAGTCATATTTCCATGTTCACCTTTTCCATACACAATTCCAGGACGCACAATTGTCAGTTCTCTCGCTGGATTCTTTGCCTGCCATATCATATGAATTTTCTCTGCAGTGAGTTTACTTATTCCATATGGTGTATTAGGTGTTGGAATTGTAGCTTCTGTCTTTAATTTCTCTGCCGCACCATAAGGTGCTATTGAACTTGTAAAAAGGATCTTATTTATGTTGTATTTTTCTGCAAATGCAGTAACATTCTCTGCACCAAGTATATTCGTTTCAAAATACGCATAATCTGGATGCCCAGGTGTTCTATGCACTGCAGCAAGATTGAATATAATGTCATTGCTTGTTGGCTGAAAATTAAGCTCAATCTCTTTTCTGACATCAAGTCTCACATACTCAACGCCTTCTATCTTCTCTACAACACCAGGGACAACGCCCTCTTCTCCTGGCATAACAATATCCAAGTCATATATTTTATCACCTGCTTTAACACATTCTTGCTTTAAAAGTTTGATAAGATGTGTTCCAATAAAGCCTGAACCACCAAATATTATGTAATTCATCAACGCTCTCCTTTTATACACTATTCTCATGTAATATTTTAAATAATAAATTTTTTATACTCATTAAGTATATCATAAAATTCCAATTCATCTTATGTACTTTATCACAAATTTCTTAAAAAAACAATATTTATTAATTCTAATTTTGTCGAATTTACAATTAGCCTGCAATTTACTTTTTGCAGGTATATCTCGCTAAACCAAAAATTATTACTTAACCGTAAAAAATACAGTCAAATTAACTATTGTTAACTTGACTGTACTCATTTAATCATTTTTATTACTTCTAAATTCTGCCGTCTCTTCCTTCTGCTTTTCCTGCCCTTATATAATGCATATAATACTTAACTAAATCATCTCCATATGCACTTCTTAAATCAGCATATCTTGCTTTATATGCATATACATTGAATTCCGCTGTTCCCTGTCGTCCTTCCTGCATGCCATGCTCTACAAAATGCTTAAGTGCTTTCATTGTATCATTCTCATATGCTTTCTTTAAATCAGCATATTTGCTAAGATAATACTCTGCATTAAATACTGGTGCATAATATTCTGCATCATATGTTGTTTCTTCATATACAGCATTTACAATCATATTTGATGTTACTTTTGTAAAGTCCTTATCCCAACACTTAAATCCAGTTTTATTTTCTATCTCTGATGGTGCTGTTGCATTCTCTCCTCTTTTTACTTTCTGGACTTTTACCACTACATTTCCATCTTTGAATGTTACTGTATATGTATTTTCAACCGCTCCGTTTCTTCCTTCTGCTTTTCCTGCCTTTATATAATGCATATAATACTTAACTAAATCATCTCCATATGCATTACTCAAATCTGCATATCTTGCTCTGTATGCTGCCACATTGAACTCTGACGAACCTTGACGTCCTTCACTCATTCCATGTTCCACAAAATGCTTAAGCGCTTTTTCTGCATCGTTTCCATATGCCTTTTTCAAATCAGCATTTTTATTAAGATAATATTCTGCATCAAATACTGGCGCATAATATGAGGCATCATACTTTACCTCCTCATATACAGCATTTACAACTATATCTGATGTTACTTTTGTAAAGTCCCTATCCCAGCATTTAAATCCTGTTTTGCTTTCTATCTCTGATGGTGCTGTTGCATTCTCTCCTGATTTTACTTTCTGGACTTTTACCACTTCATTTCCATCTTTAAATGTTACTGTATATGTATTCTCAACCGCTCCATTTCTTCCTTCTGCTTTTCCTGCCTTTATATAATGCATGTAATACTTAACTAAATCATCTCCATATGCATTACTCAAATCTGCATATCTTGCTCTGTATGCTGCCACATTAAATTCTGCTGAACCCTGACGGCCTTCACTCATTCCATGTTCTACAAAATGAACAAGTGCTTTCTGTGCATCATCTCCAAATGCTGCCTTTAAATCAGCATTTTTATTAAGATAATACTTTGCATCAAACACTGGTGCATAATATGAAGCATCATACTTTGGTCCTGTTGCCGGTATCTCTGTAACATCCGTCTTCGCATCACATACTGTACAATGGTGGCTCTTGCTTCCTGGTGTTGTCTCTGTTGCTTCAACATCTACTGTCCACTCTGTACTGAAGCTGTGTCCCTTTGCTGGGATTGTTTCTGTGTATGTCTTCTTGTCACATGTTCCTGTTGTAGATGTACATGTATATGTAAGCACTCCTGCCTCTGTACATGTTGCCTGCTTTGTTATCTTTGACTCATACTTATGTGTATGTGTTGTCTCTGATGTTCCAGATGGTGTATATACCATATAGAAAAGATTGATTGCATCTCCCTTTGTTACAGTTACAGCACCCTTAGCAACATCTACTGTTAATGTACCATCAGAACCAACTTTTTTGCTTGTTCCATTAACTTTTACGCCCTTGCCAGAAGCTGCCGTTGTTCCGCCAAATACAAGTGTAAGCTTTCCAGCGGATGGTGCTGTGAACTTAATACTTGTTGATGACTCCATCTTAAGGCATTTTGTAAGTGTAAGACCGTTGTATGTTGCTGTACCTTTATTTGTTGCTATGCTTCCTGTAATACTATAGAAGTCACTTGTTGTTCCTGATTCTGTAAAGTTATGTACCTTTGCATCTCCTGATACCGGTGTGTCAGGTGTAACAGGTGTATCTTTTCCAATAGCTGGAATAACTGCTGTTTCATTATAACCACATCCTGTACATGTGCGGCTCTTAAGACCTTCTTCTGTCTCTGTTGCAGCCTTAACAACTGTCCACTCACCATATGTATGTGTATGTGATTCGCCTGATACGCTTCCACCACCTACTGATACAAGAGATGTCTTGTATGCATTAAGCTTATCTTTTAAAGGCTTGTTAAGTGAATGGCTTGTATCATCAACGCTGTTATCAAATGTCCACTTGAAATCTCCGCCCATAATACGTCCTGCATACTTAGTTACAATTGAAGGAACATCTGCAGGTGCATCAATATCAGCAGTATCAACGCCTAAATCAACCTTAGTATCAAAATTAGAATATGTCTTTCCACCCTGCTTTGCCTTATAAGTTGAAGGTACTGTTTCACTTCTTGATGTTGCAAGATATGCATCGAAATCAGTTGCACTTGCAGTTGTTGTACCAGCATCCGAATTAGCATATATAACAGACTTCTGACCTTCCATATAGTTGTTGTATGCCTTGATGACACCACCATTCTCTCCTGAGAATATTCCACCTGCCAGAACATCACTTCCCTGCATTGAACTGAGCATTGGATAATTACAGTTTCTGAAATAGTTAGCCTCTACGAATGCCTCACTATCCTTTGCAGCGCCTACACCATATTTAGAATTACCATCATAGTAGTTATTATATACATGAACTGACATTGTTCTGATACGAGGATGTCTTGAATCAGAATGGTCAAACCAGTTATGGTGATATGTAATCCAGTTCTCACCTGATTCTGACTTCATACCACAAAGTGACATCTTTCCTGAATCCCAGAAATGATTGTAAGATACTGTTACATACTGAGAATTATCCTTTAAGTCCATAGAGCCATCGCCCTTAGCCTGGTCACCATCTGAACCAGCATTACCATAGAACACATCGTTGTTATGTACCCATACACCACGTGACTGCTTAAGAGATATACCATCTCCGTCGCCTCCACCGCCCCAGTTCATAAGACCAAGGTTTCTTACTTCTATGCCTGTTGACTGGAATACAGCCACACCTGCTTCATATAAAGTAGCATCATCACCAATACCCTCAAATGTTACGTTAGCTGCTCCCTTAACACCAATTGCATATGCTGATGATACATCTTTGCAGGCAAGTCCGCTTAATGTAACCTGACCTATAATACGGATAGCAACTGGCTGGCAGTTATTCTTAGCCTTAATTGCCTGTGTAATAGCTGCTACACCTGTATATTCTGTGTTACCAATCTTCATCTTAACTGTATTCTTATTAGCTTCTGTAACATAAAGAACAGATGCATTAGACTTTAATGTACCATCGTTGTTATATGCACCAACGCCATTCTTTACCGGTGAATTACTTGAAAATGTGAATCCGCTTCTGTCATGTGCTTTTACAGTAAGCTTATCTGAAACGATAGCAGCTGCTGTATTCTCCTTGCCATTGTTCAGCGGAACAATCTTCATAACATAATCGCCTGCTTTTAATCCTACAGCATCCGCTCTCATGTAAGACGGATACTTTCTGATAAGCTCATCGTCCAACTGGACATAAGCTGAATCTGAGGCACTTGCAGACTTAACATATACATTGTAACCTGTAGCTCCTGTTACAGGTGTCCATTTAACATATGCTGTCTCAAGCCAGCCTGATGCTTCTGTTATTGCGCCAGAAGCTGCATGTACTGGATTCATGTCAAATACTATAACTGACACTGCCACCATTACACATGCAAGTAATGCACTCATAAACTTTTTTACTTGCTTTTTCATTTTTCCTCTCCTTTTCCTTTATGCACATTTTTGTGCAAATTTGATATGTTTTATTCACAAATCAAGTTCATATTACCATTATTATACAATATTTTCAACCGCATTTTACATGTTAGAGAAAATTTTTCGTCATTTCAACACATTATTTCTTTTCCTAAAGCAAATGAATATACAATTTTTTCTTTTACAGTTTTTCCGGTAAGCTGTTCCAGTGCTTTTGCATAGTAATCAAGCTGGATTGCGTATCTTTTAACAAGCTCTTTTTCCCCCGCTTTGCCCTTCATAACCCTGTCAGTCTTATAATCAACAATCACAATTTCTCCGTCCTCTTCAAAACACAAGTCAATTATACCCTGTATAAGCTGTCCTTCGTACTCAAATACAAAAGGCTGTTCTCTTCTGACACTGCCACAGTTCACCGCATTTGCAACTCTCCTGCCTGTATCTGATTGTACAAATGTATATATATCCCACGGATTGACACTTTTCACCTGTAATTCATTCATCTTGCCTGTTTCTAACATTCTGTTAATATCTGCTTTAACTCCATCAAGGTTCACACTCACTGAATAGTCAAGACATTCCATAACCCTGTGATATGCGCTACCACGCTCATTAGCAGCAAGCTGCACTTCCTCACCGCTTATGAACTTTGGAATTATGCTGTTTGTCTCATCACATTCTTCCTTTTTAAGTGCTGCCTTCACAGATTCATCCATGTAAGCATTTTCCTCTGAATCATCATCCGCCTGCATAGCCTTAAGCTGCGAAACCGTCAGCTTCATCCTGCCGGCTGCATTATCAGCAGGAACATACTCCGGAAGCTCATCTAATAAAGGATAAGACACAGCTTCCTTAATTTCATCAGCCAGTTCACCGATTCCAACAACATTCGCTGCACCAGCCAGCCCCCCGGATTCATCCGCATCAGCCAAGGAATCCTCTCCGGCATCAACCATAACTTTAAAGCTGCCTTTCAATTTATCTGAATCCATAAGGCACACCGGCATTATCATATCAAGATAGTTCTTTATATTCTCACTGTCTGCGTAAGACAACATTCCATCTACTTCAAGCTGCTTTGCACTTCCCCTGTATTTCTCAAGTGTCTTGTCTGCATCTTTTACAACTCCAGTGATTATCAGCTTTTCTCTTGCTCTTGTCATTGCAACATAGAGAAGTCTCTCTTCTTCTGATATCGACTCCCTTACAATTCTTCTTGCCATGGCACCTTTTATTATGGTAGGTGTCTTGGTTCTTCTTTCAAGATCAACATAATCAACTGCAATTCCTAAGTTCTGGTCTACAAGCACCGGCGCTGTTGCATCCATAAAGTTAATGCTCTTATGCGCTCCAGCAAGTATTACAATCGGAAATTCCAGACCTTTGCTCTTATGAATACTCATAATTCTTACAAGATTCTCATTATCAAGGCTGGCAGCCCCCTCTGCAAAATCTTCGTCAAACTTCTTAAGTCTTTCAATATATCTTAAGAAATTAAACAGACCTGAATAACTTGACTTTCCATATCCCGCTGCTCTTTCCAGCAGGACATTTAAGTTAGCCTGTCTCTGCGCTCCGGCAGGCATTGTTCCCACATAATCGTAGTAGCCTGAATCATATATCATCTCCCAACACAGATCATATAGTGACTCAACACTGCTCTTGTCTCGGTATTCTGTGAGCTTTGCAAGAAATAATGCACATTTGCCGGACAGCTGCTTAACATCCGGCTCCTGCACCTTCCCAGCTTCACCAAGCACTGCAACTGCTTTCAAATGTTCATACAGATTATTATGCACATTCTTATCCACATACTCTCTGCCAAGCTTTCTCACCATTCCAAGCTCTGCTGCCGTAAATCCTCCAAAATAAGACATCATTGCCGCCGCAAGGCTTATCTCCTGAACCGGATTATCTACTATTGTAAGCATGCTTAAGATTACCTGTATCTCACGCACGCTGAAATATCCTGTTGACGAGTCAGTATACGCTGGTATCCCCCTATCCATAAGGGCATCTGCAAATGTATCTGCCCAGCCTGTCACTGACCTTGTAAGAATTACTATATCCCTGTATTCTGCCGGTCTGTATACATTTTCATCTGCATCATACACATTTACACCAGAAGAAACTATTCCCTCAATCAGCTTTGCAAGCCTGTCAGCCTCAATTTCTCTTGTTGTAGCCTCTTCTTCATTTTCTGAAGATATAAGAATTACATCTGTACTCTTGTTGACTTCATCACCGTAATTACTGTCACTGTATTCAGGATATGGAAATCCCGCATTAAGCCTTACAGATTCGTCATACCCGATTCCCGAAAAATTCTTATTCATAATATGACTGAACACATCATTGGCACATTCAAGCACATTCTCACGGCTTCGGAAATTCTTCTGTAATTCAATTCTTACATTATCACCAGTCTCACCGTATGTATCGTACTTCTCTATGAAAAGCTCCGGGCATGCGAGACGGAACTTGTATATGCTCTGCTTTACATCTCCAACCATGTATATATTATTATTCACACCTAACAGTCTCGTCTTTGACACCGCATTAAGAATAACCTCCTGCAGCTGGTTGGAATCCTGATACTCGTCTATCAGTATTTCTTCAAATCTGTCTGCAAGCTTGTCAGCAGTCTCTGTATACACAAGCTTTCCGTCTTCTTTCTTTACAAGTATTGAAAGTGCAAGATGTTCCATATCGTTAAAATCAATTATACCCTTCTCCCGCTTCACCTCCGAAACACGCTTTGCATACACCTTTGCCACTTTAAGAAGAGTCCGTATCTGAATACCTGCTCCCTGCATGTCTTCAAATATTCCATCATCGTCTTTTAAGAATATCTTGTCATTAAGCCGTCCTATATAATCTTTAAACAGCTTTCGCTGCCCCTTGACATATTCCTTAATATCCGGGTCTGCTCCTGCATCCTTCTTTCTTGACAGGGCTTCAAATGAAAATATTCTTATTCTTCTGCCAAGTTCTCCAAAATCCTGTGAATTAATCATCTCATTAATTCCAAGCAGGTCAGACTGCAAAGCACCTGTATATGCTGCAGGTCCTGCCGGCTCAGAACAGATATCTACTAATCTATTATATTTATCACGGTAATCAAGAAGTGCATTTTTAATTGAATCATACAGCTCCTTAATTGCAGGATTATCGTAAGTCTCATCATCATAAACTAACATGCACTCGTCAAACCACTCATCAATCCACGGATTGCTTCTTGAAAAACGGTATATTTTATCTATAATGCTCACAAGCCCTGAATCGTCCCGTCCCATGCCAAATGCATCAACAAGATTAAAGAATTCTTCATCTGCTTCGGCATAGAATTCCTCAAGCACATCTTCTAACACATCATTTTCAATAAGCTTCTTCTCACCCTCGTCCATTATCCTGAACCCCGGGTCCAGATTAACCTCTGGAAAATGATTTCTGATTATCCATAGACAGAAACTGTCTATTGTTGTTATCTGTGCGTTGTTAAGCAGTGTTATCTGTCTTAAAAGGTTCACATCCCCCGGATTCTCGTCAAGCATTGAATCAAGTGCTTTTCTTATCTTGTCTTTCATCTGGGCTGCTGCCGCCTTTGTAAATGTAACAACAACCAGCCTGTCTATATCTATATTCTTGTCAGGGGCTGTAATCATGGAAATGATTCGCTCAACTAAAACAGCAGTCTTTCCTGAACCGGCAGCCGCCGAAACAAGCACATTACAGTCTCTTGTATCAATCGCGCTCTTCTGCGCCGGTGTCCATTTTCTTTCCATTCTCATCAACCCCTTCCTTTATATTATTCCATAATACTTCATCATCGAATTTCTTTAATTTTCTGTAATTGCAGCCCGGCAAATCCACTGAAAATCCGCACACTGCCCCATAAGGACATCTGTCACAGCTTGAAAACTGTCCGTCTTTATAAGGACTTCTCCTGATATCACCACCTGCAATTCTATCCGCAGTATCAACCGCCCTTACATCAACGAATCTTCCAAGCATGTTAAACTGCTCTGTATTCATCACCTTGCTTCTTCTTGAATCAAATCCGCCATCAGCTTTTCTGCTTACAGGGATGTTAAGCGATGTTCCTTCTGTATTGTCCATCTTCTCGGCAATATCCTTATCAGAATTAACCATTCCTTTAAGACGCAGTTCACCCTTAATCTTATCCTCTATCTCTTCCGCACTCTCATTTGTTGCAGATACAATCGGGTCGCTTATGTTGTAGTAGAATACTCCGGCAGGAAGCACATTTTTACCCGGACGCATCTTTGCCACAAGCTTCATCGCCGCTTCCATGTAGACCATAAGCTGGATATCTATTCCATAGTAGGTCTTTACTATGTTGAAATCCTTCTTTCCTGTCTTGTAATCAATAATCCTAACATACACATCTGTGTCGTTCTCACATATGTCCACGCGGTCAATTGTTCCGCTCATAAGCTGCTTTCTGTCTCCGTCTCCGACTTCCATATTAAACTTATGCTCGAATACAAATGGCACGAAATCACCACATTTTAACTGTTCACCCATCGCCCATACAGTGCGGTCTGCAAGGTCTTCCATCCGCTTAATCATGAATGAATTACGGCTTGAATCCTTAAGGATACTGTTCTGGTATATGTCAGTAATTGCAGCGACACTTCTTTTTACCATCTCGCGGCGCTTCTCCTCTGATATCAGATAGTACGACTCACCGTTTTTCTTGATTTCGTCGCACACCTCACGGATAACCGCATGCAGTACGACGCCAAAGTTTACTGGTGAAAATGTGAATTCTTCCCTTTCCTTCAAATCAACTCCATACCTTAAGTAATATCTCAATGGACACTCTGCAAAGTTCTCAAAAGATGTGACGCTTCCGACAAGCCTGCCGCCAGTAAGTGAATCAATAATATCCTCATCTACATTTGCAGCAATTTCAGTATTATCAAAGCTGTTAGCCGCCCGCGGTATTGTCACATATGAATTCTGCTGTGCCGTGTCTTTGTAAGATAACTTAAGGCAATGTGAAAACATTTTTCTCATGCTTCTTATAATATATGAAGGCATCAGCGCCGCACCCTCGCTGTTTTTTACCGCATATGACATGTAAAGCTTCTCCGCACTCTTTGTCATAATAAGATACAGATAGAATCTCTGTGTAAATGCTTTCTCCCTCACGGAAGCTGACATAACTATTCCCTTATCCTCAAGATACTCCCTGTCGCTTTCTGACAGAACGCTTCTTGAATCAGCCTTCTTAGGTACATTGCCGTCATTGATTCCGACAAAGAACATGACCTTGATATTGTCAAGACGGGTTCTTTCTATATCTCCGATAACAACGCAGTCGTTGGTCTGCGGAATAAGTCCTATCTTGATCTCCTGAAATCCTGACGCAAGTATCTTGTTAAATTCTTTAATACCAACCTTCTCGCTTCCAAGAAGGGCATACATTTTATCTAATACTTCTATAACTTTCTTATATAACTGCGCATATTCATCACCAGTGTACTCGCTGTCATTAAGCACACTTACCTTCTGCTCCATATCTTCACGCACAAGGAATTCGTAAAGAGCCTTTACCATATCTGCAACATTAGATTCCTTTGACTTAAGCACTTCTTCCAATGGATCCAACATATCCGTTATCATTGTTCTTAGTGAATTAAGCTTCTCAAGGTCAGTATTATTGACTGTTCCCCTGAACTTTCTTATCCATGGTTCATGCCATTTCCCCCTACCTCTGATTCCAACTGCAACACAGTAATTGTCTAACAGATCAATATCTTCGCGCTCCATTCCGCTCATTCCGGTTCTTAGGAATCCTAATATGCTGTCATAGCTGTAATTACTCTCTATTATTCCAAGTGCACCGTTAATTGCCGCAATAAATGGATTGTCCGTCACATGGCGCTTGTAATCTAAGAAATATGGTATATCGTTCTGCTTTAATATATTAGCCGCCAGTTTGCCGTAGCCATCCATGTCCGCAGTAACTATCGCAATCTCGTTATATCTGTATCCACACAATCTTGTTAGTCTTATTATTTCTCCTGCTGCAAATGTTAATTCTTCCTTGGCAACAGCTCCCTCATATATAACTATGTTGTCAGACTTCTTATTAAATCTTCCCGAATTGTTTCTAAAAAGGTTCTGTTCCAGAAAATCCAGTTCTTCTGAATTCTTAAATCTTGAATTAACATTTACAATTACATTCTTTCCCGGTACTGCTTTTCCTGCAATATACACAGGTTCAAGGACTTTCACATGTTCTTCATCACATATCTTATAAAGCTTTGATACGCAATCCTTACTCATGAAAAAAAGTTCTTCCCTGCCTCTTACTGAATTTTCACGCTCAGATGCATCAATTGTCAGAGAAACATATATCTTCGGACACATTGAAAAAAGAATTGTCATTAAATTGTACTGAACCGGAGTAAAGCCTGTGAATCCGTCAAATACTATCTCGCAATTCTTTATTCTCTCTGACTCTGTAACCTTGCTGCATAATTTATCCAGTATTTCTTCTTTAGTTATATAATTCTTGTCTATGTACTCTGCAAATGCGTTATATACAAGTACTATATCATCAAGCTTATACTGAAGTGCTGCACTTCCCTCTGAATCACTGTATGCTGCACCTGCCGCATCCTGCATAACATCCGGCTTGATATCATACTGAAGCATCTCCGATATAACAGACTTCATCTCTGACACAAATCCTGTATTAGACAGATTACTTCCAAAATATTTTAATCTGTCCTTGTTCTGCTCTAAAACTCTTTTAATAATCAGATTCTTTCCTGTATCGTCAAGGACTTCAAGATTATCCTCACCCACTTCCTCAAATACTTTATACGCAAGCCTTTCAAAGCTCACAACATCTATATTAAGTATTCCTTTTCTTGGATGCATGGACACCAGTCTTTTCTGAATTGCCATAGTGTACTGCTCCGGCACAACAACTATATAATTCCTGTCAGGATTCTTCATTGACTCTTCAATTATATGCGTATACAGATAGTGCGATTTACCCGCACCTGAGCTTCCCAGAATTAATTGTAATGACATGTGTTACTCCCCTAATCTTTCTATAAATAGACTTTACCATAATGCACTTTCTAATATCATGGTTCAAAATCCTCAGCTTCATATTCTACCGTATCTGAATAGTCCCACCATTCTCCCTGATAGCCTGTAAATCCGTTATTTTCCATAGCATTCTGTAGAATCATCACATTTTTCACAGCCTCTTCATCTTCTATATCTGAATAATTCCTGTCTGCTTTCAAAGAAAAATCATCAAATTCTGTCGGCATTGATATAACACTTCCATCAGCAGCAACCATTGTAATATCCACTGTTCCTCCAAGATTATGCTTTTTCATTCCGTTAGCCGGATTTGCCACATAGTTAGGGTCCGGATATACTTCCCATAATTTCTGCTGTGCCTCAAACGGTCTGTATGCATCCCAAATCTTTAAGCTGTACCCCTGTTCTTTCAGTTCTTTCTGCACATTTGCAAGCTTCTTAACTGTTCCGTATCGAAGGTATGCGTCTGTGAAATCATATATCTTTACCCCTGTAAAGTTATTCTCTGTTGCATATCTTAATTCCACATATATGTCCGGTATATATTTCTTAACAAGCACATATTCGTCATTCTCTGGTTCTTTTTCAGTTGTAATCTCCTGTGTTATAATTTTCTGTGCTGTCACTTCCTGTGCTGCAGTCTCCTGTATGTTCGCCATCTCTTTTCCTGATACATCATCTGTTGTAACATTTTTCTTTTGTCCACATGCTGTCATGCCTGCCGCTATAATCACTATTACTGCAAATGTTTTGATAAATTTACTGTTCATAATCATTCACCTCTTCATAAACCTACCATTTCATCATATTTAACAATTTAGTAGGTTTTTCAAGCTATGCATTAATTTAATGTGCCATTTTACACTATCCAATACATTTGTATTTAATATACCACATTTTAATCATAATCTCCCACTCCATACCATATATTTTGTAATAATGAATATGAAGGGCAGGTTTCTTTGTGATGAGTCAGACTAAAATTGTTGTTATTCCATTTAAAAAGCTCCTTATTGGAGCGGTTATCGCTGCTATTATAATAGCTTTTATTATATTCGCTGTTATCCGTCTTGGCAGCAATAGTTCTGATAATTCCAGGAATACTACTAAACCTAAGAGCAGCACTGTAAATGCTTCTGCTTCTTCTAATATTGAGACACCCCTTGATAATGCCGACGCTCCTAAATTCTGCCCCGGAGTATATACCGCCTCTATTCTGTTAGACGGCAACCCCGTTGATATCCAGGTCACAGTTGATTCCTCTAACATTAACAGCATTGAGCTTGTTAATCTTTCTGAATCAATCACAACTATGTACCCTAAGCTCACAACTTCATTTGATGAAGTTGCTGCTAAAGTCATGGAAGCCGGCACAACCAACATAACCTATGATTCAGCCAACAGATATACATATTCCGTCTTTATAGAAGCAATTAGCGCAGCCCTTAAAAAGGCTGCGCCATGATTAATATCTTAATATTTTCTGTCTTGTACCCCACATTCCTGCTAAATCCGTCTGCCACTACTTAGAATAAGTCACAGCCTCACTATTCTCATCATAATCAAACATGCCATCATTCTTTTCTTCAAGTGCCTTGATGATGTGATATGTATATTCATTATAAGGTGTAGCAATTCCAAGCTCTTTTCCCATACGCATCATTGCGCCAGAGAACATATCTATCTCTGTGTGTCTGCCTGCATCAATATCCTGAAGTGTAGAATATCTTGCTGTTGGCGGAACAATGCTTCCGCGCCCTGATGATGAATCACATCTGCTCATATCAATGCCTTTGGCTGTAGCTACAGCTTCAACCTCCTTACGCAGTCCTGCGCTGATTGCTTTCATATGCTCACTGTCTGTATAACAGCCAACACCTGCTCCAATAATAGCTTGTGGAAGATTGTTACAGATATTAAGTCTATACTTGCTCCATATCTCTTCTTTAATACAATCAGTCACCCTGTAATTAATTCCTGTTCCGTCAAATAAATCTCTTATTGCCACAACTCTCTCACTCTCAAATGGTGCAGCTTCCTCACCATATATAATGCCTATTGTAGTCTCAGGATTGAACACATATTCCTTTCCTTCGCGGTGTGACGCCACCTTTATAAGTGAATAAATGATATGTGATTTATCTATCTTGGTAGATATTATCTCTTCACTGTCAACACCATTCATAAGACTCATGACAATTGTATTCTCACCGACGGCTTCCCTAATATCATCTAATGCACCTGCAAGTGCGCCGTATTTTAATGATACAACAAGAAGGTCAACACCTTTTGCTTCCTCTGGGGTCAATACCTCCGGGTGGTATGTCTTTCCATTAATCAGACAGCCTTCTGCCTTAAGTCTTTCCGCTCTTTCGCCCTTTGCAATAACGCTTAAACTTATATCCTTCTTTTCTGAAAGTCCCCATATAACATAAGAGCCGACTGCTCCTGCTCCAAATACTGCCACTGATTTTATCTTCATATACATTTTCCTCTCAATCTTTGTAATTTCTTCAAATATATATACACTTCACTTCTTTCCGCGTCAAATGCTTTCATCTTCCCACAATATCGCCCTCTTCAAAATCATATGTCAGCTTCTTTCCATATGCCTTGACATACGCAGCGCATTTCTGCTCATAGTCTGTGTGCTGCATCCTTATACTGGCCGTTCTTTCATCAAGCTGCCTGTCCGGATATATTACTGGCAGAACATGCACCCTAAATGTATGCAAATTCGTACTCTTAATCAACTGCTCAACAAACAACGAAATCACTGGAACATTAAACTTAACAGCATACAGATATGCACCTCTCTTGCATGGGCGTGGCTTTCTGTAATTAAACCACATTTCCTGTTCAGGATATATAAGCACAAGTTTGTTTTCATCAAGTGCATTCTTAATCTGATCAGGAAATTCTGTCTGCATAAACCATTTCAGGCTGCTTACAGGCATTGTGTCGGCATATCTTTGCATATACCCGACAAAACCTTTCATTGCAAGGTTAGTATCCTGATTAACAATACTTATTCTTCTGAATCCAGCTTTTCTCATTGCAAACCTGACAATTGCAGGGTCTAACGGGCTGAAATGATTGCATGTTACAATCGCAGGACCTCTGATTCCAGAAAGATTCTCAAGTCCGTCAACTTGTGTTATAAGCCCCACCGCAGAAGTCCCGGCATGAAATATAGCTTCTGCAATATATTTCTTCACACAAAAACCATATGCTGTGCGGTAATCAATATAATGTCTTAGTAATGCTTCTTTATCTTCGCGTAACAGCTTAGGGTCTCCCGGCTCAACCTTTGAATTCAACTGATTAAGGCTTACAGCCGTCCTAATATTTTCATAGACCTGTTCCCTATCACCAATCATATATCCTCCGACATAATTTATTTTGCAGCATCACTGCTATCCTTCATGAAACCACTATCCACAACAAATCTGCTTCCCACAACATCAGAAAACTTAACCCCATCACCGTCCGCAATATTCTCAGCCCTTGCAAGAAGCTTCTTTAAATTCTCACGGTCAACTTTCTTTTCATTATCCCCATACTGCTTGCGCTGTTTAATCAGCAACGGATAAAATCCCGACTCCGCCGCATACTGCCAGAAATACTCCTCATACGGAATCTCGCTGTAATGCCACGGCTTGTCAAACAGGTTATAATGTATCAGCTTCGGTCTTGCTATATACTCCCCGCCCTTGTTAGGCATAACATTCCATTCCTTATCAAGAAAATATATTTCTTTTGCACACATAGCATTAATATAATCCTGGTCAGGTGCAACACTGTCAAAGTGATATTCAGCCATAAGCTTTAAGAATCTGTCTGCCAGATGAGCCTGTCTTATCTTATCAAGATTCATAAGAAGCACTCCTGAATTGACATATTCATCCCGCTCTATTCCCACTACATTTTCAATGTAATGAGCCAGTATTGTATTCTTTCCTGCAAATGTATCTCTTACTGCACCAAACATTGCATCTCCCATATCAACTGAATAAAGCTTTGCAATGTCATCATTTATTACGGTATCAGAGTCAATATACACAGCTTTATTAAGCTCTGGAAAAAGCTCTGCAATAAATAACCTGAAATATATCGTCAGTGTAAACTCGCCTGAATAAAGCCTGTTTTCCTGTCTGTCAGTAACTGTCTGTCCAAAGCTTTCAGAATATTCGTACATTTTCTTTCTTATATCAACGAATTCAATATCTATGTTTTCATAATCCTTTATCACATTACGAAGCTGAATCATCGTAATATTCTTCACATTATCGCACATAACAATAATTCGGTAACGCTCATCACAAGCCACATGTACAGCCAGCGATTTAAGGCACACTGCCAGATATGGTGCGTACTGTTCATTAATCGAGAAAAACACAGGAATACGTGAAACTGCCATGTACTCTTCATGCTCCCTGTTATAAGAATCCAGAAGCTCATCATATTCATGAAGCCCAAGTATATTATGCATTTTATCAATCTCCCACGGCTTGACTGAAACAGTCCTTATCACCGGAAACACCCGGAAGGTAGTTGTAAAATGCTGAAAAACAGTGTTGTCATGCAGTCTCCTCTGGTCATTAAACTTTCGTCCGCACAGATTGACTCTTGTTGCAAATGTATTAACAGCCGTCTGGTCAGGCATAAACATTTCCTTTCTTATGCACTGTTCACGACATTTTTCCAGAAGCCCGTTCTGTCTTATCATCCTCATATTCATAAGCATTACTCCGGAATTAATGTAACCATCACCGAAAAGCCATCTGCCATAATAATCAGAAACTCCCGCAATCTCTATGCCATCCATATTCTGATAATAAAAATCCCTGAAATCTTTTCTGCACAACACATCAGTATCCAGATAAAGAACTCTATCCTTAATATCTGTCTTATCAGCAAAAAGGCGCAGCATACAGCACGCAGTAAATCTGCTCTGCATATTTGCCTCCGGCAGCTCCTCAACAAAATATCTTGTAACATCAACAAGAAAGATATTTACTTTAATGTCCGATTTATTCAATTTTTCTTTCAGATATTTTGCAAATGCTTTATCAACCGGCTTGTAATTAATACCTTTTTCCCTGTAATCAACCGTGAGAATATATATATTTAACGGTTCATCCACATTTTTAATAAGAGACATTGAAGATAAAAGAATCCCCTTCTGCATTGGTTTATCACCACAATACAATATGTTCATAAATCCGTATCCTTTCTTAATTTATTAAATATGTCTGATTTATCCTCTCTGTATTGATTTTCCCCAGTTTCTTAAGTAAAATACATATAAGTTTTAAACGATAATTAAAGAATTGAGGAATGTTATGATATTTAAGATTTTCAAAAAAGATTTGAAAGGTCTTAGCAGGAATATTCTGGCTTTAGCCATTGCGCTTGGTCTGTGCCTTATTCCATCGCTTTACGCATGGTTTAACATATATTCCAACTGGGATCCTTACGCAAACACTGCGTCTGTCCAGATTGCTATTGTTTCTGAAGATGAAGGCTACTCTGAATCTGATGATTCCACTATCAATATGGGAGAACAGATTGTTGAACAGCTTCATTCGAATGATAAATTAGGCTGGCGTTTTCCGGAAACTAAAGATGAAGCCATGAATAAACTGAATGCCGGGAAGTACTATGCCGTTATCGTTGTTGGTGAGGACTTTTCACGAAGCCTGTATGACTTCCTTGACAATGGTCTTAATCCACCAACAGTTACATACTATGAGAATTCCAAGAAAAATGCTGTTGCTTCCAAGATTACAGATACAGGAAAAAGCACTCTTCAGAACACTATCAATTCCGAATTCATTGATGTGTGTGTTAAGACTATTATGCAGGGACTTAACGAAATAGCTGAAAATGATCCTTCAATTATTGAAAAGACAGTTAAGGATTTACAGAGTGTATCTGCCAATATTAATTCTTACGATACCATGATTGACATGTTTATTAAGAGTAATTCAGACCTGGCAGATAATCTTGCAAAGCTTCAGGAGGTTCTTCCACAGATTAAAGATGTTCTTACAGGAACAACGGATGTTGCTGATATTGCCAATAAATCTCTTGATAATGTCACAGATGATATTGCAAACCAGATTGATGCGCAGCTTAAAGCTATGAATGAATTAACTGATAGTGCACTTGATTCTCTTGATAAAGCTATACAGCTTTCAATAACTGATGTCGGACAGGCTGGCGTTGAGCTTAGTAAAGCCAACGAACAGTTAAAGGAACTTATAGACCAGAATAAGGCTCTTGAAGACGCTATTGATTCCCTCAGCAAAGTAGATGGCATTGATCCGGCAGTTATCACCGCCCTAAAGTCAGCTCTAGCTTCTGTTAACGCTATGGAGAATATCGCATACAACCTTGTTCAGCAGTGTGCCGATATTCTTACTGATTCACCTGAAACACTTCAGGCAAAATATCAGTTAATCAAGTCTGTTGTTGAACAGTGCCGCACAGAGCTCCAGAAGAGCCAGACAATTATGCAGACTGTAATAAGAACTAATGTTAACCTTCTTAAGGCTTCCATTAAGAATGCCGTAAGCAGCCTTGCAGCTAATATAAGCAGTGCCGGAGACAATATTAATGGAATCTCGCAGATGCTTCTTGGAGTAAGTGATATATCAGTAAATATTAATACAACTCTAGAAAGCACAAAAACATTACTTGATTCTCTCAACAAAAGACTTGATACCATATCTGGTTCAGTAGGAGATATAAGTTCATCTTCTACATATAAACTGATAATGGATTTCATCAACTCAGACGCACAGTCAATAGCGTCATTCCTGTCAGAACCTGTACAGGTAGAAGAAATCTACGTCTATATGCAGACTAACTATGGAACAAGTGTTACACCTTTCTATACAACACTTGCTCTCTGGGTTGGAGGAATTGTTTTAGTTGCCCTTATGAAAGTAAAGGTTGACTATGAGGATGATGAATTCAAGGATGCCACAGAACATCAGAAATATATAGGCCGTGCATTACTCTTCCTTGCAATGGGACAGCTTCAGGCTCTTGTAGTTGTTCTTGGTGATTTGTATATTTTAAAAATTGACTGCACCCACCCATTCATGCTGTGGCTTGCAGCCGCTATAACAAGCTTTGTATTTACATTATTTATATATACACTTGTTCTTACATTTGGTGATTTGGGAAAAGCTATTGCTGTAGTTATGATTGTGTTACAGATTGCCGGTTCAGGCGGAACTTATCCAATAGAACTTCTTCCTGAATTCTTCCAGAATGTGTACCTTTACTTCCCATTCCCTTATGCAATCAATGCCATGAGGGAGGCAATAAGCGGATTATATCAGTGTGATTACGCTGTATTTCTTGTGAAATTATGCGCTTATGCTGTTATTTCCCTTATTCTGGGACTTGGAATCAGAAAGTCACTTCTTGAAGTACGCGAGTTCTTCGAACGCCGTATGAAAGAAACACATTTTATGTAAAGGAGAAATGAATTTATGCAAAATGATGATTTTAATATAGATGTTGTTATTGCGGAAATCACAGCGTTTGCAGAAAATATGCACGCTAAGAACCAGCACAAGAAAAAGGTCTGCTTAAGATGTATGATGATAATTCCTTTAGTATTCATGGTGCTTATGTTTACCATGGATACAGCTAAGGTTGTTTATCTGCTTCTTTGGGTAATCTCACTTTTTATATTCTGTGCTTATCTTATAGTTATTGATTATATTGATGACAAGCTCGCAAGAAAGCTCAATGAGCTCAATATTGAGATTAAGGAAAAACAGGCTGATACTTCTCTTACAGACAGTATCAAAGCATTTTTAAGTGAGGTACAGTTATGAAAAATATATTTAAGATTATACGGGCTGACCTTCGCCACATAAAAACAAATGTAATTGCACTATGTGTAATTATCGGTCTTACCGTCATTCCTGCGTTGTATTCATGGTTTAATATCCTGTCAAACTGGGACCCATATGGACAGGCTTCCACAAGCAGGATTAAAGTTGCCGTTGTATCTGTTGACAAAGGTACTTCTCTTGAAGGAACGGAGCTTAATGTCGGTGACACCATAATTGATGCACTTAAAACTAATAACACCATCGGCTGGCAGTTTGTTGCTTCATCAGATGAAGCAATCGAAGGCGTATACAGCGGTGAGTATTATGCAGCCCTCGTTGTTCCAGAGAATTTTTCCAAGAACCTTATAAGCTTCTTAAGTGATTCCATGGAACATCCTCAGTTAAAATATTACTGTAACCAGAAGGCAAATGCTATTGCACCTAAGATAACAGACAAGGCTAAAACAGCAGTTCAGCAGCAGGTAAACCAGACATTTATAGATACAATCGTATCTACGATTGCCGGCACTGGCGACTCGGTTATCAAAGATGCAGATAAAGAAACCGGTTCTCTTATGGATGCAGTTATTAACAGACTTACATCCGCAAGGACTACACTTTCAACATATGATGTAATTCTTAATTCAATGCTTGCAATTACTGACCTTACATCATCAATAAGCAGCAGTTCAAACAGTGCTGCACCGCAAGTTTATACACAATTACAGTTACAGCAGCAGCAGTTAATAACCTTACAGGCACTTGTAAATGGTAATTCCGCTGAATCTTTAAATGAATTATCATCTGCTCTTTCAAACCAGATGTCCCAGATTCAAAGCATTATGAGTTCATTAACAGAGCTTTATTCTGACATGAACATGGATGTTGCAGACCTGTCTGCTGCAATTAAGCTTACATCGGGCTCACTCACTCAGACTAAAGAGCTTCTCAGTGACCTCGAGACAAAGCTTGATAACGCAATTAATACATTAAACACAATCACTGAACAGGATACATATGGTTTATTATCAGAGATGTTAAATGCAGATGCCAATACTTTGGGAGATTTTCTCTCTGCACCTGTAAATATAACAACAGAGCAGGTATATGCTGTTAAAAGCTATGGAACAAGCGCTTCACCATTCTACACAATACTTGCACTGTGGTTTGGTGGACTTATACTTGTTGCTATTATGCACACACCTGTGCATCCTGCTCCGGACATTCCAGCAGATGCAAAGAGATATGAAAAATTCTTCGGAAGGTATTTTATCTTCTTTGCAGTAGGACAGCTTCAGGCACTGCTTATAACACTTGGAAATCTTCTCTACATTGGAATCCAGTGTTACCACCCATTCCTTTACTGGGTTGCATGTGCATTCTCAAGCCTCGTATTCACCTTCTTTATGTACAGCCTTACTGTTGCATTTGGAAATATCGGTGAAGCACTTGGAATTGTCCTGCTCGTTATACAGGTTGCCGGCTCAGGCGGTACATTCCCTATAGAAGTACTTCCTAACGCCTACCAGATAATATACCGGTTCCTTCTCTTCCCATATTCAATGGACGCATTAAGGGAATGCATAGCAGGAATGTACAGATATGATTACATTAAGAATCTCGCATTTCTTTCAATATATATAGTTGTTTCGCTGATTATCGGATTGTTCTTACAGAAACCATTTGAGAAGCTGAATCATATGATTGAGAGAAGTAAGGAGAAGTCGGGGGTAATGTTGTAGGAAGTTGCTCCCCTAAAGCACGCCCAGCCGTGTATATTAGTAAAATCAAAACACGCTTCCGCTCGGATTCCGACGCAGCGGTACTAAGATTTATAAAGGTTTGCCGCCTATGGCGGCTGCCTTTATAAATCAAGTGCCGGCGTCTTCATACGGTTTTGATTTTACTAATATACACGGCTGGGCTTTTCTTTACCGGACAACTGCTCCGCCCCGCCTTTGGCAAGGTTGGGGGCGAGAGAGATATTCTCATCTCCTATGTAGAAAAAACTCCCGGAAGTTCGGAGGCAGGTGGCTGTGGGGGATGTGGTATGCCGACTGTAAACTGTGCGCATAATAAAAGCATTGAGCCGGAAGGCAACACCAGCGTACACACGCCACGGATGGCGTGTGAGATGTCTCGCACATGGATGTGCGTAGACATCGTTAGCGGACGGTGTCATAACCTAAACGCTCAATGCTTATTATTATGCAGTACAGTTTACCGGAGGGATTCCACATCCCCCACTGCCACCTGCCTCCCACTCCCGGGAGTCACTTTTCTAGAATAACCCAGTTATTACCCCATCATCATTAACATCTATATTATATGCCGCTGGTGATTTTGAAAGTCCTGGCATTGTCATTACTGAACCTGTAAGCACTACTATGAAGCCTGCACCAGCTGATACATATGCTTCTCTTACATTCATCTCAAATCCTTCCGGACGGCCAAGTAATGTCGGATCGTCTGAAAGCGAATACTGTGTCTTAGCCATACAGATTGGAAGATTACCAAATCCTAACTGTTCAAGCTGTGCAATCTGCTTATTAGCTGCTGCCGAATAATTAACACTTCCTGCTCCATATATTTCTTTGGCAATTGTCTCAATCTTTGCTTTAACCGGCTGGTCTGTCTCATACAGACAATGGAAATTGCTCTTCTTTGTCTCAAGTGTCTTAAGAACCTTTTCTGCAAGCTCAATTCCGCCTTCTCCACCCTTTTCCCATACTTTGGCAAGGGCGAATTCACAGCCTTTATCTTCACAGAACTTCTGTATATAATCTAATTCTGCCTGTGTATCTGATACAAATGCATTAAGTGTAACAACTACAGGCACGCCATATTTCTGCAAATTCTCGATATGCTTTTCAAGGTTTACGATTCCCTTCTTTAATGCATCAAGATTCTCTGCTGATAATTCTGTCTTAGGTACTCCGCCGTTGTACTTAAGTGCTCTTACTGTTGCTACTAATACAACTGCATCTGGCTTTAAGCCTGACTTACGGCACTTGATGTCAAAGAACTTCTCAGCTCCTAAATCTGCGCCAAATCCTGCCTCTGTGATTACATAATCTGCCATCTTGAGTGCAGTCTTAGTTGCTCTTACTGAATTACAGCCATGTGCGATATTAGCAAATGGTCCACCATGTACTAATGCTGGAGTATGCTCAAGTGTCTGGATAAGGTTAGGCTTTAATGCATCCTTTAACAAAGCTGCCATTGAACCTACTGCCTTGATATCTGCAGCAGTAACAGGCTGTCCCTGATAATTGTAAGCAACTACCATCTTGCCGAGTCTTTCCTTTAAATCTTTCATATCTGTTGCAAGACATAATACTGCCATAATCTCTGACGCAACTGTGATAACAAAATGATCCTCTCTTACAGTTCCATCAACCTTAGAACCAAGACCTACAACTATATTTCTAAGAACACGGTCGTTCATATCCATACATCTTTTCCATGTAACACATCTTGGGTCAATTCCAAGTTCGTTGCCCTGCTGTATATGGTTATCAAGAAGTGCCGCACATAAGTTATTAGCTGATGTGATTGCATGGAAATCGCCTGTAAAATGCAGATTAAGCTCTTCCATAGGAACAACCTGTGCATATCCACCACCTGCTGCTCCACCTTTGATACCGAAACATGGACCAAGTGATGGCTCACGAAGTGCTATAACTGCCTTCTTGCCAAGCTTTCCAAATGCTTCTCCAAGCCCTACAGTAATTGTTGTCTTTCCCTCTCCTGCCGGAGTTGGATTAATGGCTGTAACAAGAATTAACTTTCCATCTTCATTGTCTTTGACACTGTTGATGTACTCATCTGATATCTTAGCCTTATACTTTCCGTATAATTCAAGATCATCCTCGCTTATGCCGCATCTGGCTGCAACATTCTTAATTGGCTCCATTACTGCTTCCTGTGCAATTTCAATGTCTGTCTTCATAATGTTTCTCTCCTTTGCTTTAGCCTTTTCGTGCCTTGCAATCCCGCCTTATCAAGATTCCTAAGAAGATTCTCTTCCTAATATATCTTTACATAAAAACAAGAGGCTACAGGCGCACTTTAATACACCTATGCCTCTGTTAAAAACCTGAAAGATTCTCCCCAAGCAAATCAGCCTCAATATTCCTCATCCCTCTGCTTAGAAATTGCTTCTTCGGTGCTGTATCTACACAGCTCTCCAGAGTTCCGTCCATAACCGGTCCTTTTGCCTGAGAGTTTTCGCTGTCACCTTCGGCGCTGCATTTTTAAACAGTCTCTCCCGATTATATCTTCCGGATAATACCTTAATAATAAGGAAAAAGCGTCTTGCTTTATCTGCAAAACGCCTTTGTTTTCAACAATAATATATAAATTGACAGAGTTTGTCAATAAGCAACATTTAACAAAATTATTTATTATATTAGGAAATAACAGTATTCAATTGAAAAAAATGTTGTTTTGTGGTAAAATTTGTCTTAATTTTTTATAAAAAGGGAGAATACATAATATGTTTAGTAAAATCAATACTATTCTCGATACTATTGACGCATATGTCTGGGGAATTCCACTCATTGTCCTTATACTTTCAGTTGGTCTGTTTCTTACTATCAGACTTAAGGGTGTTCAGTTTACTAATCTTGGTCGTGCTTTTAAGTACATTTTCAAAGACGAAACTGATGGAAAGCACGGTGAAGTGAGCAGTTTCGCAGCACTATGTACAGCACTTTCAGCAACAATTGGTACAGGTAATATCGTAGGTGTTGCTACTGCTATTGTCTCAGGCGGTCCTGGTGCATTATTCTGGATGTGGCTTGCTGCCTTAGTTGGTACTGCTACCAAGTACGCAGAATGTCTTTTAGCAGTTAAGTTCAGACAGGTTGACGAAGATGGTCATGTTGTTGGTGGTCCTTTTAACTATATTGAACATGGTATGGGACCTAAGTGGAAATGGCTTGCCAAGATATTTGCTTTCTTTGGTATAGGCGTTGGTCTTTTAGGAATTGGTACATTTACACAGGTAAACGGAATCTCTTCTGCTGTTAATAATTTCTTTGATCCTAACAACGCATGGACTGTTTCATTATTTGGAAGAACATATTCATGGACTGTAGTTATAAGCTGTCTTATCCTTACATTCTGTGTTGCTCTTGTTCTTATTGGTGGAATCCAGAGAATTTCTAAGGTTGCTCAGGTTATTGTTCCTTTCATGGCTGCAACATATTTTTTAGCAGGTATTCTTATTATTTTATTTAATATTACAGATGTTCCTGCTGCCATCCTTACAATTGTGCAGAGTGCATTTGGTCTTAAGGCCGCTGCTGGTGGTGCCCTTGGTGCCATGGTTGTAGCTATGCAGAAGGGTATTGCAAGAGGTATCTTCTCTAATGAGGCCGGTCTTGGTAGTGCACCTATTGCCGCTGCTGCCGCCCGTACCAATGAACCTGTACGTCAGGGTCTTGTATCTATGACAGGTACTTTTATTGATACTATTATCATCTGTTCAATTACAGGTATTGCAATTGTTCTTACAGGAGCTTACGATATGGGACTTGAAGGTGTTGCAGTAACAACTAAAGCATTCCAGTTAGGACTTCCATTCCCTGATGGAGTTGCTTCATTTATTCTTATGTTATGCCTCGTATTCTTTGCATTTACAACTATTCTTGGCTGGGACTACTATTCTGAGCGCTGCCTTGAATACCTTACTAATGGTAAGAAGAAATGTATTAAGGCATACAGATGGGTATATATCCTCTGCGTATTCATCGGTCCTTATATGACAGTATCTGCGGTATGGACAATTGCAGATATATTTAATGGTCTGATGGCTATTCCTAACCTTATTGCACTCGTTGCTTTAAACGGTGTGGTTGCTAAGGAAACTAAAGATTATCTTGACAGAATTAAGAAAAAAGAAATTGATTAATTAAGCATTAACTGCTTATGCGTAAAGATAAGCCCCACTCTGGATTAGTCCGGAATGGGGCTTATCTTACGCATTATCTTCCTCTATCATACATTTTTATAAAGAAATTCAATGTAATAATATAACGCATTTAACCGATATATAATGTAGAAGTAACATTTTGAAATAAGGTCCAAGGAGGGATTATTGCAGCAAATGGAGTTATTCGCAATTCAAAAGTGTACCCAGTCCAGACTATCAGTAATCTCAAAGGGGTAGGACAGGATAATACCAGTGCAGAACACGGTAACAGTGGACAGTCTCACAGACAGACAATAACTATCAGAGTTAATCCTGAGACTTATGCTGATGCACCAGCCGATTGTTATACAGTTACCTATAACCGTAACAGTCAGCTTCAGGCATTTTATTATCGCCCTCGCCATGAGTATACTTACTAATAATGGACGAAGAAAAACACCTCTTAATCAGAATGTATATTGCTGATTAAGAGGTGTTTTCTTATGCTCTACGCTTCAGCTTTATATATATGAGTTGCAATATTATTGCGCACGCAATGCTAACTGAAACATAAGATATTAAATCCGTATTGACATATGTCGGGTTAAGACTTGCTGTTCTGCCAAGAAATCTGTTACTGAATAACGTTCAAGACTCTGATTTAGTAGCATATATTGGATAAATTCACTATAATGTTGTTAAACATTTCCTATAAGAATATCTATATTTCAAGATTTATAGGCATATTATTATTGATGAAGAAGTGTCTTGTCTGATTTTTTGTCATTATACCTATAGGTAGTCGTATATTCTGACAGCTTATAGGTATTTTCTATACATTCTTCTCTCGAATCAGACATTATCCTTGCCAGAAAGCTAAAGATTGCCTATAGATAATGTGGTTTTCCATCATTTATAGGTATTTACAATGAAATCTGCGCTATATGAGCAGAAATCCTAATATTTCTGCCTATAAGCAATAGAAATAATATCTTCTTATAGGTTCTGCTCTATATTCTGCGACCATGTTGCTGTCAGATGCAAATGTATTGCCTGGTTGGACGATACACTATTTTGCCCCATCATTTATGTTCATATTTTTTCGTAGTAGATGATAACATTTTTATCCCGCGATATAATATTCTCCGAAACCATGTGATTTTTGTGTAAAGAAAAAGCACCATGTTTCAGGTGCTAATCTTCATAATGGAACTTGCAGGAATATATTATCAGATTTTGGTTCATGTACATATTATACGTAAGTCTGTGTTCGTCTGTGATTCTTCTACTGCACATCTTCCTATGCTTTAATGGTTTCTAAAGGAATAATCATAGGTAATAATATATTTTCTTCTAAATCATCAATCCGTATCCATATACTTTAAGATATGTCTCACGCCTTCTTCCCACCAACTCCATTGATATACATCAGCGGTATTCCGAAGAATGCCATTCCTCCCACAATATTACCTATTGTAACAGGAATAAGATTATTAAATATAAAATTCGGTATATTCAATGTACTAAGCTGCTGTGCTGTATAACCATATTGCTCCATAGCATCTTTCACATATAACGGATTAAGTTTTGCTATCATTCCTGCAGGTACATAATACATATTAGCAACACAATGCTCATAACCGCTTACAACAAAAAGCAGTATTATAAAAAAACAACATAACAGTTTTCCGGTTACATCCTTTGCACGTGCCGCAAGCATAACTGCTGCGCACACAAGTATATTACATAATATTCCCGATGCAAGCGCTGTTGTAAAATCAAGATTACATTTTCCAAGTGCTACTTTAATTGTATATGCACCAAGTATTCCCGATGAATAATTATACTGCCCACTTACATAATCAATACATGTAAGCATTAACGAGCCAAGAAGATTGCCAAAATATACTACGACAAGCATTCGTATAAGCTTAAGTGCTGTATGTTTCTTCTGTACAGTTGCCATAATTGCCAGACAATCTCCCGTGAAAAGCTCAGCACCTGTCATAACAACCATCATAAGTCCCATTGGGAATACAACTCCTGCAACCAGACGTGCAATTCCTACATTGACGATATCATGTGCTGCCACACTGCTTCCGGCTGCGCCAAATGCAATCATCATTCCTGCAAGTATGGCTTTCATAAAAAGCTTGTATGCTGGACAGTCAACCTTCCCAACACAACCTTCCACGTAATTCTCTATCGCTTCTTTCATAGATAACATCTTTAGTTCCTCCCTGATTGTGTATTTTGTTAATTCCAATCACTTTATTTGTGTATACAAAATACATCTTGCATATTATAGCAAGCTGAATATTTATTTACAAGTATCTTATAAAGAACAATTCTACATGCTTCGGCACCCCTTTTGTACTTTCTCTGTGCATCACACCTCTCTAAGGTCCAAATTGTCAGACTGACTCTTCCCTTCTGGACTTCAACACGCCTTCCCGCCGCTTCAACGTCCAATATGCCGCGGCTCGGCTTCCCTTTTGGACTTCAACACGCCTTCCATCTACTTTAACGTCCAATCCACCACTCCATGGCTACCCCATTACACCTGCACGACAAAAAGCACCTGCCAGAATGCTATTCACAAGCATTCTGGCAGGTGCAAACCCATATATGTATCATAAATTCTACTTTCCAGATGTTGCCTTAAGTCTTGCCATAGCTCTTGCAAGTGCTGCTCTTGAGTGATAATACTCATGGATACTCTGCTTCTGGCGAAGTCTCTCCTCAGCCCTCTGCTTAGCTTCCTCTGCTCTTCTTACATCGATTTCCTCAGGCTTTTCTGCTGTCTCAACAAGAAGAGTTACACGGTTGTTGACAATTTCAACAAATCCCATTCCAACAACAGCATGAATCCACTCGTCGCTGCCCTCTGGCTGGAACTTCATCTGACCTTCATCAATTGCAATAACCATGTCTTCATGATGGGCAAGAATTTCCTTCTGTCCATCGAACTCAGGCACAATCAGAGAACGGCATTTGCCAGCGAAAAACACCCGGTTAGCTGATATTACTTTTAAATAAAATGAACTTGTAGCCATTAGTTTTTCCTTTCTGGCAGGATGTTACTGCATCTTCTCAGCCTTTTTAATAACATCATCTATAGTTCCAACATTGAAAAATGCGTTCTCAGGATATTCGTCCATCTCACCATCAATAATTGCCTTGAAACCTCTTATAGTCTCCTTTAATGGAACATATACACCAGGAATACCTGTGAAGTTCTCAGCAACATGGAATGGCTGTGATAAGAATTTCTGAATCTTTCTTGCTCTGAATACTGTAACCTTATCTTCATCTGCAAGCTCTTCCATACCAAGAATAGCAATGATATCCTGTAATTCCTTGTACTTCTGGAGGATTTCCTGAACCTTTCTTGCTACCTCATAATGCTCCTCACCTACAATGTCCGGCTCAAGAATTCTTGATGTAGAATCAAGAGGGTCTACTGCCGGGTAGATACCCTGTTCAACTATCTTTCTTGAAAGAACTGTAGTTGCATCAAGATGTGCAAATGTTGTTGCAGGTGCAGGGTCAGTAAGGTCATCGGCAGGTACATATACTGCCTGTACTGATGTTACAGAACCATTCTTTGTAGAAGCAATTCTCTCCTGTAATTCACCCATCTCAGTTGCAAGTGTTGGCTGATAACCTACGGCTGAAGGCATACGTCCAAGAAGTGCTGAAACCTCTGAACCAGCCTGTGTGAAACGGAATATGTTATCAATGAATAAAAGCACATTCTGATGCTTCTCATCACGGAAATATTCAG
>OGGJ01000038.1_pt1 | contig 136835 bp, 126 predicted proteins | sample 1571071 | NCBI WGS metagenome assembly OGGJ01 (sample SAMEA2581954, study PRJEB24529) | metagenome | biome: Human gut stool | place: China | collected 2011
ATAATCTCTTATCTGAATTTTATAAAACATTTCCGTTTGTTTCATTGTGATATCGATCGTACTGTTGCTTTTGCTATATTTGACTGCATTATCAAACACATTATAAAACGCCTCACACATCCAGTTTTTATCATGTTCGCAAATGATTTTCTCCGGCAATTCTACTTGAAATATATAAATAATCAGCTACCGGATTAGGATAAACATTAACCGCATATTGTTTTTCTTCTAGAACAGAGTCAACACCAGACGAATGATTTCCAACTTTTACACCTATACTTCTTGTCAAAGAAGACCCCTCTGCATCTGTAACAGTAAAATCGACATAGATTATTCCTCCAAAACTTGATTCGGGAGTTACTTTCATTACGCTACCCTCTATTGGTGCTGTAGCATTATCCATTTTAGCGACTGTATAAACAGGATTCTTTTCAAATCCACGAGTATATTGTGCTAAATCGACTTCAACAGTCTCTCCGGGATTAACCTCATAGTGCGGTGTCGCCATCCAGTGCAAATATTCCTCTAGATTTGTATATCCGTCCATATTATCATCAGCATTTGAATCAGAGAAATCACCCTCCGGTGAATTCGGATTTAATCCAAACATCTCTTCCCACCAATTAGGAAGTCCGTCTCTATCTGTATCGAACTCATCTAAATTGATTGTTATTTCAGGATAATCTTCATAACCGCCAACATCTTCTTGGGAATCAGGAAAACCGGGTTTACCAGATTTACTACCAACGCAAGAATAGGTCCCGTCCAAAGTTTCCGTAATGACACGTACATCATGATCATCAAAAATAGGTAAAGTACAACCAACATCAGAAAGAACACTTTTGTAAGCATCTGAAGCCGATTCTATCTTTGCATGGGATTCAAAAAAAGGCTCGTTCACCCAAACATCCCAATTCAATACCTGTCCGCCACTCAATGTATATGTTCTTCCTTCTTTATTATTTGTCCCATCATAGACCACTTCTCCATTCGGTTCTGTCATAACATTGCCGGAATAAAAATAACTTTGAGAACCTGTCCCAGCACCTTCCAATTGGGCATTTAATAAATAAAGTTGTTTTGTTCCGGCACCTTTTTTATAATAATTATTCACAAAATTAACTTCATAAGCTCCACCATCTGTAGCCCGACCACCCCAATTATACACTACATTATTGAAAATGTCCAATCTTCCGGCATAGGCTCCTGTTCCATCTAGCCCACCGGCCAAACTCCAGTTACGACCATAGCAATGAGCTAACAGATTATGATGAAAACTACCTATATCTCCTCCGATACTTGCAGCAAAACCATGTTCTTTTCCTGCCGGATAATTTTTATGTCCGGCGACATTCAACGCTTCTGCCAGCATCGTTTTCTGCAAAGTAAAGTTCTTCCCCGAACGAGAACTAAAAACTTCATCTATAGCCCAGCTAAAAGAATTATGATCGAAGATACAATGCTCTGCGCCATTCATTCCAGAAGCATCAAAAGTCCTTCCTGAACCTACACGCACACGGATAAAACGCATAATCCCATCTGTAACACCGCTAAAGCCAAAAGGAGCTCCTTTTACACATATTCCTTTCCCAGGAGACGTTTGCCCGGCAATTGTTATATTAGAATGAGCTAATGTCAAACGATCTTCCAAAGAAATAATTCCCGATACGGCAAATAAAATTGTACGAGCACCAACATTATTGGTTATAGCCTCACGCAGACTACCCGGCCCATTATCATTCAAGTTCGTAACATAAATAACTTTTCCACCACGACCACCACGAGCAAAGCGTCCATATCCTTCCGCTTCAGGAAAGATTTAAATTTCTCCCACATAAATAGACCTCACTTTTTATAAATTTTCATTATGATAGCATATTATGTGGGGATTGTGAATATAGCAATTTTTACTTACCCTATATCATCCAAATTTCTTTTAATATAACTCATACGTCAGCTTCCTTTCGGCTAATTTCTATTTTTATTATATTTTAGCCGAAGCATAATTGTTTTATTCCAAGAGCCATCATTATATGAAAAATTTTATAGCATTATTATTCAAAGCATTATAATTCTAATTAATCTGGTATTAAACAGACTGAATATAGCAAATCCGAAAGCATCAAACATAACAATCCCTGTGCCATCGCTCCCAGTGCATCAATTCCATACCTTTTAACTGAAACTTCAATATCCTTGCATTTCAGAAATGCCTAAAATTTTTCCAACATAATAAATCACTTTTGTAAATTTTCATCATGATAGCATATTATGGGGAATTGTAAATTGTCCATGGCGGATTAGAAATTAATGTTTATCAGAAAGTAATGGTGCCTATTATCCCATCCATTTTCCCAAGAGCTGATTTTCTTTCTCTTATAGCCCTCTCTAATGACATTTTTTCATAAGATGTACCTTTAAGTTCTTCAATAGTCCATTCATCTCCTAAATCTGCCATCTCATCAATAAAAATTTCTTTTTCATTTTCTTTCATAACTATATATCCTCCTTAATGTGACCTCAAATTTTCCAATAATTGTTCTGCCATCTCAATAAGTTCTGCCGTTTCTGACTGATTATCATACATATTATTAATCTTTTCTTTAAGAATCATTACCTGCTCATCTACTGTCATGTATTCAAGCTTTGCAATTTCTGATAATCTGTATCCAAACCGTTGATACAATCTTATCTTTTTAATCTTTTTTACTGCAGCATCATCATATAGCAGGTAACCATACTTATTCTTTGTAGTTGCTTTAACCAAGCCATAGTTTTCATATGTCTGCACAATCTTTCTCGTCACTCCTGTTTCCTTGCATACTTCTTTAAGTGTCATTAAATCATTCCTCATAGGCCCTCCTTTAACCTATGACTGCTCCAACGGAGCAGTCAAATGGTTTTTACAAAAAATTTGATTTTCATAAAAGGCCATGTAAATTTCGCGAAAAATGATTGTGATGATGCAGGTGAATGTAAGAAAAAAGCGCCCTAGTCAATTGACTAGAGCGCTACTCTTAATATTCAACCCCCAATTACATGTAAATAATTGTATAATCTTCATATCCCGACAAAAATCCTTTTATAATATTTTTTATATTTTCAGACGCTTTATCATATGAAATAACATATCAATTCTATTCCCTTAAATCTCTCCTATTTTTAAGGAAATAAGCAATATAATAAGCAAATATCTCCTTAGAGTTCTATCCATGCTCAGTTCTCAATATACTAATCATCTATATTCTGTCACACAAATATAATACAATCTAACACCTGATACCTATCAATAGTCGCATTTTACAACTTCTTATGGGTAATTTCCCCATCAAATCATCATATTCAAGCCAATACTGCATCAAAAAAGCCTATAAGATGTTCAAGCAAAACAATCTTATAGGCTTTTCAACTCTAAGTATTCAATTTACCTGCCAAAACTACCTATCAGTCAACATAAAAAATGTTTCTTATAGGAAGACGACAATTCCACACTATATTTTATACATTAGCGACTGAATTTCCTCATGCGAAATCGCCAAAGCTGCCAGATCTCGCCGATGCATTGATGCTGCCATCACCAACGCCGCAGCAATCAAGCAAACTAGCCAGCAAGCCCCTAAGACACTCTCGTCTCACGAATCACCTTTCTCACAGCCAGCACTTTGCCTGCTGAAACTGAAAGCTCATCGACACCCATCTTAAGAAATTCTTCTGTAAGTGTTGTGTCTGCACCGAGTTCACCACAGATACCTGCCCAGATGCCCTCTGCATGTGCATTCTCAACAACCATTCTTATCATGGCAAGAATGGCTGGATGATGAGCATCGTAGAAATCATCAAGCTTTGTATTCTGACGGTCAATCGCAAGCGTGTACTGTGTCAGGTCATTAGTTCCAATACTGAAGAAATCCACCTTCTTAGCAAGCTGACGGCTCATAATTACTGCTGCCGGAGTCTCAATCATAATTCCACTCTTAGGATTGCCGAATTCAATTCCCTGCTCTGTAAGCTCAGCCTTGACTTCATTCTCAATAACCTTAATCTTATCAACTTCCTGTTCGCTGATTATCATAGGGTACATGATAGATATGTTTCCATACGCGCTTGCTCTGTAAAGAGCACGTAACTGTGTCTTGAATATCTCAGGTCTTGTCAGGCATATCCTGATTGCTCTAAGACCAAGAGCAGGATTATCCTCTTTATCCAATTCGAAATAATCACACTGCTTATCAGCACCGATATCAAGAGTCCTTATAATTACCGGTTTTCCGGCCATGCTTTCAGCTACAGTACGATATATGTTGAACTGTTCTTCTTCTGTTGGAAATGTATCAGATTCAAGATATATGAATTCACTTCGAAACAGTCCGATTCCTGCTGCATCATTGGCAATAACATTTGCAAGATCCTTAATGTTACCAATATTAGAATAAAGCTTAATCTTCTTGCCATCTAAAGTCACATCTTCCTTGCCTTTAAGTTCCTGCAAAAGAGCTTTCTTCTCATTGTCTTTGCGCTGTTCCTCCTGCATTACTGACAGGGTTGCCTCATCAGGTTCAATATATACGACACCGTTAGTTCCATCGACAACGCCAAGCTTGCCATTAAGAGATTCATCAATAACAATATCTGAACCAATTAAAGCCGGAATTCCCATTGTTCTTGCAAGAATGGCAGTATGTGAATTAACTGAACCCTTCTGTGTAACAAATGATAATATCTTGCTCTTATCCATCTGGACTGTCTCTGATGGTGCCAGATCCTCTGCCACCATAATAACAGGCTCATCTGCATCTACACCGCTTCCTGTATTGCCAGAAAGTATTCCTAACAGTCTTTCTGTAATATCTTTGACATCTGCTGCTCTTCCACGCATATATTCATCGTCCATGGCTGCAAACATCTGTGAAAAATTATCCCCCGTCTGGGCTATGGCATATTCTGCATTCACCATCTGACTCTCGATAATATGCTCAACAGATTCCTTATAATCGTCATCCTCAAGCATCATCTGATGAATCTCAAATATTGCCGCATTAGCCTCGCCAACTTCGCGAAGTGCTTTATCATGAAGTTCCCCCAGTTGTTTAAAGGCTGTTTCTACAGCTTCATAATAACGGTTCTTCTCAGCTTCTGCATCAGTAATCTTTACACGCTTAACCTGATGTTCACCTTTCTCATACACCATTATCTTACCTATAGCAATGCCTCCAAATACACTTTTTCCAGTATATTTATTCATGTGCACCTCCTGACTGCTACATATTGCTCTTCATGAATTCTTCAATCTTAGCTGCTGCAGCCTCTTCATCTTCACCTTCTACAGTAATTGTAACTTCATTTCCACATTTAACTGCAAGTGCCATAACACCGAAGATTTTCTTGCAGTCTCCTGACTTGCCATCCTTAGTAATTGTAATCTTACTGCTAAATTCCTTAGCAGCCTTTACAAGCTCTCCTGCTGGACGAGCATGTATGCCTTCTGCATCTGTAATAACGTACTTAAATTCCTTCATAATTAAAAACCACCTTTCTTAGGCTGCTTTCTTCTTAAAGAGCCCTAAACATATTGTTGAAATGATAGTTCCTGCCACAAGTGCAATCACATAATATATTGCATTGCCTACTACAGGGAATACGAAAATGCCGCCATGTGGTGCCATTAAAGTACATTTGAAAAACATACTGACAGCACCTGCTGCACCTGAACCTATGATACATGCTGGTATTACATGTAAAGGATCTGCTGCCGCATATGGTATTGCACCTTCTGTTATAAATGCAAGTCCCATAATAAAGTTAGTTGGACCAGCATCTCTTTCTTCCTTAGTAAACTTATTCTTAAAAAGTATTGTTGCAAGAGCAATCGCACATGGTGGAACCATACCACCTATCATTACTGCTGCCATTATATCATAATTACCTGCTGCAATGGAAGCAGTTCCAAAAACATATGCTGCTTTATTGAACGGACCACCCATATCAATTGCCATCATGGCTGCAAGTATGAATCCAAGAAGAACCCTGCTTGTACTTCCCATTCCTGCAAGGAAGCTGTTAAGTCCTGTGTTAATCCCACCCATTACAGGCTCTACAATAAATGTCATTCCAAGTCCTATTACCAAAATACCCACTACCGGATATATAAGTACAGGTGCTATCTTTTCCAATGCCTCTGGTAACTTATCACATATCTTTCTTAAAAGAACTATAATATAACCTGCTGCAAAACCTGCTACCAGAGCGCCTAAGAATCCAGACTTTCCATTAGCTGCGATATAACCACCAACAAAACCAAGTGCAAGTGCCGGTCTGTCACCAATGGCCATTGCAATAAATCCTGCCAGAACAGGGAGCATGAAGCCAAATGCTGCTCCACCGATAGACTTAAACAGTGCCGCAACAGGTGTTATCGTACCAAAGTTGCTTCGTTCTGCCTCTGACAGTGCATTCATATCAACATTAAGTCCATCAATAAGAAATGCTATGGCAATCAGAATACCTCCGCCTACAACGAAAGGTAACATATGTGATACACCATTCATAAGCTGTGTATATATCTTATGTCCAATTCCGCCGCCTTTCTTTGCTGATGTGCTTTCCTTCTTTTCAGAAGTTCCTGCCTTATATACAGGTGCATCTCCTGCAAGAGCTTTCTTTATAAGTTCATCTGCTTTATTAATTCCATCTGAAACCTGACACTCAATTACTTTCTTTCCATCAAATCTCTCCATTGGAACCTGTGCATCTGCCGCAACAATAATACACTCTGCCGATTCAATATCTGCATCTGTCAGTACATTCTTAGCTCCGCCAGAACCTCTTGTCTCAATCTTAATTGCACATCCAGCCTTAGCTGCTGCCTTCTCAAGTCCTTCTGCTGCCATGTAAGTATGTGCAATACCTGTAGGGCAGGAAGTAACTGCAAGAATCTTAGCCGGCTTATTGTCTTCCTTTTCAAGTCTTTCATCTATACTCTTGGCTTCTTCGTCAGCCCCATCTATGATTTCAATGAATTCCTCAGGGCTTCCGGCTTTCATAAGCTTTGCTACGAAATTCTCATCCATAAGAAGCACTGATAACTTACTTAATACATCAAGATGTACGTTATCCTTAGTATCCGGCGCTGCAATAAGGAAAAGAACCTTTACCGGCTCATCATCAAGCGATTCAAAATCAACTCCATCCTTAATAATCATTGCTGCAAGTCCTGGTGCATTAACAGCACTGCATTTGCCATGAGGAATTGCTATTCCTTCTCCTACACCTGTTGTACTTTCTTCTTCTCTTGCATATACTTTAGCCCTGTAGCTTTCAATATCATCAATCTTTCCGCTCTTTGCCATAAGTTCTACAGCCATATCAAGAGCCTCACTCTTTGTCTTAGGAGCAGCATTAAGATTAATGCTTCTCTTATCAAGTAAATCTGTAATTCTCATAAAATACCTCCTTTACATTATCTCTTGCAGGTAACCTCTACCCGCTTTAATACCTCTGAAATCTCTCTTTTTGTTGCAAGATTTTCTGAAAATGCACTGGCACTTCCTGTTGCAACGCCCATTCTGAATGCATCTTCATAATTACATGTCTGAAGATATCCCGCCATAAATCCTGCAACCATTGAATCACCTGCACCTACTGAATTCTTAAGCTCGCCCTTTGGTGCATCTGCTTCATATACGTTTCCATGTTCATCAATAAGAACTGCGCCTTTTCCACCCATCGATATAAGCACATTGACAGCTCCCATATCCTGCAGCTTCCTTGCATATGGAATAACCTCTTCCTTAGATTCAAGCTTAACACCAAATATATCTCCAAGTTCATGCTGATTAGGCTTGATAAGAAATGGGTGATATTCAAGGACATTAAGTAAAAGCCTGCTTGTCGCATCAACTATAATCTTAACATCTCTTCCCTGTAGTCTTCCCATTATTCTTCTGTATATATCGTCTGATATACATGAGGGAATACTTCCTGCAAGCACAAGAACATCTCCACTTGAAAGTCTGTCAATCTTACTTACAAGAGAATGGAGATTATCTTCTGATATCTGAGGTCCCATTCCGTTAATCTCTGTTCCATCTATGTTCTTAATCTTCATGTTTATTCTTGAAAAACCATTATCAACCTGAATAAAATCTGTATTAATGCCATACTCTGATACCATGTCACATATCTGTTTTCCGGTAAACCCGGCTACAAAACCAAATGCTGTTGTATCAAATTCAAGATTATTAAGAACTATTGAAACATTAATTCCTTTACCCCCTGGAAGCATATGCTCATATGATGTTCTGTTCGTCATCCCCAGTTCAAAACTCTTAACTTCCACTATATAATCCAGTGACGGATTAAATGTTACTGTATATACCATTGTCTCTCCTTTCTGGCTTCACGACCTTTTTGTTATAATTATAATACAATCACATTCATTCAAAATCAATCACATTCATTCACAAACTTTTAGATTATTTTTGTGCATTTTTCACAAATTATCATCAAAATACTTTCTCTAAATATGCATTGTGTATCAACTTCATAACTTTCAGTATCGGTCAAAAACAAAAAAATATGCCAGAACTTCAGACTCAGCCAAAGTTCCGGCATATTAGTATTATATATTATTATATTAATGTTTTCCCTTAAGAAGTGGTGATAATGGCTTATATATAAGCATTGATATCCCTACATCTATAAGACCTTTAACTATTGTAAAAGGAAGATTAAAGCATATCAGACACTGCATGATTGATTTCATAGATGGAATTATAGCCTGATACAAACTTAATATTACCACCTCTGGCATTGCCAGTTTATAATACACAGGATACACTATTAAATAATTCGAGAACACACTGAATACACCCATTGCCATGGCACCGCATAAACCGCCAAGCAATGCTCCTGTCTTAGACTTTTTCTTCTTATAAACAATTCCTGCTGTAAACACGAATACGGAACCGAGTATAAAGTTAGAAAGTTCGCCAACAAGCATACTCTGTGAAGCTGCCAGATGCACAACATTCTTAATGAGACATATTATAATGCCTGCAACTGGTCCGAGTGCATAAGCACCAAGTAACGCCGGAAGATCCGAAAAATCAAACTTGATAAATCCTGGCATAATAGGAATCGGTATCTCCAGATACATAAGAACTACTGCTACTGCTGAAAGCATACCCGTCACCGCTATCGTTCTCACATTATTCTTAGTATTAACATTACTCATTGCTTTTATTCTCCCTTATATTCTGTAATATTATTCTGCCTCCTTAAAGTGCATCTTTTTTGATGCATGCTCCATAGCTTCAACAAGAGTTCTCATATCACTAAGTATCTGTGTAGTTCTTTCTTCACCAAGTTCAGCAATAACATTACCATAATATTCTCTGTTATTGTCCTCTCTTTTTTTCAAGAAATCCCTTCCGGCATCAGTGAATACGAGATATGTACCATCTGTTCCTTTGCCATCATGTTTCCATAAAGCATAGCCCATGTCCTTAAGACTGCTTGCGATTGCCGATGTCTGTGGAATTGATATTCTCATAAATGAAGACAAATCCTTAAGATATGTCTTATCCTTGCCATCAATACAATCTTTCTCCATTACCTTGAGCGCAATATAATCTGCCAACTCAAGACCATTGTAAAAATTCTTTCTTCTCTCCTTATCCATCAGGAACCTCTGAAATATAAGTTCTGTAGATAATTCGAAGCTTTCAAAACTATTGTTCATGCCCCTATCTCCTCTCTGTTTTAAAATAATGATTCGATAGATTTATATTATCAGAAAAATCCTTATATGTCTGTATAACAATCATGAACAATTATTAAAAAGTTATAAACTATGGATTACAGCATTCCGCTGCCGTATATCCCGCTCCAATAAGTTCTTCTCTTTCAGCATAAGAATATATCTTATTCTTAGTCCCTATTCTTGATGCCTTTTCGCATTCCGGTTTATGAAATGTCATTGTTTTACTGTTAAGAATATAATTGAAATCCATTGATGAATCCTTCATCTGTGCAGCCATATCTAGGAATTCTCCTGTATATTCAGACTCTCCTGTTGAATATATGTAATTAATACCCGGCTGTACATTATATAAAAATATATTAAAGCATATTCCTTCTCCATTGTCCTCCACAGAATAAGCCTCCATAAGAACCCCCCGGCACATAAGTTCTTCACCAACAAATACCGGAGTAGTCCTGTACATAACGTGATTAGAAGTTTTCTCCAGATATCTTGCAATCTTTACCACATATGCATTCATATAGTTCTTCATATATGGAGTTGCTGTTATATAATTCTTCTTATCAGTATCAGAACCTCCAAAGCACCATGCAATGCTCTGCACTCTGCTCTGGCAATATCCATCTCCCGCAATACTGTCATACTTGATATTATTCCATCCTGTAGGACAGATACTTTTTGATTCACCTTTCTTATCATCTTCAGATGGCATTGAATCATAATCTAAACATGCCATTGCAGAAGTAACCCTTTTGATACTGTCAAGCGGTCCATATTTTATATATGAATCCTTAACTATCTCAGAGCTTGTAAAATATGGCTTATTATCATTAACTACAACATATGGATTATCTCCATTATATGCCGGAATATCCTCATAGGAAAACTGTATACTGTTTGAATTAACATTATTAGCAGACACATTTGCAAAAAGTTTATATCCGCCAAACACAATCAATACAAGTAATATTATCCCAATTATTTTCTTTCTCATTTCGTATCACCCTTCTTCATTCCTGGTATCTGTGCCAGAATAACCGCTGTAAACACAAGTACACACCCCATTATCTCTTTTGGTTTTAACAATTCCCCAAGTACAATCCATCCGGCAAGCACCGCAAACACTGATTCAAGGCTCATGACAATAGATGCCACCGAAGGCTGTGCATATTTCTGTCCAACCATCTGAAGAGTATATGCTATGCCGCTTGAGAATACACCTGCATAAAGTATCGGAACAAGCGCAGCTTTAATTCCTGCAAATGTAACATTTTCCTTAAATATCATAGCAAATGTTGAAATAATTGCAATAACAATAAATTGTATACAGGACATTTTCATACTGTCAGCACTTGAAAATTTATCAATAACAAGAATGTGTATTGTAAAGCATATTGCTCCCAGGAACACAAGGACATCACCAAGGTATATTCCTGATACACCGCCTGACATACATAAAAGATACATTCCGGCAACACATCCTGTAACAGAAACTCCTATTATCCAGTGCATTTTCTTGCCCATAAAAACCGAAACTACCGAAACCATAACAACATAAGTTGCTGTAATAAAGCCTGACCTTCCTGATGCCGCGACCCCTTGTGGATATACACTTATTCCATACTGCTGGAATGTCATTGCTGCAAAAAGAACAATTCCGCATATTATGCCTGCACCCAATGGCCATGTCTGTAAACGACTGTTATTCTCTGTATTAATCACTTTTCCAGAATTATTTCTTTTATCCAACACATTTTTAATTACAATTACAACTGCCAGAAACAGTGCACCCACTATAGACCTTGCAGCATTAAATGTAAATGTCCCAACTGCTCCTGCACCACTTGTCTGTGCAACAAATGCCGTCCCCCAGATAAATGCAGCAAGAAGCAGTATCAGGCTTCCCTTTATATTATTCATTACTCTTACCCTTATTAATATATTTGATACCTGTAAATGCACCTATAAGAATAACTAAACCTATAATAAGAGGAACAACAGGATTCTGTACAAATCCTGCAATAACATATGTCACACAAGAAATAACTGCAACTACAATTACATATGGAAGCTGTGTAGACACATGATTCATATGATTACACTGTGCTCCTGCCGAAGCCATAATTGTCGTGTCAGATATTGGTGAACAATGGTCTCCACAGACAGCTCCAGCCATACATGCTGAGATTGATATAATCATCATTGTATGGTTCGTTCCTGAAAATGTATTTACAACAATAGGAATAAGAATTCCAAATGTTCCCCACGATGTTCCTGTTGCAAAAGCAAGGAATACCGCAACCAGAAATATAACTGCCGGCAGAATACTTAACCATCCGCCCGATACTCCTTTTACAAGTCCGGCAACAAACTCCTTAGCGCCCAGACTGTCTGTCATTGCTTTGAGTGTCCATGCAAATGTAAGAATAAGGATTGCCGGTACCATTGCCTTGAATCCTTCCGGTATGCATGAGCATGATTCATTGAATGAAAGTACCCTTCTTACTGCATAGAACACAATTGTTATTATAAGTGCAAAGAAACTTCCAAGCATAAGCCCTACCGAAGCATCACTTCCTGAAAATGCATCAACAAAACCTACTCCCTTGAAAAAATCTCCTGAATATAGCATTCCAATTATGCAGCAAACTATAAGTGTAATAATTGGAAACAGCAGATCTAACACTCTTCCGCGTCCCTTAATTACATCTTCTGTTGCGTTAGCATATGGCCTGTCAGGAGTTGTATACAAGTCTCCCTTAGCTGCATTTGCTTCATGAACTGCCATCGAGCCAAAGTCAACCTTTAACGCTACAATAAGAATCATTGCTGCAATAGTAAATAATGCATAATAATTGTAAGGAATAGCCTTAATAAATATTCCAAAACCATCTTCGCCCTCAACAAAACCTGTTACCGCTGCTGCCCATGAAGATATAGGCGCAATAATACAGATTGGTGCCGCTGTTGCATCAATAAGATATGCAAGCTTTGCTCTCGAAACATTATGCTTGTCTGTTACTGGACGCATAACGCTTCCAACAGTAAGACAGTTAAAATAATCATCAATAAATATAAGAATTCCAAGAAGCACCGTAACAAGCTGTGCTCCAACTCTTGTCTTAATATGTCTTCCAGCCCATTCTCCAAATGCTGCAGAACCACCTGCTTTATTCATCATGCACACCATGATTCCCAGTACAACAAGGAACACCAGAATTCCTACATTGTAAGGATCTGACAATACTCCTACAAGACCATCTTCAAATATATGAAGAACTGATTTTTCAAAACTGAACCCGCTCTGGAATATATTTCCATAGAACAGTCCTCCTATTACAATTCCTACAAAAAGTGAACTGTAAACCTCTTTGGTAATTAACGCTAATATGATAGCAACCAGCGGTGGTATAAGTGCCCAGAAGGTTGCATACAGATTAGGTACATACTGAATAACTTCTTCCATTGTATCTCTCCTTAATAAATGTATATCCTACACTAATTGTGTATTCTGCTTTCACTGCAAGTAAAATATATAACCTGATAATTCTTTGCAATCTCGTCGAGAAGCTTCATAGCCCCCTTAATATTATTATCATCAAGATTGACAAATGGGTCATCAAATATAAGAAATGGTTTCTCTTCTTTATACATTGCCTCGACAAGCGCCATTCGCATGCATACTCCAACCAGATCCTGCTTTCCTGCACTAAGATATCCAATATCTCTTGGCATATTCTGCTCCATGACAGTAAGCTTTGTATCTGCATCAAGATTGTATGCATCAGGCTCACATCCGGTAAGTATAGTATAATACTTCCTAAAGCCCGACATAACAGGTCCCATATATTCAGAAGTAAAAGACTGCTTTGAATCCTCCATAATCTGTTTTGTAAGCTTCAGCAATCTCTCTTTATTCTTTTCGCTTTCCTGAATATCTGTAAGCTGGTTAAGTTCCTGCCTGCAGCTTTCACACTCATCAGCCTGAATCTGAAGATTCTCTAACTGCTTATTGCACTGGGATATCTGTTGTGCATATTCTTCAATCATGTTGTCAATCCGTGTCATATCTGACGCTATATCTTCCAGTGAAATCTTATCAACTTCATTTTGTGCAGTGAACATACTGATATCATTCTCTGACTCAAAATCAGCTTTAATCATCATTGCATTATCATACTCACTTTTAGCACGATAATATCCATCAAGCTTTTTGTCAAGGTTTCTAAGTGTTTCTCCAATACTTTCCTCACTCTTAAAGCCTTTAATATATTTTCTCAGAAAGCATTTAATACCTGACATATTCTGCTCATACTGATTTCTATAGATATCCTGTTTAGACATTTCTTGATTAATTCTTTTATAGTCCGCTATGTCATTTCTTATACGTTCAATTGTCAGACTATAATTATTACCATTAGTGGCACAATTATACTGTTTCAGAAATTCATCCAGCCTGTTCTCAAGCTGTTTTATCTGTTCAGATAATTCGTTGTCCTGACCAGCCGCCCGTTTCTCAAGTTCACGATAATCTTCTATATCATGACATAAACCCGAAAGCTCCCATGCAATATTATCTCTGCTAAATGTAATCTCATATTCTTCACAGAACTGCCTTACAACATTCTCCGTTCCGCTGATAAAATTCTTATCATCATTAATATCCGCTTCAATTGCCTTAAGCTTATTATCAGATTCAGCACTTATATTCATAAATTCACTATCATGCTGTTTCTTCTTCACAGTTCCTATCACTGAAAATACTACTGCCATACACAAGCCGACAATAATCATGGCAATTCCAACTTCCATTACAGGCACAACAAGCACACCGCCTATTACAGCCATTACGATTCCTGCTATAATTCCAGACACACATGAATTTTTATATAACTTAGCTCTTTCAAGTCTTGCTTGTTCATTCTCTCTTGCAAGATCCAGCTTCATTTCCTTGCCAACAATAGAATTCTGCTTGTTCTGTGCTGAAATCCAGATATCATGAATCTTCCCGACTTTGTTTTCATCGGGAATTCCTCTTGCAAACCTTTTCTTATACCATTCAAGCTTTTTCAGTTCATCGTCAGACAAACGGTTCTTCGCAGCAGCTTCTTTAAGTTCATCTAATTGTCCGGCAGTATTCTGCCATTCATCAATAGTTTCACTATCAGGAACCCCCTGTTCAAACATACCTCTAAGTTGTTCAAGCCTTTCACTGTCATCATCATCAATGTGTGTGAATTTTCCACTTAATCTTCCTGCTTCATCAAAGATTTCAATCTGCTTATGCACATCTTCCTTTTCAGGCAGTTCCCCATTAAAGTAATGTTCATATTGTTCAAATGCATTCTTCTTATCATTACATTCCTTATCAAGCAGCTGATACTTCTCTTTCAATGCCTGTATATCCTTCTGCACACTTAAATGCTTCTGCTGTTCCTGCATTTTCTTTCTGTCAGCTTTAAGCTCTTCTCTCTTAGCACACAGATTATCTCTTATATCTGTCTGCTCTTCAATAATTCTGTCTGTCTGTGAATAATTGTTAATTCTGGCAGCAAGCTCTGTTATTCTTGATTTTCTCTTAGATATAGATCCTGTAGACCTCGTACTTGTTATATTATTAAGCACCGCGGTCAGTCTTCCCACAGCAGTTTCAAAATTATTAATATCATCTGTATTATCTGCAAGATTTCCAATCTTAGCATTTATGCTGTCAGTAGTTGCCGTAACACAATCACTCTGACCTATAAACACAGTTCTCTCAAAAGACTGTGCATCTATCTTGAACAATTCTTCTCCAATATCACACGAAAAATCATCACATTCAACATTAGTGTCTTTTCTTACAAGCAGGAATTCATCATCCGCCTGCTTTTTCCCAAAGGTTCTTCTAAGTGAATAAACCACTCCACCAGTTTCAAATACTATCTCACCACCATAAACACCCTTCTGCCACGGCATAAGACGATTTCTTTCCTTATCGACTAATTTCTTCTTGCTTTCATTCTTAAATCCATAAAACATAACACGGATAAAGGATGCAAGTGTACTCTTTCCCCAGCCATTATCCTCACATATCGTATTACATTCACCAGAGAAATCATATGTAACATTATTCAGTTTTCCAAAATTTTCGATTGTACAACTGATAAGTTTCATCAGACTATCTCCTCCCCCTGCAATGCCTGTAATCCATATCGTATAATTACAGCTTTATCTTGTTCATTGATATCGTCTCTCCCCATAACATTTCTAATAAACTCTCCCTTAAGTGAAACATCATGCTCATAAGACATATAATCAACCCTATAAGCGGTGCAGTCCTTTATCTTAAATGCATAAAACCTGTTCTCAAACTGCTTACACAGATAGTCCGTATCTTTCTCACATTCAACATCCAATTCACCTGTGAGTTCAAGCTTAACCAGACTATCTTTCGTAAAACCTGCATTGTTAAGAAAACTGCTTAATTTCTGTTCAATTTCAAATGTGCTTTCACACCCTGTAACATCAACCTGTGCAACATAAATATTTCTTCTTGCAAATGGAACAAAATATGTATCATAACTTCCAGAAGTTTCATCAATATCAAGCACTACAAAGCCATGCTCTCCAGCCTCATCAAAGCCCCTTCCCTCAAGACATCCCGGATAACAATACACTCCTCTGGCATCCAGCCTGTCACTTGAATATTCATGCACATGTCCAAGTGCAAGATAATCAATTCCACGGTTTCTTAAATCCTTAAGACTTATTATCTGTGCGTTATTCTTAGAAACATGAGAAGCCTCCTGCCCATGCAGTACAACAATATTATAATTGCCTGCATTGAGAGAAAGGCTTCCATATATCTTACCCGCATTATCACTGTCAAGTTCCACGCCGGTAATAACAATATCCTTTGTAATACTGCCATTATTGATTATACCGGCGTTATAACTTGTCCATTCTTTTCCAAACATACGAAGATTAGCAGGAATCTCATCCAGATACGACACAAAGCTTCCATTGTCATGATTACCCTGCAGATAATAAAATGTAATACTCGGATTATTAATTATTATATTATATACTTCTTTCTTTGCTCCGACTGATATGTTCCTTGTATCAAACAAATCCCCCGCAATTATAATAACCCCGATACACTCCTTCACAGCATATCCAACCATATCCTTAAAAGATGCCAGCAGCTCACTCCTGCGTTCTCTTGCCTTATCTTTATCAAGATTAGCCGTCATCGCTGAATCCAGATGAATATCTGCACAATGCAAAATCTTCATATCTTCTCAACCTCAACAAATATATACTAATTAATATGTAGAATACGCTCCTTCAACATGAACACTCTCTGTTGTTTCATTCTGGATATATATTCTGTATGATCCGCTCATTGTCAGCTCAAATACGTGTGAATCATTGCCATTGGCAATAATATATCTTTTCGAACCATCAGGCTGTATAATTCCTGCTCTGACACTATGAAATGGTTCCACCGAAAAAACACTTAAAACTATCCTCTGTCCAGAAGATGCATGAAAGCTTGATGTTGACCTCCTTACCCCGGCATACACATCCCATGAGATTGTACCATTTGAAGCGCATGGCATTATTTCATCAGGATTAACATCTTCTTCATACATGTCTGTAACAGCTGAATCTTCATAATCAGCAGCCTCATAATATTCTGTTCCTGATACCTGTAGCTCTCTTTTTTCATCAGCAGTTACCTCCGCAACCGTAACTGATGTTTCAGTTACGGTTGTAGCTGCTCCCGCCACCATAACAGAACTCATAGCAACAAATAAAGTCAGTATAGCTGCTGCAACAGCCATTGGTCTTTTCTTAACATTATAACTCTTCATAACATGCTCCATTCTTTCTCTTAAACTGTTTTTATTTTCATACAGACTTGCAGACAGCATGTCATAAAGATTATTATTTCTCACAGCAAGATTAAATATTGTTTCATAATATTCATGTAGTCCATTCTCTGACATACATACAGAATAGTCACATGCATACTCAGCATATTTAATAAATCTTCTGTAAAAAATCCATATAACCGGATTAAAGAAATTAAGTATACTTGCCACCGCAAGAAGATATCTGAACCATATATCATTATGAACCACATGTGTAAGTTCATGTGCAAATACAACTCTCATCTCTTTCTCAGAAAAATGATCTGCATTAACAATAACACACGGTCTGTGTATTCCTGTCACATATGCAGTAGTTGTTCTGTATGACTGCCTTAATGTAATTTTACATTTCCCAAGTCCCATCTGTTCTTTTATCTCATAGAAAATCCTGTTCATCTCCTTATTACAGGCAAATGATTCTTTCCTTATTGATAAAATTCTGAATCTCTTAAACACATAAATCATTATTGCAACAGCCAGACCTGTTATCCACACAATAGCAACAGCTCTTGTCACATTAATAATAAGCGGTGATGTATCAAATGCGTAACCATTCCACACGAACCTTAAGCGGTCAATCATTCTTATCGCGTAATACATTACCGGAATTATCCAGAACAATACAACAACTTTTCCAAGTCTGTATGACATATTAAGATATCCTGTCTTATCAAGTAAATATGAAGTTATAAGCCATGCAACAGTAAGTACGCTACCCGTAAATGTAGTTATGACAATCATGTAAAATAAATCTGTCCATAGCATAATCTGCTGCACTCCTAAGTTAAATATATTAATCCGACATATAAATAAATATATCACATTTTTATATAAAAACATAGAACTTCTTTGTATAAAATGGTATACTTAATTCATATTTATTGTTCGTATTAATCATATACACAGAAGGGAGTATTTATGCAATATAATGTCAAAAAATGGGGGCTTCTCCCCGATGGTACAATGTGTCATATTATTCAGCTTTCATATAATGACATATCGCTTTATGTTTCAGACTATGGTGCAACATTTCAGTCAATGTTCGTGACTGATTCATCCGGCACACAACACGACATAATCCTTGGTTATGATACCCCGGAAGAATATTATTATGACCAGCAGAACTTCGGTGGGACAATGGGACGATTTGCTAACAGAATTGCAGGGGCATGCATAACTCTTAATGGCAAAGACTGGCATCTTCCTGCCAACGAAGGTAATAACACTCTTCACAGCGGACACGGCTTCAACAAATGTATGTGGCAGTATGATGTTAATCCTGAGGCTCTCATTCTCACACTTTACAGCCCGCATCTTGAGAATGGATTCCCTGGAAATCTTAAAGTCACCCAGACAATTACTATTACTGACAGGAATTCAATACTTGTGCATTATGACGCAGTGTCAGATATGGATACGGTATGTAACTTCACCAATCATAGTTACTTTAATTTTTCCGGGGTAAAGAACGTCTGTAATTATATAGTATCTGTAGGAGCAGATTACTATACACCGGTAGACAGCAGCAATATCCCTACAGGTGATATTCTGCCTGTTGAAGGAACAATGTATGATTTCCGTAGTCCGGTAAAAGTTGGAACGGATTGTATTGATATCAATTATGTTCTATCTGATGCATATGAATACGCCGCTAAAGTAACCGACCCCGAAGCAGGCATAAGTATGTCTGTAAAGACCAGTTTCCCAGGATTACAGCTGTATAACGGTAATTATATAGGTAACTGTACCGGTAAATACAATTTGCCATACAACAATCAACATGGCATATGTTTTGAACCTCAGTTTTTTCCTGACTCAATGCATCATAATAATTTTCCATCCCCAGTTCTTAAAGCCGGAGAACATCTTGACAGATACATAGAATATATTTTCTAAATAGCAGCCATATCACTAAAGTGCATGATACAAGATTAAAAAAGAACCGCCCTTGAAATCAGGACGGTTCTTTTTTAATCTAAAAGCATATCTAACCTTTAACACCACCAAGTGTAACACCTCTTACAATGAACTTTGAAAGACAGATATATACTATAATTACCGGAACAATAGCAAATGCTATCATCATATATACCTGACCCATATCAAACTTCAGGAAATCCGCACTACGAAGCTGTGCTATCAACAGAGGAAGGGTTTTCTTACTTGCCTTGTTAATAAGGAGTGAAGGTATAAAATAATTATTCCATGATGATACGAAAGTAAATATCATCTGAACAGCCAGAGCCGGCTTCATAAGAGGCAGAACAATCTGGTTAAATATTCTGAACTCTCTCGCACCATCAATTCTCGCTGCCTCAATAAGTTCCATTGGAAGCACACTGTCCATATACTGCTTAATAAAGAAGAATACTACAGGTGCTGCAACTGAAGGTACAATAAGCGGTATGTAAGAATTAAGAAGATTCCAGTCTCCCATCATCTTAACAAATCCAAGTGCTGATACCTGTGTTGGTACCATCATTACAAGAAGAATGAATGTAAATGCAAACTTCTTTAACCTGAAGTTATATGCATGAATAGCAAATGCTGTAAGTGCTGAGAAATACACTGACAGAACTGCTGAACATGCCGCAACAAACAAACTGTTAAACATACCCTTTATAACAGGAATATTCTCATTAGCAAGAACATTCTTCATGTTGACTATAAACGACTTTCCCGGAAGGAACGAGAATCCTTTCTGGATATCAGGGTGTGATCTCGTTGTATTAATAATAAGTACATAGAATGAGAAAAGGCACAAAAATGTTATAAGAATAAGTACGATATAACATAGCACTCTCTCTGTTGTAAGTATTATCCTGTCTTTCACTCCAGCATTAGTGCCTTTAATATCAGCACTTGCAGAGGCTTTACCTGAATTACTCATATTACTTCGCCTCCTTTGCTTTTTTCTTCTTAGCTTTTCTGATTCCTGCTGCTTCCATATCCTTTGTTATATAATTAAATACAAATATACTAAGTACTGCTGTTACAATAAACAGAATAACTGAAAGCGCACCTGCCATACCATAATTCTTACTATAAAGATGCTTATTAAGATACATGATAACCGTCATACTTGTTCTATCCGGATTACCATTACCATTAGTAAGAATCTGAGGAACATCAAACATCTGGATACCACCAATCAATGATGTAATAAGTGTGTATGCCAGAATAGGCTTAATAAGCGGAAGTGTAATCTTTCCAAATATCTGTCTGGAATTAGCACCATCAATTCTTGCTGCTTCAAAAAGACAAGGGTCAACACCCATGATGGCAGCCATAAGAATAATTGTTGTATTACCAAACCACATAAGGAAGTTCATAAGAGCAATCAGTCCTCTCGCTCCTGCTACCTCCGCAAGGAATCTATATGTAGGCAATCCCATACTGTTAAGCATGTTATTGATTGGTCCCTGATCTGCAAATATTGCGTAGAATAACATGGCAAATGCAGATGCCATAATTAAATTAGGCATATAGATTATAGTTTTGAAAAATCCTGTACATTTTAATCTTAATCTAAGATCTGTAAACCATGACGCCAGAAGCAATGATATAAGAATCTGGGGAATAAATCCCATCAGCCACATTATCATTGTATTCTTCAGATAGAGCAATGTATCACCGTTAAACAGTATGGCCTTGTAATTGTCAAATCCAACGAACTTAGGTCCGACCTGCATAAGTCCAACCATATAGTTCTCAAAAAAACTATTATAAAATGTAGATATCAGTGGTATTAATGAAAACACAATATATACTGCAAAGAACGGTATAAGAAATATGTATCCCCATTTTGCATAGCTTACAAACTTTTTCTTCTTTTTATTCATACATATCTCCATTCCTGCCATATAAAAAGGCACAGCCATATAACATACTTATTATAATGACTGTGCCTTAATGACTAGCAATTACTAATTACTTTGAAAGGTTTGGATATTTCTCAATAGCTGCTTTATAGAAGTTATCAAGAGCCTTATCCTTAGTTACATTGCCATCGAAGTAATCCTTCATAGCCTTCTGGAATTCTTCGTTAAGACCCTGGTCATAAGAAGAAATATTCTTCATGCTGATCTTAGGAGCTGACTTAGCAAATAACTTGATATGATTCTGACCACCAAGGAAATCTGACTTGAAGTTACTGCTAGCGATTTCATTCATACCTGATGTTGTATTAGTGTAATCCTGAGTATCTTCTGTAATCTTCTTCATTGTAGCCTTATCACAGCAAAGTGTCTTCATAACATCTTTTACAAGGTTAGCGTTATCTGTTCCTGCTGCTGCACAGATCCATGTACCACCCCAGTAGTAGCTCTGTGGACCTTCACATACTGCATAGTCGCCGTAGATACCGTTACCAACTTCTTCCTTACCACCTTCCTTAACAGGAGTAGCAAGTGAGTTACCTAAAAGTGTAAAGTTAATTCCCCATGTTGAGTAGAAGAATCCGAATACCTTACCAGAAGGTCCCTGATCTGCTGCCCATGTTGAATCCCAAAGAGATGACTTATTATTATAGCCCTTATCTGTATATTTCTTAGTCTGATCAACCCACTTCATAATGTTATCATCAATAACAATCTTGTTATTAGAATCAACCCAAGGACCTGATACATTGTTAGAGAATACTCTGTATGAATCATCATAACCTGAAAGCATCTTGTAACCCTTAGCAGCAGCCTGTTCAGCTACCTTATCAAACTTATCCCAGGTTGAAAGTGCTTCCTGAACCTTATCCGGATCATCTGTTCCAAGAACATCCTTAGCAATAGAACGTCTGTAAGCAAAGAGTCCCGGAGTAGCCTGCCATGTTGTAGCCTTAAGTTTTCCTTTGCTGTCAGTTGCAATATCCTTTGTGTACTGATACATATCCTTAAGGTCATCATCTGTAAGGCCTACATCTTTTACATCAAGTGTGTAATCACTATTAACATACTTTAAAGCATAATCAGCTTCGATAAGGAACATATCAATCTTATCATCTGCTGCTGCATCCTTCTGCTTTAATAATGCAGCATCAAGAGCATTCTGATAAGCGTTGTTTTCGTTAGGAGTAATTACCCAGTTTACCTTAACATCTGAAGGAACATTCTTATAATATCCTTCAAATCTGCTCTTAAACTCTTCGTTCCAGCAGTAAATGTTAAGTACCTTACCCTGTTCCTCAGGCTTAGTATTAACTGTTGCCGAACCACCATCCTTTGATCCACAACCTGCTAATGTGGAAAGCACCATCATTGTACCAAGTGCCAGACTTAATAATCTCTTTTTCATAAAAAACCCTCCATAAATCTTAGACGACACCTTTAGTTTCCTATCTTTCTTATTGTTTCCCCTTCGATTAGTTCCGCATCTACAACAACCCTCTTTACTATCGTTGCCCTGGGATTCTCTATAGCACTTATAAGCTCATCTGCGGCAATCCTGCCGATTTCCCTGGTATTCTGACAAATTGTTGTAATCTTAGGATTTAACATCTGCGAGAATCTTGTTCCATCGTAACCTGCAACAGACACATCCTTCGGACTATGCAATTTCATATTCTTAATAGCATTCTTTCCTCCAACCACAGATAAATCATCCGGATAAAAAATACATGTTGGCGGTTCCTTTAATTTTAACAGCTCATATGTAAGCTTCTCAGCTTTTATTGAATCAAGATAGGTTGATTCTTTAATGTATTCATCTGGAACTTCTACCCCTAATTCATCCATTGTCTTATAAAAGGCTGCCAGACGCTCTTTCGTAACCTCTGATTCAACATTTCCATAAATATAAGCTATCTTTCTGTGTCCCCTGCTGTACGCGTAACGTACTAATTCACTCATCCCTTTCACGTTGTTAGAATTGACCGATGTACTGCCATTGAAAATGTAGTCGATGGTCACAACTGGTAATCTCCCGTTAACCATTTCATAGATTTCAGGATTGCTGAAATCCTCACAAGCTACAAGCACGCCATCAAAATTTCTGTATAAACAGTGTTCGTAGAAAGTCATCTTCTTAGAGTGATTGCTTACAAATGTAATATCATACCCCTTCTTCTCTGCTTCATTCTTAAAACTCTCAAGAACCTCGGCGAAATACTCATGTGCAAGACCATTATTAAGAAGAACTCCTATGTTATATGAACGGTTCGTCTTAAGTGCTCTGGCTGCTGAATTCGGATAATATCCAAGTCTGTTAGCTGCCTCTTTAACTTTCCTGCGTGTCTCTTCACTGATGTCACTATGGTCATTGAGAGCTTTACTTACTGTAGCAATTGAAACACCACATTCTACAGCAACATCTTTCATAGATACCATAGATTCATTCCTTTCATGCATTACTTAATCGTTTTCGTAGCTTTACTATAACTCATATCAGATATAAATGCAAGTACTTTTATAAATTTTACTTATTTTTCTATATATCATCGTATTTTTTGTGCATTTCTACCAATTCTTGCTCAAATCCAAAATAATCATTGATTTAATCCAAGCCTTAAAATATACTTATTACTATAAAATCAATATTAGAACTTGTACCTTAATGCACTTAATCGTTTTCTATAAATTATATGTGTACAGGAGGTATAATATGCAATTCGGTTTTTTTGATGACATCAATAAAGAATATGTCATAACCACACCAGAAACTCCATTGCCATGGATTAATTACTTAGGCTGTGAGAATTTTTTCAGTCTTAAGAGCAATACTGGCGGAGGATACTGTTTCTATAAGGATGCCAAGCTGCTCCGACTCACAAGATATCGCTATAATAATTCTCCTTTAGATAACAACGGCCACTACATTTATATTAAAGATGAGGATACCATATGGAATCCTGGATGGCAGCCATCCCAGACACCAGTTGAGGATTATACATGTCGTCACGGACTTGGATATACAGTTATTTCTTCATCTAAGAATGACATCAAGGCTACACAGACTGCTCTTGTTCCTATCGGAGATAATTGCGAGCTTGATAAACTTACTATTAAGAACACAGGAAATGCTGCTAAACATTTATCTGTATATTCTTATATAGAATTCTGTTTATGGAATGCAGTTGATGACTGCAACAACTTCCAGCGTAACTTCAGCACAGGCGAAGTTGAAGTTCAGCCGGAGATTAATATTGGCACCGCTGCCATGTCAGCAATATATCACAAGACAGAATACCGTGAACGGCGTAACCATTATGCTGTTCATGCCGTCAGCACTGCTGCCAGCGGTTTCGATACAAGCAGAGAAAGTTTCATAGGTACATACGGAAGTCCTGCAATGCCTAAAGCTGTTAAAGAAGGTACATCTTATAATTCTATTGCAAGCGGATGGTCACCTGTTGGATCTTTCAGAATCGATATCGACCTTGAGCCGGGCGAAGAGAAAGAATATGTATTCATTATAGGATATGCAGAGAACCCTGATGATAAGAAGTGGGAATCATTCGGAATCATTAATAAAGAACCTGCATATGCCCTTCTTGAAAAATACAACACTCCGGCAAAATTTGATACAGCTCTTGCTGCTTTAAAAGATTACTGGACTCATCTTCTCTCGTCTTATATTATTGACACAGAAGACAAGAAGCTCTGCCGTATGGTTAATATATGGAACCAGTATCAGTGCATGGTAACATTTAACATGTCAAGATCCGCTTCTTATTATGAATCTGGAACCGGACGCGGTATGGGATTTAGAGATTCCTGCCAGGATTTACTTGGCTTCGTACATCTTATTCCTGATTCAGCAAGACAGAGAATTCTTGATATTGCTGCTACACAGTTTGAGGACGGAAGTGCTTATCATCAGTATCAGCCATTAACTAAGAAAGGTAATTCTGATATTGGTTCTGGCTTTAATGATGATCCTTTATGGCTTATTGCAGGAACAGCTGCATATCTTAAAGAAACAGGCGATTTCAGCATTCTTGATGAAAATGTAGCATTTGACTGCGATGCAGGTAAGGCTCAGCCGCTTATGGAACATTTAAGAAGATCCTTTAATTATACAACTACTCATCTTGGACCGCATAAGCTGCCACTTATCGGAAGAGCTGACTGGAATGACTGTCTCAACTTAAACTGCTTCTCTTCTGCTCCGGGTGAATCTTTCCAGACTACCGGACCATCAGAAGGACCTGTTGCTGAATCGGTATTTATCGCTGGAATGTATGTAAAATATGGCAATGAATATGCAGACATATGCCACATATCAGGTCTTACAGAGGAAGAAAACGCTGTACGTTCCCATGTTGATGACATGTATAAAGCTGTTCTTGATGCAGGCTGGGATGGTGAATGGTTCCTTCGTGCATATGATGCTGAAAGCCGTAAGGTTGGTTCACATGAATGTGAAGATGGACAGATATACATTGAACCACAGGGCTTCTGTGTTATGGCAGGTATAGGTGTCAAAGAAGGACTCGCACAGAAAGCTATGGATTCAGTAGAAAAAATTCTTGATACCAAGTATGGAATCATGATTTTACAACCAGCTTACAGGTCATATCATCTTGAACTTGGCGAGGTATCTTCTTATCCGCCTGGATACAAAGAAAATGCCGGAATATTCTGTCATAATAATCCGTGGGTATCTATTGCTGAAACCGTTGTTGATGATAAAAACAGAGCATTCGAAACATACAAGAAAATATGTCCGGCATACCTTGAAGAAATAAGTGAGATACACAGGACTGAACCTTATGTATATTCACAGATGATTGCCGGCAAAGATGCAGCAAGATTTGGTGAAGCCAAAAACAGCTGGCTTACAGGCACCGCTGCATGGACATTTACAAGTATATCTCAATATATACTTGGTGTAAGAGCTTCATTTGAAGGACTCACCATTGACCCTTGTCTGCCGGATTCTATTAAGAATCTGACAATTACAAGAAAATTCAGAGATGCTGTCTATAACATTACCATCAATAACAATAAGCACGAAAGAGTTTCTTCTCTTATTGTCAATGGTAATGAAATTACAGGAAACACAGTGCCTTTCAATGCTGACACTAAAGAATTCAATGTAATTGTTAATATCTGATATTTAAGGAGAATAATTATGTTTGATAAGAACTTTTTATGGGGAACTGCCTCAAGTTCATATCAGATAGAGGGAGCCTTTACCGAAGACGGCAAAGGCGTTTCTATCTGGGATACATTTTCTAATAAGCCAGGAAATATCGCACACAACGAGAATGGTAACGAAGCCTGTGACCACTATCACCGCTATCGCGAGGATATTGCACTTATGAAAAATCTTGGTATTCAGGCATACCGCTTTTCAATTTCATGGACACGAATATTTCCTGATGGAATTGTTAAGGATTCTGACGGCAATGTGCATTTCAACAAAGCCGGACTTGACTTCTACGATAATATTGTAAACTGTTGTCTTGAAAATGGTATTGAGCCTTTTATAACACTCTATCACTGGGATCTGCCACAGGCACTTGAAGATAATGGCGGATGGCTGAACAGACAGACAGCTTATATATTTGCTGACTATGCAGAATTTATATGTGAGCATTTTTCTGACAGAGTCGTTAATATCGCAACTATCAATGAACCACAGATAATCTCAGGTCTTGGATATATGAATGGACTTCATGCTCCCGGAAAGAAACTGGACTGCATCAGCGTGCTGTCAGTCATACACCATCTTGCACTTGCACACGGTCTTGCTGTTGCCAAGATGCGTGCCATTGCAAAGCAGCCAATAAAGACTGGTTTTTCAAGCACTGGCGACTTGTGTTTTCCTGCAAGTGAATGTGATGAAGATATTGATGCTGCAAGAGCTGAAAGTTTCAAGATTGTTACCGGAAACATGACATTTAACCACACTATATTCTGCGATATGACATGCCTTGGCAGGTACCCTGATATTGCAGGCACAGGATTACATCTTGAAAAAGGTCTTGAAAAAATCGGACATTATAAAGAACTCCCATTCGTTAAAGACGGGGATTCAGAACTGATGCACCAGCCTATAGATTTCTTAGGAATCAACGTATATAACGGTCACGAGGTAAGTGCCACAGGACATATAAAGAAAAAACCTGGAAGTCCACGAACAGCTCTTGGCTGGCCTGTAACTCCCGGTGTTATGAATTATGGTATAAGATACATGTATGAGCGGTATAATCTTCCAATATATATATTTGAGGATGGACTTGCCTGCAACGATATCATAAGTCTTGATGGCAAAGTCCACGACAGCAACCGTATCGACTTTCTGACAAGATATCTCACAGACCTTGAGAAAGCGTATAAAACCGGCGTTCCGATACTCGGCTACTTCCACTGGTCATTCACAGATAATTTCGAATGGCACAGCGGCTACGACCCAAGATTCGGGTTAGTGTTCGTAGACTATGAAACACAACAGAGAATTCCAAAGGATTCTGCGTACTGGTATTCCGATTTAATCAGGCAGTCATGCAACTAAATATTGCATTAATAAGAGTGTCTAACTGCCGTTGTGTCTCTCTATGGTGCATGTTCGATTTATTCCGAATCGTGTGTGAGTTAATGCCGCTATCTATAAAAGTTCAATGCTGGAAATCTCGTTCAAGCGAAGCGCGTTTGATTTCCAGCACTGTAATAAACTCTATAGATGGCGGCATTTACTCACACTAGATGCAGGAATCCATGAGAACATGTATCATAGATAGATGCAACGGTAGTTAGACGCCCTTAGGATTAATACAATTTTTTAATTAATTCTTACGGTTATTAAAGTACACAAAATTATCAATTGCATCGAATATATCATCGAAATTCTCCCTTGGTGCTGCGTCTATGTACGCTCTTAATATTGCATTTTCTTTCTCGCCCTTGTAACGTCCGTAGAATATGTCATACAGATTGTGTCCTCTGACATATTTTCTGATATTCTCCATGTTGTCTATGATGTCCTGTCTTGTCTCAATTGTTATGTTCAGTTTTTCTAACATTTTCTTAGTGCTGACAAGGCGGTACAGGTATTCTTTATATTTGGCATATAATATATCATAGAACTGGTCTACACTTTTTATAACGCCTATCTTAGTCATTATCTCAGGGTCAAGAAAATAATTCTCAAATGAATAATATTTTAATATAAGCACATTACGGTCTGTTACTCTTGGCAGATTGCCATAATCCTGCTTTGCACGCTGCTTATAGTAATTGGTAAGCTGGTCTCTTAAATGGTCAGCATCCTTACCATCTCCATCTCTTATCATAAGGAACTCATCCTTAAGATATAATGTATTTATATATTTCAGATTGGCATAAGTCTTGATGTTGGTACAACTGTTAGTTGCAATTATTGCTATACGATTGAGATTGCCATTCTCATCTATAACTTCTGAATAATATTTCTCCAGAAGTAGCGGCAGACGGCTTCTGTCCTGTTTTCCTTCCACTATAAATACAAAGCTCACATTCATAAGGTCATTGGCAGCATACCCAAGATCATCTAATATATCATCTATATCCGCCTCCGGAGTAGCAACTGTATTATTATCTTTATCGTTAATCACCTGACGAATCTGTCTTGTAGTAAAGTTAAATAACATTTGCGGTGAATGCGTGCAGAATATAACCTGATTCTTTCTTGAAAGCTTGTACAGAATTTCACTTGCTATCTTCTGTAACTGAGGATGAAGATATATTTCCGGATCTTCAATCAGAATAATGTATGGCACAGTACTTCCATATTCCGCATAGGTTTCAAGCAGTGACAAAATGTAGATACTGTTCAGTCCATCAGAAAGGTCATTGACATCCCCATCAATGTCACGCATTTCATTGTGAACAATTGTATCAACATGCATGAGTTTTTCTGCATCAAATGTAATCTGATAATGAATTCTTTCTCCAATGCCACCATTGTTCTTAAATTTTTCATTAAGTTTGTTCTCAAAATTAGCAAGATTAAAATTAAACAGCTTATACTGCATAAGTCTCGCTGTTTCTAATAAAGATAACTGTTCCGGTTTCTTGCGGTTAATAATTCCTATGCAATTAAAGCACTGATTACACATCTTATGCTTATCAAATATACACACGTTATCTTTAAGGTCTGCATATTCAGTTCCACCCTGCAGCATGATAAGATCTTCCTGAATTGATGACTTACGTCTTTCGTGGTCAACATAGAATATTCTGGGAAGGACTGTTTTTATATAAATATTGTTCTTCTTAACTCCGTCCCTGTACTTAATCTTACCATCACGGCTATATACATATTCAAATTCAAGAATACCATCCTTTAACGATGGAAGTTTATTGCAAAAATCCTTATACCACAAGTCATAATGCTTAAAAGAACTGACCTGTCCCTTCTGATACAATACAGCCAGATCCTCATCTTCAATACTGATGCGAACTGTAATGCTTATATTACCTTCGTTATCATTGAAATCTCTTAATGAAACTTCATAATCCCCGGTAACCGCTCTTATTGCGTCAAGAACCACACTCTTTCCTGCATTATTTCTGCCAACAAGAATCAGTACATCTTCAATATCATTAATCTCAAGTTCTCTGATTGATTTAAAATTTCTGATTAAAAGATATTCTATCCTCATACCTGTCCTCTGCCCCCTGATACATTTCTGCCAGCATATATTCTGGTGTATTATCATTAAATGTTGATATTCCTTTACCCGTATTAGGATTCTTTTTGGAATATACCATATCCACAATGAATGCAACTATCAATGCCGCACACACTGCACCAACAACCCTCAGTTTAATCTTTCTGAAGAAATTATCAAGAAGCGGTGCAATAATATATACGATTGCAACTCCTCCAAGTCCAAATACTAAAAGACCTTCAGCACATATTCTTCCATTAAGGTTAAGAAAATACCCGTTATAATTCCACCATCTTCTTCCGCAGCTGATTTCCAGATACAGCGATGTAAAATATTCAACAAATCCGCATAAAACTACTGATGCAAAGAATTCCACAACAGGCTTATTTCTTAATTTTTTAAGACATATCAGTATGAGTATCCCACCTGAACCATATATAGGAAGCCATGGTCCATGAAGAACACCTCTGTTTACAAATGTATGTGACGATATCAGATGAAACGTAACCTCCCATATCCATCCCACAAAACATAATGAAAAGAATATCAGTATAAGCGATGGTATTGAATAATTACGCATATACACTGTATTTTCAAGGTCAACTCTGTGTTCCTTAAGATTGAAAAGACGGGCAGGATAGGCTTTTCCAACTGCTTCTGCTTTATTCTTACTCATACGAAGCATTTCCTTCTTTTTTTCTTCAAATTCCAGCTCAGCCTTGCTGTTAATAAGTATTATGCCAAATGTGTTGGCTAAAAATACTCTTAATTTCTTCAATCTTCCTATTCTCGAATTGTGGTAATCATCAAAATCAATCTGTGGCTGTGGGCTGTCTATAAGTTTAAATACATCTGCATATACATTTTTAAGCTGCTCTTCTGATGGTCTTTCATACAGATATGAATCATTAAGCCACTGAACCGCCTCTGGTTCTTTTTCAAGATATACTGCTCTTACATTTGCATAGAATTCTGCATAAAATGCAGCTTTGTAAGGATTCACAAACAGAACCCCCACAACACCTAATGTTGCCATTCCAATCACTGTCCAGCCAATGAATGATACTCCATAGAGAAACGCCCTCCATTTGTAGCCTTTCATCATCTTTCTTGATAAGGTTATAGCCTCATTTGCCTTCATATCAGGATTCTCCGCGATAATATATGGCACCAGCATGTATGAAAAATGCTTCACAAATATACCCACAATTGTAAGTGACCATAATATTTCATATACATTATTGACAATAAGCACCCACGATGCCTTCATCCACCTTTTTACGCGGAGAAGAAACATGAACTTTCCAGGTGGAACAGTATCATATGTGCGCGTTTCAAGCACTATTCTTCTTGATATAACAAGATAAGTTTTCTTGATAAAAAATGTTATAAACACATATACCATAAGTGCCGCTATAAGAAGTATAAGCACTACTGCTCTTCTTGAACTTATGACTGATGATAGTGAATCCACAAATGTAAACACAATTCCTCCAGATGTTATGCCATTAACTATTGATGCAAATACACCTCTTGTTCTTCCCAATACCTTGGTTGCATTGTCTTTGGCCTCAGAAACCTTCGCATCAGACTGCGTCCTTCCAAAATCATCGTCACCCGTGATTACTGCGCCCATTGCCTGAACCACAGAACTTACAACCGAACTGTTAGCGACAGTATCAACATTTGCTTCAACCGATGCTGCTCCCTGAATTTCATTGTTAACTGTTCCTAAACTTTTAAAGGCTTCCATCGTCTCTGTATATTCAGAGCCAATGAAAGCCGCAAAAAGGCAGACTGCTACTAACAGCCAGTAATGTTTTTTTAAGTTCTTCTTAGCATTTTTAGCAAGTTCTTTTCTCTTAAAATCCATATCCCAACAATCTTCTTTACTTATTAAGTACAGTCTTGCGTACTACTCCAAGCGGATCTTTAACCATAAGTATGACAATCCATATGATAAGTCCAAAAGCTACCACTGATAAACCCAAAAATGCGTCATTAAGCATATCTGATGATGCCGGAGTAAAATACTCTGCCCCCAGTTCAATATATTCCACAACTGCATCTACCATCCACATAAGTGATGCACCCCAGTACATAAGCGCAAGTGTTCCAAGTTTTAACTGCGAACGCCTGTCATTAGTATACCATATGATAGTAGTTATAACCGCTGCAAATACAGCTATAAGTAATGTCATAATTATCTCTCCAATCCTTTAACTTCTGCTTCCTTAGCTGCTTTCTTTTCTACTCCGGAAGCTATTGCAACCATGCCGACCCACACAGCTGTAACAACCACTGCCATGCCAACACCGGCAGTTGCCATCTCTTTAAGCATCTGCACAGCATCCTGAGCGTTGCCTGCTGCTGTTAAGAATGGAAAGAAAGGAGTAACTTCTCCATGCCATACATGCTCGAATGCAAGTAAAGCTGTTCCTCCCCAAAGCATATTATTAAGCCATCTTAGCTTTCTTGAAAATGGAAGCACCTTTTCTTCCTTAACTGCTTCTACAGCTCCTTCTGTCTCGCACGAACATATTTCCTTCTTCTCTTTCTTTTCAACAATCTTAGTTATCGCTGTTGTAACGATAGCTTCAGTACCTGGTACTATAAAACATGCCATATTAAATTCCTCCTGATTCACGATGTATTTTCATGTCTGAAAATGCATATATTTATATGTATTTTACCTATTTCACATTGGATTGTCAAACATTGTAAAATATACATTTTCATATATTTTTTTCTTTATTCCCTCTGCTGAATATGATATAGTAAAGCAGATAGGATTCACTTTAGAAAGGAGATGTTCTTATGAAGAAAAGCTTTAAAAGACTGTTAAGCTGCATATTTGTAATAACATTTTTCCTTATTGGCATGTGCCTCGACAGGGCTCGTGTGAATATTCCTGAAGTGAACTCTTTTTCTACATCAGAAGCTAAGGTATTCGCTACACCAAAAGCCTCTGTCAGTGATACCATGCCATGTACAACTGAAATGCTTGGACTTGTGAGAACATCAATCACCAATCTTACAGCAGACAGAAGCAGTTCCCGCAATGTATTACGCATATTCCAATTCTTACTTTGCGGTCTGTGTGCAGCTATCGGTATCAGTATCTATTTCAAACAGACAGGCGTAATGCATGATTCTATCACATGCAGCACCACTGTCACTCTTAATTATATCCACCAGACTGACGGCAAAAAATAACAGATTATCATTAAATCAGAACATTTTCTGGTAATACATTATTTTTATATATTATCAGTAATATTAAACAACTATGTGAAGAGGCAATAAATATGAATATTTTAATGATAATCGGTATTATTCTGGGTGGAGGTGTATCTGTTGCATCCACCGTTGGAATAACTGTAGGTATTTTCGGGACCATTGTATATAAATTTTACAGAAAGCTTCGTTTCGGAATATCTATGTTTGACTAAGTTTGAAAGGATGAATAATAATATGTTAGGTAATATAACAGTCGGTATCGTCATTGTTCTTGCTGTTGCTGCCTGTGGACTTGGTGTGTGGCTTGACAGAGCCAAGTCACACAGTCAGGACAACAGCACTGACGCACAGTCTAAGAATTAAATGATAAAAGCGGTCACATCAGATTCTATTCTGATATGACCGCTTTTCTTACCACTTTTACTTGCTTTCATGGTAGCTGTTAAGCAAATCTTCAATTCTCATATTAATATTTTCAGGAAATGTTGCATCATTTCCGATTTTAACCCACAAATCAATGTTCTTATATTTCTTCTCTCCCATTGTATTATGTCTGTCCTGCTTCGAAGATACTTCTATCTTTACCATTGCACGCTTCTGCTCAAGTATCGGAATAAGCACATAATATAATCTGTCATCTTTAAATGATATGTATCCCGCTTCTTTTCCCGAACGAGTCATTAAATACAGTCTATGCTTTTTTATTCCTGCCGGAAACAGCTTCATTCCAGCTTTGATAAATCCAGATTCAGGTGACATTTCAAGCATTGCTCCGACATAAAATACATTTGCAGCATCATCAATTGATGTAAGAATATTTCCCAATGTATCTGATGTTGCAGTAAACTGCTGTGCTAACAGATATGCAAGTTCTGCCTGATATATGATTTTGTATTCTGAATCATGCACTCTTCCTGTTTCTTCATCAATTCTGTTAAGAAGTTCCTCACTACATTCATATATACTGCGCAGAAACAACTTAAAATCCTCATCTGGCATCCACATATATCTGCCTCGTGCAACCTTAAATCTTCCAATGTTGTTGCCATTGTAATCTTCAGCATAATGATACACATTGCGTTGGCAAAAGGCATGTTCATTCTCTGGAGCTGTAAAATCATATTCTTCATTTTCCTGATCAGTGCCATAATATTTCTCATCATATTCGGAATATTTATAATCATATTTATAGTTACTCTTCAATGATTCCTGTCCAGTCTGATTGAAAAGAACAGTATATGCTTCATTAATTTCATATGCACTGTATCTATATACATTTTCTTTGTTTGATTTATCTCTGTTTAGCACAGCATCCGGATGCACCATATGCATAAGCCGTCTGTACCGCTTCTTCAATTCCATCTTAGTAATATCTGATCTGACATCAAATATTTTATATGCCTGCTGAACCGTCATAAATACTGTATTCCTTCTACATTTTTTCTAAGTTATCATACACCATTTTTAAAAATTTTACTATTTTTATTATTCCTGTTGACAGTTATATTGTTATAGTGTACTATTGTGCTAGTACACAGGTACGCGTCATGTGTACATTACCTATTACAGGAGGAGGGATTATGGACTATAAGGCTAATATACCAATTTATCTTCAGGTAATCGATGATATTAAAAAAAGAATTCTTACCGGTGAGATTAAGCTTGGCGACAAGCTTCCATCAACCAGGGAACTTGCCGTACAGTACACGGTCAATCCTAACACTGCTGCAAGAATATACAATGAACTTGAACAGTGTGGTCTATGCTATACCAAAAGAGGTCTTGGCACATTTGTATCAGAGGATGTGCATCTGATTGATACATTAAAGGCAGAACTTTCCAGTGAAATGATTGAGACTTTCATTTCCGGAATGACAAGCCTTGGTTTTTCTAAAGATGAGATTATTAATCTCATTAAGAATTATCACGAATAAAATATGGAGGGATTTAATTATGCTGCAATGTAAAAATGTTACTAAAAAGTATATGAAGATGACTGCCGTTAATGGTGTTTCCATCGACTTCATGCCTGGCAGAATATACGCTCTGCTCGGCTCTAACGGAAGCGGTAAAACAACTTTAATGAAGATGATAGCAGGTCTGGTAAAACCCACTTCCGGGGACATCACTCTTTCAGGTGTTCCAATAGGAGTAGAAACTAAGAAACACATAGCTTATATGCCTACTGAAAGTTATTTTTATAACTATATGAGCTGTGCTGATATTGGAAAATATTATGCTGATTTCTTTGAGGATTTCTCACTTGACCAGTACTACAACTATCTTAATGAGATGAAGCTTACGCCTGACATGAAAGCCAGCAAGATGTCATCAGGAATGATGGCTAAACTTAAGCTTGCTGTTAATCTTTCAAGAAATGCATCTGTTATTATGCTTGATGAACCACTTAACGGTGTTGATATTGTTGCAAGAGAGCAGGTTATCAATGCGGTAATCAGCAAGGCTTCACCTGATAAGATTATCATCATGTCGAGCCACCTTGTTGATGAGCTTGAAGCTGTTATTGACTACGCAGTATTTATCAAAGACGGTGTGATTGTTTCACAGGGAGATGCTGAAAACTTACGAACAGCTTCGGGCATGTCAATCGTTGACCAGTACAAACGCATTTATGCATATTAAAAGGGGGAATCTTCAATGTTAAAATTAACAAAATACGAATTGAGAAAGAATCTTCTCGGTATAGGAATCGTGGCAGGTATTATCTGTGTACTTCAGGCTCTGTTTATGTTTTTCTGCCTGACTGAAAATCTTAACTATACAAGCCTTTTCGGAGGACTTTTAATAATAGCTGCCTCTGTAAGTTATTTTATTGTATTTATATTTGGAGTTGTAACATATTATAGAGAACTTTCAAGCAAAAGCAGTTACCTGATATTTATGACACCTAATTCATCTCTTAGCATAATTACATCAAAGCTGCTCTATACACTGATTATTGGAATAGGAATTTCAGCAATATTCATCGGCTTTGGAGTTCTTGATATATTCATGATGGCTGGTGTCTTTGGTGATCTGGCTGACGCACTCAAGAATTTCTCAGAAATGTTAAAGATTATGGGTATTGATGTTGTCAATATAATTATTAATATTGTAGCTGGAATAATATCATTCCTTATAGCTTTCTTCTTCCTTATATCACTTGCATACTTTGCCATAACACTATCTTCAACTGCCTTGCAGAACAAGAAGATTAAAGGATTTATCTCAGTTGTATTATTCTGTGTCCTTGCATATGCAACAATTAAGATTTCTTCTTTGTTGCCTGAACTTTATAAGAATCCAGACAGCTTATCCCAGGCATTAATGTCAAGCCTTCCAGCTACCATATTCCAGTTATTAATGGTGGTTGCATGCACATTCGGAAGTGCTGTGCTTCTTGATAAGAAGGTAAGTCTGTAATTCGTATTCTTGTGGACGGGGATGTTGGCAAAACCTACTAAAAGCTTCATAGGATTTAATCTAGTAGGTTTAATTCTTACAATTACATATGAATTTTGTTTAAAAGACCTACTATCTTGATGTTCTCATCGAATATAGTAGGTCTTTTTATAGTTATTCTGTTGTTCAAAGACAGATTTCATATCCAAAACACCTACTAAATTTCATATATCATTCTATTTAGTAGGTTTCCAGACCTTACATGCCATACATCTCACATCCAATGGACCTACTAATATCCTAATATCTCTCTATCTAGTAGGTTTCCGGCTCTTACCAACAAGATATATCCTTAATTTTATCTATGCTCTTCATTCTTAATTGCCTCCCAGAGGTTTTTCTCAACTTTGCCTGCCATAACAGATAGTGTCTGCACCTCTTCTTCACTGAATCCATTATATATAACATTATCAATTCTGTTAAATATCCTGATAACTTCATCAGCCTTCTGGCTGCCATAATCAGTAAGTAACACATTCCACGACCTTCTGCTTGCCGGATTATTTTCTCTCTTTAACAGACCATCCTTTTCCATTCTGTCTAATGTTCTTGACATCGTAGTTACATCCATAAGGCAAGCATCCGCCAACTCTTTCTGATTCATAATCCCATGTTCTCTTAATTCCTTAAGAATTCTTGGCTGCCCCTGGCCAACTGTAAGCCCAAGTTCAATAAAAAATGGCCTTATCAGCCGTCTTCGAAGCATTTCAATATCAAAGAACACATTTTTAATTTCATTATCCATAATTACATTTCCCCTCTTAAGCACTGATTTCATGCGGTATACGACACTGTCTAATCAAGCTCAAACTGTCCTGTATACAACTGATAATATCTGCCCTTCTGCTCAAGCAGTTCATCGTGACTGCCTCGCTCGATTACCTCGCCCTTTTCAAGAACCATTATAGCATTAGAATTTCTTACTGTCGAAAGTCTGTGAGCGATAACAAATACTGTTCTTCCCTCCATTATTGCGTCCATGCCATTCTCAATAAGCCGCTCAGTTCGTGTATCAATCGAGCTTGTCGCCTCATCTAGAATAAGCACCGGCGGCTTGGCAATCGCTGCTCTCGCGATAGCAAGAAGCTGTCTCTGTCCCTGTGACAGATTGCCGCCATCAGCCGTAAGCATCGTGTCATACCCCTGCGGAAGCCTTGTTATAAATGAATCAGCATTGGCAATCTTAGCTGCCTCCCTGATTTCCTCGTCAGTTGCATCAAGCTTTCCATATCTTATATTATCCGCAATAGTTCCTGTGAACAAATGTGTATCCTGAATTACCATTGCAAGTGATCGCCTCAAGTCATCTTTTCTTATATCCTTCACATCAATTCCATCATATGTAATCGTACCTGACTGGATATCGTAAAATCTGTTTATAAGATTAACAATAGTCGTCTTTCCCGCTCCTGTCGAACCAACAAATGCTATCTTCTGTCCTGGCTTTGCAAACAACGAAATCTTGTTAAGTACCCTCTTTTCAGGCACATATCCGAACACAACATCATTAAATCTTACATCACCCTTAAGCTCAATAAGCTCCCCTGCCGGCAGCTTCCATGCATACAATCCTGTCTTATCAGAAGTTTCTGTAATGGTATTATCCGCATTTTTAATGGCATTGCACAAAGTTACTTTCCCTTCGTCAGGCTCCTCTGCCTCATCCATCATGTCAAATATTCTCTCAGCTCCCGAAAGCGCTGAAAGTATGAAATTAATCTGCTGTGTGAACTGATTTAACGGCATGGCACTCTGTCTTACATACACAAGATATGCCGATATGCTTCCAAGGTCCATAATTCCCTTTATTACAAATATGCCTCCAACGCAGGCAGAAAGCGCATAATTAAAATACGACAGGCTTACAATTACAGGAATCAGCATTCCTGAATATGCAAGTGCATTAGTTGATTCCTTCCTGAAGCTCTCATTCATCTCACAGAATTTTTCAAAATTCTCCTGCTCATGATTAAAAACCTTCTCAACCTTCTGTCCTGCCATCATTTCCTGAACGAAGCCGTTGATATTACCAAGCTCCTTCTGCTGTCTATGATAATATTTCTTGCTGCGTTTACCATTGTATTTGATAAAGATAAACATAAGAATAAGAAAAACAACAACAATAATAGTCAGCCTTACACTTAATACCAGCATCATTGTTATAGTTCCAAAAAGCGTAAGAAAGCTCTGTATTACCATGGCAAAACTATTGTTCATTGCTTCCTGAACCGTATCAACATCATTAGTGAAATGACTCATAATCTCACCATGTGTATTATTATCAAAATATTTTAACGGAAGCTTCTGTGTGTGCTTAAACAGATCCATTCGAATCTCGCTTACTACCTTCTGGGAAGTATGCACCATAAGCCTGTTGTAGCCAAGTGTTGACAACGCGCCACATGCATACATTACACCCATCCCGCACACAGCCATGATAAGGCCTTTCATATTGCCCGGAACAATGAAATTATTAACTACAGGTTTTATTAAAAATGTTCCCATAATTCCTGCACCTGCACTTACAAATACAAGAATTGCTATAAGCAGGAATGCCCATTTGTAATGCCCCAGATATGTAAGGAGATGTTTAACAGTCTTTTTCGTATCTTTAGGTCTTTTATATCCAACATACTTAGCCATTAAAGATCAGCTCCTTCCTTCTGTGATTCATATATTTCCTGATATATCTTATTAGTCTTTAACAGACTTTCGTGTGTTCCGATTGCGTCCACACGACCGCCGTCCATAATAATTATCTGGTCCGCATGACGCACTGATGAAATTCTCTGTGCAATTATAATCTTAGTCATATCAGGCAGCTTCTTTGCAAGTGCATTTCTTATCTTTCCTTCTGTTGCAGTATCAACCGCACTCGTTGAATCATCAAGAATAAGAACCTTCGGCTTCTTTAATATTGCTCTTGCAATACATATTCTCTGCTTCTGTCCTCCTGATACATTGACACCTTCCTGTCCCATCTCTGCATCAAGTCCTCTAGGGAGCCTGTCTATGAATTCATCAACACACGCTATGCTGCATGCCTCTTTAATCTCATCCAGAGTCGCATTTTCATCGCCCCATCTTAAGTTATCAATAAGTGAGCCTGAAAACAGCGTATTCTTCTGCAATACAACTGAGATTGCATCTCTTAAATGTCTGACCGGGTATTCCTTAACATTTATTCCATCTATCTTAATCTCACCCTTACTTGCATCATAAAGTCTTGGAATAAGCTGGATAAGCGTCGTCTTTGATGAACCTGTCTGACCGATTATTCCGACTGTCTGTCCTGCATTAATGTGAAATGAAACATCTGACAGCACATATTCTTTGGCGGTATCCTTATATTTAAACCAGACATGGTTAAATTCAATCTCACCCTTCTTAACTTCAATGTCCTTTGCATTCTCATCAGTTATATCAATCGGCTCGTCAATTACCTTCATAATTCTTTCTGCAGATGCAAGTGACCTTGTCATAAGAAGGAACACATTTGACATCATCATAAGAGAATTAAGTATCAGAAGGACATAGCTTAAGAAAGAAGTAAGCTGTCCAATCATCATCTGTCCTGAATTAATCAGTCTTCCGCCTATAAGAAGAATACCAAGAATTGTAGAATACATAACGAACTGCATAGCAGGCATGTTAAGTACAGCTATTCCAAATGCTTTCTCTGATTCGTTTTTCAGATTATCATTAACGTGTCCGAATTTTTCAATTTCGTAATCGCCACGCACATATGATTTAACAACTCTTACTGCTGTAAGATTCTCCTCTATACACCTGTTTACAAGGTCAACTGCTCCCTGCATTCTTCCATATCGTGGACCAACATTAATGATTATTATGATGAGCAGGACTGCCAGAACTGGCAGTGCTACAAGAAAAACCAGTGCCAGTGTTGAATTAATCTGGAATGCCAGAGTCGTTGCAAATATCAGCATTACCGGACTTCGTCCAAATGGGCGCATTCCTGTTGATACAGCATTCTGGATATTAGTCACATCACTTGTGAGTCGTGTAACCAATGACGAAACACTGAAATGGTCTATATTAGAAAATGAATAAGACTGAAGTTTCTCATACTCAGCCTTTCTTATATTAGCACCCAGTCCCTGACCTGCAAGCGCAGAAAATCTTGCACTTCCCACACCTAATATAAGCGCTGCAACTGCACATACAGCCATCTGGATACCTTTGTTTATTATATATGGAACATCTGAATTGGTCACACCTATATCAATCAGGTCAGCCATCAGCTTAGGTACCATAATCTCAAGCACAACTTCAACACCTATACATATAAGCGCCAGCCATGCGTATTTCTTATATTCTTTCATATAAGAAAAAATTCTTCTCAACATTACTTGCACCTCCAATTGTTGCATATACAACTATTGTATTTTCAAGTTCAAGCAATGTCAAGAAGACATTTTTATAATTATTTTACATTTTTCTTATAAACCATATAAGAAATTACTGATGTAATCACCTCTGTAATCCAGAAAGCATGCCATACGCCAACAGCTCCGGCTATCCTTGACATTATGAATGCAACCGGAATTATTACAGCAACATATCTGCATACAGATATAATAAGTGACGGAAATCCTTTCCCAAGTCCTTCAAGCGCACCCGCCGAAGTAACTGATACCGTTGATACAATAAATCCGGCACTTATTATTCTTAACGCTGTCTCGCCAGCACTTATTGTATCTGGATTACTTGTAAACAGACCGATAAGTGACCCCGGTATTGCAAGACAGAGAATTGTACCTGCTGCCATAATAGCAAATATAAGTACCATTGATGTCTTATATATCTTTCTTACTCTCTCATGCTCTCCTGCTCCATAGTTATAGCCCATAAGCGGTCTCATTCCCTGTACAACTCCGTTGGCCGGCAGATACAGAAATGTCTGCAGCTTGTAATATACTCCAAGAACGAATACATACACAGCCGAGTACGCAGCAAGTATTACATTAAGCACTGATATAAGAATAGATGGAAGTGCAAGGCTTAAGCTTGCAGGCATACCAATAGAATAAAGTCTTTTTGCCATCGAACCTTCTATTCTCATCTCCGATTTTCTGAATTTAACCGGAATAGGCTTAACAATATATATTATGATATATAGCACTGCTGCCGAAGTCTGGCCTATTCCTGTCGCAAGTGCAGCGCCTTCAATTCCCATTGCAGGAAATGGACCTATTCCGAATATCATCATCGGGTCAAGCACAATATTAACTATACAGCCTGTCATAAGACATACCATAGAAGCATTCATTCTTCCAACTGCCTGAAACACCTTCTCAAACATAAGCTCGATTCCAAGCATTATTGAAAATGCAAATGCAATATTGGAATATTTAAGTCCCAGTGAAACAATCTCTGCATCTTTTGTAAACATTTTTAAGAATACCGGCATGCCCGCAATACATATAACGGTAAGCACAACAGCGTGTATACAACTTAAGAGCATGCCCTGACTGGCTGCTTTATCTGCCTGCTTCTGGTTCTGTGCGCCCATAAAAAATGATATAACTGCATTAATTCCTATTGCAAATCCTATCATAACCGAGCTTATAAGATTCTGTACTGGAAAGACAAGTGACAAGGCTGTCATTGCATTTTCACTTATCTTAGCAACAAAGAAGCTGTCAACAATATTGTACAATGAATTAACCATCATAGATATTACCATTGGAAGCGACATTTTTAATAACAATGGGAGTATCTTCTGCTCCTTCATATATGTCTGATTCATATTAACTACCTGTCCTTTTCGTAAAAAAAGAGCCATCGAGTGGCTCTTTTTCTAATAATACACGATAATATTTAATTATTCAACCAGATTCTTTTTTTGTGATGAATGGATTGAAAACCTATTGGTGAAAACCTACTAAACGCCTGTGAATTCTCGATTTCGTAGGTATATTTTCCAACTTAATAAGTTAATTCCAATTATTAAACCCACTCATTCATTATCCAGATACATTTTAGTAGGCTTTTCCCAGCAATTATTCTCCAAAAGAGATGCATTTAAACTGAAAAAAGCATACTAAACTTGATATATTTGCCCACTTAGTAGGTTTCTGCCTCTTCTCAACTTATAAGCTTCCTTCTAAAAACCTACTACAATATCGCGCAAATCAATTCTAGTATGTTTCTGACTCAAAAGCCCAGAAATCCAACTCACATCACGGCAAGCTCATATCTTACTTCTTCCCTTTCTGTGTCAGCAGAACTGACATTATCAATGAAGTTATCGGCACTGTAAGTATTATGCCCATTGTTCCTGATATTCCACGCATTATCTCAATTGCAACCGAGTACATGTTAAGAATCTGGTGCATCTGGTATGAATATGCGTATATTATCATGACAAGTCCCAGACTTCCTCCTGCATAAGCAAGAATAAGTGTGTTAGACATTGTTCCTATCATATCACGTCCAATATTAATTCCTGCATGGAATATTTCCTTTGCTGATATGTCAGGTCTGTTTTCTTTAATCTCATGTAATGATGATGAAACTGACATTGCAACATCCATTACTGCTCCTAACGATGCAATCAGTATTCCTGAAAACAGCATACCGCCTATGTCAAGCTTGGAATTCTGGCCTACATATATAAGATTCTCTATATCATCAACATTGTATCCTGTTACATGTCCAAAATGTCCGAAAACAAGTGCTATAAGACCTGATACAACTACTCCGGCTATTGTACCAAGCATAGCTCCAATTGATTTCTTCTGAAAATCTGCCAGCAGGATAAATGTTATCAGCGTAATTATGGCAACTGATAATGTAGCTGCAATAAATGGTGAAACACCTATATACATCATCGGAATATACATCATTACTACAACTGCAAATGTGAATATAAGTGCGAGTACTGAATTGAAACCTTTCTTTCCTCCAACCAGCCACATAAGTCCGAAAAATGCTGCTAATAACGCAATTATCTCTGGTTCACGGTCATAATTATATACATTGGCTGAGAGATTTCCATTATATTCACTTATATTAGCTATTACCCTTGTTCCAACCTTACAGTTGGCTCCGTACAGATATCCGTTAAGACTGTACGCTTTTACTTCTTCTCCCTTGTGGCTTCCTGATTTAATACGTAAAACAACCTCCTGGCTGTCGCCGCTTTCTAAGTCAGCGGCAGCCTGAAGGTCTTCATTATCATTCTGTATAACTACTGCCTTAACAAACTTAGTGTTATCTTTGGCAAGCAGTGGTTTTCTTTCTACACTGGTGTAGAATAGAAACATTGCAATCATAATAAGTGCCACAACAAGGTATTTACCACATGTGTCTATTATCTTTTGCAAATGTCTTCCTTCTTTCTGATTCCAACTATAACAGCGCCGATGCCTGCTGCTGCGGCAGCCATACAGGCATATACTCTTGCAAGCATGTTATCTCCTGTCTGTGGAGCTTTGCCATTATCTGTCGAAGAATTATTGGTTGATGAGTTATCTGCTGATGAACCTTCTGCCGGTGCAGATGGTTCTGTTACAGTATTGTTATCTTCCTGTACAGTAAGTGCATTAATTGCATTAACAACTGCAGTTTTTGCATCCTCTAATGCCCTGGCATCAATCTTAGGTGCATTATCTGACTTATAATCTGCAAGCTGTGCCTGTGCTCCTTCCTGTGCCTGAATGTATATTGTCTTGTCCAGAAGTGTTGATACGCCCTTCTTAAATCTGTTAACACTCTTTCCGCTCTCAGACGTTGACTTGTCTGCTGCATTCTTTACAGAACCATATCCTGACACCCTGTCAGTATCTTTACCATAATTATTTACGATATCTGCAAGCATTGGGTCTTTGTCTGTTGTATATGCTGCCTTAATCTTCTTTAATGCTGAGAGAGCATCCTTAAGGGAATTCATGCTGGCTTCTGTATAATTAACCTCTGTGCCGTTAATTAAAGCCTCTGCATTATTAATAACCTCATCCACAGACATATCTGTATTAGTCTTATTGATTGTAAAATCATCAGCATACTTATTACCATTGTAGTCATATGTCTTGATTGTAAGTGAGCCGCTTGAGAAATCAATTGTTGAGAATGATGGGAGGCATGCATTCGTTCTCTCAGCTATGTAATATGGTGTATAGTTAAGTAAGTTATAGTACTTAGAACCTGAGCCTGAACCTGTTGTTATATAAAGAGTTCCATCTGGATTAGTAACCGAACCGCTGCTTATATCATAGTCAACTACATTTCCATCGAGAATCTGATAACTTCTTGAAAATGTGTGGTCATGTCCTGTAAGACATATATCAATGTTAAATTCATCCATTAATGGTGCAAATACAATTCTGTTAGTAGCAGCATCTGTATCTGCATGTGGCTGTCCTGAACCATAGATATCACTATGGAATATTACAACCTTCCACTTTGCATCAGGGTTGCTTGCAACAGCTTTTTTCATAAATGTTCTGTGTTCCTCCTGATTACGGTTGTTGCTGTTTAATGATATGAATAACACATCTCCATAATTAAAATAGAAATCGCTTCCTGCTGCTGTACTTCCTAACTTATCCTCTGAATTAGGGTTGTTAAAATGTGCTGAGTAATCTGCACCAGCCATATCGTGGTTACCAATTGTGGCAGCGATTGGAAGGCTTCTGAATACTGATGGATAAAGATATCCTGCATACTCACTCTCTCTTGTCTTCTTATCCTCTGCTTTAGCTGCTCCTGACTGGTTAATCTGGTCACCTGCTGATAAGAGGAATGATGCATCAGGACATGTCTTTAATGCCTGCTGCATTGTCTTATTCCAGTTGTATGCATCTCTTGCAACACTGGCATCATTAGCTGATTTATCTGAACTGCTTCCTGAAGCACCAACCTGAGGGTCACCGGTAAGAATAACCGAAAACTTATCCGTTGCCTTAGTTGTGTAATCATATTCAGCAGACCATACACTGTCATCTCCTGTGTAATTGTCTGTGTACTGGTAATGATACTGTGTGTTCTCTTCAAAGTAATCTGCTATGTTTACCTTATTGGCTGCACTGTATGACTTTCCCTGCCAGTTCTCAGCACTGATAGCCTCTGCATTACCTGTTACAACCTTGGCTGATGACTTTGAACCATCCTTCCATACCTTTACTGCCGGTGTTCCTTTTCCAGCTGAATACCATGAAAAATTAAGATCTGCCGCATCTGAACCTGGAGTTAAAGCTATATTTTCAGTCTGTGCATAAGCTTTTTCTCCTCCCTGCCATACATTAGAAAGCCAGTTCTGGAAATCAGCTGAATTATCTGTATCCTGCTTGAATGTACTCTGACTTACATCTGCCTCACCATATGCAAATGCATTAATAAGTGGTGCCTGACTTACAAGAACTGTTGACATTGCAGCAAGTGCTGCACTTTTTCTTAATAAATTCTTACTTCTCTTCATTTTTTCCTCCACATAATGAGATATATTTATTCGTATACTGTTGTACAACGAATTGTCATTACTATATCCCTATGTGGTAAACTTACAATAATTGTACTGTAAATCTTATGTAAAATTCTTGTTGTAAGCAAAAAATAAGACACAGATGTTTAATGTCTGTGTCCGATTTTTTCAATTTATTTATTTTCAAGCTTTGTAATACATTTATCCAGAGATGTTGCAAACCAGTCAATATCGTTCTCTGAAAATACCATTGGTGGACGAAGCTTTAAGATATTTCCGTAATGGCCTATAACTGATGTAAGAATATGCTCATCTCTTAACATCTCTATTACATTCAACGCCATATCCTTATCAGGTGTCTTATTACCATCATTCTTTACGAATTCAAATCCTAAGAACAAACCTGCACCTCTTACATCACCTACTGATTCAGGGTGTCTCTCCTGTACCTCTTTAAGTGCCTTAAGAAGTGCCGCACCTGCTTTCTTACAGTGTTCCTGAAGATTTTCATCCTTAATATATTTAAGAACAGCCTGAGCGGCGGCTATTGATACAGGATTACCGCCAAATGTGTTAAAGTAAGGAAGCTTGTCGCTGAAGGCTGCAAGCACATCCTCCTTTGCAGCAAGTCCTGAGATTGGAATTCCGTTACCCATAGGCTTACCCATTGTTATCATATCAGGGACAATTCCGTGTCTCGCAAATCCAAAGAATGCCTGTCCGGTTCTTGCAAATCCCGGCTGAACCTCATCTGCTATAAATACTCCGCCATTCTTATGTACAACATCTACTGTTGCTTTTAAGAATCCTACAGGGTCAGGATATATACCATCTGATGAGAATATTGAATCAGCAAGGAAACAAGAAAACTTATATCCTGCCTCATTTAATTCATCTATAGTCTTTTGCATCTCTGACGCATACCATGCTGTGAATTCTTCTGGTGTTCCACCATGACGGTAATAATCTGGTGCTGTTATAAGCCTTACATTAGGAAGTAATGGCTGACCGGCTCCAAGTGAAGGTGAACAGCCTGATGTTAATGCACTTGTTCCGTGGTAGGCTTCCTGTGTGATAATTATACCGGTACCACCCGTATAGGCTTCTGCCACACGAAGTGCAAGGTCATTAGCTTCTGAACCTGTACACATATACATTATCTTATTAATCTCATCAGGCATAAGTGCAAGCAGTTCTTCACTGTAATCAAGAATTTTTTCATGAAGATATCTTGTATGTGTATTAAGCGTTTTCATCTGTTCTGTAACTGCATTTACAACAGCAGGGTTACAATGTCCTACACCAGCTACATTGTTATACATATCAAGATATTTGTTACCTTCATCATCCCACAGATAATCTCCTTCTCCACGGACAATGTTAAGTGGCTTTCTATAAAAAAGTCTGTAAGCACCTCCAAGGTATTTTTCTCTCTTACTAATCATTTCCCTTGTTTTAGGACTTAACATAGATGCATATTCTTCCTTAAAACTGTTAGAGTCCATAATACTTGATTCTGTTGCCATAATTTCCTCCATTCTGCAAAAAGAAAAAGCACAGAACCTCTGATTTCTCAGAAATTCTGTGCTCCTTTGCACTGTCATACAGATTCATTCTGTCTGACATATATAATAGCAACATTTGGTTATTTGTCAATTTATAATCAAATGCTTATTAATCATATTTCTTATTTATCTTAAGTTTTACAGATAATGCTATTAAAGCCACGACAATAATACCTGCAAGAACCCATACCCACACAGGAACATTCTTAATGTTATAACATCTTACATTAATCCACATCTGATTAATTCTTGTTGTCTCTTCAGCATCAAAATACTGCATAATGGCACTTCTATCCATAACCTCCTGCGTAGGATACTGTGCTGATAACTGTCTGTATGTCTGTTCTTCTGGAACTTTAAGTATATATCTTTCATCATCAGAATCACCTGAAAAGAAATATCCCAGAGGATAATCTACAACATCTGTATCACTTTCATCTGCTCCATAGTTCCACTTTACATAGTCGAATACAACATCACTGTCACCACCTGATATAACTGATGTATATCCAATATAGCTCATGTTTCTTACAGCATTTTCAGGTTTTGACAGAAAGTTAATAAAGCTCTGTGCTGCCTGCTTTTTCTCTGAATTGCCATTAATTCCAGACTTTAACATTACCCAGCCGTCAAAATAAAGGTTAGTACATTCTTCAGGTACTGCAAAATTAAGCTGAAAATCATCCTCGTCAGCCTGGTCCATAGTATATACAGCATCTCCAGACCACTGATAACCTGCGACTACCTTTCCTGTTATCATATCAGTTTTGGCACTGTCAGTCTCGAATGAATAGGCATTATTCTTAACTGACTGAAGATACTCCTGAATCCTGTCCACATTTGCCTCAGAAGTATCATTCATCTCCTCGGCAAGTTTTTCACGATAATCAGGACTGTTTATAAATGACGCTGACTTTAACTTGTCTGACTTAATTGCACCAACAGCTGCAAACATGGAATCTCTTACATTATCCTTAATCGTTATCTGACGTCTGAATTTGCTGTTATCAATTATCGTCCATGTAGATGCTTCTTTTTCTGTCACTTTATCAGGATTGTACACGATTCCTGTTATACCCCACATATATCCTGCAGCATAGCGGCTCCATGACTCACCATTAATCTTATTCTCGTCAAATGTTTTCTTGATAAATGGAGATACACCCTTAGCATAGTAATTATTAGCAATCGATGTATCATAGAAATCATCTGAAAATGGCTCAAGCCAGTCCTCTGCCATAAGCTTCATTATCATATATTCTGAAGGACAGATTACATCGTAATCATCACCCAGAGTAAGCATATTGTACAGTTCCTCGTTAGTTCCAAGGCAACTGTACTGTACCTTAATTTTCTTGCCGTAATTCTCATAATACCAGTTCTCGAAATCTGTAATTATCGAATTCTCACCCTTTATGCTTCCGCTTTCAAGGTCAATTATATCATCATCACTCCAGTCTCCGGTATCAATATATTCTTCCCAGTTGCACACACGGAGTATGATTGTATCGTCTGCTGCCACCGCTGTAAGACGGTTTGTATTAAACACTCCTGTTACTGCTGCTGTACCGCTTACTATCATTAAAGCTGAAAGTATTAACGCATTTATCTTTCCAATAATCTTATTCATCAGCTCCAGCCTCCTCTCGTACAGCTTTTCTTGCTGGTGCAAGATTAATTGCTATCTCAACTACAATAACAATAAGGAATATTATTGTAGATAAAGCCCACAAAGCAGTCTTGATATCAGTCTGTGAACCCTTGGTTGCATTAACAACATAAGTACTTATTGTGTCAAATGTTGCAGGCTTAGTGTATGTTGCAACGAAATAATCATCCAGTGATAATGTAACTGCCATAACAAATCCTGATGCTATGCCGGAAGCAATCTGAGGTATTATTATCTTAAAAAGTGCATACACAGGTGTTGCCCCAAGGTCAAGTGCAGCTTCATACAGACTTGGATCCATCTGTTTTAATTTAGGAACAACAGCCAGATATACGAACGGTGCACTCAGTATAACATGTCCCACAACAAGAGGAATATACGTATCCTTACTGACACCTAATACAACTACAAGAAGAATACAGATAGAAAAACCTGTAACTACATCTGCATTGACAACAGGAACCTGATTAAGAACTGACATTGCTCCTTTTACTTTTCCCTTTGAATAAAATGCACCTATAGCACCTGTTGTTCCAAGTATTGTTGCAAGTACAGCACTTCCAACAGCAAGCAGCACAGAACCGATTATCATATTAATAAGCTCCGGAGTCGTAAAAAGTGTTACATAATTATGCATTGAAAATGCATGTATTGCTCCTATATTAGCGGCATCCGTAAAACTGTATACTGCAAGCACAAGAATTGGAATATACATGAACAAAAGGACAATGCATATAATCATATATTTCAGAAATTTCTTCATTATACAAGTCCTCCTCTTCCAGCATTTTCTGACTCTTTATCACCCGAAACCAGAGTGACAATACATATAATAACAAGAAGTATCAGTGCTATCATTGAGCCATTGTGCCAGTCATATGCACTGAAATAACTTCCAATCAGACTACCCATAATATATGTGCTGTTATAAAGCATATCAAGAACTACATAGTTAGTCATTGCCGGAAGGAATACCATTGACACACCACTGACAATTCCCGGAACAGACAATGGCAGTATAACCTTGATAAATGTCTGGAAATTATCCGCACCAAGATCCGATGCTGCTTCAATAACACTCTTATCAAGCTTTGAAAGCGTTGTATATAACGGAAGTATCATGAATGGAAGAAAATCGTATGTCATTCCTATTATCGTATTGATAAACGGATAATACGCAAGATTTCCCTCAATCATTGATAATATCTCTTTAAGTGCGGTAATTCTTAATGTGAAATTAATCCACATAGGCATAACAAAAAGCAGAAGTATTACCGCTTTTCTCTTTAACTTACTCTGTGAAAGTATATACGCTACAGGATAAGCAATTATAAGACAGACTGCAGTTGCAACAAATGCAAGTACAAGACTGTAACACAGAGTTCCAAGTGTATTAGGGTCTGTAAAAAAATTCTGCAGATTAACCATGCTGAATTGTCCCTGTCCGTTAGTAAATGCATAATATACAAGGACAAGCAGTGGTGCTGCAACAAATAATATAAGAAACAACCCATAAGGGATTCCTAGATATTTGCGTGAAAAAGACATATTTCTATCCCCCCTACTTCTTCAACTGGAATTTCATCTTCTCTTCAGGCATGATAAGACCAACATGATCATCCATATTCCAGAGATATTCATCATCTACAATAAGGTCATGACCATACTCAGTTCTTATTACATAACTGTAATGGTCACCCTTATAGATAAGGTTAATAATCTTACCTGATACAAGACCTGCTGTTACATCATCGCTCATTTCAATATCATCAGGCTGGATTGAAACAACAACCCTGAACTTTGAAACATCTACATTTTCACCATTTTCATCAACAAGCACTCCATCTGACATCTTAGTCTTAGGAATAACCTGTGTTAAATCACAGCTTATTATCTTGCCATTAAAGTCGAGCGTATAATCTCCATTAATTGTTGTAACAAAACTTGTGGTATGGTCCTCTGCAATCATTACATGAATTCCATCAGGCTCAAGCTGCATTCCTACTGTATCACCGACATGATAACACCTGGTAGTTCTTATTATCATCTCATACTTTCCGGATTCAACAGCAACCTCGTAATGCATTCCCTTGAATATAACTGAAGTAACCTCACCAACAACAGTTCCATCCTCCGGCTTTGTAATAATTACATCTTCCGGTCTTATAACAACGTCAACTAAAGTTCCCTCTGGAACATCATCCATTCCGACAAACTCTCCGCCACAGAATCTTACTTTCATGTGTCCTGTCATAATACCTTTGAAAATATTGCTCTCTCCAATAAAGTCAGCAACAAAAGCATTCTTAGGCTCATTATATATATCCTCAGGAGTTCCTATCTGCTGAATCTTACCCTCTGATAAGACAACAATCTTATCAGACATTGTAAGCGCCTCTTCCTGGTCATGTGTTACATATATAAATGTAATTCCAAGCTGATCATGCATATTCTTAAGCTCAATCTGCATCTCCTTACGCATCTTTAAATCAAGTGCCCCCAGAGGTTCATCAAGCATAAGAATTTCTGGCTCATTGACAAGTGCTCTTGCAATTGCAATTCTTTGCTGCTGTCCGCCTGATAACGTAGATATCTTTCTGTCCTCAAATCCTTCAAGGTCAACCATATCAAGAACATGCTTAACTTTTTTTCTTATTTCTTCTTTAGGAAGCTTCTTTAACTTAAGTCCAAATGCAATATTTTCATATATATTCATATGTGGAAACAGCGCATAACGCTGAAACACTGTATTAATCGGTCTTTTGTTAGCTGGAAGCTGTGATATATCCTCTCCGTTAAGAAGTATCTGTCCGTCTGTCGGAAGTTCGAATCCTGCTATCATTCTTAGTGTGGTTGTCTTTCCACATCCTGATGGTCCTAAAAATGTTACGAATTCCCCACGCTTTACTTCAAGATTAAAGTCATCAACCGCCTTAAATCCATTATCACTATATACCTTACTGATATGTTTAAGCTCTATTATGTTTTCTGATTTACCAGACATATCCAACCTCCGCAATTAACATCCTTCATTACACCGTCTAACAACTATGCAACCACTTCCTATTTAATATCAAAAACGGGTACAAATCAAGTGATTTCTTGATTTGTACCCATTATTTTTTCAATGCTTTTTCATTATGTAAAAAACGATAAAATATGAGTTTTATGGTCTGTGATGAAGTTCCTGGACTGTCTTGCTTAATTCCTCTCTTATAGCTTTTCTCTCTTCTGGAATCTTTCCCATACGCTCAAGTAAATCCGCTGTATCATGCTCAGAACCAACTTTTCTTAACGACTCACATGCTGCAAATACAACATCATCATCTGTATCATCAATAAATCTTAACAGCAAGTCCACACTGGTCTGATCATCACTTGCACCAAGAGCCTTAGCTGCTGCAATCTTTTCTTCTTTACTTCCTGTAATTACTTCCTGTATAGCATACCAGTCATGGTGCTTTACATGTTTCTCCATTTTTTCATCTAATGTCTTTTTCTTAAATAACATACCGATGCCTTCTTTCATCTTTTTCTATATTATAGTATTGCATTTTCGATATGTAAAATGTATATTTAATATGTCACTTATATCATAATTATATATTGGAGAATTACTATGACCTTAGATTATTACAGAATATTTTACTATGTTGCAAAATATAAGAGTTTTTCAAAAGCAGCCCGCATGCTCGACAATAACCAGCCTAACATAACCCGCTGCATGAATATATTAGAAAGTGAACTTGACTGCAAACTGCTTAACCGTTCTCACAAAGGCATCACTCTTACACCTGAAGGAAATACATTGTATTCTCATGTATCAATCGCAATGAAACAGCTTGAAGACGCTGAGAATGCCATTATCAAAAGCAAAAGTCTGTCCGGTGGTACAATATGCATAGGAGTAAGCGAGATTGCTCTTAGAATATTCCTTCTTAAAAAACTTGAGAAATTCACAGAACTTTTTCCTGATGTCAAGATAAAGCTTACCAACCACTCTACTAATCAGGCTGTTAATGCTCTAAAAGCCGGTCTGGTAGACTTTGCTGTCGTAACCACACCTGTTAATTTAACTGGCGATATGAAATCTGAAAGCCTATGCTCATTCCATGATATACTTATTGCAGGTCCAAAATACAGTCAGCCGGATAACAAAATAATTCATCTGGAAGAATTGCAGGATTATCCTTTCATAAGTCTGGCAGAAGGTACCGGTACACATGACCACTACACCAAATTCTTCTATGACAACAATCTTCACCTTAACCTTGACCTGGAGGCTTCAACTACAGATCAGGTTCTTGCAATGGTTCAGGCAAACTTAGGGCTTGGCTTCTATCCGGAGGAACTTGCCTCTGAATATATAATGCGTGGTGAAATATTTCCTGTAAATCTATACGAATCCGCACCTGACAGAGATATTGTTCTTATACGTGAATCAAGACATACCGAAAGCATTGCAGCCAAAAAACTTATTAATTTCTTAAAGCATACAACTGATTAAAATGTCTTAGTTACGCATTCAAGTGTCGCACAGTAGCCTGTATTATTCTTGCTCTTATACATGGCACTGTCGGCACGTCTGTACAGTTCATCAAAATCAATATCCTTTTCCCCTTTATAAAACGCTTCACCCATGCTTACATATATCTTCTCATCTCCCATCTCTGGAATTCTTATGTCCTTAAGCTTTGCAAATACTCTCATCGTGAAGCTTTCAGCATCTTTAGTTTCTGTTATTCCCGGGATGAACATTGCAAATTCATCACCTCCCAGGCGCATGCATATATCATGTTCCCTGCATACACTCTGAAGACTTCTTGCAACCGCTATAATTACTGCATCCCCGACAACATGTCCATATGTATCGTTAACATTCTTGAACTTATCACAATCAAGAAGGCACATAAGCCCCTTAGTTCCTTCCTTAATAAGGTCTGTAATTGCTTTCTCTCCGCTTCCTCTATTTCTTATTCCCGTCATAAGGTCTGTTTCTGAAAGATATAAAAGCCTGTTCTCCTTACGTTTCTCTGCATCGATAACTTCAACGGCATATACAACATGCCACAGTTCTCCGTTGCTATCCTCATCTACCCTTATGAATCTTTCACGACACCATCCAGAGTAATTTCCAAGGAATTCATGAACAATCGTAGTCTTGTTCTTCATTCTCTCCGGGAGTGTTGATATATCAACAAATTCAAGTACACTTTCTACATACTTCCTGGAAGGAAGACTCTTCATTACACTATTTATCTGTTCTGCAAAAGTATGCTCACCTTTTATCATATTATCCCTTATGAAATCTGTTGACTTTATTTCATGAAATTTTCCTGTCTTTAAATTGATAATATGCATTGACAGATATATTCCGGCAAGTGCTGAATATGCGCTGAACATAGCCTCACGCTTGGATTTTTTAAATACATTTCTCTGTTTTAATAGCAGTACTAAAAATGTGCCTATCATATCAAGAAAGCGCGAAATCTCGTCCATCTCACTTTCTGGTGGATTGTCAACACCAAAGAAGCCATATATCTCGTCCTTATATCTGAATGGACTTACTGCCAGGCTCTTTACATTCTGAACTTTGAGCAGTTCATATGCTGCAGGATATTCATCCTTAATCTCCTCAATATCTTTAGTACTAATATTTCTTCCATCATTAAATGATGTATACCACCAGTCTATAATTGACATATCTACATTCTGAAGAAACTCTATCTGAGGCTCAATCCCATCCGCACACCACTCATAAGTATTATTAGTAACCTTTTTTCTAATATTATCTTCAAATATGTATATTCTTTCAGACCCGATATGTTCTCCAAAAAATCTGATAAATTCATTAATCTGATCATCTGGATTTTCATAATTCATTGCTGCCTTCATTGCTTTATTCATAATTGATTCGTACTTTTTCGTCTTCATATGCATCTCCAATTCAATACATTTATAACTAGCAACATAGTAACATATATCGACAAAAAACGCACCCTTTTCACATGTAAAAACTGTGAAAAAAGTGCGTCCTGATATTAAACAAACCGCATTCGCCGCTAATAATTCTCTACATAGCCTTAATTGCATTCACTGTTATATTGTACTGTTTCTCAACTTCTTCAAATGCTTCCTTAGCTCCTGCAAGTTCTCCTGCACGAAAAATCTCTGTAATAGCTGAACTCGCCTTATAAAGATTATCAAACCCAAGATTTAAGCATACTCCCTTAAGTGTATGTGCTGCCCTGAATGCTTCTTCTACATTTCCAGCAGCTATAGCCTCTTTCAGATTGGCGTAGCTGTTGTCATCTAAAAATTTCAATACAAATTTTTTAATAAAAGCCTCATTTGGAAATCTATTCAAAGTATTCTGATAATCTGCTCCCATCGCATCATAGCATTCTTTAATTGTCATGTGCCTACCTGCCTATATATTGTTAAATTATAACTATGCATATAATGATAAATGATATCACGATTAATATAGTATTGTCAAAGAATGATTTAATAATAAAATATAATTTCAGATAATTATTTTACATATCCACAAATATACTGTATATTAAATATATTGCTGTCTGGCAAAATATATGTGGGAGATTTGTTTCATGAACAAACGAGATTCTTTTAACAACAAATGGGGATTCATCCTTGCCTGTATTGGCTCTGCCGTTGGTATGGGTAATATCTGGATGTTCCCGACAAGAGTATCAATGTATGGCGGTGGATCATACCTGATACCATATTTCATATTCGTTGCACTTATTGGTTTCACTGGTGTTATCGGAGAAATGAGTTTTGGTCGTGCTACTAAGTCAGGACCTGTTGATGCATTTGGATATGCATGCGAAACTAAGAATAAGAGAAAGCTTGGTGAGGCTATCGGCTTTATTCCAGTACTTGGCGCACTTGCAATGGCAATTGGTTACACTGTTGTAATGGGCTGGATTCTTAAGTACATGATTGGAGCTTTTACAGGAAAGACACTTGCATCTGCTGACACAGAAGGCTTTGCTGCTTCATTTGGAAGTATGGCAAGCGCATTTGGTAATAATGTATGGCAGATTGTAGCTCTTGTTATTGGTATTATTATCCTTATGTTCGGTGTCGGACGCGGAATTGAAAAGGCCAATAAAATCATGATGCCTGTTTTCTTTATTCTTTTTGCTGTACTTGGAATATATGTTGCTTTCCAGCCTGGTGCAATAGAAGGCTACAAATACATTTTCAGAGTTGACCCTAAGGCATTTGCTGACCCTAAGACATGGATATTCGCTCTTGGCCAGGCATTCTTCTCTCTTTCTGTTGCTGGTAATGGTACTCTTATATATGGTTCTTATCTTTCAGATAATGAAGATATCCCTGCTGCTGCCGGACGCGTTGCTCTGTTCGATACTATAGCAGCCTTGCTCGCAGCTCTTGTTATCATTCCTGCAATGGCAACAACCGGTGCCCAGCTTAATCAGGGTGGTCCCGGACTTATGTTTATCTTCCTCCCGGCACTTTTTAAATCAATGCCAGGCGGATACATAGTCGCAATTATATTCTTCGTTGCTGTATTTATGGCAGGACTTTCTTCTTTAATCAACCTGTATGAAGCACCTATTGCAACTATTCAGGAAAAGCTTCATCTTGGAAGAAAGGCATCTTGTGCCATAATCGCTGTAATAGCACTTGTAGTTTCAATATGTATTCAGGGAATTGTCTCTGGATGGATGGATATACTTTCTATCTACATCTGCCCACTTGGTGCAGGTCTTGCCGGAATTATGTTCTTCTGGGTATGTGGTAAGAAATATGTTGAAACTCAGGTTAATACCGGTCGCGATAAGAAATTAACTGATAAATTCTATCCTATATGCAAATATATTTTCTGCCCTATATGTTTCCTTGTTCTTATACTTGGAATTGTTCTTGGCGGAATCGGCTGATTAAGATATTATAATAAAAGGAATCCTGTGAGCAGGGAGGTATTGCCTTTCTGCTTATGGGATTCCTTTTTTCATATATTTAATTATGCTATTCATGCTTTGCATCACATTTTTTACAGGAATATTTCCTCAAAAGCAGCAATTACAAGCTTAAGAGTTGCTTCGTCCATATCCGAATAATGAATTACAAGTATTCCGTGGTACTTATCCGCATCAGCGAAACAATACTCTGAAAGGCAGTTAATCAGAATCCCCTTCTGCCTGACTGCCCATTTAATCTCAACATCACTTAAGGAAGTCTTCACATGCAGCAGGAAATGTGTTCCCGCATCGTCCTGATATATCGTACTGATTTCATTAAGCCTTGATTCACGAAACATCCTGCAAATCTTTTCACGGCGTCCCCTGTAATCATTGACAAGCCTCTTAATGTGGCGCTCAAAGTATCCCTTCTCAATAAATGCCGCCATCGCATACTGTTCAAAGCCCGACACCGTACACGAATAAAAATTCATTGTTGAGATGTATTTTTCCATCAGCTTTTCTGGCAGCACCATATATCCTATTCTAAGCGAAGGAACCATTGTCTTTGAAAATGTATTCATGTATATTACCCTGTGACTTCTGTCTCTCGACTGAATGGACGGAATTGGTTTGCCCTGCATACGGAATTCACAGTCAAAATCATCCTCTATTATATATCTGCCTGGCTCCTCCGCCGCCCAATTAAGCAGTTCCTGTCTTCTTGCAACCGGCATAACAAGGCCAATTGGAAAATGATGTTCAGGACTTACATGTGCTACATTTATGTCTTTCATTCTAAGTTCATCGACTTTCATACCCTTATCATCAATATTAACATAATCCCAGTCCACACCATTTTCATCATATATCTTGGTAATCTTACGGTATCCGGGATTCTCAACACCAAACTTCACATCTGGACCTAAGAGTTGTAACAACCTGTTATACAGATATTCCGTTCCGGCCCCTATAATAATATGGTCTGCTGAAACCTGCATTCCACGGTATCTGTTAAGATGGTCTGCAATTGCTTCACGAAGCTGCAGCACACCGTTAAAAGGTACAGTCTTAAGAAGAGAAGTGTTATAATCGGTCAGGGTTTCCCTCATAACCTTTGCCCATGTAGCAAATGGAAATCTATCATACCGGATATTATTTGCCGTCAAATCAGCAAGATAAGTCTCCTCCTGGAATCTTTTCACAGGAGCAGCATACCCTGGTGCACCGCTTGTAACCACGGCAATCTTATTAACATAATACCCTCTTTTTTCCTCAGATCGGATATAACCTTCCAGAAGAAGCTGCTCATATGCGTTCTCCACCGTCTTGACACTTATCTGCAAATGCTGTGAAAGCCCTCGCTTTGACGGCAGCTTCTCATCAGCCTTAAGCTTCCCGTCAGCTATATCTTCCTTAATCAGTTCATACAGATATTCGTACATTGTTTTGTTTCCGCGTTTATCTAAATCATATGTAAGCAAATCTGGTCTCCTATTATATATGCGTTTTGGATATTTAAAAGATATCAGTTCTAATTATAATAAGCTCATAAGCAAAAAACAAGGAGGAAAATCCCTCTCCTCACCTGAAGGGTTCGGATTTTTCTTCGAAAAACAAGGAGGAATAGAAATACTATGGGAATCTATGCTATTACTGGTGCTTCAAGCGGTATCGGTGCAAAAACTAAAGAATTGTTAATACAGCAGGGACATAAGGTAATTAATATTGATCTTAAAGACGGTGACATCTGCGTAAACCTTGCATCGCAGGAAGGCAGACAGTCTGCTGTTGATCAGTTACATACTATGTGCCCTGACGGACTTGACGGAATGATATGCAACGCTGGTGTTTCAGGTGCATGCGGTAATCTCGGACTCATTATCTCTCTTAACTACTTCGGAACAGTAGCCGTTGCAAATGGTGTATATGACCTTTTAAAGAAGAAGCACGGAAGCTGTGTTGTAACTGTTTCTAACACAATTTCACAGGGTGCAGGCCGTAAGGATATCGTTGATCTTCTTAATAACATCGGTGATGAAAAGCGTGTATTAAGCCTTATTTCTTCTATGGACAGCACTAACCTTTCAGTAGGAAACAGTCTTTATGTTTCTACTAAATACGCACTTGCAAGATGGGTACGCCGTGTATCTGCAACATGGGCTGCCAATGGTGTCCGTATAAATGCTGTTGCTCCTGGTAATGTACACACAGCCATGACTGCAACAATGAGCACTACAGCAAAGATGGCTCTTAATGCCCTTCCTATCCCAACCAAGTACGGTCAGGAGTGCCTCATGGCTCCAGAGGAAATTGCTGAGGTTATGGTATTCCTTGCTTCAGATTCAGCAAGAGGTGTCAACGGAAACATCATGTTCGTTGACGGTGGTACAGACGCATTATTAAACACTGAGAAAGTATATTAATTAAGGAGGGCATTTAAACATGACAGCAATTGAAAAATATGTAGAAGCAATGGAAAATAAAGATTACGCAGGGCTTGCCAATCTCTTTTCTCCAGACGGAATAATTAACGATTATTGTACTAACTCAGCAGCCCAGAACGAATATCATATATATGGACGTGAAGCTATCAACATGTTCTTCCGTAACAAGTTCGGCTTCCGCAAATACTCTATCTTAGATGGCGAAGTTGTAAATTCTACCCAGGCAGAATTCATCGCCAACTTCGGCGGTTACAACATCATGGCCATCGCTACAGTCCGTGAAGTAACAGAAGACGGACTTATCAAGAGACTTACTGTAAGACCTAAGTAATTCAATATAATGCTTGCTTATTATCATATAAACCTATAAAAACCTACTAAAGACCTGCCGGTGCACACACTGGTAGGTCTTTTAAACAGTCAAATATTACACATCTGTCTCAAAGACCTACTCAACTAACAAAATTCATACATCAAGTAGGTCTTTTTCTTTTAAAATGTAATCACATTTAGTAAAATACTTCAAATTATTATAAAAAAAACCTACCAAATACTACAACATATGTCATTGAGTAGGTTTTGCCTATACAAGGAACGTTTGCATTCTCTCAACCCAACCTACTATCACAAACATTTATAATAATTTGGTAGGTCTTTTCAAAAGCCTATATATTTTGCTGTTGCTCATCATGATAACTTCTCACCGCTCTGAAGCTCAATTCACAAAATTTCCCGCACCAGCTTGCTCACCCCCCACAAGCCAGCTTTACTCTTCCACATGTATCTGGCAAACTTTCATTGCCGCCAGTGCATTGGCATGCGACGCAGGGGTAACTCCAGCACAGCATTTTGCATCAACTGATATTACCACTTCGGGATTAACAGCCTTAATTGTCATGGCATTACTGATAACACAGATATCAGTGCATACACCGACAAGCTCAACCTCTGTATAACCATTTTCTTTAATCCATTCAGCAAGTTCAATTGAGCCAAATGTCGGCTTTTCAAAGCTTCTTACTGCCTTGATTCCCTCAAGCTCAGGTATCAGCTTCCAACCATTATCAGGCTTTATGCAATGCTTCACAGGAAGATTTCTTCCCTCCTGTGTATTCATGTAATCTTCCGTGTGGGTATCAAATGTGTATACAATATCCGCATTTCCTTCTGCACTCTTAACCTTTGCTGCCACTGCAGGCACAACTGCCTGACACTCTTTATTGCCTAATGCTCCTGTAATAAAATCATTCTGCATGTCAATAACTACTAATAATTTCTTGTTCATATCCTGCCTCCTGTCATTTTTCATACTATTATACAGATATGGCAGTTTTTTTGCACTATATATGCATTAATTATCAAGTTCTAATGATGCATCAGACAATCTGCAGTACAGATTTTTATCACCATCTTCCCTGTATGTTTCAAATACACCTGTAACTACTATATTGCTGTTTTCGGCCGGATAATCATCTGGGTACACATGAGAATCATCATCCCATACAAATTCCATTCCCTGTGCACAGCATGCTGTTGCATCCTGTATAATGCAGTAATGATAATATTTGTCTGTACTATTATAATATGATGAATAAAATGTTCCATCCATTTTAAAAACCTTACCAACATATTTATCTGGATTAGTCATCATCTGATAAACAGTTGCATAGACCATATCGCCACTCATTGTTGTCAGGTCATAATCCGCTGAATCATAACTGTTCTTAGACTTAACCAAATCTGTGCTGAATGCCTTGATGCTTTGAGCCTCAGACGATTCAGCAATCTGACTGTTAATTACATTATTAACCGAATTGCCTGCTGTGGATTTTCCTGTATGTACATTTTTTGAACAACCTGTAACAAGAAGTATTCCGGCACATGCAATCAATATTTTTAATTTTCTCATAATCATATTCTCCCTGCTGCTTTTCCAATAATACTGCTGATAAAAAATGCTGCTATATCTGTTGCAACAATAGTAGAACCAACCGGTGTTCCGGCAAGAATTGACAGCACAATTCCTGCCATTGCACATATAACTGATATTATTACAGAGCAGACTGTAACGCTAAAAAATGTTTTAAATATTCTCATAGCAGATAATGCCGGGAATATTATTAATGCAGATATCAGTAAAGAACCAACAAGATTCATGGCAAGCACTATAATAACTGCAGTAATCACCGCAATAATAAGGTTATATATCTGCGTTTTCATTCCTGTGGCTTTAGCAAACGTTTCATCAAATGTTACGCAGAATATCTTGTTATAAAACATTATGAAAAGCACAACAACAATTACTGATAATACGCCGCATAATTTTACCTGTTCAGAAGTAATTGTCAGTATAGAAGTAGAGCCAAATAATGTACTACACACATCACCTGAAAGATTAGGTCCTGTGGAGAATATATTCATCAGGAGATATCCTATAGCCAGTGCTCCAACAGAAATCATGGCAATTGCTGCATCACCTTTAATCTTTGTATTCTGGCCTGTTCTAAGAAGAAGTATTGCGCAAAGAACCGTAACAGGAAGTATAAACAGCATATTGTTGGTAAGATTAAGTACAGAAGCCACTGCCATTGCTCCAAATGCAACATGTGAAAGTCCATCCCCGATAAAAGAAAAGCGCTTCAACACAAGCGTGACGCCTAACAATGAGGAACACAGTGCAATAAGTACTCCAACTATTAATGCATATCTCACAAACGGATACTGAAAATAAAAAACAAGCTTATCTATCATCTTCTGCACTCCTTATACTTATATCTTTTCCTATCTTCATAACGCGTGTTGCATCATTAATAGCATTGTCGACATCATGTGAAATCATAATAACAGTAATATCTTCTTCCCTGTTTATCCTACTGATAAATTGATACATTTCTTCTGACGCTTTTGGATCAAGACCTGTAACAGGCTCATCAAGCAGAAGAATTTTACTTGTTGCACACAAAGCCCTCGCAAGTAACACTCTTTGCTGCTGCCCACCTGAAAGTTCCCTGAAGCATTTATTAGAAATGTGTGTTATCTGCAATTTTTCCATCATTTCACTGGCAACCTGCTTTTCTTTTCTACTATAAAATGGTCTTATCCCACATTTATTCTGGCAACCTGAGAGAATAATTTCTCTGACTGATGCCGGGAAATCTTTCTGAACAGCAGTCTGCTGCGGCAGATAACCAATTTCATTCTGTTCAAGTCCATCTCCAAAAACAATTTTCCCTTCCAATGGTGGCTGCAATCCCAGCAATGTCCGCATAAGTGTTGACTTTCCACACCCATTCTCTCCTATGATACACAGGTAGTCACCTTTGTTTACCGAAAAATTAATGTTGTGATGAAGCACCATGTTGCCATAACCTATTGATAAATTCTCACATAATATCTGCATTATAAATTCTCCTGTTACTGTAATGCTTCCTTAAGCACATTAAGGTTATTCTGCATTACTGATAAATAAGTTGTTCCATTAGCTGCATCCTTTGATGTTGTTGACTGCAGCGAATCCATTTCAAGTATTTTCTGATTCTTATTCCTGGTATTACTTATGATAGTTTTAGCAATTTTCTTATCAGATTTTTCTATTGTCAGTATGCTTTTAAGTCCAAGCTCATCAGTCTTTTTACTAAGAAAAGATATTGTCTCAAAGCTTGCTTCACTCTCTGCAGAACAACCGACAAATGCTGCATAATAATTTAATCCATAATCATCAACAAGATATCTGAAAGGAAATCTGTCGCCAAAAAGAATTGTCTTTTTTGAAGAACTCTCTACTGCGCTCTTATACTGGGCATCAAGCTCATCTAATTTCCCAATATACGAAGACACATTTGCATCATACACAGCTTTATGTTCTGAATCTATTTCAGATAAATTATCAGCTATTGCTTTGCACAGCACTTTGGCATTCTTTAAAGAAAGCCACACATGCTCATCATATTCTGGTTCTTCCTCTTCTTCACCAGATTCCTCTTCTTCCTCTGCCTGCATTCCTTCCACAACCTCTTCCTCTTTTACGCTGTCTCCAAGTACATCAAGCAGATTAATAACCTTCATATTCTTGTTTACAGCTTCCTTAAGCGCGTCATCAACCCATGTATCAGACTCTCCACCAACATATATAAAAAGATCACAGTCAGATATTTTCATAATATCAGCTGCTGTCGGCTGATAGCTATGAAGGTCTACGCCATTATCCAGAAGCATTGTAATATCCATATCAGATGCCTGTTCTCCCGCAATCTGTTTCACCCAGTCGTATTCTGGGAATATAGTAGTAACAACTTTAATTTTTCCGTTTTCTGATGAATTATTTGATAAATTCTGACCGCACGCAGCCAGACCAAGAATTGCCATAACAGCAATTAATAATATAGATAAGTATTTTCTTTTCATGAATAAATCCTCCTAAAAATATGTAAAAAGGGTGCAAAAATAAAAGGGTACACCTATACCCTTCAATCATAATAGGATTATTCAATCATTAAGCCGAACTTTTTTACTTATAAGAGAAATCTTAAATACAAGAATAAAACATACTGATATTCCGAGACAAACTGTGAATAACATTATGTTTATTGCATGAATAGATAAAGAAACACCATTACCAATATTTTTTAATACAGCCTCCGCCTGGTGTATGCATATACACACAGCACAGTCTTCACCTGTACAGTCATGGTTTAATTCTTTTTCAATATAGAAAAGAGAGAGAAATGTTACCGCCATTAATATGAAACAGGCTATTATTGCAGCTATTCTTTGCTTTTTCATAACATTCTCTCCTTCCAGATTTTATTTTTTCCGGCAGTCACTACATAATCCATAAAAAACAATTCTTACCGGATTCATTTCAAAGCCATGATGTTCCATCATATGCTTTCTCAAGTTTTCAACCTCTTCACATTGCAAATGTATAAGCTTCCCGCACTTTTCACATTTACAATGATAACATGTACCAGCATGTACATGTTCTTCATCACCAAGATACTCAAAGCATGCACTGCTTGTTCCATCAACAGTATATTTTGCAACAATACCTTCTTCAACCATCTTCTCAAGATTGCGGTATATAGTTGTTGTTCCTACAGATATGCCTTTCTCTGTAAAATAATCACTTATCTCACTTACTGTAACATGTCTGCCCTCTTCTTTTTTCAAATAGCTTATCAATTCAGCCATCTGCTTTGTTTTATATTGTGCTTTCGCCATGTTGTTTCCTTTCTCAATTTGAAAACAATTTTCATTTTATCAAGAAATTATAATTTGTCAATATAATTTGAAAACAGTTTTCAAATCTAATCTTCAATTCATTTCAATCATATGAACACCAACTGCACAAGCAGCATATAACATATCGTTCCGCCTACGATAGAAACAAGCATCTGCTTTTTCCATTTGTGAAGAAAAACTGTCACAATAATTGCAATCAGCTCTGGCAGGCCATAGCTGTAGCTTGTCACATTAACATTTTTAAGGCAGTACACAATAAGCATTGAGAATATAGCTCCTGGAAGCACCCTCCCAAGATAAGTTATGTACTTTAGTGTTGTCCTCTTTTCATTAAATATCATAAACGGAAGAAAACGCGTTGCCATAGTTCCAAGAGTACACATTGCATATATGAGATAGAATTTCTTCCACCCCATATTCTTGAACTTGTCAAGCATTGCTGCTAAATTACTCCATCTGTAAATATATTCAAACCTGTATTTTAATACAGATTGACCTGTTTTTCCACAAGTCTGCTGCCTTCATACTTAAGCTTTATCGAGAAAAATCTCTCCTCCCCCGAAAGAAGAAGGTTAAGAAATACCCTGTCACCCTCCCATGTCGGAAGCTCGGGAACTTCTTCTTTATCAACCCAAGCCAGTTCTCCTTCATCACATTCAATAAGCTCACCTGTAAAGCCATCTGCCGTAAATACACACATAAGCTCTGGCTCACATTCATTACTTATAAATGTTACAAGCCCGCGGAATCTGTATGAAGTAAGCGTAAGACCTGTTTCTTCCTTTACCTCACGCACAAGACATTCCTCAGGAGTCTCCTGATTCTCAGCATGTCCGCCTACTCCAATCCATTTACCTTCATTAATATCATTATGCTTTTTCACTCTGTGAAGCATAAGATACTTCCCGTCCTTCTCTATATAACATAAAGTTGTAGTTATCATCAATTCTACCTTTCATGTCCGATTTTTTCAATCAAATTCACCTTATAGATTCAATTATTGCCTCTGCATCTGCTTTCGCAAGTGCGTCAAGTTTTTCATTGGTACTTAGAAAATTTCTGTAATCTCCTTCATTACTCAAAAAAGCATGTTCAACAATAATAGAAGGAAGCCCTGCCTTGGTACCACAATACAACAATGTATAATAATCCGCTGGCGAACCATCAGGATATGTTTCTCCTACTGTTGTTACCCTCTGCAAAATTCCTCCGGTATTTTCAGTATTCCAGTCATTGGCTATTGAAAGTCCTAACACATTTAATTTAGATATTATTGATTTAGCCATCCTCATCTCAGAATCATATACGCTTGCCACCTTTGCATTTGATGGCTGATATCTGCTACAGCTCATAAGAACCATACAACCATGTGAATCAACCTCATCGGTACTTCTGCTGTTAACATGAACAGAAATAAAATAATCCGCATTGTTATCAACTGCATACTTTATACGGTTAGAAAGACTTAAATCGTAATCACTGTTTCTTGTAAGAATAACCTTAATCCCTTCATTCTCTTCAAGATACTCTTTCAGAGTCGTTGCAATACGATAGTTAAGATTTTTCTCCATCACAAGAACTCCATCATATTCCTGCTTTGTTCCTTCACTGTCTCCACCATGACCCGGATCAATACATATAACAACCTGCTTTGGTTTTACTTCTTCTGTAGCATCAATATTTCCCTCTGCTACAGATTCCACAGCATTTTCCAAAGTCGTCTCTTCCTCTGTAAATTCTGTCTCTTCTGCAACTTCTTCCAGAGCTGTTTCCTCCTGTGTTGTCTCCTCAACAGTACTAATATCGGTCTGTGATTCATACAAATGTGTCTCATCATGACTACTTTCCATATCTGTCGCAGCATTCTTTTTTCCACATGCACACATACATATAGTAACCATCACCATACAAAAAAACAATTTCTTTTTCATTATATTACGCCTTCACTTCATGTCCGATTTTTTCAATCTCGTATTTCCCGCATACTATATTAATTTCATCAGCATTACCCCAGTCAAGACTTACATACACTTTCTTCTTATCAACATCCCACTTAAGTTCATCAATAGTTATTCCGCATCTTGTACGAAGTCCCTTAACCATGCCGCTTCCAAGCTTGTCTGACCATGCCGGAAGCAGTTCAATTGTGTGTTCGTCCGAATATACAAGCATTTCATTAATAATTCCAACCAGTCCAAATGCAGTATCTGTACAATATACACCTTTGCTCCTGTCAGTATTGTGGTCTGTAAATAAAGTTGTGTAAAATATGTCACTGTGTACAAGCAGATTAAGCGTATCATATACAGCATCTGCATTTTTAAGACGAGCCTCTACTAACGCCTTATGTATCCAGCCATGTGAAGCGGTATCATCTTTTCCTTTATTCTCATGGTTTCTGTTAATAACTGCCTGTCGGCATGCATCCGCTAACTTACTGTCATGCTGAGTCTGCAAAGCCGGCCATGCCGGATAAAGATGGCTTATATGCCTGTGTGCATTATTCTCGCCATATTCCTTCATAGACCATTCCTTAACTGCCCCTGACTCATCATACATAAAATCAGGTAACATTCTTAGAAGTTCTTCTGCCTCTGACACAGCCTGTTCACATCCATCAGCCTTCGTATTATTAATCATCTCAATATACATATTAATTACATCCTTAGCTGCAGATATATCCATCGCAGCATTGGCAGTAATCGCACTATGATACCCCAAAGGCTTATTCTCTGGTGAAAATGACGGGATAATAAGATACTGCTCACCATCATTAAGACTGCATTTGCCCTTCTCATATCTTGCATTACCGTCTGTATCTGTGTAATACTCTGGATTTCCAATCTGTTTCCAGAAATTATAAGTCTTCTTAAGAAGCGGCTCATATACATCTTTTCTTACATCAAATGTATCTTTGCCATACATCTTAATCAGCGAGGCATCATCAGTTGTTATCGCGGCATCACTATAAGTCTGTAAGAATTCATATACAGGAATAAGCATCCAGGCTGCTCCGGCATTCCAGTACTGGAATGGATAATTGATATCGTACTCAACCATCATAGCCCTGTGTCCGTCAGTGTTAACCGGAATCAGCACAGCGTCCTTCATCCCATACACCATTGCCGCATTATTAACCCAGTCAGGTATCTGGCGCAGAATAAACCACATATAACCAACCCCTGCTTCATACAGTCCCGAACTGTTCATTCCTGAAACCTGAATATTAACATTTGCATCCATTGTGTACGCACTTCTCCACAACAGATTCCACTCGCCAACCCACAATCCACTGAGTCTAGGCGCTGTAACTCCTGCACATGCCTGCATTCCGTACAGACCGTTATAATATAATCTCTCCAGCAGCTGAGGTATAATATCATGTTCATTTTTCTGTAAATCAAGCAGTTCTTCATTAGCAAACTCTCCAGAATAACCGCCACCCAGCTTAAGTTCTATGTTATCATGTCCTAAGCTTACGGGTTCTTCTGTAATATCTGCACATTTGACTCTGTTAATACATTTGTCTAATAATGCAAATGTATCTTTATTCTTCACTCTGTCCCTGAACTCGCAATATTCTCCCATATCATCTGTCCAGTCAATATAAGTCACAAGCGTAATGCTTTGCGCATGTAAAATGTTAATAACTGGCGCAGTCTCATCAATACATGTGTATGCACGGCTGTCCTTGGGCTTTGATGAAACACTCATCTCACCATCAGTCAGTATTCTTGTAACCCCTGCAAATCCTCCCTTTGCAAGCTCACTTCCCTCATATTCAGGATAATGCACAACCGTGCCTATTATGTCACCACTCACAAATCTTGAGTACAACATATTGCGTTCCGGTGCAGGAACATTGTTCTTCTGGACTCCGAATTTAGGCATAGACTCAAAATCGTCTATTGATACAGACATATCAATTGCCTTATCAGATATTATCTTAGTTATAATTACATTCTGTTTTCTGGATACAAATGTACTTCTGGAAACAGAGGTTTTATCAGCTTTAAATGTAGTATTTATCGTACCTGTCTTATAGTCAGTCCATCTTCTGTAATCAGAGATATCCGGCTGCCCTTTAATATCTGGCTGTTTTTCAATATCTAGCTGTCCATCAAGAACAATTCTTACCATATGCCCCGGATGATAACAGTACATATTAGTTCTTTTTCTGTCATGGATATTCCATGTGTCATCAAAATTAATAACCGACTGTCTTGCTTCCTCTAACTGTGATGTAACCTCATATGGCACATGTCTCGGTTCTTCCGATGGCATAACAAATTCAACATTCTGATATATAATGCTGTCCTCTACAGGCGCACACGATTCAAGCCCCCCAAGCCTTCCATTACCTGCTGCCATAGCTTCGTGCCACGGCACATCTGTAACATTATAATCATCATAAGGTTTAATCTGCCTGAAATGCTTAGAAAATGATATCATAACCTAGATATCCTCCCTTCTTACTTACATTCTTTCCCCTCTGATGTATTATCTTTCACTGTTTCTTTTTCATCTGAATCCCCCAGACTCTTGCAATACAAATACTTATGTGTTGCAAAAAGGCCTGCAATTGCAGCCACCCCGGCCAGTACCTCGAATCCAGATACATGTCCTACTATCATCTGTCTTGAGATGGCAAAAAGCAGAACTTCAATGACCGTACCCGGAGTATGAGTGCAGAGCATCTTTACAAACTCAACTCCAATTGCAAATGTCATAACATTCGCAAGAAAATACTCAAGCGTGGCATTATCACATCCTATTCCCAGTACACTTTCCACAATAAATTTTCCTGCAAGAAATATTATAGCTATCAGTAAAAATGCAGATAATACAATCTCAATATATGAAGCAGCCTGCTGCATAAATTTTCTTAATTTCATTTTCATAGGGTAAACTATCCTTTCAATTAGTTTTATATAGTGCCTTATTTAAGCATTTATTATAACTTATTCTCTATAATTAAGCAATTGTGCCAATACAGCTTTAATTAAATCTTTTAACATAATTATATAGTGAATGTGCATAATTTCATTTGACTTTCATAATGTTTTTTAGTAAACTTTAACAAGTTGGTGTTTTGAAGTATGATAATAAATGACGCCATATTTATTATCTCTACAGGCACGCGTAACGGACATAATTTTTTAACGAGGAGAAAAACATGGAAGCTTTATTAATTCTAGTCATCGTTGCAGCCCTGCTTGCGCTCGGCTATGCAGCATTCAACTTCATCGGTGTTAAGAAACTTGATGAAGGAACAGACCGTATGAAAGAAATCGCAGCAGCCATAAGAGTTGGTGCTAACGCATTTATTACATACGAGTATAAGATTATTGCAGTAGTAGTTGTTATTATTGCAATCGCATTTGCAGCTATATTCACTGTCCAGTATGGAGAATTCAGCTGGGAGCCATCTGTATGTTTCATGATTGGTGTTATCATGAGTGCATCAGCAGGCTGGGTAGGTATGAAGATTGCTACTTACGCTAATGTAAGAGTTTCTAATACAGCCCGCAACACTAAGAACATTGGTTCAACACTTAAGGTAGCTTTAAAAGGTGGCTCAGTTATGGGTCTCTGCGTTGGCGGTTTCGCACTTTTAGGACTTTTCCTTGTATACATCATATTTGGATTTGGTCTTAACATGCTTGACATTGAGGCGCTCCGTGGTGCTCATGTATTCACACAGTGTCTTTCATGCTACGCACTTGGCTGCTCTATTGTTGCTATGTTCAACCGTGTTGGCGGCGGTATATATACTAAAGCAGCAGATATGGGAGCTGACCTTGTTGGTAAGACAGAAGCACACATTCCTGAAGATGATCCAAGAAACCCTGCCACTATCGCAGATAACGTTGGTGATAATGTAGGTGATGTTGCCGGACTTGGTTCTGACCTTCTTGAATCATTTGTTGGAGCTATATCTTCAGCAATTATTCTTGCAGTAAGTCTTTACCTTTCAAATGTAGCTAATAACCTTGAAGTTTCAGATGATATGCTTTCTAAGATGATGTATTTCCCACTTGTATTCGCTGCAATCGGACTTATCGCATCTATTCTTGGTATTGCATATGTTCTCTTAAAGAAGGGTTCCGATAATCCTCACAGAGATCTTAACATTTCTACATGGAGTGCTGCCGGAATCACTATTATTGGCGGCTTCGTTGCTACTTATCTGTTATTCAATGGCGAGAATGCAGATATTCTCAAGGTTGCCGGATTTAACATTGGTTTCATATCACCTTGGATTGCAGCTTCACTTGGCGTAGTAAGCGGTGTTATCATCGGTGGTATCGCAGAGTACTATACAAGCTATGATTACAAACCAACACAGACAATTGCACAGGCTTCTAAAGAAGGTGCAGCTTTAACTATTACACAGGGTCTTTCAGTTGGTATGAAATCCTGCATGTATCCACTTATTGTTTTAGGCATTACAACTTATGCCTCATATGCAGTTTCAGGCATGTTTGGTATCGCAATGGCTGCCGTTGGTATGCTTTCATTCGTATCAGCAACTGTTTCTGTTGATACTTATGGACCAATCTCTGATAATGCCGGTGGTATTGCAGAGATGTCAGAGCTTGAGCCTGAGGTAAGAGAGATTACTGATAAGCTTGATTCCGTTGGTAACACAACTGCTGCCATCGGTAAAGGCTTTGCTATCGGTTCAGCTTCACTTGCAGCACTTTCACTTATGGTTAGTTTCCTTTATGCATTCCAGCCAGAGGGAAGCAGCCTCGACCTTAACTTCACTAACCCACTTATTCTTGCCGGTGCTTTAGTTGGTGGTGCTCTTCCATATCTGTTCTCAGGTATGCTTATTGAAGCCGTTGCCAATGCTGCCCGTAAAATGGTTGAAGAAGTAAGAAGACAGTTCAGAGACATTCCTGGCATCCTTGAAGGAAAGGCTAAACCAGACTATAAGACATGTATTGAGATATCATCTCAGGGTGCATTAAAGGAAATGCGTATGCCAGCTATCATCTCAATCATCTTCCCTGTAATTGCCGGATTCCTTTTCGGACCTTACTTCGTAGGTGGTCTTCTTATCGGTGCTACTCTTTCAGCTATCATGCTTGCCATCTTTACAGGTAACGCTGGTGGTGCATGGGATAACGGTAAAAAGTACATTGAATCAGGTGCTATTGAAGGACAGGGCAAAGGCTCTCCAGCACATGATGCAGCCGTTGTTGGTGATACTGTAGGTGATCCATTAAAGGATACTGTAGGACCATCTCTTGATATCCTTATCAAGATTATGTCTACTGTTTCACTCGTTGCAGCAGTAATGTTCTACAACTACAATCTACTTTACCTTATCTTTGGTATAAAATAATATTCCATATAACGGAATTGGGGCGACAGACCGATTGGTCTGCCGCCCCTGTTTTTATGTATATTTACTTAACAAGTGCTTCCCAGCGCTCCTTTGGAATTGAACTGCTCGTCACAATACATTCAGGGTCTGGTGCAATGACATGCCTTACAACTTCAAACACCGCCTGTGCATCACACAGCAGGCTCTTTGCGTCACCAAATGTCACTTCACGCACAGCCTTACAGTCAAGAAATGCCTGATTGAGCTTAACGAAATCCTCTGATATGTGAGGCTGGTCTGCGTTGTAATGCTTTCTCATATATGAATCCTTAATGCTGCCATCAGGCATTACAATCTGTAATTTCATCGGCTTATCTGATAATCTGTGTGGTACATTAAGTACCTCTTCAACACTATGAATAAATGTATTGCGCTCATGTCCTACTCCAACAAGCAAAACTTTTCCTCCACAGCTTCTTAACCTGTCATAACATCCGCCTGGTGTACACGGTGTATTGTTATTCTCCTCACCCGCCAGATATTCTGCCGCTTTCTTTCCAATTCCTGCCATGCTGTGTGTAGGATGTAGTGACCTTATTACTCCATCTCTTTTAAGAAACATATTAGTAAGCAGTCCAACACATGATGGTGTTTCTTTAGGATTATATACTGGTGAGTCCGCATTTATATTCTTCCATGTATGTGTTGGAAGTAGTAAAAGTCCATGTCCGAAATATTCAATCCATGCATCAAGCACTGTATCTGCCCCGCCTTCAACTTCTCCGATAGATTTCATTGATGAATGAATAAGAATTGTTTCCTCGCCTGTTAAGCCCATATTCTCTACCTGCTTCTTTAACTGTTCTTTTGTATACATATTAGTCCTCGCTTTTCACATATCAATATAGTAACCATATTAGCACATTTATCCTTGAAATATCCAGCAAACAATGCAATAATTACTTTTGAATAATTTAATTGAAAGGAATTAATTCATCATGACTAAAAGACGATTGACACGCAGACAGCATCAGGTAAGAAGAAACCGTATTATTCTCGCCTGTGCAGCTGCTGCTTTACTTATCATTATTATTGTAATAATATCTGTTTCCATGAAAGGCTGTTCTAAGTCTAAGAAAACAGATAAGAATGGGGAATCTACAACTGCCAAGGTTGAAGAATCAACACAGACAAAAGAGAATGAAAATACAAGTGAAGAAGTTTCATCAACTGATACTTCATCTTCAATTATGTCAGATGCAACATCAGTCTCTGCTTCATCTGACAGTTCTGAATTTGCACCACCTGTAGTTCCATCTGGTAATACAGTTTCCAAAGGTACTACTTCTAAAGGCTTCCAGATTCAGGAAATTAATGGAGCAACTTATATTGACGGAGTACTTATTGCCAATAAGACATATGCTCTTCCTCAGGATTTCATTCCCACTAATCCTGACCAGCCTGTTAATGCAGACAGAAGTTCAACATGTCTTGACAAAACTCTTATGAGCGCATGGAACACTATGTTAAAGGATGCAACTGCTAAAGGTCTTAATATATATATTGCCAGTGGATACCGTTCATATAATTATCAGGTTAATGTATATAACAGATATGTTAAAAGTGATGGTGCTGCTGTAGCAGACACATATTCATCAAGACCTGGCAACTCTGAACATCAGACTGGTTTATGCTTTGACCTTAACACTATTGAAGACAGCTTCCAGTACACTAACGAAGGCAAGTGGGTTAATGATAACTGCTACAAATACGGTTTCTGTATCCGCTTCCCTAAAGGAAAAGATTCAGCTACCGGATATCAGTATGAATCATGGCACCTTCGTTATGTAGGCGTAGACCTTGCCACTAAGTTATATAACAATGGCGACTGGTTATCACTTGAAGAGTACTTTGGAATTACCAGTGAGTATCCTAACTAAGATTAAAAACCCACTAAAACGCATTGACTTGCTGTTTTAGTGGGTTATTTCTCAATTTGCAATTCTACAACCATTGGAATAAACCTACACAATTGAATAAAAGTAATGCATTTGTAGGTTTATGCCAACTCAATCGTTCTTTATGCCTGACTTCAGTACTTATCTTTAATTGTAAGATGATAAAGCGACCTTAATCAAAGCAAAAAATCAAATTCTATTAACAAATTTTTTTACAATCACCAGACATATCAGAAGCTCTAATGGCATCAACACTATAAACCACAATGATTCCCTAATACATTCATACATGCATATCTTTACAAGCTGCTCTTTCTCTGCACCTGTGTCAGAAAGCAGTTTCAGCCTGCTTCTGTACTTTTCAAGGCGGTTCTTTACAATTATCATGCTGACTATCATATATATTATAATTGCTGCAAATGCTGTTACGCCATATGACATAAGACTTTCTATTGTACGCTGTCTTAACAGATTCTTTTCTTCTGAATATGATATGGTATCAAAGCCCGCTGTTTTCAGATATGAACGGACCACATTGTCTGTTGCTGCAAATGATGACTTAAGATTATATCTTATGTTAAACTGGTTCGGTCTTAACTTCAAGGTAACATAATCTGGAAGTTCATCAAGAAACAGATACTTTTTCATAACATTATTCTGATTATCCAATGCTTTCTGTAAAAGCTGTGTAGAACCTATTATCGTATACTGTCCAAACTCAGGCACATAATACTTAAGCTTGTCCCTTATCTCATCAGTTAATATTATAACCTTAGCAACATTAGTACTGGCTGCCGGTTCCAATAATGAATAATATGTATACTTGCTATACCATGAACCCAGTACTTCACCTTTACATGAAAGATTCTCAAATAATTCTTCTTTTGATACTTCACCTCTTTTATATGCCATATATAAATCATAGTTGGCTTTTCTGTATTCATAATAATCCTGATCAAAGTCATCTGTATTTAAATACATATTATAATAATCTGTTGGATCATCATATGTGTGTCGAAGATATTCATCAACTATTTCTATAATCTGCTCCCTTGAAATATTATCACTTATGTATTCATACATATCTTTACTGTCTATTGTATATCTATATTCTGATATAAGATCCGTGAAAAATTTATTACATGCTACAGTATATTTATCCATGTAGAATGATTTTATATTATAAAATGGATTTCCCATATAATAGTTATTAAGGTTAAGTGTAACACCATCTTTCATAGTATCATCATATTCACCATTATTATCTGCATCAAGAAAGACAACACTCTGTGTTCCTTCTTTTAATGCATTGTAATCCAGCTTACCACCAGCACACTCATTAAGTATATCGAATATTTCTTTATCTATATCTACATACTCGCCTGCAAACATATATTTTCTGTTTTCACTGGAGCCGCCTTCAGTCTCACTTCCTACACCATTCGTAGTAATATTAATATTCATATTATCCCATGTAAATGATCTTGTAGTTTCGTAATACCCATAAAAGATATCATCTATTCCTTCAATCTGCTTTAAATTATTAATAATATCATCATTAGCAGAATTATATATCCCGCTTTTTCCTGATTTAAATCCTGAAAAATAATACGCCCGTGCACTGTGACCATCTGCTATATTAAATTCATTACAACCGGGAATTACTCTACTGTTCTCAGTATATCTTATTCCATTCTCTATCTTTATTAATTCATGTAAAGAATCATAATATATACATGGAACAGTTGACACATTATCAACCATGTAATTGACACAATCTGGTGTACTGCATTGCTCTTTATAATTACCATATGATGTAACTATTCCTATACCGCACAATACTGTTATAACTGCCATGACAAATGAAAATACCCTTACCAGAATATTAACAATAATACCATTAGTTCTCATTAATCTTGTCGCTGTGTTGATTATAAAATTCTTTTTCATAAGATTACCAGTAATTTTAACTGTACGGTTACTTCCTTGTTTTTTCTTATGACAGCCAGACAGCAATATGCTGATTATACTTACCACAACTGAGATAACCATCATTATTATTACTTTTATGTATATATCTTTATCTATTCTGAAAAATGTAACTCCTTTTGTATGTTCAAGTACAAGACATATTACTTTTCCTGCTCCCAGCGCAATGCAGCTTCCCGCTATTGCTGATATTCCAAGAATCACTACATTTTCAAGAAAAGTAATAATTATCGTCTGTGCACTTGTTGCTCCAAGAGTTTTTTGAATAAATCGGACATTGTTTCTAGACCTGTTATATATAATAATCTGATATGTGACTGCTACAATTCCAATAATCATAATGAGCATATACATGTATCTGTTTACTCGTTCATTATCCCATGACTGATAATCATATACACCGCTGTTATAAGCTATGTTGTTCCTTATGCCACTTTCACTGGCAATACACTGATACATTGTATTATAGTCAGTCTCACTAATGAAATCACGCAGCCTGTATGCATATATATATGTTATCTCGTCTGCTATTACATCAGCCTGCGTATCTGTGACTATCACGCCTGGCAGACGGTTTCCGCTCTGCCATACATTAGTATAACTATTAATTATCCCGCAAATTGTATATGTCGTATCATCAATAGTCAGAATATCCCCTATATTCATCCCCTGTCCAAGCTCTATCAACGTATTCCTGTCAGCAGCCACTTCATTGTCCATCTCAGGCATATGTCCCTGTTCCATTGTAATGCTTCCCATTTTTATGAATTCATCTGACATTGTACCAACCATAATCTTATCAGTTGCAGAAATAGCTTCTATTGTGTTGTCGGAATCTACAGAAAGCGGTTCTATACTTCTGACAGTTACTGCTGTCACTGCCTGTTCAAGATATGGGTGATTCTTAATCACATCATTCTCACTCTTATTGGTGCTATTATAAAACATAACAAACCAGTTGCCAAAATGCTGTTTATTAATAGCTGTCTGCCACTTCTTCATATTTCCCGAATATAACAGAACTCCTGTAACAAACATAAATGATATCATTACCACCGCAACAACTCGTACTACTTCTCTCCAGCGTCTGCAAAGTCCCTTAAATGTCAATGCAATAAGTTCGCTGTTCATACACCAACCCCCCCTGTCACATTGCCATCTGTGATTGTGAGTATGCGGTCTGCATATTCTGCCATCTGCCTGTCATGTGTAACCATAACAATAGTCTGCTGATACTTAGACGCTGCCAGAGTAAGCATTTGGGCAACTGTTTCTGCACTCGCCGCGTCAAGATTTCCGGTCGGCTCATCAGCGAATATAACTGACGGATGTGTAATCAGTGCCCTTGCGATTGCAACTCTCTGCTGTTCACCACCTGACATCTGTGCAGGAAATTTATCCTTACAGTAATCTATGCCAAGTGATTCCATTAATTCAGTGACTTCCTCCTCATCAGCTTCCTCACTGTCAAGAATTAACGGAAGTATTATATTTTCATATGCTGTATATTCAGGAATCAGCTTATAATCCTGATATATGAACCCAATATGCGTGCGTCTGAATTTTGCCAGTTCTGAATTCTTAAGATTATCAATCTCTTTTCCTTCTATGTACACCTTTCCCTCATCTGGCTTGTCTATAGTTCCAAGAATTCTTAACAGTGTTGACTTGCCTGAACCACTCTTTCCGACAATTGCAGTAAATTCGCCCTTTCTTACTTCAATATCACACTGGTTCAGTGCATTAATCTTTACCTGTCCTGCTGTGTAAGTTTTAGATATACCTTTTGCGCTTAATATTATGTCCATATGCATCCCCCTCTCATCCCTGATTTCTATCTGGGATAATTATATCTTGTAAAACTTACATCCAGCTTACATGGACTGATATTTTGTTTTTAATCTGTACATCGGGAGTGTCACAACGAATTCAGCTCCACCATATTTTTCACTGTTACCAGCCTTTATGCTTCCATGATGTGCCTGCACAATAAGCTTTGACAGATTAAGTCCTATACCCGCCTTAAAATCCGCCGCACTGCCATTAGTCTCAAATCTATTGAATATGCTGTTAAACTGCTCCGTACTTAACCCTTTGCCATTATCAGCAATCGTAACTACGCAGTCATCATTCTTTCTTGTCACATCAACATATACCTTAGTATTGTCATCTGCTAAATATTCCGCACAATTGTCGAGAAGATTAATGAAACACTCAACAATCCAGCCTTCATCTGCATACATACACAATTTTTCGTCACCATAATCTGTGGTAATTCTATTTCTGTCTACAACACTGCTGTTAATGCTTTCCTGAAGTATTGCCGCAACATCAACCTCATCACTTGTCATGACAACCTTTCCTGCCTCAAATCGGCTTATATCAAGCAGCTTCTTTATAAATGTTTTGATTCTGAACGCATTACCTGTGCAATCAGCTATCTCCTTACGCCGCGGACTGTCATCACATTTTTCCTCAAGCATTTCCAGTTTCATAGTTATAATTGCCAGCGGCGTCTTAATCTGATGTGCTATATTTTCAATAAAATCCTGCATCTTCTGATGCTGCTCTTTATTGTAAATGTGTTCGTTATCTAACTGCTTAGAAAGCCTCTCGTTATCTGCATATACATCGCACACTTTCTTTACAAAGCCCTTATGTCCAAGTCTGTAACAGTTATATAATCCTGAACCGAGTGCAATTAAAAGAACCACTATTATTGCAATTAAAGCATACATTTCCCCATTAAGTCTGCTCATATACGAAAAGCCATGGCTGCCGTATCCGGCACTTTCCATGGCTGTCCTACCCGCTCTGATATTGTTATCTGTTATCCCTGATGAAAACATTTTTCGTACAAATGCTTCACCGTATGCATTATCCTGTAAATACAATGCACCTGCCAGTGCCTGTTCTTTAAGCCGGTAATAAGCTATAATTCCAGCTATAACAGCCACATTAATCAATCCATATATAATAACGAAAACAGTCTGCCTTTTCCTGAATGCAGACAGTTTCTTCTTAACCATATTATCCATAAATCCCCCTGAAAGTTATTAGTCAATCCACCTGTAGCCCACATTTCTTATAGTCTCAATGTATTGCTGATGCTTCTCACCATATGTTCCAAGCTTTGCTTTTATTCTGCTCATCGCAACGGTAAGTGTGTTATATTCAACGAAATTACCGTGAATATCCCATATTTTCTCATATATAGCATCACGCCTTACGACTCTGCCTTTTTTCTCTATAAGCATTTTTACAATATCGAATTCATTAGTCGATATATTTAGTTCATCACCCTGACGGCTTATCTTATATCTGTCAAAATCAACGACAATATCACCTTTCTTATAGATATTGCCTGCATTAAACTTGCTTCTTCTTAAGTTGGCACTTATTCTTGAAAGCAGTTCCTTTGTATAAAACGGCTTTGTTATATAATCATCTGCACCTATATCAAGCCCTGTAACTATCTCTTCCTCATTATCGCATGAAGTTAAGAATATAACCGGCACTTCTTCGCTTGATTTTCTTATCTTCCTGCATATGTCAAATCCGCTTCCATCAGGCAGCTTGACATCTAACAGAAACATATCTATCTGCGGATTGCCAATAAATTTATCTGCCTCACCGCAACTTCCGGCAGTAACTATCTCATACCCCTTATCAGTCAGCAAAAGCTTAAGGCTTTCGCATAATTCCTTCTCATCTTCAACAACAGCTATCATAATTTCCGTTCCTTTTCGCATATCATGTCATACTGCTTATACATTTTCTGCACCTCATTTTCAAGCAGGTAATAATGCTTGATATATGGAACAAGCAGAATAAGAATTGCAATAGCAAGGACGAGCAGAGGCATGCTTAATGCAGAGTCTATCGCCCCTACTATCACATATGCACACACTGTCAGCAGCTCCAATATTGCAAATGTTATGGTTACAATCAAGTGTACAAGCCTTTCATGCTGAAAGAATGCCACCTGTGTAAGATGCTCCTGTTTAATGTATTTCCAGTCGCAGTCCTTATCTGACTGTAATAATGAATCTATGTATTTTCTGTATGTTAAAATACGGTTCTTCATGGTTAGCCTTCTTTCTTTAAAATGTCTATCTTATATTTCATCATCTACACTATTTAGTAAACGATCAAAATCACTCTGATATAAAGAATCCTGAATAACCCTGTATTTCTCAAATTCACTCTCTGCAAATTCTTTTGCTATCGCAGCTGTCACCTTTCCTTTATCTTGCAACACATCGGCATCATTAAATCTAAGAAATGCATCCAGCTTAGTTTTCCAGTCTTCCAAGATGTAAGCCCCATATGTTCTTTATTATGATCAGCCCTTGCAGCTATCACTTCTGCTGCCGTATTTCCATGTACGGCATAGTGCATCTTATTCTGAACTGTCGCATAAAACTCCTTTGTTACTACAGAATTTTTATCATAATCAACAGCAGTTGCATATATATCTGTAATCTTTTGATAAAACCTCCGTTCACTTGCTCTGATTTCTTGAATTTCAGCTATTAAATGTTCAAAATAATCTTCATCAAAAATCTGACCATTAATCAGCCTGCTTTTGTCTAACACATATCCCTGTTTTGTAAATGCTTCCAAAACCTTTGTCGCCCAAACTCTAAACTGTGTCGCCCTTTCAGAATTAGTTCGATATCCCACAGCTATGATTGCAGCCAATGAATAAAACTTATACTTGTATTCTTTTCCATCATCTGCAGTTTGTGCAAATTTTGCACAAACTGAATTTTCATCAAGCTCTCCATCTTTAAATATGTTACTTAAATGCTTTGAAACGACACTTCTATCAACATCAAAAAGTTGTGCTATCGCCTTCTGAGTAAGCCATACATCATTATTCTGCACTCTTACTTCAATTCCATCATCTCCTGCATCTCGGGTAAATACCAGAAAATCCACTGTACTATTTCTTATTTGTATTTTTTCGCTCATTCAGACATACCTTTCTTTTCTATATTGCACTAATAAGAAGCATATTTAAACTACCTTCCCGATATCGCACTCTTAAACCATCTTCCCGTCTCAGACAAATCACCATCACTCCAGCCGCTTTTGGCACTGCAGCCAGATGATATAAGTGCTGATGTCTCTGCCTTATTGCTAAGACTCCATGCAATAAAACTCAGCTGATTGCTGTTCATGAATTCAAGCCACTCGTTGGCAGATGCATAATCTATTCCGCCGTTGCCTGATGCGTCACATATACTACATTCACTGATAAACACTGGAACTCCGGCATTAAGTGCTGTGCTTATCTTATTTCTTATATTTTCCTTATGTGTTCCTGCATAAAAATGTGCCACATACATAACATTTCCATCATCAAGCGTATTGCCGACAACGCTGTCAACATCCTGTGACCATGTATTAGTTCCTACAAGTATAAGTGAATGATCGTCGAATTGTCTTATTGTGCCTATTACAGTCTCAGCATATGGCTTAATGTTTGAATTCCAGTCAGCACCAACAGGTTCATTACATATTTCATATATTACATTGTCATGGCCTGAATACTTAGATGCCATCTCTGCAAAAAAATCACACGCCTCCTGAGTGTGTCTTGATGGTGCATAATTAAGCACATGCCAGTCTATAATTACATACATTCCAAGATCTGTTGCATAATTAACTCCATTATCAATTATCTGTTTTAATGCTGCTTTGTCTCCACCTGAAAGATATCCATTATATTCTTCAGGATACATAGCAATTCTCACTACATTTGCACCCCAATCGTCCCTTAAGGTTGCAAATGCATCATAATTAACATAGTCCGGAAACCATGATATTCCATGTGTACTTACACCTCTCAGCTGGATAATGTTACCTGATTCGTCAGTTAATTTCGTGCCGGATACCTGAAGTCTTCCTGTTGGAACCGTTGTTACTATGCCTTCATTGCTTCCCGTATCAGAGTTATTTCCTGAATCATTTCCAGAATCACTTCCACCAGGCTGTGCTGTATTTCCATCTGACGGCTTCGTATCTTCTGGCTGTGCTGCTGTTGACTCTTCACTTGAATCAGCAATTTCTTCTCCTGCTTTATATGCCTTTCCATCATTAGCAAGCACAATCTCCACACCTGATTCAAGCTTGAAATCAAGTGTATATTTCGTAAGTCCCTCCTTAGACGCAGAACTTATAATGAATCCGACACTATTCATCTGAGCCTGACTCTCAATTATCTTATTATAATCGACAGGCACAACTCTCCACTCTGAATCAGATGTATCAACTGTACAGTTCCAGCTCTGCTCTAAAGTTATACCACTTATTGTATTAAGCTTAAATGTCCAGTCCGATATCTTTGCCGTCTCTTTATTATCAATAACAAGGTCGTACTGTGCATAGAATCTGCCATTGCCCTCCCACGAATTAGACTGCTTAAACTGCATTGTTACAGATGTCTGTACCTGTTCTCCCGCATCTTCCTTAGCTGTCTCTGTCACAGAACCAGTCTGTTTCTCATTATTCACCGTACTTTCTGCATTAACATTTTCCTTATGTTTCCCTGATTTTGATAATACTGCAAATGTAACAGCTAATCCTGTTACAATTATAGCTATAACTATTATTATACATAATTTCTTTTTATTCATCATATGTTTTTCCACCCCCATTTTTTTATTATAGCAAAATATACAAAAATACACCATATCCTGCATTATAATCAGAATATGGTGTTAAAATTATCTTTTTTCTCTGTCAATATATTCTTTTTTAGTTACAAGACTCTTATATGCAGGACGTATTATCTTATCTGTAGTTATTAATTCTTCCAGTCTGTGTGCACTCCAGCCAACTATTCTGGCTATAGCAAATAAAGGTGTATATAACTCTCTTGGTATATCAAGCATATCATATACAAATCCACTATAGAAATCTATATTAGGACTTACTCCCTTATATATTTTCCGCTGTTCTGCAATAAGCCTTGGTGCAATTTTTTCAATATTATTATATAAAAGCATATCTTCATTGCGTCCCTTATCTGTTGCAAGCTGCTCCACGAATCCCTTAAACACTTTCTCTCTTGGGTCTGAGATAGAATATACTGCATGTCCCATACCATATATAAGACCTTTTTTATCAAATGCCTGCTTGTTAAGCAATTTATCCAGATATGCAGCTATTTCTTCTTCATCTGCATAATCTTTAACATGCTCCTTAATATCATCCATCATATTCATAACCATAAGATTAGCGCCACCATGTTTCTTTCCTTTTAATGATGACATAGCTGCAGCAATAACAGAATATGTATCAGAACCAGAGGATGTTACAACTCTTGTAGTAAATGTAGAGTTATTACCACCACCATGTTCCATATGCAACAGTAATGCGATATCAAGAACCCTTGCTTCCAAATCCGTAAAACATGTATCTGGTCTAAGCATTCTAAGGAAATTCTCAGCTATAGATAATTCCTTTTCTGGTCTGTGAATATACATGCTCTGATCCTTCTCATAATGATTATAAGCATGATATGCATATGCTGCAATCATCGGAAATGTTGCAATAAGCTGCATACTCTGTCTTAACACATTAGGTATATCCAAGTTATCTTTTTTCTTATCATATGAACCAAGAGTCAGAATGCTCCTGGTCATTGAGCCCATTATATCCGCTGTAGGAGCCTTCATTATAACATCTCTTGTAAAATTAGTTGGCAGCTTCATACACTCTGATAACTCGTCACGGAATTCCTTTAACTGGTCATTGTCAGGAAGTTCTCCAAACAAGAGCAGATATGCACCTTCTTCAAAAACATATTTTTTCCCCTTGCTTCCTGCAACAAAATCCCTTATATTGTATCCTCTGTATGACAGTTCTCCATCACATGGACACTTTTGACCATCACGGTATTCAAAAGCCTTTATGTCAGATATATTAGTAAGCCCTGTCAATACTCCCTGACCATTTTCATCTCGTAATCCACGCTTTACGCCATACTCCGAATACAGGTTCTTGTTAATACTATCATTGTTTTCACAAAGAACCGCCATCTGCTCCATGTAATTATCCATATTGTTCATTCCCATTACCCCTTTCCTGCTACTCATTAAAAATTTTTATATTATTCATTTTCAGATAATATATTATTAAACTTAAACATAAATACTATCGTTGTTACAATAGCCGCAATAATATCACTTACCGGCTCTGCAAGAAATACAGCAAATACTTTATTTGGAAAAATCAATGGTAATATGAATATAAGCGGTATCAACAATATAAGCTTCCTTAAACATGCCAGTATAAGACTGACTTTTGCCTGCCCCAACGCCATAAAACTCTGCTGGCAGCTTACCTGAAATCCCATGGCAAATATTCCTGCCATATATATTCTCAATGCCCATGCTGTATAATTCACAAGTACTTTGTCACTTGTAAATATGCCGGCAAACAGCTGTGGTGTAAGCATCATAATTGCCCAGCTTATACATGTGAATATTACACATGCTTTAAACTGCGTAAAAAATGCTTTCTTAACCCTGTCATTATTCTTTGCTCCATAGTTGTAACTGATAACCGGCTGTCCACCCTGACATATTCCCTGTAACGGCATAACAATAAGCTGATTAGTGCTTGTTATAATTGTCATTGCTCCTACCGCAAGGTCTCCGCCGTATCTGGAAAGACTTGATGTAAAGCTGATTGACAAAATACTCTCTGTAGATAACATTACAAATGTTGATATTCCGAGTGCAAGACACGGTCCGATTATCTTCGCATCAAGTCTTAGGTTAGCTTTCTTAAGACGAAGGATTGTCTTGTTACCAGTCAGGAAATGCAGAATCCACACAGCTCCGACAGCCTGACTAAGCACTGTTGCCAGTGCTGCTCCTCTTACTCCCATATTAAATACAAATATAAATATAGGATCCAGAACAATATTAATCACTGCACCAATTACTGTAGTCAGCATGCTGATCTTAGCAAACCCCTGTGTTGTGATAAACATGTTCATTGCCATAACAATCAGGACAAATACGCTTCCGAGAATATATATTCTTGCATATGACAGAGCATATGGAAGCGTTGCATCACTTGCGCCAAACCATCTTAAAAGCTGTGGTGCTGATACATAAAACACCGCCGTCAATACAACCGCACATATCATTATAAATGTAAAACAATTTCCTATAATTCTCTCAGCTGTATCATTGTCCTTCTTTCCCATAAATATTGCTGCCCTTGGTGCTCCTCCTGAACCGGCAAGCATTGCGAATGCATTAATAAGCATAAGTATGGGAGTGAAAAGTCCGACCCCTGTAAGAGCATTAGCCCCAATACCCGGAATATGTCCTATATATACACGGTCAACTATGTTATACAACAGATTAACAACCTGTGCTACAACTGCGGGAATTGCAAGCGAAGCAAGAAGCTTTGTTATATTTCCCTCTCCCAGATTTCTTGTCATATTATTATTCTTCATAATAAACCTCTTAGTTCTGTTTAATTGCCAGATGTCTTTCTCACATATACTGACCATTAATTTATTTAACTATAATATCATTAATTATTTACATAGTATATAGATTTTTATCTGTTTACGAAATTTTCATAAATATCCACATTATAAAAGCTGCCACTCATTTACTATAAAGTGGCAGCTTTTGTATGACATTTTTATTATAATAATTTATTTTGTCTTATAACCAAATTCAGGAATTGCACTCCATCTGTTACGGAAGTAATGAGCAACCATCTTTGGTTTTCTGTCTCTTGTGAACAGTCCCTTCTTATTGCCTTGTACTCTTAACAGGCTCTGGCTTGTTGCAAAGTCTGCGAAGTTCCATGCCTGTTCACCTACAACAAAGTCGAATTCATCAAATACTTTATTATTCATCTCATAATATTCTACCTGATATTCTTCTGTATACATAACAGATGTTGTATCATGGAGTCCGCTCACTGTATCAGCTCCATATTCTGTGAAAATAACAGGCTTTCCAAGTTTGCCCCAGTCTGAGAGTTCTTTACGAAGTCCAGTCTCTGACACCTCAAGATCAGGACCACCAAAATACCATCCATAATATCTGTTAAGACAGATTACATCACTTAATTGAGATGAGCAGTCTGTATCAGCAGTTGTTCCCTGAACACTTACTAATGTACATGGTCGTTTCTGAGGATCTAATTCTCTTGCAAGATCATATAAAGGCTTAAAGTAGTCATATGCACCTTCTGCTGCTGAATCAGGTTCGTTAGCTATGCTCCACATAACAACACATGCATGATTCTTATCTCTTGATATCAAATCACGGATAACATCCTTATGATGTTCCTGTGTCTGCACTCCATGCTCCTTATCAAATGTTCCTATTCTCTCTCCACCAAAATTAGCTCCTCCGCCGAACTGAAGATTGACTCCTACTGCTGTTGTTTCATCGATAACAACAATACCTTCTTCATCACAAAGTCTCATCATCTCCTCACTATAAGGATAATGACTTGTTCTGAAGCTGTTAGCATGCTGCCACTTCATAATTGATATATCCTTTGTATTCATAGGAAGATTTATTCCACGTCCATTAGGAAATGTATCTTCGTGCTTTCCGTAACCTTTAAAGTAAAATGGCTTTTCATTAATTAAAAACTTTGTGCCATCTACTCTTACACTTCTTACACCATATGGAAGTGTATACACATCCTGTCCTGCTGTAACCTTTATCTTATAAAGATAAGCATTTAATGGCTGCCATAATCTTACATTACTTATCTCAAATGTGCCTTCTGACCCTTCTGTTTCTGAAAGCTTTGTGCCTTCTTCATCAAATAATTCAACTTTACATGTTATGTTGTTGTAATCTTTTCCTTTAATTTCAACATTATAATTAAGTACTGCCGATGGTTCTTCTTTTGTGAAATCAATGTCAGCTGTAACTGTAATATCATTGATATATGTCTCAGGTGTTGTGTAGATTTTTACAGGTCTTGTAATTCCACAATAATTAAAGAAGTCAAAGTTAGGATTGTTCTGTGGTTTGTCAGATGCACCTGCACCCATGCCACCCATCATTCCACTCATCATGTTAGCCTTACCACCAACTGGCAGAGTTGTGTAATCAATAACATTATTAACCGCAATGGTAAGGAGATTATCACCATCCTGTAAATGATCATTTAATTCTACTTCAAATGGAAGAAATCCTCCTTTATGCTCACATATCAGTTTACCATTGAGATATATCATGGCATAATGTGTAACTGCTGCACAACGTAGTACAATTCTCTGGCTCTTTACATATTCTGGAACTGATATATTTCTCTGATAAAATACCCATCCATAATGATCTCTGAAATCTATCCCCTCCTTAAGATCATTATAAGAAGCTGGCACAGGCATAGTATCTGCATCTTTCAAAGGTTTCTCATACCACTTTTCTTCAAAACCTTTTCCGTTATCTAACTTAAAATTCCAAACCCCGCTTAAATCGCTTAATAATCTTGACTGTGTTAAAACTGGATATAACATAATTAATTCCTCCTGATTTATATTTATAATATTTTTACTGCTGTTCCTTAGCTGCTCTAATTTCTTTTAACTTAGCTGCATTTGCTTCTACTCTCTTTTTATTCAAAGGATATATGAATATTAATGCAAGCAATAATAATGTCATTCCGGCTGCCGGCATAAGACATGTTACATTGTAGATTCCGTCAATAACCTTAGGATCAAATGCTGTAGCTGTTGTATAACCAACAATCGAAAGAAGTACACCCGCTAAGCCTGATGAACATGCCTGTCCTAACTTTCTTGCAAATGAATATACTGAGTAAATTGTTCCATCCTGACGTACACCATTCTGGACTTCTGATTCATCGATAACATCCGTAATCATAGCCCATATAACCATGTTAAACATTGAAGTACCGATTGTTGCTATAATTATTAAAGCTATCCATATCCATACATTATGTGTATGAATTATAAATAATGTTATAAATGAAGCTGCACTGATAATACATCCTATAACTGACAATTCTTTCTTTCCAATTTTTGATGCAAGCTTTGTAATAAATGTTGAAAGTAAAAGTATTACTATTGTTCCTGAAAGACTTGCAATCGACATTGCTTTTATATTGCCAAAATAATTTGGATAAATATATGCGTTCATGTTACTTAATGATAACTGTGCAAGTAAAAATACCAGTGCACAAACAATAATACCTATTAATGATCTGTTATGTGCAAGTTCCTTTATAAGCTCGCCAAACGAGAATTTCTGTGTGTTCTGTCCAACCTTAACTCTTTCCGTTGTCATTTTGTAGCAAAGCATATAGCAGATCACTGCTCCTATTGAACATACCAAAGCACCAAGCATCATTTTCTGACCTGATAATACTGAATTTCCTGCTTCATCTGTATAATATACTACAAGTGGTAATACAACACCTATCGCTGTCTGAGCAAGTGTAGCTCCTATTGTTCTCCAGTTAGAAAGAGAAGTTCTGTCTGTCGGATTGTCTGAAATCGCTGATGCCATTGAACCATAAGGAATATTAATTCCTGTGTAGCATATACTTCCCCAAAGAAGGTAAGTGAAAAACATCCAGAAAATCTTAAATCCCATCGGCATATCTTTAAACCATGTCGCATACATCAGAAATGATGCTAATGCAACAGGACCGCACATTCGTCTGAGCCATGGTGCGAATTTACCTTTCTTTCCCGGCCTGCTCCTGTCAACTATCTGTCCCATTGTTACATCAGTTATAGCATCAACAAATCTTGCCGCCATCATCATAAGACCGACCAGTGCTGCTGAAACCCCCATAACATCAGTATAAAACTTCAACAAAAACATAGCCGATAACAAAAAAGTAAAATCGTTACCGAAGTCACCAAACATATAACCAAGCTTGTCTTTTATACCAAATGGCCTCACCTTTCCATTGTTATCTGTCATAATAAAACCTCCATCACTTTATTAAATATTATAGATATTTTTTCTTTAAAGACCGTCCTTAAATATTATGTGCACTATTGTGTGCTCTCTTTTCTATGTCTTTATATTAACCTATAAATAACATACCCGTTATTACAGATTTTAGTATATCTAGTATTATTTTTACCCATACATTTTTTATAGCAAAAATTGTACTATAAAAAACCAAGCTATTACTAACATGTTAGTTTTTATTAGCGTAACATGTCAGTTTATTTTTATGCTTTGAATTTTTGTTTTCTTCTGTTATTATAATATAGTAATAAAAACTGATAGAGATTGGAGGTTTATATGGACTATAAAGTATATCTGGACTACACCATGGAACTATTATCTAAGATAAAAATACCATCTTATATAATTGACACACCATTTCTCTGGGATGACAGATATGATGGTGAATTAAGAAAAACTATCCTCAGTGATGCATTTTTAATTAATCATAAAGAAACATTTCAGAACTTTATTAACTGTTCTGGCAAAAATAATACAATTCTTCTGATTCATGACAGTTTCGCCTGTGATTATATATATATTAAATTGCCCGACTCAAAAAAAGCTTTCTTTGCCGGACCTTTTTCATTTGAAAAGTTTACCAATCAAAGAATTGATGATTTATGTTCATACAATTCAATACCACCAAAATTCACTGATTTTATGCAGCTTTATTATGCCGCACTCCCGGTATTTGCAGATGAACGATGTATAGAAGCAATTATAAACTGTTTATGTAGTAAATTATGGAGCAGTTACACACTTGAGAAAAAACATTTCCTTAATAAAAATGCTTCTGAATACATGTACAATGATTATACCCCCGAACCGACAAAGCAATCCATTGAGGTTCTAGAACAACGCTATAATGATGAATCTCTTCTGATGGAATATGTTGCTCATGGTGATTTTGAATCAATTGACAAGCTTGCTCATCTTAATTCATCTGGAATTAAGCCCCGCCTGTCAGATTCAATCCGCGATAGAAAGAATTTCATGATAATTCTTAATACCCTTTGCAGGAAAGCTGCCCAATCAGCATATGTTCATCCTATTCATCTTGATGAGATATCACGCAAATTTGCTATCAGGATAGAATCCTGTACCACAATTGCCCAGCTTGAAACCCTGGAAAATGAAATCACGCGTAAATATTGTCTGCTTGTTCAATCTTATTCTTTAAGAAAATATAGCAAACCTGTCCAAAATATTATTAATTACATCTCGTTTAACCTTACTGATGATCTCAGCCTTAATACTATTTCTGCTGAATTTGCTTTAAACAGCAGTTATGTATCTTCTCTGTTTAAACGTGAAACCGGCTCAACGCTCACTAATTTTGTTAATAATAAACGTATTGAACACGCTATCTACCTGCTCAATACAACCAAGCTTCCTATACAGGACATTGCTGTACAATGTGGAATTACAGATGTTAATTATTTCACCAAGCTTTTCAAAAAAATCAAAAACATGACTCCTTCTCAATATAGAGAAATGATTCAATAAATAAAAACAACCATCTGGATACCTGTTGATTTCCGGTATCCAGATGGTTGTTTTTAATTGTTTTCAAAATAATCAGGATAAATTATTCTTAACTTATCAATCTCATTAAAAATTCTGTTAATATGTCCTTTAATAACACGAAGATACATTCTTTTATCTTTTTTCCTTATTGCATCTATAAGCATTTCATGTTCCTCATTAGTTTTAGCACTAATAGAACTATTAAGTTCTGCTAAGAAACGTATTCTGTTATAATGACTCATCTGCATTTTAATTATATTAGCAGCAAGCTGTTCTCCTGAGCTTTCATATATAAGTTCATGAAAAGCATTATCGATTTCAATCCTTGGAACTTTTTCGTTACATTTATCATAATTAATGAGACGGCTGTTTAATTCTTCCATCTTATCAAGCATATCATTGCTGACATGCTCAAAAACCGGGTCTACCATCCCCACTTCAAGACTTTTTCTGACAAACCATTCCTGTTCAAAACGTCTGCAATTAATACTTGCAACATACGTGCCTGACTGAGGTATTATTTTGAGAAGTCCCTCCTTTTCAAGATTAACAATTGCCTCTCTTGCTGGTGTTCTTGAAACATTATACCTTACAGCTATCTTCTGTGCACTTATTGAATCCCCAGGTACAAGCTTGAAATTCATGATATCGTATTTTAATTTTTCGTATGTGTCTTCGTTTAATGATTTTTCCATAACCCTGCGGCCTTTCTTATACTATGAGCCTGCTTGTTATATATATTAAAGGTATTTTTTAAGTGTATTTCTTACAGCACCCTTTCCTGCTATCTCTTCAACAAACATCTCTTCTATTTTATCGCCAATTCCTGCTTCATATAAATTTATACCAAATATATTAGCATTTGACAATAAATTCTTAAGCTGTCCTGTATAAGATGATATGTCACCTATTTTTATACCTGATAAATGCTTCTTTAATTCATCTGCCATCGGATCTGGAGACAATTCGAAGCTTTCGCCATTATCATCAATTCCAAGAAGATATCTGCACCATCCTGCAATTGCCAATGGAATCGCTATTAATTCTTTGGCACTTCCGTCCTTTGCGACATATGACTTAATTGTTTCACCATATCGTATTCCTACCTTCTGTGAAGTATCTGTCGCTATTCTTTGCGGTGTATCAGGCATAAAAGGATTAGGTATTCTTACATTAAGAACTTCATCCACAAACTTCTGTGGTGAAATAATCTCCGGATTAATTACCACAGGCATTCCCTCAGATAACCCAATTCGTCTCACAAGCTCTGAAAGTTCCTTGTCTTTCATTTCATCAGCAATCAGATTATATCCTAATAAGCAGCCATATACTGCTAAGGCTGTGTGTAACGGATTAAGGCAGGTTGTTACTTTCATACGCTCAACCTTATTAACTGTCTGTCTGTCAGTCATAAACACACCTGCTTTTTCAAGCTGAGGTCTGCCATTAGGGAACCTGTCTTCTATTACAAGATACTGTGGTCCTTCAGCATTTACAAATGGAGCAATATATGTCTTCTTAGATGTTATCACCGGACTCATATCCTCAACACCTGCTTCCTCTAATGCTTTAGCAACACTATCTGCTGGTCTTGGTGTAATTTTATCAATCATAGACCATGGAAATGATACAAGCTCTTCATTATTCACATAATCAACAAAATCATTACCAACAAATCCTTTTTTATTCCACTCACTTACCATCTCGGTTATCGAATTTCTAAGTTTCTCTCCGTTATGTGAGCAGTTATCCATTGATACAACTGCAATCGGTGCCTTACAGGCTTTAAAACGTTCATACAAAAGTGCTGCTGTTACTGCCATTGCTGATGTTGCTTTTTCTGGTCCATTATCAATGTCTTCCCTGATAAAAGAGAAAAACTCTCCTTTAGAATCCTTCAACGCATAACCTTTTTCTGTAATAGTAAATGACACCATCTGAAGCCCCGGGTCAGCAAATATCTCCTTTAATCTTTCCCATTCCTTCTGCGAATATGATTGTGCCTTAATAGCTTCTGTAAGTGAACCAAGTACCTTTTTTTCTGTATTTCCATCCTCCTTCAATGTAACAGCCATAACAAGATTATCAAATGGCTTATATATTTTATCTACTACATCGAAGTCAAATGTTTCAACACATGTAATGCCTTTATCTGAAACTCCTTGTTCTAATAATGAATCTGCAATTCCACCAATGAATATCCTAAAAATATTGCCAATACCAAAATGTACCCATACAGGTGACTTTTTTGTATCCTCTGCAACCTTTTCAACATCATATGAAGGCAGCTTTATGCCAGCCTTTTCCCAATCTGTCGTATTCTTAATACCATTTATTGAAAGTTTCATAATATCCTCCATTATGTCATAAAAACCCAATGTTAATAATTACTTTGATGATTTATCAATAGCTTCCCATAAGCCATTAAGGTATGTTGCACCTAAAGCCCTGTCATATAAACCATAACCTGGCATAGCCACCTCATCCCATATCATTCTTCCATGGTCTGGTCTTATAATGCCGTCAAAACCTGTATCATATAATGTTTTCATAATCTTATACATATCCATAGAACCATCAGATGATAAATGTGCTGCTTCTTCAAAATCCCGGGGTGAATTATATTTAAGGTTTCTCACATGTGCAAATGGTATTCTTCCTCTGCACGCCTTAATAATCTCACAAATATCATTATTCTGGTTAGAGCCAAATGAACCCGTACAAAGTGTTATTCCGTTATATGGTTTATTTACAGCATCAAGAAGTTTTGTAACAGAATCCTTACCTGTCATAATTCTTGGAAGTCCAAATATAGGCCACGCAGGATCATCCGGATGAATCCCCATCTTTATATCATACTTCTCACATACCGGACCAATTGCTTCCAGAAAATATACCAGATTATTAAACAGCTTTTCTGCGTCAACATCTTTATACATTTCAAAAAGTTCTTTTAATCTGTCAAGACGCTCTGGTTCCCATCCTGGCATTACGAATCCATTAGACATCTTTGCAACTGATTCCTTCATATGCTCCGGATCAATCATATCAACTGTATCCTGATTATATGCAAGCACCGTTGAACCATCAGCTCTTTCTCTTGCAAGTTCTGATCGTGTCCAGTCAAATACAGGCATAAAATTGTAACATACCACATGAATATCCGCTTCTCCAAGAGCCTGCAGAGTCTTTATATAATTGTCAATGTGCTCATCTGCCTTAGCTGTGCCAATCTTAATATCATCTGACACATTAACAGATTCAATACCAGCGATTCCCAACCCGGCATCTTCAACAATCCTTTTAAGCTCCGCTATTTCCTCTGGAAGCCACCGCTCCCCAGCCTGCTTACCAAAAAGCGTTGTAATAACATTCTTTACGCCTGGAATCTGTCTGATCTGCTTAAGTGTTACGCTGTCGTATCCTGGTCCATACCATCTCAATGTCATATCCATAACAAAAATCCTCCTTTTACATAACAACATTATTATTCTGTACCATATTTGCATAATTATTTGCTATGTGTATACTAACATGTCAGTTCTAACATGTCAATGTATTTTTTGAGTTTATTTTGTTATGTTTTTCAATTTATTTTGATATCTTTTCCTTCTGCTTCACCATATTGACATGCGTAATTCCCATCACCCTGTCATAAAACATCTGCCGTGTACTGCTGAACAGACATAATATGAAATCTATCGCAAAATATGCCGTAACCATAAGGCACAATAGACATACTGCTATACTGACAGAAAATCTCCAACCATCAGCCTTAAGTGCCACATGATAAAGATTATATGCATATACAGGAGAAGGCAGGCTTAAAACATACAGAATAAAATATCTTCCCATAAGCCTAAAAACATTCACTCTTCTGTGAGTATCAGCCTTAATATTCTCAGCTTCGTAATCAGCAGTCTTGTTATCAGCTTTCTTACTCTCTGCCCTCACTAGTCTTATATTAACAAGTGCCTTGCCTATAGTTCTTCCCTTGGTAATTACTGTAACTATTGTAAATGCTGTAACTATATATACCGCTATGGCAACCAGATATCTTACATCGTACACAGCATTCATAAACTTTTCTTTATCTATTGCAAAAAATATGGCAACCGGAGCCATTATCACAAGCATATCCAACGCCCATGCTATTATTCTTCTGAATTCCGACACAATCTGTCCTCTGTTGTAAGCAACTTCATCCATTCTGTCACGCTTTGGAAGCATGAAAACAACCGCCGGCATAACCCAGAAGCCCACCATTCCTCCAAGTGTGTTACATATCAGGTCGTCCACTTCAAAGAATCTGTATGGATAAGGATATATTCCATACAAGCCTGACAACTGCGTAAGCTCAAAAAACAGGCTGTAGCAGAATGACATTATAAGCACCTGCCACCATTTTCTCTTAAAATAGTATCTCAGATACACACCAAATGGCACTAACAGCAGAATATTGAAAGCAATCTGCCAGAAGTCACCACATTTGAACAGATTAATATATGTTGCCGGATTCGATAAAGTAACATTCGCAGTAGCAATGACTCTTCTTACCGCATCAAATGGCACTAACAGCATACATGCTGAATCCGGTGTCACTGAATCAATCGGAGGCAGCGGCAGCACTGTCATAAAATATGAGGTAATCATGTAGAATATAAATGTGTACACAACCCCTGTTCTTATTACAAGTATCGAGCCATATTTATGATATTCGTATATTATGTACGGCAGTGTGAAAAGCACGGCAAGAACCGGGAACACATAACACGCTGAAATTATCGGTTTTAAGTATATTTCCATGAATTATCTCCAGTCCACATTCTTGGCATTCATCGCTTTTTCTTTAAGTGTTGCCAGTCTCTTTATTGCTTCATTAAGTGTATCGTCCTGCTTTGCGAAATGAAATCTCACAAGATTATGCACATCTTCCCTGAAAAAGCTTGACCCCGGAACTGCCGCCACACCAACGAACTGTGTCATCCATTCGCAAAATTTCACATCATCTTTAACTCCGAATTCACTCACATCAACAAGCACATAATATGCCCCCTGTGGGTCTGTGTATTTTAATCCCAACTTCTTAAGACCGCCTACAAATACCTCTTTCATATGTGCATAATGTGCGGCAAGTTCATCATAATATCCATCACCAAACTCTAATCCCACAACTGCTGCCTCCATCAATGGTGCGGCTGCACCAACTGTAAGGAAATCATGTACCTTTTTAACTCTGTCGATTATCTGTGGGTTAGCAATAACATAACCTAATCTCCATCCTGTTATTGAGTATGTCTTAGACAGTGAATTGCACACAATTGTTCTTTCTCTCATGCCCTCAAGCGCCTGCATATAAATATGCTTATTAGGTGCATATACAATATGCTCATACACTTCATCTGTAACAACATATGCGTCATATTTCTTTGCAAGTTCAGCAATTGTCTGCATTTCCTCCATTGTGAACACCTTACCGCATGGGTTGGAAGGATTGCACAAAATTAATGCCTTAGCACCCTGCTTAAATGCATCTTCTAACTTTTCCTTATCAAAATGAAATTCTGGTGGAACTAATGGAACATATATCGGCTCTGCACCTGAAAGAATTGTATCTGCGCCATAATTCTCATAGAAAGGCGAGAATATTACGACTTTCTCTCCCGGATTAGTAATACTGAGCATTGTAGCCATCATTGCCTCAGTACTTCCGCATGTGACAACAATCTCTGTCTCAGGGTCAATCTTAACACCTGAAAAATGTTCATATTTCTTAGCAACTGCATCTCTGAAATTCTTAGCTCCCCATGTCAATGCATACTGATGAGGTCCTTCGCCTGCAACTCTTGCAAGCCTGTCTGTTATAGCCTTTGGTGGGTCAAAATCAGGAAATCCCTGCGATAAATTAACTGCACCATATTTATTAGCAACTCTTGTCATTCTTCTGATGACAGAGTCTGTAAAATTTGCTGATCTGTTACTTAACTCTTTCATGTAAATATGTCCTCCTTATTCTATACGATATTTTAATTGTAGTTGATACTACATTGTTATTAATTTTTTTAATTCATCTGAAAAGAACTCTTTCTCTGTTTGAAACAAGTCTTTCTTTATTTCATAAAATAATTTATTATATGTACTCTCTCCCTCATATTTCTGCAGAATAAACATTATTTTCTGTGGTCTTGTACAATAATCTGTAATAGGATTATTCAATAATGTAGTTGGAATCGGGGCCTTGGTATTGTCCACAATCTGCGTTCCTTTTTTCTTTATCCTTGAATCATACCCGATTACTCCACATTCATTACCTGTAGCCATTTCAAAATCATTATCCCGCGTCACCAAATCTTTTGCGCCTATCTTATAACACTTGCTGTTTCGCAAATTCAACATCTGTTCCATAACAGCTGCTTTTGCATACATAGTATTTGAATCTCTTCTTGGTTTACAATCTTCTCTTTTTATTATTTGCTTTTCACAAGCCTCATAAAATGCTGTCGCACTCAATGTTTCGCTTTTAATTCCTGCCAGATGCATAAAATTATTTTTTCCATATCTTACTTCATAATAATCATATACATCTGACTTTTTTTCTCTAAATATAAATAATAAAGTAGTATCTGCATACTCTGAATACAATTTTGCACTTTTACACAATATCGTTAATAATTCTGTTGGACTCAGCATTCTTGTATTCTGTATTTTATACTTCATAATTCTCCTTAATGTAAAAGAGGAACCTTCCCATCGAAGGTTCCTCATTAACTCAAATCTTTAAAAACTGGTTTCATTATGGTGCTTTGCCACCAAAATCACAGGCTTCTCACCCGTCTGGCTTGATTATCCTCTATGCTTAAGAGTAAATGCAAAGTTTTTACGTTGCCAGTGCAACGGAAGCAAACACCTTATGCTTCATGTCCTGTCATCAGGAAGAGATTTCTCTCTTGGTACTATTATTATACTCAGAGTTTGGAAAATTATCAACTTGTTTTTTACAATTTTTATTATTTTTATCAAATAATATCACTGTTCACAAAATTCTCACAAACTTTCCAACTCATTTTCACATTTCCCATTTAATATTAACAATGTCGAAAGACAACAGACAAACTTTTTCATAAAAAAGATGGCTGTCTAATCTCCCAATACAGCAGTCATCGGATGTTTGAAAAACATTTTTCCCCCTCATAAAGAGAGCCGGGATATACGAACTTCAACCCCATTGTCAGTCCGTATATCCTGGCTCTCTTATTTAATCTGCTATATATTCTTTCAGTTTTTTCTCACTATCTAATCTGCACGCAACAATAGTAGACATTATCATGTATTTTACCACACCTTTTGCAATATGCTCCTCGTAGCGGCATTTCATATTGACAGGATATCCCGATACAAGAAAATGTATCTGGTACTTATCCTGATTTCTTGATATAAATGCACTTACATACAGCCCATTAAGCACTGCCGTAACTATTTCATCATCAGTAACAGGAATGTTTATCTTATAACCTGGTGATGAAAATGAGACTGCTCCGTCTCTGTTATGGAATCTTCCATCTGCAATCTCTGCTATTGAATATCCGCCAACATGATTCATCATTGCACCAAGCACTGACATTTCAAGGTCATTCTCAATTATATAATTGTAACAATCTGTTGGAGTATTAAACATTTTCCTTCTCCATCTCTTCATTAATAGTGTCTTCTGAGGCTGCCATTGCTGCAAGAGTCTTCGTCAGAAGTTCATCAAGTCCCCAGCCAAGCTGCTCTGCTCCACGCTCAATTACCTCTCTTGAACATCCCGCAGCAAAGCCCTTGCTCTTATATTTCTTCTTTAATGACTTAAGCTCCATGTCCTTAGTACTCTTTGATGGACGCATAAGTGCTGCTGCCCATATAAGTCCTGTAAGCTCGTCCGCTGCAAAAAGCACTTTTTCCATCTCATGCTCAGGTGCAACATCAACTGTAATTCCATAGCCATGAGAAACTACTCCATGAATTATATCCTCTGATATGCCGCCCTCTCTTAAAAGTTCTGGTGCTTTGATACAATGCTGTTTAGGATAAAGCTCAAAATCAATATCATGAAGAAGCCCTACAATTCCCCAGTACTCTGCATCTTCTCCATAACCAAGTTCATTAGCATACCATTTCATAACAGCTTCAACTGTTAATGCATGCTGGATGTGAAAAGGGTCTATATTGTACTTTTTAAGTAATTCAAATGCATCATTTCTTGAAATATGTTCCATTGTTAGTTCCTCCAATATTGCTGTTAGTTAATTACTATATTTCGTAATCCATGCATGACCTTACTGCTGTGTAAGGTCTTACCTCGCTGTCTGCAACTGCCACATGCTTAGGATGTACGGCATAACCCTTTAAACTTTCCACGCTGTCAAATGTTGTGTCTAACATTACATCTGCTGTAGAACTTGGAAGACACTCTGTTCTTACTTTTACCTCTATAAGCCCCGGAATCTGTCCTGCAAGGCCTTCGAGTCCTTCCTTAATACCTGCCTTAACCTGCTCTTTTTCTTCTCCTGCAAGCTCGTCCTTTAATTTCCATAAAATAACATGCTTTACCATAATAATTGCTCCTTAAATTAACATTTATAAATAATTTATTACTTTATCCCCTCATTGTAAATAAAAAGTCGTCAAAATGATGACTTTTATCCATAAAAATTTCATCATTTTAACGACTTTATTCATATAAAAATATTTCTTACTTAAATCAAATAGCTTCCAAAGCCTGTGCAATATCCGCAATCAGATCCTTCTTATCCTCAAGACCACATGAGATACGTATAAGTCCTGCTGGAATTCCAGCGGCTTTAAGCTGCTCATCATTCATCTGTCTGTGTGTTGATGTTGCAGGGTTAAGGCAGCATGTTCTCGCATCTGCTACATGAGTTTCGATAGCTGCAAGCTTCAGATTCTTCATAAACTTCTCTGCAGCCTCTCTTCCACCCTTTAACTCGAATGAAACTACTCCGCAGCCGCCATCTGGCATGTACTTCTTAGCTGTCTCATAGTACTTGTTAGAAGGAAGTCCCGGATAATTAACAAATTCAACCTTATCCTGCTTCTCAAGAAATTCTGCAACAGCCTGTCCGTTTTCAACATGTCTTGGCATACGCACATGAAGTGATTCAAGACCGAGATTTAAGATAAATGCATTCTGTGGAGACTGTATGCAGCCTAAATCTCTCATAAGCTGTGAAGTACATTTTGTTATAAATGCGCCTTCTTTACCGAACTTCTCGGCATATGTAATTCCATGATATGATTCATCAGGTGTGCAGAGTCCAGGGAACTTGTCTGCATGTGCCATCCAGTCAAACTTTCCGCTGTCTACAATAGCTCCACCGACTGCTGCTCCATGTCCGTCCATATATTTAGTTGTTGAATGTGTTACAATATCTGCTCCCCATTCAATTGGTCTGCAATTAACTGGTGTTGGGAATGTATTATCGACGATAAGTGGTACACCGTGTGCATGTGCTGCATTTGCAAACTTCTCAATATCTAATACTGTAAGTGCAGGATTGGCAATTGTCTCACCAAATACTGCTCTTGTGTTGTCCTTGAACGCTGCATTAAGTTCTTCCTCTGTGCAGTCAGGGTCAACAAATGTTGCTTCAATTCCCATCTTCTTCAAAGTAACATCAATAAGGTTAAATGTTCCTCCATATATAGAAGATGATGCTACTATATGGCTTCCAGCTTCGCAAATATTAAATAAAGCGAAGAAATTAGCTGCCTGTCCTGATGAAGTAAGCATTGCTGCACTTCCACCTTCAAGGGCTGCAATCTTAGCTGCCACATAATCATTAGTTGGATTCTGAAGTCTTGTGTAGAAATATCCACTTGCTTCAAGGTCAAAAAGTTTTCCCATATCCTCACTTGTATCATACTTAAATGTAGTAGACTGGATTATAGGAATCTGTCTTGGTTCACCATTTCCAGGAGTATAGCCTGCCTGGACGCATTTTGTGTTAATTGAATAATTATCCATATTTCCCTCCGGCTTTATATGTTTACATGACATGAATTATATCACAAACGCAAAGCATATAACAGCACATTTTAATAATCAGGCTACAAAATCAGGCTACACATTTATTAACATAATGTGTTATGATATCAATTATGCTATTATCAGTTTTTAATAATATTATGAGGTTTTATTATGAATAATCAGTCAGCGACTATGAACACAAAAGATAATCCGCTCGGTTACAAGAAGGAATCCACTCTGCTTGTCGGTTTTGCAATCCCATGCATTATTTCGATGCTTGTGACAGCACTTTACAATATTGTCGATCAGATATTTATCGGCCAGGGAATCGGTATGCTTGGAAATGCTGCTACTAACATTGCATTTCCACTGTCAACAACATGTACGGCTATTTCGCTTCTTCTTGGTATAGGAAGTGCGACTAATTTCTCACTGCATCTTGGCGCCGGTGAAAAACACGAATCTGAAAAATATGCCGGTAACGGTATTGTACTTATGGCATTGTTTGGAATATTTCTGTTCCTTGTAACCACTATATTCTTAACACCAATGCTTAAATTCTTTGGTGCAACTAAAGATGTACTTCCATATGCAAAGGCATATACAAGAATCACTGCGTTTGGCTTTCCCTTCTTAATTGCCAACACTGGTATGAGCAAGCTTATTCTTGCAGACGGAAGCCCGCGATATTCAATGACTTCAATGCTTGTCGGTGCTATTGTGAACACTATTCTTGACCCATTATTTATATTTGTTTTCAACATGGGAATGACAGGTGCGGCACTTGCAACAATTACAGGCCAGATAATTTCATTTTCAATCAGCCTGCGTTATATGTTTCATTTTAAGACAATCAAACTTGACAGAGAAAGCTTTGTTGTATCATTTGACCACTGTAAGAAAATATTTATTCTTGGAGCAAGTGCCTGCTTTAACCAGATTGCAATGACTGTTGTACAGATTGTTATGAACAATACACTGTCTCATTATGGTGCACAGTCAATATACGGCGGAGACATTCCTCTTGCCTGCGCCGGAATTATAACTAAAGTTAATATGATTTTCATGTCATTTGTTATTGGAATATCTCAGGGAACTCAGCCAGTTATAGGTTTTAACTATGGTGCAAAGAAGTACGCCCGTGTAAGAAAGACTTACCTGCTCGCACTTGGTGCAGCTTCTGCCCTGTCTTTAATTGCATTTGCATGCTTCCAGATATTCCCAAGACAGATTATCAGCATATTTGGTAACGGAAGTGACCTGTACTTTAAATTCTCTGAAAGATATTTCAGAATATATATGTTTCTGACAATTGTTAACGGCATCCAGCCTGTGACTTCCAATTTCTTTAATTCAATTGGCAAATCACAGCTTGGTGTATTTATGTCACTTACAAGGCAGATTATTTTCCTGTTGCCACTTATCGTTATATTTCCTATATTCATGGGAATTGACGGTGTTATGTATGCCGGACCTATAGCAGACGCTGCCGCTGCTATCGTATGCGGATACTTTACTATAAGAGAATTAAAAGAATTAAAAAAGCTGGAAATCAATTTAACTAAATGTTAAAATATAAGTTATGCGTGTATTCGTATATTTAACGGATTATTTTTAAAAGTGCTGTCGGTGTTGCATCCGGCAACGGAATCGATATTATTGAAATAGTAAAAAATGCTGACTCAGCAATGTACGCTGACAAACAACTCTTCCACCATCGGTGATTGTTGCTATACCTCATGTAAGTGTTAATTTAAGCCGCCAGCTTAATTGCTGGCGGCTTTTTTCTCATTTTTGGGGGATGTAGTGGTAAATCTTGGCTTTTTGAGGCAGGGCTTCCTATAAGAAAATAAATATATTGCATCTTATAGGCTGATTTGCCCTCTTACGCTGTCTAAAATGTGGTCTTAGAGTTGGATTTCCTATAAGATTGCTGATCATAGTTACTTTATAGGTGTAATTTGCAACTAATATAGTAGTCGATATGATTTTTGACCTATAAAGGCTTTGGATTTGCGACTACTGATAGGTATCATGTGGTTTTCTGCCAAAATTCTTCATCAGATTCCTTTTCCATCTTCATCACAAATGTCACTTGATTAAGATTTGTATCCTCTATTAATAGAGGTTCAATCCACCCTTCTGATTTCCATACCTCAAGAATTGTTGGGAAGCCAGAACCAGCATTATCTCCAAATCCTACTAATCTTAACATTATCTGCATATGAGGATTCCTTGACTTTGAGTTACCTCCACGATAAATATCTTCTAGAGGAAGTAAAACTTCCTCGTGTATCAACCACGAAAAAGGGTGATACCCAAAAGTACCACCCTACAGACTATATATCTATTCTCCTCTACTTGTAATCAATTATTATTTCTGCCAAGAATCTTAGACATTCCTGTTGCCACAAAAAGATATACAACCATATTAACTACTGATTTAAGAAGAAGTCCTGGTGCTGAAGCTAATCCTGCTGCAAAGTTGCCTGCTATTATTGCACCAAATACAACATATCCTAATGTCATGAAAAGTAATGTAACAACTGCACCAACAATTCCTTTTACTGAAATAACCTTACATCTGTCAAACTTACTTTTCATATTACCAAATATTGCACATGCTATTATTGGCATGATTGTCTTTATTATAAGTGTTGGAACTGCCCATACTGCAAATCCAGTTAATATATCTGCCATTGCAGAACCGATTCCTCCTGCGAGTGCGCCAACAACTGGTCCGAAGAAAAATGCACATATAAGTATTACGCTGTCTCCCAAATGTGCATATCCCAAAGGAATAGGAATCTGCACCACCATTGTTGCAACACATGTAAGTGCCATAAATACTGCTGTTACACACATCTGTGTTACAGTAATATGAAATCCTTCTTTCTTAATCCCCTGCTGTACTAACTGTGTCTGTTGTGCTTCCATTTTATCTGCCTCCTATATCAACATACTTTAATTGCACATAAGAATAACAGATAAAGTGACATGTGTACATTGTCATTTTGAGTTAAATTTATATGGTCAGATTAAGTTATTATTCCCCTTCTTTACATAATAACATCTGGTTCCATATATTGTTTTTGTTTTATTCAACCCATTATGTACAATTGTTTTACTAAAATTATATCTTGCTATATTTATTATCCCTCAGTTAATCTTATTCTCAAAATCCTGTAACTCATGAAAAATCCCATCTATATAAACAGTTGTATCTTCCACTCTATACAACATAAAATATCTATGGAATTTAAAGCCTATCCTTCTATATCCTAAACTTCTCAATTTTTCGTTATCACATAATTTTAAACTTCCTGCGACCTCTGCTAATATATCTTTAGTATATTCAAAATCATCAAGGAGACTTCCTGCTACCTGATGATTCTTTTTTTCATATAATATGTATTCAATATACTCTTGCATATTTTCTTTAGCATCATTAGTAACAACCACTTTATATGCCATACTTTGTCCTCATATCTGCAACAAAATCACCTGCTTCTGAATATTCTCCATTCTTTGACTGATCTCTTGACTTTGCTAATCTGTCAAGAACTTCCTTTTCCGAAATAGCAATGTAAGGATTAGCTGCCACTTTCTTTATCTCAAATGGAAATCCATTATTAGCAACTGCCTGTGTTAAAAACATTCTTATAGCCGTTGTAGTATCTGTTCCTAATTCTTTAAATAAATTATCTGATTTAATCTTCAAATCGTCATCCACTCTTACTTGAATTGTACTTGACATAAAAAATACCTCCATATTCATATAGCACACTATTTTAATGCTACATCATTACAAATGTAATATATCACAATACATTATGTTTTTCAAATATTTATGCTATAATAAACAGACATATTACGCACCACAAACAAGGAGTCACATTTTATGAAACCCAAATCAGATTTAAGCAGACAATTATATGAATTAATGCTGCAAAGAGGTTATGAGAAAAATTTCTGTGATATTGTCACTAAGAATCTCAATACTGATTTCACTGCCAGCCGCATGATTGGTTATCTCTATCATTACGACCACCCTCCTGTTGAGGAGATATCTGATGAAATGATTTCCATTCTAAGCGACAGAAACCGTATCATGCAGAAAAAAGAGCTTGAAGAAACTAATGCCAGGTGGAACGATTTTCTGCTCCACGGCTTTAACAACGAAGAAGAGGAAGAATAGACTGAATCTATTCTCCCTCTTCTTTCTTAATCAATTCATCCATAAGCTCTTTATAATCTGAGGCTTCAAGCGGAAGTTCTACTTTTATGCCTTTGCATGCTGAATAATAGGCACTGGCACACAACATGAGTGAATTAATTCCCTCACTACCCTTAACGGTCAGATAAGACTCATCACCTTTAAGCACCGCATTTGCAAAGTTTTCAAATAACTGTGCATATGGCTCAGATGCCTTCTCGAACTGTATAGTTTCCTCTGTAAATGTCATATTCTGCCTTGAGTTGACTTCTTCGTTCTTGATATACTCACATACATCTCTGTGTCTTGTAATGGTGAGCGTGTCGTCTTCCAGAAGAATTCTTGCCTTCGTTCCTATAATCTCAAGTCGCTCTTCGTGACAGGCTTCGCCTGTGGATAGTATAAATGTGCCTGTCTTTCCATTGTCGTATTCCATAACGATAGTAGCCTCATCATCTACTATAAAGTCGTTGTATTTTCCAAATGGAATCGCTGCAAAAAGTTTCTGTGGCATTCCAAACAGGTACTGATACATATCAAGAATATGCTGTCCCTGATTGATAAGTGCTCCACCGCCTTCACCTGCAAAGCTGCTTCTCCATGAGCCAGATTTATGATAGTATGAGGTTCTTAAATATCGTGAATTAATAAGACATACTCTCTTTATATCTCCTAATTCACCATTATCTATCATCTGCTTAATCCTGATGTATTTAGGGTAAAGCCTCTGATGAAATATCATTCCATATATTCTGCCACTTTCACTGGCAGCCTTCTGCATTGCAAGTGCTTCACCTACATCTGCCGCTGCCGGCTTATCACATAACACTGCTTTTCCCTTTGCAAATGCTTTCAAAGCCAGTTCTTTATGAGTTTTATGAGGAGTTGCTATAATAACTGCATCATAACATGATTCTCCTGTCTCAAATAATTCTTCTGCACTCCTGAATATCCTTGCATTATCACCATCAGTATTAACAAGTGATTCGCCCCATTCAATAAGTTCATCTCTTCTTATAACCACAGCTGATAATTTCATATGCGGAACTTCTCCCGCTGTTATCATTCTGGCATATTTCTTTCCAACACTTCCTACACCTATAAGTGCCACCTTTAACAATTCTTTCTGCATACCATGTACCCCGTTTCATTATATTAACTATGCACCACTTCTCCTGTTTCCACAGCCTTCTTCAGTAAGATGGCGGCATACGCATCTGCAAGGGCATCCTCCATACTATATGGTGCAGACGCATTTCCTCTGCTATACTCTGCCGTATTCTTCATCATCACTGCGATTGCTGTTTCATCTTCTGACAGACCATACAATCCAAATTCCGGCTCATATATAATCTTATTATCAAATGAAATTTTCTTAATTTCACGAATCTTCTCAAAATTAGGATTAGAATTTCCTGTATTAATCACATGGGAATCCGTTATGATTCTGCCAACCTGACCTTCATTATTCTCATCAAGATAATATACACAGTCATCAACAAGCTCACCTCTTACACCCTGAACTTTAAGCGTATTCTTCCTGATTGGTGACCTGTACTGCTCCGAATCAAAATCATACCATGCCACTTTCCCGCTTTCGAATTCAAATGTGGCGACGCATCTTTTCTTTCCTGCAATCCTGCCATCAGTGAACTTATCATATCTTGTAAGAGTCTGTGTTGTAGGAAACTCATATGTCTTAGCTGAAACTGTATACTTCTCTCCCGGATTAACTCCAAGAAATGCTCTTATAAGACTTATTCCATGATATTCATGCGCCAGTGACACATTTACACAGCTGACATCACCAATAATTCCTTCATTAATAAGCTTTAATGATGCTTTAATATTAGGATACTCCCTGTACTGTTCAGCAACCACCTGTTTTTTACCACATTTGTAATAAGAATACAGTTTATTAAGCGAATCCATATCAAGTGCCGCCGGAGTCTCTGATAAAACAGTTATTCCACGGTCAAGCCATTCCATTGAAACATCACATATGGCGTCCTTCTTAACAGCCACAACTGCAAAATCAGGTTTATATGCCGCGCATTCTTCTATAGATGTAGTTGTATGTATCTGATACTGACCGGCAATTAAGTCCGCTTTCTCCTGCGTCCTGCAATACATCGCATCAATACAGAATATTTCAGGCAGAGCCTTTGCTACGCGTACATAATATAAGGCCCGCCAGCCTGAACCGATTATAATAAAATGATATTTAGATCTCAATATACACCTCTCCCTTAACCCTTCTGTCATATATCTCACCAAGCCACCTCATAATAATCCCCTTTGGCTTTTCAAAAGGTGTCCTGTGACTCAGCATGAATTTCTCCGCTTTAATGTCCTGTAATACATTTATTTCTTCTTTTAATATGCCTGCATTGTACAAGTTATGTCCGCATTTCTGCATAGCATATAATGCATCTCCAAGAAAGCACCACTCTTCGTTTACTTCCAACGCAACACAGCCCTTTGCATGGCTTGAAGGCAGTGGAAATATGTGAAGTGACACATCTCCGTCCTGAATATATATGCCATCTTCTACGACTGTTCCCATGTCAGTGTGCCTATGGGTATACTTTCCCTGATACACCTCATCAACGCCCATACCCGGAAGATTACCGATATGATCCTCGTGAAAATGTGATAAGATAGCATTAACTTTTCTTCCATTGCTATATGTGTCTATTATCGCAGGAATGTCTGGATGATTACCAACATCATACAACCATAATGCATCCTTTCCCTCAATCATCACGACATTAGCTGACAATGGGTTCTCTGTAGGTGATATATACGATATTAAATTATTAATTGCAACAACTCTACATTCATCCATTCTTTACTCCAGAAACTCAACATGTCCATCCTCAAGATGGTACACTGCTCCTATAACCTCAAGACCTTTTTCTTCCAGAAGCTTCATATCCGTGTTCTCCTCTATCACCTTAACACTGTGTTTTACATTGAGACATGTTGCAATATACTCATCTTTCTCTTCCTTAATAGCTTCCCTGATATCGTCAGTTATATACTTGATATGTCCGTCAGGATCATGCTTTATTGCCGCTTCAACTGCACCGCAATGATTATGCCCAAGTACAACCACCAGCTTACAGTCAAGATGGTCTGCTGCATATTCAATACTTCCAAGCTGATGCGAATCCACTACATTTCCTGCCACGCGGATGACAAAAAGTTCCCCTATTCCCGCTGAGAATATTGCTTCCGGTACCTGCCTTGAATCCGAACAGCACAGAACAATCGCATATGGGTGCTGACCATTCTTTAGGGTTTCAACTCGTCTTTCCAATGAAACATCTCCCGGATTGCTTGTAGCATTAATAAATCTTTTATTACCCTCTATTAATCTTGACTTTGCTTCACTTGCTGGTATTGACATATTATTCCGCCTTTCACAACTTACTTTCCTACAGTTTAACAGAATTTTACCCATATTAAAACCCCGTCTGCAATATACCACATATGATATATAACAGGCGGGGCTGATTATTTTATTCTAAATCATATCAAGTTTTGTGTTACTTAAATGCTTTTAGAGAATTTTTTGATTTTGCAACAGTCATTCCAATAGCTAATCCGGATACTGCCATTAACATAATAAGAATTCTCATATCAGATGAATCTCCTGTTGGCACTACATCAACTGAACTATCTGGAACATCTTCTCTGTCATCTGTATCTTTATTAATATCATCATTACCATTATTAATGTCATTATCTGGTACATCAATAACTTCTCCTGTTACACCCTTGTAATCTACGCTTACAGAATGAATAGTAACTCTGTTACCAGACTTTCCTGCACCAGATGTACCTGTATGCTGGAATCCTATTCCACTGTAACTGTTTACTTCATTCTCAAATACATGGCTTAAATGTACCTCATGAGGCATGATACTGCTTGCTGAGTCCTGAGATGATGTTGTTGTAACATCTGCTGTAAATGTATTGCCAGTCACATCAAGCTTAATTGTGCATCCTGGAAGAAATGCTGTTGATATGACTGAATCCTCAAGCGGAATTGCAACTCCATTCTTATATTCCATCAATGTAAATGTACATGACTTAGCTGCAAAGCTACTAAGGGCCGGATCACTTATAGATGGTACTCTGGCAATTCTTAAGCCATAACCAGTCATTGTTTTTGCATCATATTTGAAATAGATATCTATGAACTGTTTAGCACTACCGAAGCCCTGTGCTCCTGTTTTATGAGGAGAAAGAGTCAATGTCATTGACATATCTTTTCGTGCAGTATCATCAACATATACAAGTCTTGCACCCTGTGTAGTTGTCTGAAGTCCCGTAGTTCCTGATGCGCCTGATGCTCCCTGTGCGTATGTATATGGAAGCTCCCCTGAAACAGGCTTATATGCTTTGTCACTCCACTCTCCACCTTCTCTGTATTCAGCAGGCAGATAGAATCCTCCATACCAATTACCAGCTTCAAGTGTGTTTTTCCATTCATAATTATTCTCTTCTGTATCATTCTCAGCTTCAATATATGCAAGATGCTCAAGATCAACATTATATGACTGTTTCTGTTCATCTGCTACATATGCTGACTTGATAAGTTCAGAAGCTGCAGTAAATACTGAACTGCCTTCTACTGAATTCGAACGCTTTGGTATAACTTCACAGATAATATAATGATTAACATCATCTAAGCGGAGTACATATGAAGAGTATGGCTTAGCATCACTATCTACATATGTTGTCTGTGCAACGAGGATTTTATCTGTTCCTTCTTTGTCTGTAGCACGATACCAGTTAATTATACTTTCGTCTGCTGCTTCACTATTATCTGTAAATGCATATGTTACATTAATCATTCCATTCTCAGGTGCTGATAAAACAGGTTTTTCTGATAATACAGGTGCCTCAAATATCTTAGGAGTAACTGTAAAATGTAATACTTTCTTCATTCCGTTGGTTGCTGTTGCAACAAGACAGCCTTTCTTATTGTCTAATGTTGAATTGTCACCCTTTACTATTACAGTACCATCAGCCTGTGGTTCAATAACAAGCGTATCGTCTTCAGTACTCCATGTTACAGTCTTGTCATTGCCACCAAGAACAACAGGCGTAACCTGAAGTGAATCAGAAACATTTCCCTGAAGTACCGGAACAACATCCTTAGCAATTCCTGGATAGTCAAACTGGATATTCCATGCACCGGTTGGCATATAATCCTTCTGATTTAACGGATCCCATTCATCATAACCCGCACCATTTAAGAGATTATATATATTATATTCCCCATTATACTTAAATGCTTTCATCTGCTCTCCATCAGGAGTTACTGATAAATCTGTATAATCAGGACTGATTGTCAATGGCTGTCCATTAAGAGTATTATTAGAAACAATCTGTCTTATATCATCAGAAAAATTACTCTGTTTCCATTCCATACCAGTCATGTCGCCCTTAAAATCACAGTCAATAAAAGCAAACGGTTTTGTATTCTTACATAATGTAATTGTTTTATTATCTGATAACTGTGTTGTAAATTCACAGCCTAAGAATGCCTGCATATAGAATGATGCCCCACCACAAGGAGTATTAGAAAACAGGCTAAACGTACAATTTTCAAATATCGTTATATAACCGGTTCCAAGCGAATCATCTGTACACTCAAGATGACAATCTTTTATAAGAGAACGCTTAGGTCTGTCATCTCTTGAGAAAAGATTAAGTCTTGATATAATGTTACAATTTTCAAAGAACCATTCATCCATATCTGTAATGCCAGGAACTTTAGTAACAGCCTGTGCCTGTGTAACAGCTTCCTGTCTCTTAGTATGATTCTTAGTAGTATCTCTTTCATACACTAGATCTACATTACAATAATTTCCGATTGTAAGGTCTTTTGCATGAAATCCGTCGCCTACACCAATTGTGTTAAAGTTACCATTAGCTCCTGCATTCTGTCCTCTGTCTGATGCAATTACTACATCATCACGATTACCAGTCATTCCTACAAGTGTTATATAAGCCTGTGGAATTATAAGACCTATAAGATCATTCTTATCACGATCTTCTGTCTTAGTATAATCGTCAGTCCAATATACATCCGGCTCAAGATAAATAATTGTTGGATTATCCTTTGTGCCAGGAATTGCATTAGCTACTGCTTCCTGAAGTGTCTTATATGAATATCCGCTTGAAGAAGCTAAATTTTGATTTACATATAATGCATGCTCTGAAAGAGTAATTGATTCACCATTATAGTAAATCGTCCGTGTATCATCGGCTTTCGTAAATGTAAGAGAGCCAATACCAGAACTAGTGAAGATGAGTGCAAAAGCCATCAAAAATGCGATAAAGGCCGATGCATGTTTCTTGTGTCTTAGCATATTCTATTCCTCCGTTCATTGTGATTATGAACCCATTATATCCAGATTGTACTAATATAAATACAAAAAAACAGTTCAAAAATCATAATAAAACGAAAAAACAGCATTTTCACATTATTTCTCTAAAAGCCACGCTATCTCTTCCTTATAAGGAGGCTCTTTCTTATCAGTTCCCTCAACTGCTACCCATGGGGTCTCAAGAATCTTAGGAACATCTAAGAATCTTTCATCATGGACAAGTCTGTGAAGAGTCTCATATCCAATATTTCCCTTATCAATATTGGCATGTCTGTCCTTATGCGCTCCAAGCGGATTCATACTGTCATTAATATGAAATACTGCTATCTGGTCAAGACCAATCACCCTGTCAAATTCTGCAAATACTTCATCATAATGATTAACTAAATCATAACCAGCATCATTAACATGACATGTATCAAAACACACTCTCAATCTGTCCTTCTTGTCAACGCCATCATAGATTGCCTTAAGCTCTTCAAATGTCCTGCCTATCTCGCTTCCCTTGCCAGCCATTGTCTCAAGTGCAATATATACATCATCATTGTTCTGGTTAAGCACTGTATTAAGTCCTTTGATAATCTGTGCGATTCCGGCTTCAACTCCGGCATTAACATGGCTTCCTGGATGAAGCACCATTATATGGCTTCCCATGGCAGCAGTCCTTATAATTTCTTTTTCTAGAAATTCAACAGCAAGCTCATAAGTCTCCGGCTTAATTGTATTCGCAAGATTGATTATATAAGGTGCATGTACAATAATCTCCTCTATCCCATGTTCCTTAGCATACTTCCAGCCAGCTTCTATATTAAGCTCACTTATTTCTTTTCTTCTTGTATTCTGTGGCGCACCTGTGTATAACATAAATACATTAGCCCCATAAGAAACTGCTTCCTTCGCAGATGCAAGAAACATTTCCTTACCTGCCATTCCCACATGACTTCCAAGCTTTATATCTGACATATATGATTCCTCCAATATTTAACCTGTATAATTTATTATCTGTCCAGTTAGAAAATCCAAACGAATTAATTTTAATATTGCAATACTTATGTGTCAATGCACAACATATGTATACTTGCATACTGATAAATGTCATCACCACTTTCATTCATTTTCAATCAAATTCATTCATAATTTATATTTATTTTATTGACATTTAAACAGCATATTGATATAGTACTAAAGTACCAATTTTATGGTACTTATATAACAATTATTTTATAAGGTGAGATATGAAAAAACACAAACACAGAAAACATATAAAAACAATCAATACTGTTATTGAAAGCTGTCTTCTCATTATTCTTATTGTTCTTGTTGCAATAATGATGGTTCTTATAGGAAAATTACAGGGAACTGCCAGAGTTATTAACTATACCGGTCTTGTCAGAGGCGCTACTCAAAGAGAAGTCAAGCTTGAAATCACTGGTAATCCTAATGATGAACTCATTGATTATCTTGATGGAATTCTTGAAGATCTTAAATATGAAGATGGCGATTATAATCTTGTCAAGCTTGATGACAATGATTATGAAAAAAAGCTTGATACACAGATTGCTTTCTGGATTCTGCTTAAGAACGAAATATATAAAGTCCGTGAATATGGTTATGAAAACACTGATATTGTAAATCTCAGTGAAGAATATTTCCAGCTTGCTGACCAGACTGTTTCTGCTGCTGAAAAGTATTCTGAAAGAATTGCCGACAATATAAGATTGTTTGAAACATTCACTGCAATAGATATGGTCATTATAATTATATATATAATTAATCATTCCATTCATGCAATCATAATTACCAAAAAGAATAAACAGCTTGAAAAGCAGGCATTTCTTGACCTGCACACAGGTCTTCCCAACAAGAGTAAATGTGAAGAAATATTCAGAACCTCGCAATTTATTACTGATTCTACTGCATGTATTATGTTTGATCTCAATAATCTTAAGAAGGCTAATGATACACTTGGTCATTCCGTTGGTGACCAGTTGATTCTTAATTTTGCAAGGCTTTTAAGAAATGCTGTTCCTTCTAACGATTTTGTTGGGCGATATGGTGGCGATGAATTTATTGCCGTAATATATAACACTACTAAGGATGAAGTTACTGATATTCTCAGACAGCTTGACAAAGAAATATTCGAATTTAATGAGCTTGGAAAAGCTTTTAAGATAAGTTATGCTCATGGTTGTGCATTCTCTTCTGACTATGAGAATTGCACATTAAGGACACTCTTTGATAAAGCAGATAAAAATATGTACAATAACAAACAGGCAGAGAAAGCTGGCAGATAGCCGCTTTCTCTGCCCTTTTAATATTACATATCCATCAATTTATTTATTATTATTTCTCAAGTGATTTTATGGCAAATGTATGATAGAATATAAAAATGACTTTACTATATTAACCCAGACATTGTATACATGGAGATAAATAGAATGAATAATTATAAACGCGGACTAATAACCGGCATACCAATTGCACTCGGATACCTGTCAGTTTCTTTTACCTTTGGAATTATGGCTGTATCCTTTGGTCTTAGCTGGTGGCAGGCCGTTCTCATATCTATGACAACAGTAACCTCTGCCGGACAGTTTGCAGGAATCGGCATTATGATTCATCCAGGACAGTATATTCAGATGCTTATATCACAGATTACTATTAATATAAGGTACTCTTTCATGTCTATATCAATCGGACAGAAAGCCGATAGCCGTTTCAGTGGCATATACCGCTGGCTTCTCGGTTTCTTTATAACTGATGAAATATTTGCAGTAGCAACTAAAGAAGACGAAATCAAGCGCAGCTACTTTGCAGGACTTGCTACCCTGCCTTATCTGGGCTGGGCATTAGGCACATTTATTGGTGCTATTCTTGGAAATATCCTTCCAGACCGCCTTATGAGTGCTTTAAGTGTTGCAATCTATGGAATGTTCGTTGCCGTGGTTGTTCCAGAGATGAAGAAAGCTCGCTCCGTCCTGATTGTCGTAACCATTGCAATTATACTTAGCTGCTTATTCTACTATATACCGCTTCTTTCTAAGATTTCCAGCGGTATAACAATAACAATTGTTGCTATCACAGCTGCCATTATCGGTTCAATATTCTTTCCGGTATCTGATGAAGCTGATAACAGCAATAATTAATCTTATTGGAGGAACTTATGAAAAACAGTATTTTCTTTATATATCTGCTTATACTTGCAGGCACAACCTACCTTATAAGAGTTATACCTTTCACTGCAATTAAGGAAAAGATTAACAACCGCTTTATCCGTTCTTTTCTTTATTACATACCTTATGCAGTTCTTACAGCAATGACAATTCCTGCAATATTCTATGCAACCAGCTGGTGGGTTGGTGCAGCTGCAGGACTTTTGACAGCCGTAATATTTGCTTTGAAAGGCAAAGGTCTTACAACTGTTGCAATAGCATCATGTGTGGCAGTATTTCTTGTAGAACTTATAAGATTTTAATTCTTCTTTCCAATATATGATTCATATAAACTGTAATCACTATTAACAATAAGTTCTTCTGGAAACTGTGTATCTTCTATAACCTTATAGGCTCTGTCAAATTCACATATTCCCTCTTTTATATGTGCATCACTTCCTATAGATATGCAGACTCCTAATTCCTTACATATGTTAAGCATCTTAACATCATTCTCAAAAGCTCCCTGTCTTGGGCCATCCGGATTCAATGATGTATTATTAAGTTCAAGAAGCACATGCTTTTCCTTAGCGGCCTTTACAAGCTTTTCATAATCGACAGGATACCTTGAATCATCAGGGTGTCCTATAATATTAACATATGGATTATCCATTGCTTTAATTAATGCATTCGTATTCTGCTCTATACTTCCGGGCTTGATACATGGAATATGAAGGCTTGCTATTACAACATCACAGCCCTTAAGTCCATATTCTTTAAGATCAATATTTCCATCATAGTCCATAATATTAGCTTCACAACCCATATATATCCTGACACCACATTTTTCTCTTGGAATTATCTTCATATTAGAAAAATATAATATACCTGCGCTTCCCGGCATCTTGGGTGCATGGTCAGTTATCGCAAGGTGCGTAACTCCTATACCTGCTGCGTAAGCTGCCATCTCATCAATTGTGTTATATGCATGACCGCTTACAAGTGTATGAGTATGTGTGTCTATTGTGTATTTCATAATTAAAGCTCCTGATTACCTGTTCTTTCTTTCACATAATTCTCCAGAACATTAACAGTTTTCTCTATTCCCAGAGGACTGCTGTTGATACACATATCATAATATGTTGCATCTCCCCATTTACCTTCTGAGTATCTGTTATGATACTGTTTTCTTGTTCTGTCGTGTCTACGCATTTTAGTATATGCCTCTGATTCGGATAAGTCAAAATGCTCCATAACTCTCTGTATCTTATGCTCCTTATCACCTGTTACAAATACGGATATAAGGCAGTCATAATCCTTAAGTACATTCTCTGAACATCTGCCGACTACTACAAATGATTCTCCGCTCTCAGCTTTCTTACGGATATAATCAAACTGAAACTGGGCAATAATCTCCTCATAAGAATTGGTGTGATTACCTACACGCCTCGACAGGAGACGGTTTCCCGGCTTTTCATCATATTTGTGAAAATCTGACACATCAGCATTCATCTGTTCTGCAATCTCGTCCAACATGCATCTGTCATAAAATGCAAGTTCTAATCTGTCAGCCAGCTTCCTTGCTATCTCATGTCCTCCACTTCCATATTCACGACTTATAGAAATAATCAACTGTTCTCCCATAAAACCCCCATTTCTGTACACATTTTGTGCACGAAGAATTAACAATACCTTACAAATATGCACACCATAGATATAAGCACAACTATTATAGTTGCCGGAACAGCTGTGCGGCAATACTTACCCCAACCAATCATATAACCATTCTTAGCTGCAACTGATGTTCCGACAACATTAGCAGATGCACCTATAGGTGTTGCACTTCCACCTACATCAGTTCCCATAGAAAGTGCCCACGCAAGAACAGAAAGGTCAACCCCCTGTGTCGCAGCCAAACTCTTAATAACCGGTACCATAGTTGCTGCAAAAGGAATATTATCAATAAGTGCACTTGCAAATGCTGAAATAATAATAATAATTGCAACCATAAGTTTAAGATTACCTTTGCTCACACGGCCTATAAATGCAGCAATAATCTCTAATATTCCCGTCTGTTCAAGCCCACCTACAACGATAAACAGTCCTAAAAAGAACAAAAGTGTTTTATAATCAATAGACTTCAACATATGTAAAGCCTTCCTGCCTGATACAATAAGTGAAAATATTGCTATAACAAGTCCTATAAATGCAACCGTAAGTCCTGTCAGCGCATGCGTTACAAGCATTACAACTGCACACATGAATATAACACAGCTTAATGCAAAATCCCTTCTGTTAGTAATAGTCTCTGCCGGACTTGGCATAGATTCAGCCAGTTTATCAATATCTGGTGATGATTCCAGTTCTTTTCTATATGCTATAAGAAAATATACCACAATAAATACCAGACTGATTACTGCAATCAGTCCTGTATGCGTAATAAATGTTGAAAATGAAAAGTTAAGTGACGTACCAATAATTATATTAGGCGGATCCCCGCACATTGTTGCCGAGCCGCCCAGATTAGCACAGAATATCTCTGATAAAATCATTGGCACCGGATTAAACTTTAGCAGCTTGGCAAGCTCAATAGATACAGCCGCAAGGAACAATATAACCGTTATACTGTCTATAAACATAGCCAGTCCAAAAGACATTATCATAAATGTAATAAACAATGCTCTTGTACGATAGTGTACAGCCTTAGCCAGAAGCATACACAGCCATCTGAAAAATCCGGCGGCAGCCATAACCTCAACCATAATCATCATACCCGCAATAAATATAATGGTCGACCAGTTAATCCCTGTTACTGCCTCTTCAGCAGCCCCAGACTGATACCAGAAACCTGATGTAAAAATGCTTCTTAAATTAAGAATACTAATAACCGCCTCCGGCGACTTCATGATAATTCCAAATACCCCAATCAGCGTCAATGCCCCACATCCAAGCGTCACATAATGCCTCTCTATCTTATCAAGAACTATCAATACAAACATAGAAATGAAAATAATTAATGCCAATACCTGCTCTGCTAACATATTAAATAACCCCCATCACATGTTAAATTAATAACAAACTTCTAACTGTATTATACAAGCATATATAACTAATAGCAACATTTTTCCATTTATTCTGTCCTTTTCCTACTAAGGATTTGAGGCAAAAAAAGCACCAGAAGAATACGTTGCATTCGCTTCTTATGGTGCTTCTGTTTTAAATATTATATTGTATCAACAAGTCAACTATTCCAATTACTTAATAAGACTTTCCTTAATCTTAACAACTGCCTTATGGATATTAACAGGCTCATCCATTGTACAATTAGGGCGGTGGATATCATTAGTAAAGTATACTGTAAATTCACCAGGATGTAATGTAACGAACTGCTCATTCTCTACTGTCTCATAAAAGATATTGTCTTTACCAGCTGGCTCTTCACCTGTAACTCCTGGAAGAAGTGGTGCATATCCCTGAACTTCTTTTCCTGTGAAAAGAAACTGGATATCAATATAATTTCTGTGACTTTCTGCACGCTTATTCTCAACTGGAGCTGTTGTCTGATCCTGAATAAGAACAAAAATGTTATCTCCATCAAGCTCATATCTTCCAACTGGAAGCTCAGCTGTCTCTGGCTTTGCAAGAAACTCAAGAGCAGTGTTAATAGCTGCTGGGTACTGATAGTTACCTTTTTTTGCATTAAGTGATGCGTAAATCATTATTATTTTACCTCGAATCTGTTAAAATTTTATACACTAAATATATCATTATCGATAAAAAGTTTCAATATTTTTCTTAATATTCAGCCTTTAATGTTCAGCTTTTAATTAAGCCTTTTATTTCATATCTGATTCCACATATGCCTTGTTCAAAATACATTACACCATCTTCTCAACAGCCTTTACCCATGCGTGGTCAGGGTCATCACAAGGTGTAAGCTGTCTTGTATCAACACCTGCCATTACCCAGAGATAATATACCTGATATCCCGGTGCTGCTGCTACCGGATGATAGCCATTCTTAATCGCTACGCTGTCACCATTCTTTATTATGTAACTCTCTCTTAATGACATATCGTCACTATACATTACCTGAATGCCAAAGCCCTGACCCGGATTTACCTTGAAATGATAGATTTCCTCCATATTTACCTCAAATGGAAGATTGTCTGTATCATGCTTATGTGATGGATAGCTTGACCACTGTCCCGGCATACTGTAAGTCTCGCCAAGCACGATTCTGTCAACCCTTCCCTCATATTTTGAAGTGATAATATCATTAACATCTCTCTGCCAGTTAAGCTTGCCTCTGTGTTCAGTTGTAACATCACCTGCATCTATTACAAAAGCTTCATACTTCTTTCTTGCTTTAACCTTGCACACACCGATTTCAAGCATCATGCTTCCGGTTGCTGTAACTTCATACTTAGAATCTCTTGGAACATAAACAGTTGTTGGCTTGCCGTCAAACACGCTTCTTCTTGAGCCAAGCTTGTCAAATGTGACATCATCAACCTTAACACTGCATGTTCCCTGTAAAATAACAAGTCCTATTTCATATTCCTCTGATTCATAAACCGCATTTTCACCCGGCTCAAGTCTTATCAAATCAAAACCTATTAATTCCAAGCCAGCTTCTTTATCTACAACTTCCTGATAACCCTTGTTATCATTGCCTTCATAAAATCTTCTCATGTTCGTATCTCCTTATAAATAGATTTAATATTATTCTATTATCTCATTGGTGTTGTATCAACAGTTTTTTTAATTTCTATGCACTTCTGGCCAGTCCTCAAATCTTCCGTTCACAACTGCATGCATAATTCTGTCCTTAGTTCCCGGATTATCTCTATTAATCTGCTCCATAAGCTGCTTGGCATATTCCCTCTTAGTCGAACCATCAACCGGACAGGTGTTCTTAACAACCCTGATTCCCTGATTAATCACAAAATTAGCTACACCCTTTTCCGGTGCATACATCATTGGCCGTATAACCGTAACCCCTGCCTCCGGCAGATATGTAACTGGTGGAAATGCGTAAAACCGCCCTTCATATATAAGAGACATCAATGCTGTTTCTATAAAATCATCCTTATTATGTGCATATGCAATCTTATTGATTCCAAGCTCTCCAAGCCTCTTATACATTGCGCCTTTTCTAAGCTTCGCACACAGTGAACATGGTCTTTCATCTTTATTATCCTCAAAGACAATCTTCGCAATCTCTGTATCAACCTGTTCATATGGCACATTTATGCTCTCACAGAACTGCCTCACTCCTGTAAAATCCATTCCCTCAAAGCCAACATTACAGGTGATTGCATATAGTTCAAACTTCTTCGGATAAAATCTGTTAAGTATCTTCATTGCATACAGCAATGCAAGCGAATCCTTGCCACCTGATACTCCAACGGCAATCTTATCGCCTTCCTCTATCATGTTGTAATCTTCTATTGCCTGTCTTATAAGGCTTAATAATTTCTGTTGTTGCATAAAATATATCCTCTGTTGTAAAAAAATAGCCACCATCTCATCTTCAGTATCAACTAAAATCCATTCTCCCTCCCCCGGTTACACTATCATATATTAAATTGTATAATATCCTTATGTGGATTAGTCTGTGACAATCCAACCCTTACTATTTTCCCTTTTATTGGAACAAAATGTGTCTGTAATACTCTAATTGCCATTATCATCTGTTCTTTTTCAAGTTTCTTTCCCAATGTTATGTGTGGAAACCAGTTATATGGTTTGTAACAACGATTAATTGTTACATCTTCTCTTGCAGAAAATATATCATACACCTCATTGGAAAGATGCATTAAATATTCGTCCAGAACAGGTGTAGCATACATAACATACGGCAGAAACTGCCCGATTGAAAATATATTTATCTCTCCTGCACCTATTTTATTAAGCTTCATGAATTCTTCCTTAAGATTATCAGGTTTTCTTGTTTCGAAGCTTGAAATTGTCAGATGCGGAGGAACATTATTCTCAATCATATAAGTATTACCTGTTTCTTTTGCAATATTATCAATTAACCTCTGCAATCCCTTTGTTACATGTTCATCAAAATATGCTGATATAAGATACATATGCCGCCTCATTATTATTAATCACCTATGCCAAACTCTCTGGCAATTCTACATCTATTACTATTTTTCTTTATCTATGTGTGAAGCAATAAATTTCCCAATGATTGCAAGTATCAAAATAGAGACATAAAATCTCGGATCACGATGTTCTCCATGTAAAGCAAACCAAATAACGATTGAAAATACTACTATAGTGTATACTGGCAAAAAGAATTTTTTCATAAGTACTGCTCCTTTATTCGGCAAACTGGAATTTCACACACGCATTTGCTTCTCGAATGCAAACATTCCTTCATTGCCATCTCCAACAAAAGTTAGTCCTTTTCAAATATCAGAATCTTCTGCGTAACCTTTTTTGCAATCGGTAATAACGCAAAAAGTCTATATGCAAGTGAAAATAATTCCATGCCGCGAAGAATATTATCGTCTTTTATTTTGTGATATCCCTCTGTCATATTCCCAAGGTCTTCAAAATGATCTGCACCGAAGACAAATTTTGAGCCTGTTTGCTGTATGGATTTTTCTATTCCTTCTTTCTTTACCCATACCTTTGCCAGACATTCCATAAGAATACAGGCATTATCAAAGTTATCCTTTATTATTTTTAATATCTTACCATTTTCTTCTGCTGTCAGATACATGGATAATCCTTCAATGATAAAAAGCATTTTCCCTCGCACTTTTACTTCTTTTGCCCATGCAGGATCAAGAGCAGAAATTCCTATCGTAGAAACACGTCCTGATTCCTCGAAAATCTGATTGCGGATTGCTATCGTTTCTGGCAGGTCCAGATTGTACCAGGTGATTTTACCATTATCCATGCGATAAAATCTCGTATCCAGACCACAGGCAATATTGACCACCGTACAATAAGGATTTTTCTCTATAAAATTCTTTACTAATTCATCAAAAACTACCGTTCTGGCAATTACCCCTTTCCCCATCGTAGAATCCCTAGCCGCTGTAGAAAAATCATAATCAATTTTGTCGACTAATTCTACCGCCTTTGCATCATAGAATTTATTATGTTTACTTTTGGAATATTGGGCTCTGGCATAAAAGCTCTGGAGCATTGTCTCAGCCCTGCCACTGATAGTAGGTTTTATTCTTTCACTCATACATTTACCTTTTTTACAATATAATTAGTTACGACTAACTTGATTGTAACACATTTTATGAAAATAAACAATTCAAATTGGCGTGTCTTGGAGTGTCTTGGAGACAGGCCCCATAAACTTCTTAAACTGAGAAATCTCTCATCTACCTGAATTCAATTATATCTTCAAATGGTTTTCTTGGTCTTTTATCTGGAGACTCATCCGCAATTCCAACCGCAACCAATCCAGTCAGTTGGCAGTCAGTTCCAATAAAATCAACAAGATCATTGTATGCAAAGCATGTATTTGCAATCCACAAAGTACCTAATCCATACCCTGTTGCTGTAAGTATCATATTTTGAATGGCAGCACCTATGGATAATGAGTCACAGATTTCTACAATTCTCTTTTCATTTTCTATGCCAGAAAATGGTGTCTTCTGATTAGTATTAAGCACAGCAATTAGACATGGTGCCTCCTGCATGATTCTTACAGTATTCTCAGCATCTGGTATTGCAAATGCCCATTCTGGCATTAGTTCATGGCTGATCTTTTCTGCATTAATACCTTGCTGCATTACTTCAACCAATTTGTCTTTTTCATCTCCTTGATATACGATAAATTTCCATGGCTGTCTGTTCTTAGCAGATGGAGCAAGTGTAGCGCTGTATATCATATCTTCAATCATGGTTTTATTAACTCTATCTGGTTTATATTTTCTTATGCTTCTTCTATCTTCTATTTCCTTTATCATAATTTTTTACTCTTTCTCACTTATGAAGACTCATTACTGCTTTTATTAATAAGCTTCCAGTAAAGTTTCTGTATTTCATTAAAATCTTCTATGTATGCTAAGCCAAATTCCATTTATTCCCAGTCTTTCCAGATATCAGGCTGATATCCAAGAGTTGATGCCCTGCCATTTCTTACTACCGGCGTTTTTATAACCTGTGGATTTTCAAGTACCTTTTCTAATTTATCCTCATCTGCCGTGTATTTGATAAGTGCAAGGATATCTTTATCCTTACCTTCCCAGTTAATCATATTTTCCAGGCCACCATTAACCTGAGCAACTGAATTAAATTCGCCCTTGCTCAGTCTCGCCTTCCGGCTCGGTCGGTTCGTAGCAAGTCGTCCACCGGACGACACTCACCCTTTTTCTTTCATATCAATAAGCTGGTACTTAATACCTCTCTCCTTAAAGAAACGCTCTGCCTTTTTTGTATCATTACATTTCTTAGTTCCAAATATCTGAATGTTCATCTTAATATTCCTTTTCTATTTCTTCATTTATTCCATACATTTTCTTGAAATTATCAAGGTCTGCCTTACTCCTAATCAGCATAACCTCTTCTATCTTACCTGTATGAATATCCTTAAATCCAGCTACCTGTTCACCAGTGCAGATGCTGGCCTTAATTACTGGTCTTTTTCTATCTTTATCATAAGAACGCATTATCTTTTTCTTACTAAATAATCCCATTTACATTACCCTTTCTTTGTCTGTGCCAACAGCACAAGTTTTTCAAACGACTCTGCAAAATGAATATTATCCTCATTTGACCTCTTTTTATGTCCCTTTATATGGTTTTTACTGCTTGCTCTCTTCGCACATTTAGTTATGTGCCTCTGCATAAGCATCTGATCTATGTTGTCGTTAGTATACCACTTTCCTGACTGATGAATTGCATATGCACCCTTACTCAATGCCATAGCTGCAACCCCATAATCCTGTGTAACAACTATGTCATCACGCGTACATAAGTTAACCAGCTTAAAATCAACTGCATCAGCCCCTGCGCTTACTGTGACTACATCACTATAATCAGATGTAAGCACATGATTTGTATCACATATAAGCGTTGTTTCTATATTGTATTTTTTAGCTATGTTCTCTACTATCCGTATGACAGGACATGCGTCCGCATCTACATATATGTGCATGATTACCTCTTTTACAATTAACCGATTTTTAAATCAGTTGACAGTTTATACCATCTCTTAATATAAGCATCCTCAAATAACTCAAGATTATTTTCAGTTAGTTTCACAAAAAGTTTCGTAAGTCCGTCATACTCTGCCATATCACCTGACGGATATAATTTCCAGTTTAACTGCTCCAATGTCCAGTTACTCTTTATTGAATTATGAAGCATTGAAGTAGTTGCAAAATTAGTGCTGTTATCAGCACCGCCGTTGGCAATCGGTACAATATGGTCTATTGTAGGTATAAGTTCCCAGTATGCATTGTGGCACTCTTCCATCTTCCAGTGAGACTGATATGGAAATACATCTGGCATATAAAAGGATAATACCTTTAACATACCCGGATTAACAAGTTTTTCTCCACTGTATCTGTCAATAAAACCATCTCTTACAAACTGCTCATACTTTTCCTTATCTGTGTAGTTTCTCCCTTCGGGTATTATCTTCTTAAACGGATATTCCTTATTTATTATGTTTTTCGCATTATCTATCCTACCGTCCAATATGCTTAGGGCGCTAAACTTAATAGCAGAAACTTTATCCATTAAATCACTCTCTATCTTTCATTAATCATTTGCATATTTATCAATCCAGTTTTCGCCATCATATTCATCAATCTGAACTTTAAGCCTGTCCCAAAAATCTGATAAAAGCCTATTATCATTTTCTCCTCTTGCAAACCATACATTTGACTGGTCAAAACCAAATGCCACTCCTTTTTTCTTCCTTGGCACTCTCCAATATGTCTTTCTTCTCTGCGATCTTGGAAGTAATACACAGTCTGATTTCTTAGCAATTGCATTGTATTCCTGTATCCATTCACCTGAGACACATTCATCATCGTCTGTATCTAATCTGTACTCGTAATCAAACGCCATAGTTTCATAACGCCTGTATACAGTTGCATTCTTATACCAGCCAACTACATAAGTTTCTTTATCAAATGAATCAGGATATAATGCACAAAAATAACTAATACATCATCTACCTCTGTCTCCACAAATCCAAGGCAGTAATCCCCTTCCGGATATCTGCTGTCAATAATATATGCCGGCATAAAATTATTTTATCATTATTGCTTGAGCTGTGGATATACTGTATGCACATAGCCACACATAACACGGGCTTTTTATAAAAAACCACGTCAATATGACTCTCTTCATAGAGCATATCAACATGGCATCGTTTTTACATAATCCCCATCTTTCTTAATAATGACAAGCTGTTTTTACAGCTCCAATATCAGTCATTTTGACAAAATAACTTCCTTATTTAAGGATATCATCCAAATTTATGTCAGAATCAATGTAAACTGCATCTATTTCATAATCATTGAATATGGTTATATTACCTTCCCAGCAAGTAAATTTTTGTATTATTGTACCATCAACATCAATGAGTGGTTCCTCAGGTGTAAGATTATCCACTCCTCTTATTAGCTTTTCACATGTTTCTTTAAATTTCACATTATCAGCTTCTTTATGAATCCTATATTTGAACATGCTAATCTCCTACTCCTGACTGTACAGCAAATCAATATTAAGTCCTAGAATCTTATGTATAATCCTTAATGCTTTCTTATCATCTAACCTGTGCCATTCTAATTTAAGGCCTAACTTTTCCTCAATCTCATCTTTTTGTGTTTCCAGCTCATCATACATATTTTTATCATCATTGATATAGAATTCAACAACCTCATTAAATCTGGTCTAAAACTCCAGTCTTTATGACTGGGATTTATTAGTTTGAATATTCTCTTACCCCAGCTTCAACAATTTCAACAGATAAATTCTTCCATTTATCCTCATTGAACGCTGAAAGAGCCTGCATAATCTCTTCTCCATGGGAAATATGAAATTCAAATTCATCTTCTGAATGATTAAAACACTCACTCAATAAGTTTTTACAAAATAGGTTGCTAAACTTCAAGTCCCAGAAGGAATTAGAGCTTTCTTTTTCTAAGCTTGGTAATATTCTTGATAGCTTGTATCATTAAAGGATTTTTCTTTGCTCTATCAAGTTTCTCCACATTTCAATCTCATACATCATCATTACTGATATAGTTTTTCTTCTAATTCTCCAATCACTATATCAGATACCATAATTTTATTTTCCTCATGACTCCAATAACAAATATAATTATTTGAATCTACGCAAAAATAATCACCATCAGGACTGACTGCAAATGGAATATATCTATTATCTATACCTATAAGCATTGCTGTTTTAAAAAGATCTACATCACTGTCATCTTTATTGAATGATAATACTGCACCAATTTCATATTCCTTGTCATTTAGTTTAATATAACTATTCTCAGGAGTTGCTCCATTAGCTTTCCTAATAAACTCTATAAGTTCAGATGAAAAGCTAATGCCATACTTTTGTTCATACTCCTTAAATACACTATCCCTTTCGAGTTCTATTTTATATTTCCAAAGCATATTAAATCCTCCATATATTCATTTTAGTAGCCACCGCCCCATAAAGCTTTTCCTCCAATATGAGGCGTTGGATCATGTTGTTCAGATCTAACTAATTCCATAACACCTTTTTCTTCATTATGATTCCAAGTGAATAAAGAAATCTTGTGGTCTCCGGCATTAATTTGTTCTAATTGTCTCGGTATAAATTCATTTTTTAATTCCGGATTATTTTTAACAGCTTCTTGTAACTGCGATACACAATATTTAAACTGGACTCTATTATCTGACCGCAGTTTATCATCAGGTAAAGTACACTTAAAAACAGAATCAAATTTTGCAAACAATCCTTCTACCTTCGCATATCCTAAATCAACTATCTTGCGTTCAAACGGCACTCCCGTCTTTGGATCTCTTAAATCTGATGTAACTTCTCCCGGTTTTTCTATATGATATATTCCTTCATTATCAACTTTTATTTTTTCGGCAGTACCTGACGACATTCCTCCGTCAATTAATCTGCTTTTTTCTTCATCAGAGGCCTCTCTTAACCCATTATCCATTTTCTCATTCCAATAATCACGAGCTTCATTTGGTTTTGTACCATTCTCAGGCTTTATATCCTTGAACCCTTGTTCTTCAGGTGTCTTAACTTCTTTAGCTTCGCTACTCTTTATTTCTCCCACTAATATACACCTCCCTTATCTTTGTAAACCTCTGTAAATGCACAGAATAAATCGTTGTATGAACTATCTTTCACTGACTGCTCATAAAGAATAAGTGACATTGCAAGATCTATCTGTTCATTGGAATACTTTCTTATCGAAGGTTCCAATTTTTCAACTACTGAATGAACCCAACTATTCAAATCGTTACAATGCTTAGATGATTCTATGGCTTCCTTGGCTGTGAGAAAATCAAAAATTAATGTTCTAAGATTATCTATAATCTCTGTTTTTTCACTACAAATATAATTCATTAAATCGCATTTAACTTTAGTGTCCAATCTTGACTCAATTACTTTTTTCTTTAGCATTGTTATGTAAGCTCTATTACCTTTTCTATACAACTCCTTATCCATTAGACAATCCAATAAAGACTGCTCAATCGCCTTTTTATCATTATCAAGACTTGATAAGTCCGATGGCTTATAGCTATATTTTTCTTCAAACCTGTTACATCTGTCAATTTTGCAAAGTACCGGCTGAACCCACTCATTCTGATATATTGCAGCAACTCCACAAGGAAGCTTTGCAAGTTCTGTAATCTGATCCTCGTTAAGATTAGCTGCCCGTCCTACTAATTCCCTATCTGATTGGTCGGGAAGCCGCATTATAATTTTTGTGTTAGTATTCCTAATAACAGACATATCCATAAGTCCAGGAGCCTGATCTGCAATTACAAAACCTTCTCCATATGTACGCATCTCCGCTATGGCATTAGCTAACATCTCAACACTCTTACCCGTTAGATTAGCCCCTTCAGCAGACTGTTCAACAGACGTTCTTCTAAGAATATTATGTGCCTCTTCAAGTACAGTTAAGTGCTTAAGCTCTACATTCATTCCATCTGCACCAGACATTCTATGTTCCTGAATTTTTAATACAAGCATTCCCATAATAAGCGACTTTGTCTCTGATGAACCGACTCTGCTTAAATCAATAATAACATTTTCATCAAACAATTCCTGTGACAACAATTCATCTGTAGCAAAGATAAGTCCATTAATTCCTGTACTTAACGACTGTAATCTTGTAAGCAATGAACCCTTGTATGCACCCTTATTATCATTATCATATTCACTTGAATCAATTATGTCTTTTATATTTCTGGCAACATCTTTAAATGTCGGATAAATCATTTCTCCATATTTGTTCTCAGATGTAATCATATTCCAGCCACAATCAATGTAAGACTTCTCTATAGCATTTTTTAATACCGCTGGCATAGCAGCATACATTGGCCAACACACATTAAAGATTTCAACTAATCTATCCATATGTTCCAGGACATGAATATCTTTTGGAAAACTAAATGGATTAATTCTAAGTAATGCTGAAAGCTTGGGATTTGTACCATACACACTTACATCATCGTCATTTCCGAAAATATTTTTATATTCTCCCTTAGCCGGCTCAACAACTAAAAACTTTACATTCTCTTTTCTGGCATTTTCAAGAATCTGATATATAGTATTGCTCTTTCCGGAACCGGTACTACCAGTAATAAAGGTGTGTGATGATAATGATTTCTTATTAAGGGAAACCTCATTGTTTTCCATTTGGTTCATATGAAATACATTACCCAGCTTAATCTTCACGCCTGAATGAATATGGTCATAAGTTACAACATTTCTTCCAAACTCAGCACACTCTAAGATCGGTAAACCTGCTATGGATTTTTGTGGAAAATTAAGCGAATATGCAAGTTCCTTTCCTGAAAGATTAGTTGTAGCTGTAACCAATGCCGGATAAACATTATATGCTAAGTCCTCCTCCGGTGCTGCCGGGTTAAGTGCAAACAAAGGATGTCGGAGACTTCTAAGATATTTACATATCTCCTTTGCTGTTTCCCTTTCTTCATCAACCTTACCTCGCCATACATTAATAGCGGACTTTGACATATACGATTCTTCTCCAAGTGTAAGTGCAAGATATGTATGAGCCACATTATTAGCCATATTGAAATCCTCACTTAAAACATAGGCTGCAAAATCCCACATACCTAAAGCTGTACTTTGCTCAAATCTCTTCATCTGTTCTTCAAGGAGCTCTAATGCATGTTTAATATTATAATTAGCATAATTTTGAGTAATGCTTTCGCCTTTGCCAATCATTGCAGTTACTGTTGATGATCTTGCAAAATTTGCACCAACATTTGCGCCAAAATTAGTTGCTTTTGATATCCCCTGTGTAGTTGCAAGTCCCTTGGTAACAGCTTTTCCCACAGTATTAGCCACTGCCGTTCCCGTTGTTTTAGCCAGACTTTTTCCTACAGTATTGGATAACCCTTCTGTCAATGTATCAGTTGCAGTCTTTCCGAGTGCTTTGGCTGTGCTTGAATTCCAACCATGAAAATAATTTGCGTTAACAGTTGTTGAAGCTGATATACGATCTGATTTTTCACCAAAATTAATTGATTGGGATACTCCACCACCTAATGTGTCTGTTTCTCCCTTGGTTTTCGTATCCGTCTCACTAGTTCCCTCTGAATGAGCATTGCTACTTGATGTTGTATCTGAACTGCTATCTGTTATTGTTTCACTTCCATTCAATGTATCAGTCTTACTTTCACTATCTGACTCTGCCTCATTAATTGTTGTTCCTGTATTCTGTCCATTCTGAACTCCTGCACTGGCACCTACATTTACACCAACTGTGGCTGATGAACTCTGAGAATTATTCTCCGTGTATGTAAATTGTGTTGACCATGAAGCATATGGAGTTAACCCTGAATGAATTTCACCAAGCCTATTCTTTCTCTCTTCAACATCTGTTATTGGCGTCGCAAGCAATATCAATGTATACTCTTTACTTCTGGAATCTGGTACTATTCCATCTAAAAGTTTTTCAATTGTCTGGCTTATAAATTTTTCTGACTTCTCCGTCGGTATATTTGATGCAGTTGCAACTGAATATTCCCTATCATTATCAAGACATGGTATCTTTCCTTTTCCAAACTTATAATCTTTTTCATCATCATACTTGAATTCTGCGCCAGGAAAATTACCTCTTATTGCCTCAATGATTCTATCTCTATAGTTTTCAGCATCAGTACTAGCCTGTGCATTATTTGTATTAACTACAGCAAGATATACATTAGTATTATGTTGTGTTCTATTAAATACTAAGGCTATATTGCAATTCTCATCTGCTAATACAGCATAAACATTTACTAACTTTTCAAGATTATTTTCTTTCTTATCTATAACCCACTTTGTAATATTAATATATCTAATGTTATATCCGTCACTAAACTCTTTATCATATTCAGCGCTATTTTCCACTGGAAGATACAAATCCTTTATCTGTGGAAGATATGAGTTAAAGATTTCAATGCTGTTAGCTGCTAACATTCGCTGAGTAATAGCCTTGGCATTTTCATCATCTGGTTTTGGCATCTGCAACAAATATTCTTCTCTTTGAAGCTGAATCTTTTCAACTTGATATGGACTTAACGCTGACAGTTTTGCGACTCTATCTGCCGCCTTACCACCAATTTTCTTTACAACATTTTTTACCCCCATGTATGCACATCCTCCTCTTACTGTACAGGATTCCAAGACATCTGTTCCCGGATATCTTCTAAGGCTTCTCCTATCTTATTCTTGTAGTTTGCCAATTCAGCTATTTTTTCAGTTTCTTCCTGAATCAAATCAGCTATGTTCCTTAGGTTTGGATTTAAATCTGTTATATTGTTTTCGATAATACTATGTAATCCCTGTCTCCATAATTCAAAGCTATCAAAACAGCTCTTGTTCATACTATCTGCAATCTCCCTAATATTGTCATTAATCCATTTATTATATTTTGTAGAAAGCAACTTTAAGTTAATTTTTTCGGAATCATTCAATTTTAATCCAAATAACATTCCCTTTAAGAATCTCTTTTTCTCAAAACGCTTTTCAGAATAATCATCAAATTCAATTGACTGGTAATTAATTATTATATTTGCAAGATTATCTCTCTGCAAAGCTGTTAATGCATCTGTCTCCGTGATTATTTCAATAAGTCTGTTTCTGATAATTTGTGCATTATCGTACCAAGCCTTAGTAAGAGTCTGGTTAAGTGTATTACTTGCATACAAAATATTTTGTTTATATTCTTTAACAACAGTTCTAATTACCATATCGGAAGTAAGTTTATCTATCTCTCGTTCAGTACTCTCCTTACTTTCCTTACTATCCTGGACTTCCTTATAATCATTACAAAAATCTGCTGCAATGTTCTTTACATTACTAAGAACATTTCCCTTGAACAAACTCTGACCATTCAGCTTAAAATGACTCCACATATTGCTCTTATTTTCTTCAAAATTATGTTCATGTATATCAAGATTATTCTGCGATGCATTTTCAGCACGATATTCGGAAGTCAATGTTTCCATTGTTTCCAACGAATAATCATAATGTAAAGTATTGTTTACAAATTCGTTTATACTAGTTTTAGTATTATCAACAAGATTATTAACAGTAAACTGAGACTCTCTCACTAACATATCTAGTAAGTCTTTTTTTGCTGCTTCCAGTTCACTCATTCGCTTTTTCTTATTTTCTTCAAGAAATTTTGTTTTCTCATCAATTCGTTTACTAGTATCTCCAATAACGCTGTTGAGGAATAAGTAAACCATCTGACACTTATTATATGCTGCATACTTACTTGCAAATGTTTCCATAGCAGTTTCTACCCCATATAAGCCACTATTAGCAAAGATTTTATTCGGACATTCTTCTGACATTTCAAAAATTCTGTTTCTTACTGAATCTGGCATAATGTTATATTTATACAATGTCTTATAAAATTTGTTTTCAGGATTATCATACTTTGCCTTATTTGTACTAAATGTATCTTCATAAAACTCATCCTGAAAACAACCATCATTTTTCGCACCTAATCCCATAATTGAAGATACAAAGTAAATTCCACTAGAATACATTTTTTCAACGGCAACATATTCCTTTATCTCTTTCACTTTACTATCGTCAAATCCATTCTTAGGTAAATTTGAACAATCAGCTTTATTCATGATAATCATCGTGAATCTCTCATCTAATGCCTGAATCTGCAATATCTTATCACATAAAGCTGCATTATCCTGACTATCTATTGATTCATATTGTGATACCCATACAGGAATACCATTAGAAAAACTTGCCAAAGCATTTTCAAGTACCTTAGTATGATTAAGGTTTGATGCCGAGTTAGAACCTGGTGTATCAAAGATTACGAAGTTGTTCCTTGATTGTCCTAAAATACCATTCTTAGAAAATGGTACTTTTATATTAATAACATCACTAATTACAATTACATCTTTATCCTTTCGTTCATAATTGTTAATAAGTTCCAATGCGACATTAATCTTTCCATACATATCATTCTTATCACATTCAGATACCTTCTCATTAATCTCTTGAATCAAATCGCTTGATGAATCCTCGGCTTCCACACGATAAACATCTGATTCAAAATATAATTTAATGCATTTATTCAAGTATTCAAATGTAATAACAGCTTGATCAGGCTGATCAGCATTTGCAATCTGATATACCTTTGCAGTTACAGGATCCCCACCACTTGGCAATATCTCACAACCTATCAAAGCATTAATAAATGTTGATTTTCCAGCACTATAATTACCAAATACACAAATAGGAATCATATCCTCCAGAGCACTTTTCACCTTATCTAAATTGGCTGAAACATATATATCTCTGTTCATCAATTTTTCAATAATAGGTCTGACTTCTTCAAACTTTGATTTTATATCCTTAAAAATATATCTGGCATTAGCTAATATTTTAGTAACCGGCTCCTCCGAAAATATAATTTTCCCTTCATAACATTGTTCTTTGCAAACAGCTTCTACTTCCACCCTCTCATCTTGCGTTCCCTCGAAAACTATTTCTACTGGTTCCTCTCCAATAAAATAATCTTTTACAACTATGTCCAATATCTCTTTAATCTTAAATGGAAGAAAATTCTTTGCAGATTCTCCTTCTCTTAATAAACTGTTATCATTAATTAATTTGATATTTTGCCAATCCCCGATAACATTATCATATGATGAGAATGTTATCTTTCGATCATATGGATTGCTCTCAATCCTTAACTTCATTATCTTCTATCTCCTTCGTTTTTCTCATATTTCCCATTATTTTTCATTCAACTTCTGGTTTCCTTAAGTCTATCTAAATGGTTAAACATTTTCCAATCTTAATAGTTCTATTCAATGTATAAGCCTGCTTCGTCCTCTCGTGCTTGTAAGATTAAGCAGTTATATGCTTCTTCTCTCCATAGCCATATTTACCCTCTCACTTTGAAACAATTACCTAATTTTTCCCATTATCTCTCGGGAATTATTATCGCAGCTATTATATAAGCAAGCAGTCCTGATCCAACACATAATGAAAAGAAAATCCACAATATCCTTATAAGTGTCGGGTCAACATTAAAGTACTCTGCTATTCCTCCACATACTCCGCATATTTTCCTGTCATAACCTTTTACTAATCTTTTCATATTCTTACCTTGCCTTTCAAGTATTATCTATATGACCATGTATCTGATACTTAATCTTTGAAAGTTATCTTAACTCATCTATCATCAATATCATGTAGTCTTTCTATTATTAATTCTTTCATTAGCCTTATTATAAATTCTGCCTCCGCTAAACCATCTGCTCAATTTCCTTAATAAGTTTCTCGAACTGAGTTAATAATTATCCGGCCAGTATCTATCAAGCATTCTATACATATTTTCTCTTCCAACCGGATTAGCTGTATGAATTTCTATGGGATAAAATGTCTCCCTTTCTGCCAGATAATCAAGCAGTTTTATCGCATCTCCTCCATCGTAAGCATAATCTCCAAGATCATGGTCAAGGTCAAGAACCTCAATCTCTTCTCCTGCTTGTTCACACTCTTCAATAAGGTCAATTGCTTCATTTACTGATTTTGCTGTTTCATATCCTTCAGGTGCAACCCTTAAATCATCTAACCATATCTTCATAATATTTCCTATTAAATTATTAATTTAAAATTTATCTCCATAATTTTATCAATAAATGATGGAGATTTCAATTGGCACGATAGAGATTGCAAATATCTTTTCAGTATCAATCGTTTGTCTTCATGGATTGGGAAGAATTCTATCCTCACGCATCTCCTTCATATAATTGTCAATCTCCTCATCATCGATAACTACTGTATTCTCTTTTACATTTCCCTTTACCGTTGCTAACATTATGTCCTCTCTTTCCCTATATATAAATGAGGCTTCTGGCATAATAGTGAAAGCCCGCCAGGGACATCACCCAACTGGCTTGTTCACGACCTTACGGCCAGATACATATGAATATGTTGTGTTTATCCAGTAACAAAATGTCAATAGTTTTTTAATCACTTTTTCTAAAAATGGGCAAAAAATAGAGCATATAGATTTCTCTATACACTCTATCTTTTCATTTCATAATAAATTTTTGAATTCGGCAAACTGGAAGTTGTCGTCTCGCTTGCAAAGATAAAATTCCAATTTTCAAAGCTATACACTATCTTTACATACCTAATTTTAGTGTTTTGTTTTACTCTCTATTTCTGCTGTTAACATCTCAAAATAAGGACCACCTTTTTCCTTTACATAATCATAAATATCTTCATAATACCCCATATCAGAAAATAATTTACAAGTATAATAATTCATAATAGGTGTTCCTGTATATTTTTGTAACTCACCACTTAATATCATTGATATATAATGTTCTTTGTTTCCTACTTTATCAAATTGATTAATTGCCTCATCTAGAGCCTGTTCTACCCGTCTTTGTAGTGTTTCAAAATCTGTATCACTATTCAGATGAAAACTACCTTTATCTAATCCTGTTCTTGCCCTGAATTGACATTCATATTCTTTAAAAGATTTATTCACAAGCTGGTTATTAATTTCTATATACAATCCATAGTTAATAAAGAATTCCAATTCATCAGCAGTATTCCATTTTGATTTTTGAAAATTTATAACCCGTCCCAACCCAGATGCATCTATATATCTAAAATTTGAACCCTGCTTTTTCCAACCATAGGGTTTGAATTTTAATAAAAATATTTCATTTATTAATCTCTTAAATATATCCTGCATAATTTTCTCCATCTTCATAAATTCCGATTTTCTTAATTCTACAAACTGGAATTTTACAGTCTATTAGACTTTTTATTTACAGTTGTATTTTCGTTTCATTTCTCGTCTTGCTTTAATCTTTCCTAAAAGCCCAGAAAGATACATTGCAAGGACTATTAACATACCACAATCTAACCCAAGACCTGCACCTGCTACTCTTTCATAGACACTTCCAGGTGCATCCAGTCCTGTAATTTCAATAATCAAAAACGCAATCATTCCTATTATCGCAATAATTGTAAGTACCAATAACCTTCCTTTTATTTTCTGATTCATCGCTTCTGAATAATCAGTTAGTTTTAATACGGTTTCTTTAACTTCTTTTTTCATAATCTCGTTTTTCCTCTCTCCATTGATGATTTCAGAAATACTTACATCAAAAATTTCCGCAATGTCAACTAATAAACTAATATCCGGCATATTAGTTCCTGTTTCCCAACGTGATACGGTTCTTCCAGATACATATAGCATTTCAGCAAGTTCTTCTTGTGTAATTCCTTTCTCTTTCCGAAGTTCTTTCAAAAAACTTCCTATCTTTTTTAGGTCCATGAAAATTCCCTCCTTTCATCAACAGACTAACTTAATGAACAAATATATAACACGACATAAAACGAGAAAATGCAGTATTTTTGCTATCAGACAAATCTGTCCAGTGATATTTGCACTGTGTTTCTTATTCCATTATCATTTCTGCAGTCAGTATAAGCAATTATCTGATACTATCATAAAATCTCTGCAACACGATTGCCAACCCTTCCGGAGCTTCTATATTTGCTTCATGACCTGTTTTCATAAGTTCGTGGAAGTAAGAATTGTTCAAATAATGGCAAAGTTCTTTTGAAGTTTTTTTGTTTGCCTTGTCCTTCTCTCCACAAACGATCAAAACAGGACAAGACACCTTATGCAGCGAGTCACTGAAATCTAATTCAGCCATCGTGCCGCATAGGCTGATAACATCTGCTTTTTTGAAGCCCATTTTATTGAATGCCGAATTCGGCATAAGGTGAAACAACATATTCTGAACTTTCAATAATTTTTGAGGCATTTTATACTGTGCTGCAATTAATACGAGCGACTTTACTTTATCTGGGTGGTCTATCGCATAATTAAGTGCCAAAACAGCGCCTAGAGAAAGCCCACATAAGACAATTTCATCGTTCACCTTGTCACATTCTGATGAGAATGCCGAATATAATTCCTTATATGTAGCAGATTTTCCTTCTAACATCTCTGCCAAACTAAATTTGACACTACTTTCCGATACCTTCGTTTCTTTTATTACTCTATTCCAACTGTCTGGTTTTTGCCCTAGTCCATGCAAATATAAATACTTCATATATTGTCACTCCTTCAAACCAAAATTTACAAATTACATACCGCATATAGTGGTATATTTACCATCCATTCCTGATCCATATACTTTAGAGTTGAAAAAC
>OGGJ01000041.1_pt1 | contig 123354 bp, 114 predicted proteins | sample 1571071 | NCBI WGS metagenome assembly OGGJ01 (sample SAMEA2581954, study PRJEB24529) | metagenome | biome: Human gut stool | place: China | collected 2011
ATAACTTAAATATTTTAATTAAAAGAAAAGGACATAAGAAATGAACGAAAAAACAATGAACCTCATCAACAAAATACTTTACTACGTCATTGCGCCAATTCTTATATTAGAATTCATATTGACAGACTTACATATCATATCTTTCACTAAAATACTGTTTATCGCTTCTGTAGTAGTACTGCTTATATTGTGTGCCATTTCATTTTTCTATAAAAAGCAGCACCCGGATTATGAGTTCAAGGCAAACGAGATGTATACAAGAATTCTCTTTGCAATTATACTCCTTGAATGTTTCTACTCTGCCGGATTTTTCAAATGGTAGGTTTATTCAGTATCATATATTATCAGATGAAATAAAAAAGAACCATTGTATAGCAAATGATTAATAATCATTGCAAGGAAGATGTTTGATTGCATTTTCACTTGCTTTGATGAATACTTGCTATATAATGATTCTTTTTTATTTGAGACTTTGAGAAATTGTGAGACTATTCGAGGTTCTTTTTATCCTCTTACAACTGAATTATGCCAAAAATAATTTGACTTTTATGTAAAAATATGTTTATAATAATACAAGCAACTTGGAAATTTTATAAAAGAATCGGAGGTAGCGTAAGTGGTATATACAAAAAAGTTACAGTCTAAAGTCTTAGAGCGTGTTTGAAAAAAGAATTAGAAAAACGCTACGAAGGATACAAAGAAAAAATTATACGATGATGAATAGAAATGTATTTAAAAAGAAAGAATGTGAGGAAGAAAGTATGACAGTTGCCAAGTAAGAAGAAAAGAAATGGAGGTTAAAAATGTTTACGAAAGTAATGAAAGAAGAACTTATAGCAGGTTTATTAAAAATTTTCGGAAACAATATTTCAATGATAATTCTATATGGTTCAGTTGCGCGAAATGAATATACAGACGAAAGTGATATAGATATAGCTATCATATTGAAAAATGAAATAGATAACAAAACAAAAGAACAATTTATAAATTGGTCTGCGGATATGGATATTAGATATGATAGAGTTTTTTCTATTATAGATATTAAAGAATCCAATATTCAAAAGTGGGGGGATAGTTTACCTTTTTATAGGAATGTAAAAAAGGAGGGGATTGTTCTTTGGAAAGCAGCTTAAGAGAATTAGCAATGTATCGAATGGAACGTGCTTTTGAAATGTTAATAGCTGCAGAAGATAATTTAAAAATAGGACAATATAAAACTTCTTTAAATCGTTCATATATGCAATTTTTCATGCTATGAGAGCGGCCAATATTATAAAAGGTTTTGATTCCTCCAAACATTCAGGAGTAATAGCTTTTTTTAAGTGTAGTAGAGGATTATTTAAAAACGGAAAATCACAACCTTCTGGCGAATCCTCAAATCTCCCGGCATTAAATGGTGATTCTGAATTTAGCTAAAGACAAAACCCTGTAAGATAAATAGTCCCTATTTGTGGCCTTTGCTCCAAGACCACAAATAGGGACTATTTATCTTACAGGGTTCGTCAGTTTAGACTAAACCTACTATTTTATTAGTCAGCCTTAGGACCTGCCTCAGCAATATTCTTAGGCATATTAGGATATTTCTTAGTAAAGTTATCCTGGAACATCTTAGCAAGCTTCTTAGCCTGTGCATCGTAAGCAGCTTTATCTTCCCATGTGTCACGAGGGTTCATGATTTCAGAAGGTACGTTAGGACATGTCTGAGGAATGTCTACGTTAAATACTTCATCATGTTTGTACTCTACGTCATCAAATGTTCCGTTTAATGCTGCAGTTACCATTGCACGAGTGTATTTTAACTTCATACGGCTACCTACTCCGTAAGGGCCACCTGTCCATCCTGTATTAACAAGATATACTTTAGTGTTGTATTTTTCAATTCTTTCTCCGAGCATGTTAGCGTATACGGATGGATCCATTGGCATGAATGGTTCACCGAATAATGTGGAGAATGTTGGCTGTGGTTCTGTGATTCCACGTTCTGTACCAGCAAGTTTTGCTGTGAATCCAGATAAGAAGTAGTACTGTGTCTGTTCTGGTGTAAGAACAGATACTGGAGGAAGTACGCCGAATGCATCTGCAGATAAGAAGATTACATTCTTAGCAGCTGGTGCAGAAGAGATTGGACGTACAATATTCTGGATATGGTTGATCGGGTAAGACACACGTGTGTTCTCTGTTACGCTCTTATCAGCGAAATCAATCTTACCGTTCTCATCTAATGTAACGTTCTCTAAGAGTGCGTCACGTCTGATTGCATTGTAGATATCTGGTTCGGAATCTTTATCAAGGTTGATAACTTTTGCGTAGCATCCACCCTCGAAGTTGAATACACCGTTGTCATCCCAGCCGTGCTCGTCATCACCGATCAGGAGACGTTTCGGATCTGTGGAAAGTGTAGTTTTACCTGTTCCGGAAAGTCCGAAGAAGATAGCTGTGTTCTCACCATTTAAGTCTGTGTTAGCTGAGCAGTGCATAGAAGCCATACCTTTTAATGGTAAGAAGTAGTTCATCATAGAGAACATACCTTTCTTCATCTCTCCGCCGTACCATGTGTTAACGATAACCTGCTCACGGCTTGTGATGTTGAACATAACTGCTGTCTCAGAGTTTAATCCTAACTCTTTGTAGTTCTCAACTTTTGCCTTAGAAGCATTGTAAACAACGAAATCCGGCTCGAAGTTCTCTAATTCTTCTGCTGTAGGTTTGATGAACATATTTGTTACAAAGTGAGCCTGCCAAGCAACCTCAACGATGAAACGAACAGCCATTCTTGTGTCCTTATTAGCACCGCAGAAAGCATCTACAACATAAAGCTTCTTGTTAGAAAGCTCTTTCTTTGCGATTTCCTTAACTGCCTTCCAAGTTTCCTCAGATGCAGGATGGTTGTCGTTCTTGTACTCGTCAGAAGTCCACCAAACAGTGTCCTTTGAGTTCTCGTCCATAACGATGAACTTGTCCTTAGGTGAACGACCTGTGTAAACGCCGGTCTTAACATTAACTGCGCCAAGCTCAGTTTCCTGACCAACTTCATAACCCTCGAGTTCGGGTCTTGTTTCTTCTTTGAAAAGCTCTTCATAAGAAGGATTGTGAACGATTTCAGTGGTACCTGTAATACCGTACTTTGTTAAATCAATCTTTGCCATTTCAGTATCAACCTTTCTATGTTTTCTGAATTCACATAGATAGTGGAATTGCGACAAATACCCCTTGTCAGCGTTAATATCCAACACCCTATGTTCGCTAATAGTTTATCACAAAAAAATCGGCTCGTCAAGCAAAACAGTAATCAAAAGCAGTTAAAACAGACATTGTGATTATATTGTCCATACTCTTTTATTGTAAGATAAAAAATTGAATATATGCTAAATCAAAAATGACAAATTTTAACAATAAACGCAAAAAAGTCCGACAGAAATCTGTCGGACTTAAAATGCAAGCTATAAGTAAAATTACTTAAGTTCTACTTCAGCGCCAGCCTCTTCGAGCTTAGTCTTGATAGCTTCAGCGTCTTCCTTAGAAACGCCTTCCTTGAGAGCCTTAGGAGCACCGTCAACGAGTGCCTTTGCTTCCTTAAGACCAAGACCTGTTACTTCACGAACAACCTTGATAACAGCAATCTTGTTGCCGCCTGCAGCCTTAAGAACTACATCAAACTCTGTCTGCTCAGCAGCAGCAGCGCCACCGTCAGCAGCAGGACCAGCAACTGCAACTGCAGCAGCAGCTGATACACCAAACTCATCCTCTACAGCGTGAACGAGCTCTGAAAGCTCAAGAACTGTGAGGCCTTTTAATTCTTCAATAATAGCAGTAATTTTCTCTGATGCCATTGTAATTTACCTCCAATATGATAATTAGTAAAATTTTAATTAATTGCAGCCGATTATTCTGCTGCAGGAGCTTCTGCCTCAGCAGGAGCCTCTTCTGCTGCCTCAGCAGCACAAGCTTCAACGCCGCCCTTGTCAACGATAGCCTGTACGGCACGTGCAAAGGATGCGATAGGTGCCTGGAATGCACCAAGAACATTTGCAAGAAGAACTTCTCTTGTTGGGAGCTTTGAAAGGGCAACGATTGTGTCCATATCAATTACGGCACCGTCAAGATAAGCTGACTTAACCTTAAAGTTGTCATGATCCTTAGCATAGTTGCAAAGGATTCTTGCAGCAGCAGCGTACTCGCTGTCGCTTGTAGCAATAGCTGTTGTACCCTCGAGAACAGGCTTAATGTCATCAAGACCTGCTTCCTCGCAAGCACGGGAAAGAAGTGTGTTCTTTACTACAGTGTACTTAACATCGTTCTCACGAAGCTCTTTTCTGAGCTTTGTATCGTCCTCTGTGTTGATACCCTCGTAGCTGACAACCACACCTGTGATTGAGCTTTTGAGTCTTTCTGAAAGCTCTGCAACAATTGCTTTCTTCTGCTCTAAAACACTTTGACTTGGCAAGATAAATTCACCTCCAAAATATTTGTAACGCAGTTCATAAAAAACAGCCGTCCGTTTTACCTCGGACGGCTGCAAAAACACAAAACAATGTAATTTGCATCTTCCTCGGCAGGCAGGAAAAACCTTTACGCTTACGCACCTGCTGTCTTTAGAACAGCGAATTTTATATATTCACACTATTGTGTAAATAACTGAAATTAAGCACCAAACTTAGCTGGGTTGATGCGAACGCTCGGACCCATTGTTGAAGTAATGGCAACTGAGCGGATATACTGACCCTTAGCAGCAGCAGGCTTAGCCTTTACGATAGCACCCATGAGAGTGTCAAGGTTTTCACCGAGCTTCTCAGCGCCAAAGCTTGCCTTACCAATTGGGCAGTGAATGATGTTTGTTTTGTCAAGACGGTACTCAATCTTACCTGCCTTAGCTTCTTTAACAGCCTTGGCAATATCAGGAGTTACAGTACCTGCCTTTGGGTTAGGCATAAGACCGCGGGGACCGAGAATTCTACCGAGACGACCTACAAGACCCATGCAATCGGGAGTTGTAATAAGAACATCAAAGTCCATCCAGTTCTCCTGCTGAATCTTCTGTGTCATATCCTCAGCACCGACAAAGTCAGCACCGGCTTCCTTGGCAAGCTCTTCGTTAGCGCCCTTACAAATTGCAAGAACTCTAACCTTTTTACCTGTACCGTTAGGAAGAACAACCGCACCTCTAACCTGCTGGTCAGCATGACGGCTGTCAACGCCGAGCTTTACATGAAGCTCAACTGTTTCGTCAAACTTAGCAACTGCAGTCTTGATAACTGTGTCAAGTGCCTCGTTTGTATCATATAATTTAGTTCTGTCAACGAGCTTAGCAGCGTCAACATATTTCTTACCGTGTTTCATCAGTCTTCCTCCATTGTTAGGTGGTCAATCGGAATTATCCTCCCACCCGGAAATAATTAGTCAACTACTGTAATACCCATGCTTCTTGCTGTACCGGAAATCATGCTGATAGCAGCATCAAGTGAACCTGCGTTGAGGTCAGGCATCTTCTGCTCTGCAATCTTTGTGATCTGCTCACGAGTGATCTGAGCTACCTTTGTCTTATTCGGTACGCCTGAACCGCTGTCGATACCGCAAGCCTTCTTAAGAAGAACCGCAGCAGGCGGAGTCTTTGTAATGAAAGTGAATGAACGGTCTGCATATACAGTAATAACTACCGGAATGATAAGACCGATATCATTCTTTGTACGCTCATTAAAATCCTTTGTGAACGCAACAATGTTTACACCGTGCTGACCGAGAGCCGGACCAACAGGTGGTGCCGGAGTAGCCTTTCCGGCGGGAATCTGCAGCTTAATTAAGCCTACAACCTTCTGAGCCATTGTGTTTGCACCTCCAAAATTCGTGGTAAATTGCGGGACGCCACTGTGTAGGGTCCCTCCCACAGGGAGCGTTACACTCCCAATAAAAAGCCAATCGGCTGATTATTATTTGATTAATCTTCTATCGGTTCAGCCTGAGCAAGCTCAAGTTCAACCGGAGTTTCTCGTCCGAACATAGAAACAACTACACGGACATAATCTTTGTCAGCATCAATTTCTTCAACAACACCGACAAAATCCTCAAGCGGACCGTCTATAATGCGAACTGAATCGCCGACAGAATAGTTAAGCTTAACGCTTCGTGTTTCAACACCCATTCTGTAAACTTCCGCATCTGTAAGTGGTACGGGCTTTGATCCTGGTCCCACAAATCCTGTACAGCCTCTGATGTTGCGCACAACATACCAGGTTTCGTCTGTATAGACCATCTTAACGAAAACATAGCCCGGAAACAGTTTGTTTTCAACCTCTTTGGTCTTATCGCCGACTGTTTCGGTTACGATTTCAACAGGAACTTTGACATCAATAATCATATCCTGAAGATTTCTGTTTTCAGCTGTGGTCATAAGATCTGTTGCAACCTTATTTTCATAACCCGAATAGGTATGAACAACATACCATCTTGCTTCTGATTCTGCCATAACAACTTTCTTCCTTTCGTGATTCAAGCAATGTCAGATACGAATCAGGCGGTCGTGTTCATAAAAAGACCAACGAGAGCGTACAAACCCTGATCAAGGGCAAAGATGAATACGCCTACAATGGCTACCATAGCAATGACAATACCAAAATTCTTTGTTGTCTGCTTCGGTGTGGGCCATGTGATCTTCTTGATTTCACTCTTACAGGAGCCGAGGTACTTTGCAAGCCTTTTGAAAACATTAGGCTTTTTAGCAGTCTTTTTAGCAGCTGCTTTTGCATTTTCAGACTTTTTCTCAGCCATGATGTACCTCCGTTATTTTGTTTCCTTGTGAAGAGTGTGTTTTTTACAGAAACGGCAGTACTTGTTCATTTCAAGTCTGTCAGGACTGTTCTTCTTGTTCTTCATTGTGTTGTAATTACGCTGTTTGCACTCTGTGCAGGCCAATGTGATTTTTACTCTCATAACGGCACCTCCCGGTTTTTTCGGAATATTTTAGCCTCCCTCAATAGGGCACAAAAAAATAAGCCCCTTTCAGAGGTAAGGTTATTCTACCATATATAAAGGCTTTAGTCAAGCCTTTTTTGCAATTTATCCGCAGAAATTCTGTGTTTTCTGCTATATTCCGTAAAACCCGCCCGTCAAGACGGGATTTTACGGTGAATTTCAATTAAATCAGTTCTTTGTAAGAGTGTTTGCCTTTGCCTTAACTTTCTTAACTTTTTCAGGCTTTACTGTCTTGCCCTTAAAAGCTCTTGCATTTAAAGCGGCAACCTTGAGTTCATCGTTGAAATGCTCATAAAGTGCATTATACTCAGCGTCATCAAGTGAATTGAGCAAAACGATTGTGATGATTGCCCTTGTGTCAACATCACCGTTGTTGTACTGAACATTGAACACATTTGCAAACTTCTCGATTTCATTCTTATTTGCACGCTTAATATACATGGGAATCTTCGGAGCAATATGCTCTTTTGCGAATGTTGCGCCTCTGAACGGGAAGTAACAATCTTCCTCGTTTTTAATTTCCTCACGAAGCTCGGGGAAATATGTTACAAAACGCTTTGCAAGAAACTTCGGATCGGCGGTTCCGTCGTCATCCTTTTTCTTTTTCTGCTTAACCTGCTTTGCCCTTTTGATTGCAAGTGTACCCGAAACGCCTTCTATAAAGTCATTTGCGATACTGTCGGCGTCCTTCTGTGTGCCGACTGTTTCATCGTAAAGCCATGTTGCAAGTGTTTTCCATTCGTTGTCGGGACCTTCATCGGTCATTGTGCAGGAACGGAGCACCATCTGTTCCTTATCCTTATAATATACTACCGAATATGCAAGTGACGCACTTGTAAAAAGCGAAACAAGCTCGTTGTCGTTTTCGGCAACAACCTTCTGTTTTGTATAATTCTGTTTTACAAGTTCTTCTTCAACCTTGCCGACGATATAATCAAAAGCTTTTTTAAATTCCAACTTAATCTTCCTCTCGGATTAGTCTGTCAGAATTCATTATACAATCAAATAACAGATTTGTCAAAGGTTTTGACTTGCAAGACGCACATTATTGTGTTATTATTTAAGCTGTATATTAATGTAAAAGAAGGTTTTATTATGTCTTGTCAAGATGCTATCGGAGTTTTTGACTCCGGATTAGGCGGACTCAGCGCTGTAAAAGAGTTTTTGCATGTGCTGCCAAACGAGAAAATAATATACTTTGGAGATACGGGAAGAGTACCCTACGGCAACAGAAGTCGTGAAACAATTTCAAAGTATGCCCTTCAGGACGCAAATTTTCTGTTGAAACACAATGTTAAAACAGTTGTTGCAGCCTGCGGTACGGTAAGTTCGGTTGCAGGCGATATGCTTGAAGAAAAGCTTTCCGTTCCGTACACGGGTGTTGTAAACCCGACCGCATTCATTGCCGACCGAAAAACAAAGAACGGTAAAATCGGAATTATCGGCACTGCCGCAACTATTTCGAGCCACAGCTACAAGCTTCGTCTTGAAAAGCTTAATCCGAAATACAAGGTTTATGAGCAGGCGTGTCCGCTTTTTGTTCCGCTTGTTGAAAACGGTTTCATTTGTCGTGACGATCAGATTGTACGGCTTGTCATCAGAAGATATCTTTCCGAACTCAAGGAAACAGGCGTTGACACCCTAATTCTCGGTTGCACCCACTATCCGCTTTTGCGTGATGCAATTGCTGACTTTATGGGTGACGGCGTTACTCTTGTTGATTCGGGATATGAAACTGCAATCTATTGCTCAAAAATTCTCAGAGAAAACAATCTGCTCAACACAGACGGTGTGCATCAGACTCCCGAATTTTATGTAAGCGACACTCCCGACGGATTTAAAAGCGTTGCAGGACTGTTTCTCGGCAGAAATATGGAGCATACTGTTACACAAATTGACATTGAGCAGTATTAACGAGGGAAGATATGACAGATAAGGAAAAGAAAAAATGCAAATATATGATTTCCATTCTGGGCGAACAGATTCTTGACGATGAAAGCGACAGAATTGAGGTTCTCACAGAGGGAAATTTTCTGATGAAAAAAGACCATTGTTACATAGGCTACAAAGAATATGACGAGGATGCACCGCAGAGCTTTTACGACAATCTCATCAAAGTTCAGGACAATATGGTGACAATTACACGCAAAGGTCCCATGCGTTCACAGCTTATGCTTGAAAAAGGCAGACGGCATCAATGCCTGTATCAGACGCCTGCAGGCGACCTTATGATAGGAGTTTTCACAAAAACAATGAACAACTCCCTCACCAAAAACGGCGGAACGCTTGAGGTCAGTTACACGCTTGATTTCAACAATGACCTTGTGAGCGAAAACAAGTTTAAAATTACGGTTGAAGAAAAAGAAAAGTTTGAAAATGAGGTAGATTGATATGGATACATACGCACTTGCTGTACAACAGCTAAAAAAAGCAATTGAAAACGCTATTGAAAAGGCAATATCAAACGGTGAACTTCCGCAGGCGGAGGCCGCTCCGTTCATCATTGAAACACCCGCAGACAGAAGCCACGGCGACTTTGCAACAAATGCGGCAATGGCAGGCGCAAAGGCATTCCGTATGCCGCCTTTCAAAATTGCACAGGCTATCACATCAAACCTTGACCTTGAGGGTACAATGTTTGACCGCTTTGAAACAGCTGGTCCGGGATTCATCAACTTCTTCCTCGGCACTGAATTTTATTCGGCTGTAATCAGAGAAATTCTTGCCAACCCCGAGGCATACGGCAGAAGTGAATACGGCAGAGATGAAAAGGTTATGGTTGAGTTCGTATCAGCCAACCCGACAGGTCCTATGCACATGGGTAACGCAAGAGGCGGCGCTCTCGGTGACTGTCTTGCCGCTGTTCTTGACAAAGCGGGTTACAACGCATGGCGTGAATTTTATGTAAACGATGCCGGCAATCAGATTGAAAAGTTCGGCTGTTCACTTGAAGCAAGATATCTTCAGATTTTCAAGGGCGATGAGATAGAGTTTCCCGAGGACGGCTATCAGGGCGAGGACATCAAAGACCTTGCAAAAGAATATGCCGACCTAAACGGCGACAGCCTTGTTAATGTAAGCGCAGAAGAACGCAAAAAGGCTCTTGTTGACTATGCACTTCCAAAGAACATCAAGAAGATGCAGGCTGATATGGAAAAATACAAGATTTTCTATGACAAGTGGTTCTTTGAAAGCGAGCTTCACAAGAGCGGTGCCGTTAAGGCTGTTGTTGACCTTCTCACGAAAAAAGGACTTACCTACGAAAAAGAGGGTGCCGTTTGGTACAAGAACAAAGAGGTACTCACACAGAAGCTTCTCAAAGAAGGCAAGTCACAGAAATACATTGACAACCTTGAATTAAAGGACGATGTTCTCATTCGTCAGAACGGCAACCCGACATATTTTACAGCCGACATCGCATACCACAAGAACAAATTTGACCGTGGATTCACAACTCTTATTGATGTTTGGGGTGCAGACCATCACGGTCATGTTATGAGAATGAAAGGCGCAATGGACGCTATCGGCTATGACGGTGACAAGCTCAACGTTGTTCTTATGCAGCTTGTTAAGCTTGTTAAGGATGGTAAGCTTGTAAGAATGAGCAAGCGTACCGGCAAGGCTATTCAGCTTGGCGATTTGCTTGACGAAGTGCCTGTTGACAGCGCAAGGTTCCTCTTTAACACCAAAGAGGCTAACACACAGATGGACTTTGACCTTGACCTTGCAGTAAGTCAGGACAATCAGAACCCTGTTTATTATGTTCAATACGCACACGCAAGAATTTGTAGCATTTTTAAGTCACTTGCAAAAGAGGGCATTTCTCCGAGAGAATGTACAGACGCAGAGCTTGCACTCCTCACAGCTCCCGAAGAAAAGGAACTCATCAATCATCTTGCGTCATACACCAACGAAATCATCAGTGCGGCAAAGGATTACGATCCGACCAAGGTTACACGCTATGTAACACAGCTTGCAACACTTTTCCACAAATTCTACAACGCTTGCCGTGTTAAGGGCGAAGAAGAAGGTCTTATGCAGGCAAGACTTGCACTTTGCAACTGCGTAAGAGCCGTTATCAAAAATGTTCTTACAATGTTCAACATCTCTTGCCCCGAAAGCATGTAAGCAGCGTGTCGCTGCACCCTGTTCGTGTAGATAGTTTTGTTAATGCGAAACTTATATTTCCCGAGCGGAAGTTTACAAATTGAAATTTAAAAATTGAAAATGTAAAATGGATGTCGGGAAGACAGTTTGCATAATGCAAAACAATGTCTTCCCGACTGATTTTTATTTATATCCAATTGTCATGCCTTATGGGGGTTAAGCCCTATTAATAATACATATAATTCAAGGCATAATAAAGTCCCGAAGTACACACAATACCTCGGGACTTAATTATTATTACTGTGATTATGATTTAAAATCATTCAGTAACAAATTGCTGACCGACTTTTCCGCAACCGTTAAGACCTACAATATACTTTTGAATTGAAGTCGCATCCATAACAGAAATAGCGCCGTCACTGTCAACATCTGCAACTGACTTGCTGTCTGCTGTAAGTTCTTCAAGACCGACAATGTACTTCTGAATATCGGTAGCATCGATTACGGTAATATCGCCGTCAATGTTCACATCACCGTAAACAAGAGCATTTTTTGTTTCATCCTCAACCGCAAAAGCGCTGAATACGCTTACTGCCATAAGAACAAACAATGTCGCAATACTAATAAGTTTTTTTGCCATACCAAAATCTCTCCTTAGAACAGTGCATTTTCAACCAATAATACACCGAAATTGAATTTGATAATCAACATTATATAAACATCGAACGAGAAAACAAGAATATACTTTTACTTCTCTTTGTCGTTTATAACCGTTCGGTTATCTTATAAAGTATTTTATCACAAAGACTACTGTTCTGTCAATAGCAAATAAACAAAAAGATGATAAATTGTTTTATTATAAACAAATATGAGAATTGTATGAAGATAACAATTTAACAAATAACGAATAACAACAATGTGTTTTTATTACATTAATATCTTCTATACATACAATAAGGTTCACATCACACTAATTTATGCATCACAAACGCAATAGCAATACTGAATTTTGCCACTGTTATAACCATTTAGTTATCATACGAAAATTTCGTTGCAAAGAATGTTATTCTGTCAGTATAAATAAATAAATAAATAAATAAAAAGGGTGATACAATGCCTTATTATAAAAGGATAAGGGAATTGCGTGAGGATCACGATATGACGCAGAATGATGTTGCAGAATATCTCGGCATGAAACAGCCGCAGTACTTTAGGTATGAAAACGGAAACCGTGACGTGCCGACCGAGGTGCTTATTTCTCTTGCAAAGCTGTACAAGGTTTCAACCGACTACATTTTAGAATTAAAAAACAACACAAAATGATTTTTTCTGTATTCTGCATATAATTTAAAATTCTGCAAAAAATAAAACCACCTCACGGAAAGGTGGTTTTTATTTTAATTAAAACTACTTAAAGTCGCACCGATTTTACAATCGGCACGATTGGCGAACGCTGTTTGCCACTACACCAAATTGTATAAATGGGATATAGCCCTGAGATATGTTAAACCTCAGGGCTTTGTTGTATTAAAAATATGTATCAATTAGTTTTAATTACCTTTTAATGAATTTATTGCTTCAACCATACGATCAGTTTGACGATCACCCTGCACTCTATTGTTGGTGTCATCTAATCTACTTCCGATAATATGATTGATCATTGAAGCAGCCTGTTCGGCTTTTGACTTTTCAAAAATTAAAATCGATGCTGATTTAATTTCTCCGGATGTAGTTCTGATAGTTAAAACTGTTTGGAATGAATTTATAACCATCGCCACTCCTATAAGAAGAAGTATGAATCCAATTAAAAAATTAGTTCCGAAAAGGACAATGCCTATTATTGCAACAATAATTCCAATTAAAAAATCCTTAAATAAAAGCTTGAAATCTGTGCTTACAGAAGAAATTTGCGTAACAGGTATTGTGTCATTTTTCCTTCCTAGCGGTATCAATGTAAGAATAGTATTTGGTACTTTGAGGGTCAAAAAATTCTGCTCTGTCGAAATCTCACCTTTCAAGTAAAAAGTCAAAAGTGATGTCATAAATTCAATTTTCTGCATATGTTTCTCTCCTTATAAATATATTATTAATTTTTATGCAAATGTTTTCGCAACTACGCAGTTGAGTATATAAGTATTTACTTATATAAAATTGCACTAATATTGATACCGTATTTTATTTGCAATCAATTCAATACCAATCTGTTGTATAAAGCCATCTGCATTATAACCGTTTGGTTATTACAGAATAATTTTATCACAAAGAATGTTATTTTGTCAATAGCAAATAAATAAAAAGGGTGATAAAATGCCTTATTATAAAAGGATAAGGGAATTGCGTGAGGATCATGATATGACGCAGAAAGATGTTGCAGAATACCTTGGTATGAAACAGCCGCAGTATTTCAGATACGAAAACGGAAACCGTGATGTGCCGTCAGAGGTGCTTATTTCTCTTGCAAAGCTGTACAAGGTTTCAACCGACTACATTTTAGAATTAAAAAACAACACAAAATGATTTTTTCTGTATTCTGCATATAATTTAAAATTCTGCAAAAAATAAAACCACCTCACGGAAAGGTGGTTTTTATTTTGAGTTTTTACGACATTGATCATAACGAGGGCAACAGGCAGAATGAAAATTATCCTGTTGAGTTGCCCTCACGGAACAGCAAAAAGGAGATTTCCCCTATTGTTGATGTTACGGAACACGAGGTTTATCCGCTTGAGTTTGCAAACTGTCACAGGACAAAGCCTCATTTTGACACAAACGGTGACATCACCGAGATTGTGACTACCGAAACAGAAGCTGAAACGGAAGAGCGAACCACTCACGGACAGCATAAGTAGGGACATACAAAAGCCTTGTGTCGGAGCTTACTGCTCCGACATTTCCTTTTATGCCGAGTTGAGAACAGATTATCCTCGCCCTAAGCTGATGAAAGCCGTCCGTCACGATTGTAATATCTGTATTAAGGTTGTTGTCCTCAATTATTTTCATTGAATTTCTTATATTCTCGGTTGTGTTGGTTGACTTGTCCTCCATATAAAGTCTTGAAGAATCAATTTTTGACTCCGTCAGCACATTGTACATGCATTGTGCCTCACTCATAATCTCGTCACTTCCCTGTCCTCCGCTGAGAACGGCATTTGCGTTCGGAGAATCGTCAAGATATGATTTTGCGGCGTCAATTCTGCCACGCAAAATTACCGACGGTCCCCATGGCTTAACCTGAGCACCGAGGACAATTGCAGTTGAGTTTTCGGGCGGAGCCTGACAGGTTGCCCACACCATTGCAGAGGTGACAATCGCACCGTAAACGGCAAAAGCGATAAAGCCGATATTAACTACATGAAAAACTATTTTAGTAAACAAATGCTTAAAGCAAAATGCCTTTATTGCTCCGTGAACGGGCGGAATTAACACGCACAAGAGCCATAGGCACAAAATAGTTCCTGCTATATTGCCCGGGTTGATAATTCCGTGAGTCATAGGGATTACGAAAAATCCGAGAAACACAACTGCCACGGCAATGCCGATTATGCGTAAAATTAACATCACCATTTTCAAAATATCACCTGACTTTTTAAATTTCTTTCATCTTATCAAACTCATTGTACATATTTTCAAGAGTTGACAAACGGTCAATAAAAGGAGTGTCAACAGCGCCCTCAAAGCACGATTCTTTCTTGCTTTTGAGCACCTCCATTGCAGATTTGTCGGGATTGTTGATTGTTCCTGCACCTGCAACACAACCGCCCGGGCAAGCCATACCCTCAAGCAGATAGCCGTTGTACTTGCCTGCCTTTGCCATACGCAAAAGCTTTACGCACTCGTCAAGTCCCTGTGCATTGGCAACCTTGACCTCTCTTTCGGGATCAAGCTTGTGGATTGCATTGACAACAGCCTTTGCAACACCGCCGCTTACGGCAAAGCCTCTGCCGTCTGCGCTTGAGAATGAAAGCGGTTTTTCGTCAACCTCAACAGCGTTAAAATCAACCTCTTTTGCGGCAAACATTCCCGCAACTTCTTCAAAAGTCAGCACAAAGTCGATATCACTTCGGATACTTCTGCGGCTTGCCTCAAGCTTTTTAGCGGCACATGGCCCGATAAACACAACTCTGCAATCGGGATAATGCTGTTTTGTAAGTCTGCCCGTAAGAACCATAGGAGTGAGTGCCATTGAAATGTACGGAGCGATGTCGGGGAAAGTTTTCTTCGCCATAACGCTCCATGCCGGGCAACAGGAAGTCGCCATGAACGGCTGTTTTTCGGGAACTTCTTCCATAAAATCCTTTGCCTCTTCAACCGTACAAAGGTCGGCACCGACCGCAACCTCGACAACATCGGTAAAGCCGAGAGCCTTAAAGGCATTTCGGATTTTATTTGACGGAAGTCCCTTGAACTGACCTGCAATTGCAGGTGCAACTGCGGCATAAACAGGTGTGCCGCTGTTGATTGCCATAATAGTCTGAAAAATCTGACTTTTGTCAACAATTGCGCTGAACGGACAGCTTACAAGGCACATTCCGCATGAAACGCACTTGTTATAGTCAATATCTGCTCTGCCGTGTTCATCGCTATGAATAGCTTTCATACCGCATGCGGCGGCACACGGACGCTCCTGCTTTATGATTGCATTGTACGGACACGCACCCTGACATTTTCCGCATTTGATGCACTTTTCATCGTCAATATGCGATTTTCCGTGTACAATCGAGATTGCTCCCTTCGGGCAAACCTCTGTGCACGGGTGTTCAAGACAACCCTGACAGCCGTCTGTCACGACCACCCTTTTTTCAGCACACTTATGACAGGCGAATTTTATAATATTGATTAACGGCGGATCGTAAACCTTTTCGTCAATCATACTTTCTTCAACACCTGTTGAGATAGGCGCTTGTTTTGAAACGGGCAAAAGCGGAAGTCCCATTGCAAGGCGAAGTCTTTCGCCGACAATGGCTCTTTCGAGAAAGATACTTTCACGGTATGTTGAAATTTCACCCGGGATAATTTCATACGGAAGATTTTCAAATTTTGAATAATCTCCGCCCTCGTATGCAAACCTTGCAACCTCGGTGAAAATTTGATTACGGATTTTTGTCTTTGACGAATACAGTCCTCTCAAGGCACTCATCCTTTCACTGTGTGTATTTTATTTTCTATTCAATCATTCACTAAATTCAAATCGGAGCAACACTCTGCTTTGCTTGCAATTTGTACTTAGATTTAAATCGGAGCAACACTCTGCTTTGCTCGCAAGGAGCAGAGTTTGCGACCGATTGCAATCTTGTACATAGGAGCGTTAGCTCCTCAGAGGTTCAATGGAACATTGAATCTCTGAATTGCAACATAATGTTGCAATTCGTACTTAGATTATACACTACACTATCCTTGTTTTCAACAGATACAGGCTTATTTTGCAAAAATTTTGCGATATTATTTACATAATATCAAACTTTATCCCGAGCGATTTTGTCACATTTATTGACTTTAAGTGAATATTGTTATAAAATGGTGTCATACTATCAAAAATTACGAGGTACAAACCTATGAAATGTCCTAATTGCGGTTTTGAAACCGAGTCTGCGTTTTGTCAGATGTGCGGAACGAAAATTTCCGAAGCCTTACATACACCGAATAATGAAACAACCGAAACTGAGTACACCTCGCCTTTGCCGCAGACAGGCTTTGAACAGGCGGAGGGCTTTGCACCGCAGATTCAAAATGAAATGCCCGAACTTGAAATAAATCAGCCACCCATTCCCTACATTCCGCCGGCAGAACAGCCGATTGATAAAAAGAAAGCTTTTAAAATCGTGAAAATTGTTGCCGCATGTGTGATTGGTGCGGTCATTATTGCAGGCATTGCAATCAATGTAACTGCGGCGATATCGGGCAACAGCAAGTCAATTTTCGGCAACAACTCCATTAGTGACTGGGTGAATCGTCCTGAAATGTACAGCGGGGATTATTAATTTCAATTGCACAATTGCACAATAATTGCCTTTTATCAACATTTTATAATACAGTAAAATAAAATAATGTGCTAACTTAGTCATTTTTTGACACCTCACTTGATTTATGGTATAATTTCACTAATAAATTTTTGAGGTGAATAAAAAATGAAAAAATTCTTTTCTGTAGTGCTTATTTCTGCAATGGTTGTTTTGACTGCGTTTACAGGTTGTTCGGAAAATGACACATCTAACGGCAGTTCACAAACAACAAGCAAATCATCGGATGTTCAATCATCTGCTGTTGCGGATAAAGCTGATTTTGATTCTGAAGAAGTAGAGAAAAATATTAAAATCACGCCATATGTATATGATGATGTCTCAACACATTACTTTGTTGCTGTGTTGAAAAACAATTCAAATCAAGCTTGTACACTCACTATACATTTAGAGTTAATTGACAAAGACGATGATGTCATAGATACCGAAACTGAAACAATTAACGCTTTCGCACCCGGAACAGAGGTTGCAGTGAAGTTTAATCATGATAAAGATGATGAAGAGTTTGCCAGGTACGAATATACACTTTTACCCAAAGAACTTACCGACTATCAGTGTGTAACACAGGATCTTGATTGTAAAGTATCGACTGACACAGATAAAGCTACCATTTCTGTAACAAACACAGGCAACCTTGTTGCAAAATATGTTCAATACACAGCCTTGTTCTTCCAAGGTGATGAATTAGTTTATGCCGACAACGATTATGTTGTGGACAGTGACAACGAAATAAAAGCAGGTCAAACAGAAAAAGCAGAATCTTCATGTAATAAAAAATTTGATTCCGTAAAAGTATATCTTAACGGTTCGGCTTACTGATATAATCAGTGATTAAAATTTCATAAAAATAAAACGGTAGGAAAGGCATTGCAGTTTTGCAAATTGTCTTTCCTACCGTTTTTATGTTTAGGTTTAAAATAAATTATTCGGGTCTGCCGATTTTGCGGAAACGCTCATAGCGTGCATTCAAAAGCTCTTCGTCATCAAGGGCAAGATTCTTTTCAAATGTTCTTTTGATGAGCATTTTAAGGCTTTCAAACATAGCCTGATCGCCTGCCTTTGGCTGACGGATGATTCTCTCGATTACACCGAGGTCAAACAAATCCTGTGCGGTAAGCCTGAGAGCCTCTGCCGCATCAGCCGCCTTTGAACTGTCTTTCCAGAGAATTGACGCACAACCCTCGGGAGAAATTACCGAATAAACGGAATTTTCAAGCATCCATACTTCGTCGGAAACTGCAAGTGCAAGCGCACCGCCGCTGCCGCCCTCACCGATAAGAACGGTAAGTACGGGAGTTTTGAGAGTCATCATTTCCATGAGGTTTTCGGCAATAGCCTGTCCCTGACCTCTTTCCTCCGCACCGATTCCGGGGTATGCACCGCTTGTATCAACAAGGCAAAGAACAGGTCTTCTGAACTTTTCAGCCTGTTTCATAAGTCTTAAAGCCTTGCGGTAGCCCTCGGGATGAGCCTGACCGAAGTTGCGTTCAACACGCTCTTTTGTATTTCTGCCCTTTTCAATTCCGATTACAGTAACGGGAATGTCAAAGAGCATTGCAAGTCCTGCAACAACTGCTTTATCATCGGCATATCTGCGGTCACCGTGAAGCTCAATGAAGCTGTCACCGAACATATGGGCAATATAGTCAACCGAGGTCAGCTTGTTAGCATCTCTCGCCGCCATAACCTTTTCGTAAGCTGTCATTTTTAAGCCTCCTCACCGCTGTAACCGTGCAATTTAAGCAGTTTTACAAGTGTAGATTTCAAATTATTTCTGCTGACAACCGAATCGATAAAGCCCTTCTGAAGAACAAATTCCGAGGTTTGGAAGTCCTTGGGGAGCTTTTGACGGATTGTCTGCTCGATTACTCTCGGACCTGCAAAGGCAACAAGGCAATCGGGCTCGGCAAGAATAATGTCGCCCTCCATTGCAAACGATGCCGTAACACCGCCTGTTGTCGGGTCTGTAAGCACCGTGATGTAGAGATTGCCTGCGTCGCTGTGTCTTTTTACCGCACCCGAAGTTTTAGCCATTTGCATAAGCGAGAGGATGCCCTCCTGCATTCTTGCACCGCCTGCGGCAGTACAAACAACAATCGGCATTGCGTTTTCGGTTGCATATTCAAACGCACGGGTGATTTTTTCGCCCGTGATTACGCCCATACTTCCCATCATAAAGGTCGGATCCATAACGCAGAGAACGGTATCAATGCCGTTCATCTTACATTCTCCGCAGATAACAGACTCCTTAGCACCTGTTTTTCTCGCCTTTTCAAGCTTTTCGTCATATCCCGGAAAATCAAGAATATTATGGCTTGAAAGGTCTGCGTCAAACTCAACAAAGGTATCCTTGTCGGCAAGCATTTCAACTCTGTCTCGTCCGTTCATTCTGAAATGATGGTTGCACTTTGTGCAGACATGAAGATTTTCCTCCATATCAGTCGTAAGGAGCATAGTGTTGCATTTGGGGCATTTTATCCACATTTCGTCGGGAACGAAGGGTACATTTTTGCTCTCGCCCTCATCGGACTCAAGCTCATTCTTCGGTTTTCTGAAAGCAAACAAATCCATATCTTTTACTTCTTCCTGTCGGCGTGTTTCTCTTCAAACTCTGCCATAAAATCTGTTGTATATTCACCGCTCACAAACTGTTCGTCCGAGAGAATCTCGGCAAGAAGGTCACGGTTAATGTCAATTCCGTCAATGGTAAGCTCGGAAAGAGCCATTTTCATCTTTCTGATCGCCTCGGCACGGCTTCTTGCCTGAACAATCAGCTTGCCGATCATCGAATCATAGTACGGAGGAACAAAATAGTCCTGATAAATCGCCGTATCAAATCTTACAAATGCACCGCCCGGGGTGTGAAGTCTTGTAATTCTTCCGCAGCTCGGTCTGAATCCCTTTTCCGGATTTTCGGCATTGATTCGGCACTCAATTACATTGCCGTGTGTGAAAATGCTGTCCTGAGTGCGGGAAAGCTTTGCACCTGCGGCAATTCTTATCTGCCACTGAACAATATCAAGACCTGTTACCATTTCCGTAACACCGTGTTCAACCTGCAGACGGGTGTTCATTTCCATAAAGTAGAAGTTGTTGTCCATATCAAGCAAAAATTCAACTGTGCCTGCATTGACATAGTTGACTGCCTTTGCCGCCTTAACAGCCGCAATCATCATCTCTTTACGGGTCTTCTCGTCAAGAGCGGGGCTTGGACTTTCTTCAATCATCTTCTGGTTCTTTCTCTGAACAGAGCATTCACGCTCACCCAGACAAACGATATTGCCGTATTTATCACACAAGAGCTGCATTTCAATGTGTTTTACAGGGTGAATGAATTTTTCTATGTAGCAGGCACCGTCACCGAATGCTGACTGTGCCTCGCTTGAAGCTGACAAAAATGCCTCTTCAAACTGCTCAATTGAATCAACACGGCGAATACCCTTTCCGCCGCCGCCCGAACGAGCCTTGATGAGAAGCGGAAAACCGATTTTTTCAGCTTCCTCTTTTGCCTGTTCAACGCTTTCAACAATATCGCAGCCGGGGGTTACGGGAACACCTGCGGCACGCATAGTCTTTCTTGCGTTGTCCTTGTCGCCCAAAAGCTTTATCATTTCGGATGAAGGACCGATAAAGTTGATGTTGCACTGTTCACAGAGTGAAACAAACTTGGCATTTTCGGACAAGAGTCCGTAGCCGGGATGAATAGCCTGAGCACCGCTTTCAACGGCAACGGTGAGAATTGCAGGCATATTGAGATAGCTGTCGGCAACACGGTTACCGCCTACGCAGTAGCTTTCATCAGCAAGCTGAACATGCAGGGAGTCCTTGTCAGCCTCAGAATAAATTGCTACTGTGCTGATGCCCATTTCACGGCAGGCACGGATAATTCTTACTGCAATTTCGCCTCGGTTGGCAATCAGAATTTTTGAGAACATTTTTTCACTTCCAGTTATTTATCGCATTACGGCTGTCTGCACCCAAAACGGCACAGACAGCCTTTAAAATCACTTATTTTCAACAAGTGCAAACGAAAGCTCGGCACTTACACAGAGCTTGCCGTCAACATAACCCTTTGCGTCAATAAAGTAGAATGCACCTCTGCTCTTTGTGAGTGTGCAGACACTTTCAAGAGTGTCGCCCGGTTTCACGGGATTTCTGAACTTAACATTGTTCATCTTTGTAAAGTAAGGAGTGCAGTTTTTAACCTTGTCTGCAAGAAGGCAACAGCTTGCCTGTCCCATCATTTCGCAGAGAATAACACCCGGAACAACGGGGTTACCGGGGAAATGTCCCTGTAAAAAGAACTCGTCACCTTTGATTGTGTATCTGCCCTTTGCCGTGTTTTCATCAACGCTTTCAGCCTCTTCAACGAGAAGCATATTATCACGGTGCGGCAAAATCTTTTTAATCTCTTCCTGATTCATACAGTCCTCCGATTATTTAACCTTGAATAACGGCTGACCGTATTCAACAAGATCTCCGTCCTTAACAAGAACTTCAACGATTTCATAGTCGTCCTCAGCCTGAATTTCGTTCATACACTTCATAGCCTCGATAATGCAAACGGTTGAGCCCTTGCTTACTTTCTTTCCGACAGGAGCAAAAGGAGCCTTGCCCGGTGCCGATGCGGCATAGAATACACCGACAATCGGAGCGTTTACAGTCTTGGCGTCTTCCTCGGGAGCGGCAGACTGAGCCGCAGGAGCCTGTGGCTGAACAGGCGCAGGAGCAGGAACATCTGTTGCAGTCGGCTGATATGCACCGATTGGAGATGCATTAAAAATCTGCTGTGCCGGATGTTCTTTTTCAAGATGAATCTTTGTACCGTCCTCTTTTTCAATTTCAAGAACGCTCAAAGAAGAATTTTCAAGAAGGGAAATATATTCCTTGATTTCTTCAATTTTATTCATAGTAATTCCCTCGCTTAATATTTTTTAAATACAAGACAAGCGTCATGTCCGCCAAAGCCGAGGTTGGTTGAAGCGGCAACATTTACATCACGCTTAACTGCTTTGTTAGGTGTATAGTTAAGGTCAAGACCTTCATCGGGTTCGTCAAGGTTGATTGTCGGCGGAATAACACCGTCATTGAGAGCCATAACAGAAGCGATAGCCTCAACTGCGCCCGTAGCACCGAGAAGATGACCTGTCATTGATTTTGTTGAGCTGATATTTGCATCATAAGCCTTTTCACCGAGAGCCGTCTTGATAGCCATTGTTTCGGTAAGGTCGTTAAGATGTGTGCTTGTGCCGTGAGCATTGATGTAAAGCTGTGCGTCATCGGCAACATTTGCCTCCTCAAAAGCAATCTTAATTGCTCTTGCAAGACCTGCACCGTTAGGATCGGGAGCTGTAATATGATGTGCATCACAAGTATTGCCGTAGCCTGAAAGCTCTGCATAAATCTTAGCACCTCTTGCAACTGCGTGCTCATACTCTTCAAGAATGAGCATACCTGCGCCCTCGCCCATGATGAAGCCGTCACGATTCTTGTCAAACGGACGGGATGCGTGCTTTGGATCATCGTTTGTTGAAAGAGCTTTCATATTCTGGAAACCAGCAATTGTGAGAGGAGCAACAACTGCCTCTGCACCGCCTGCGATGATAGCGTCAGCGTAGCCGTCCTTAATGCAGTGGAAAGCCTCACCGATTGAGTTTGTACCTGTTGCACAGGCACTCATAACCGAAAGAGACGCACCTTTTGCGTTAAAACGGATTGCAACATTGCCTGTTGCGATATTACCGATCATCATCGGAATGAAGAAAGGAGAAACCTTTCTCGGGCCTCCGTTTTCCATGCCCACTGTATTCTTAACAAAAGTCTGCAAACCGCCGATACCTGCACCGATATAAACACCGAAACGGTTCTCGTCAATCTTGCCTATGATACCGCTGTCGTCAACTGCCTGCTGTGCCGCTACGATTGCGTACTGTGTATATGGATCAAGCTTTCTTACTTCTTTTTTCTCAATATACTGTGTGGGATCAAAATCCTTGACTGTACCTGCGATATGAACCTTGAGGTCACTTGTATCGAAAGCTGTGATTGTTTCGATACCGCAAACGCCGTCAACCATATTTTTCCACATTGTAGGCACATCGTTACCAATCGGTGAAATTGCGCCCATACCTGTTACAACTACTCTTCTGCTCATTATATCCTCCAAATCAATTACATTGCAAGTCCGCCGTCAACTCTGATAACCTCGCCTGTTACATAAGCGGCATCGTCAGAGCAGAGGAAAGCTACTACATCTGCAACATCATCGGGAGTACCGATACGCTTTGCAGGAATCTGTGCTTTCATTGCATCCTTTACCTTATCGGGAAGTACACTTGTCATATCTGTTGCAATGTAACCCGGAGCAACTGCATTAGCCGTAACGCCTCTGCCTGCAAGTTCCTTTGCAACCGACTTTGTAAGACCGATAATACCGGCCTTTGACGCAGAATAGTTAGCCTGACCTGCGTTGCCGGTAAGACCGACAATTGACGCTGTGCTGCAGATTCTGCCGTAACGCTTTTTCATAAAGTGCTTGTATGTATGCTTAATCATGTTGAATGTACCCTTGAGGTTTACATTGATTACGGCGTCAAAATCCTTTTCGTCCATATTTAAAACGAGCTTATCTCTTGTGATGCCTGCGTTGTTTACAAGAATTTCGATACTGCCGAAGTCCTCGATAACCTTATCGACAACCTTCTTTGACTCTTCAAAGTTTGAAACATCACAGAAATACTGCTCAACCTTTGTGCCGTACTGCGAAAGCTCTTCCTTAGCCTTAATGCCCTCGTTTTCGTCACCTACATAGAGAATTGCGATGTTAGCACCCTCTTTTGCAAGCTTTGTTGCGATTGCAAGACCGATACCTCTTGAGCCGCCTGTTACTACGGCTGTTTTATTTTCAAATCTCATTATATTATACCTCCGAACAGTATCAAAGTTCAAGTGCGTCAATATCAGCCGCAGTTTCAACCTTGAATGCCTTTACATCTCCGTTGATTCTCTTTACAAGACCTGTGAGAGTTTTGCCCACACCAACCTCAATAAAGGTGTCAACGCCGTCATTAATCATATTTTCAACAATAGTCTGCCATTTTACGGGATTCTCAACCTGTGCTTTGACAAGCGTTTTGAAATCGCCCGAATACGGCTGAGCCGTGTAATCGGAATAAATCTGAACCTTTGGCTGAGCAAAGTCAACATTTTCCATATACCTTCCGAGTCCCTCTGCGGCATCAGCCATAAAGGGAGAATGGAACGCACCGCTTACTGCAAGAAGCTTTGCTCTTCCGCCCTCTGCTTTAACTGCCTCGCAGAAAGCATCGGCATTTTCACTTGTTGTTGCAACAACAGTCTGAGCCGGTGAGTTGTAGTTTACGGGATATGTTTTGTCAAACCTTGAGCAGATTTCTTCAACCTTTTCGGGAGTAAGCTTTAATACGGCAGCCATTGCACCGGGATTTTCCGTTGCGGCTTTGTCCATAAGCTCGCCTCTTTTGCAAACGAGTCTGAAAGCCTCTTCATCTGAAAGGATTCCCGAAAAAGCAAGTGCAGAAATCTCACCGAGTGAAAAGCCTGCTACGCAGTCGGGAGTGATACCCTTTTCAACAAGAGCTCTTGCGGCTGCAAGGTCGGCAGTAAAAATACACGGCTGTGTATTTACTGTCTTTGAAAGCTCCTCCATTGTACCCTCAAAGCACTGCTTTGAAGTGTTTTCTCTTATAGAATCAGCCATTTCGTAAACAGCCTTTGCGGCAGGCGAATTATCGTAAAGATCCTTGCCCATACCGCTGTACTGTGCGCCCTGACCTGAAAAAATAAATGCTATTTTACCCATTTTGTTGCTCCGTTCAATACTTCTTCTGCCTGTGAGAACATCTCTTCAATCATTTCTCTTGCCGGCTGTTCCTTTTTAACCATACTTGCAACCTGTCCTGCAAGAACGGTACCCTGAGAAACATCGCCCTCTCTCACGGCTCTTCTGAGTCTGCCGAGTCCCATATTTTCAAGCTCTTCATCGGAAACATTAGCCGAATCGTACTCAGCCTTTGTATATTCACGAGTGAATGAGTTGCGGATTGAACGAACAGGATGACCGAGTCTTTTACCTGTTACAACTGTGTCAATATCTCTTGCTTTGAGAATTTTGTTCTTATATTCCTGAGAGATAGTACATTCCTTTGCAACGAGAAATCTTGTGCCGACCTGAACGCCCTGAGCGCCGAGCATAAATGCTGCGGCAATCTGTCTGCCGTCTGCAATACCGCCTGCGGCAATTACAGGTATATTTACTGCATCAACAACCTGAGGAACAAGAGCCATTGTTGTGAGATCACCGACATGACCGCCTGACTCGCCGCCCTCTGCGATAACGGCAAAAGCACCGTCTTTTTCCATTTTCCTTGCAAGCGCAACGCTCGGAACAACAGGAATAACCTTGATGCCTGCCGCAAGCCACTTTGCCATGTACTTGCCGGGGTTGCCTGCACCTGTTGTGATGACCTTGATGCCCTCTTCAACTACAACATCGCTTACTTCCTCTGCAAACGGACTCATAAGCATGATGTTTACGCCGAAAATTTTATCGGTCATTGTTTTGCACTTTCTGATTTCCTCACGGAGCTGTTCGCCGTTGGAATTCATAGCTGCAATAATGCCGAGACCGCCTGCGTTTGAAACACCTGCGGCAAGCGATGCATCAGCCACCCAAGCCATGCCTCCCTGAAAAATAGGGAACTCAAGACCGAGCGACTGGTCAATGACAGTAGAAATCATATGTAATATCTCCTTTTCTGCATTTTTACTTGATTTTCAGAAACAGAAAATTTGCAAGATTTCATTATTTTGAAAAATTTACGGCAAATTCTGCACCTGATACCATACTTTATGGCATATCAGTCTGATTTTACTCCAAAAGCACAGAAAAGTCAATATAAAAGCACAGAAAAGTCAATATATATGAAGAATTATCTTACCATTAAGCCTTTAACTGCAATAGTCCTCAAGAGCCCTCATAAGGTTTTCTTTTCCCTTTATTTCAATTCCTTTTTCAAGGTAAAGTGCGTCGCCTTTCGGAAGATTTGATACTCTGCAGTCGGTTGTCAGATACGCTTTGTCCTCGCCTTTTTTGTACACTACAATGTACCCTTTTTCGGCTTTTATGATGTAATAGCCTTCCGTTGTACCGTTATTCTGCGACGACGAATAATCGCTTGTTGCAGAGGTGTTTTCCGCAGAATTCACGGGAGCAAAAAGCGAGCTTATCATCATGCACGCAATCAGAATCACACCTGTTAATCCAACTATTTTTTTCATATTACAGCACTCTTTCCGTCAGTTTTTACTTTTATTTTTTCCCGAACCAACGGTTATATTCATCATTTTTATAAAATTCCAACCAAAAGGCCGCCTTAATTCTGCATATTTTTTAAGAGAAATTTGCATTAATATATTTATTTTTTTCTTTTCAGGTGATATAATAATCAAATGAGTATTTCTGCTTGTAATTTTGAACATATATGTTATTATATAATTTATGTATTACAGCCGACGCACTGCGTTTGTGCAAATCACTCAGACAAATTACAAACCGACGGTTGTTCGTTTAACCGTAAATTGTGAATTGATAAAGGAGATAATATGCGAAACAAGCGTGAAACTGACATCAGTCAGTATAAGGATATTCAGCAAAATGAATTATCCGAAAAAGCTGACGGAGGTGCAAAAAGATTTTTCAGGGGGCTCGGCAAGTTTCTGATTACCGTTTGTTCGGTATGTCTGGTTGCCCTGCTTATTACGGGCATTTCACTTGCTGTCTACATTTTTACCATTGCGTCCGAACCTACGGGCATCGACCTCAAGGCAAAGTCTATGAACCAGACAAGCCGAATATATATTCAGAATGAGGATACAAAGGAATTTAAGGAGTATCAGAAACTATACGATACCGAGAACAGAATCTGGGTTGACAATCAGGATATTCCTAAGGCAATGAAAGATGCGGTAGTCGCAATTGAGGACAAGCGTTTCTTTGACCACAACGGTGTTGACTGGGGCAGAACTCTTTCCGCCGTTGCAAATCTTGCAACCGGTTCGGACTCATACGGCGGTTCAACAATCACCCAACAGCTTATTAAGAACATTACAGATGACAACGAGGTTTCAATTACAAGAAAGCTTCGTGAAATCACAAAGGCACTAAAGCTTGAACAGGAATATACAAAGGATCAGATTCTTGAAGCGTACCTCAATGTTGTAAACTTCGGCAATAACTGTCAGGGCGTTGAATCGGCGGCTCAGCTTTACTTTGGCAAGAGCATAAAAGACTGTTCAATTGCAGAATGTGCGGCAATTGCGGGAATTACACAAAACCCGTCAAGATGGAATCCGCTTGTTTTCCCCGAAAACAACAAGGAACGCCGTGAAATCGTTCTCAATGAAATGTATGATCAGGAAAAAATTTCCAAAGACGAATTTGATGCGGCTATGAAAGAAAGTGCCACAATGACATTTGTCGGCTGGCAGGCATCCGATGACGATGACGATGATGACGAGGCAGATGTTCAGAACTGGTATATTGATCAGCTCTTTCGTGATCTTCAAAAGGACATTGCGGAATATTACAACATAAGCGAAACTGCGGCATCTTCAAAGCTTTACACAGAGGGACTTAAAATCTACTGTGCAATGGATGAAAATGCTCAAACCTACCTTGAAAATGCGGCACTCAATATTGATAAATCAAATGATTCCGACCTTCAGATTGCGTCAACAATTATGGGATATGACGGCAGAGTAATTGCAACAGTCGGTTCTTCAACAAAGAAAGAAGGCGCTCTCGGCTGGGACAGATCCTACAACTCCGTACTTCAGCCGGGTTCTTCAATCAAGCCTGTTGTTGTTTACCCTTATGCAATCGAATCAAAGAAGCTTTATTTCTCATCAATGGTTCTCGATGAACCGCTTGACAACTATCGTACAAATGAAAGCGGTCAGCTTGTTTCGGGTCCTAACAACGCATACGGCTACTACAACGGCAATATGAGTCTTCCCGATGCAATCGAGTGGTCCTCAAACGCAACAGCCGCTCAGACCATGGAGCTTATCGGCGGTCCGAGCGTTGCATATCAGCAGGTTGTTACAAAAATGGGATTCAAGAATCTTACGGAACAGGATGCGCAAAACACGGGTGCTCTTTCAATCGGCGGTATGAACGGCGGTGTTACAGTAAGAGAAATGGCGGCTGCTTACACATATCTCGGCAACGGCGGTCTTTACTACGAACCGTACACATACTACTATGTAACCGACTCAGAGGACAACATAATCATTGATAACCGTGACGCAGTTCCGAAACAGGCTTATTCAGCCGAAACAGCAGGAATCATGAACAGACTGCTTCACTACAATGTTACAAACAGTGCTCACACAAACGCACATTACGCTCAGATTTCAGGCTGGGACATTATCGGCAAAACAGGTACAACCGATGACGATAAGGATTCATGGTTCTGCGGATGTTCGCCATATGCCGTAATGGCTACATGGTGCGGTTTTGATAAGCCTGAAACCATTTCCTACAGCGGAAGAACAACGGCAACAAAATTCTTTGCAAATGTTATGGGCAAGTACCTTAAAGGCAAAGAAAACAAGGAATATAAAATATCCAATAACCTGATTGAGGCAACATATAATCCTACAACGGGACTTATTGTTTCAACAGATAATATTTCGGGACGATATGTGGGCTACTACACCGAGGACAATATGCCGAGTTCGGGAGGTTCATATTACAGCGGTAACTATGAATACGGCTCAGATGTTTCAGACTCCTCAAGCTACTACAATCCCAATTACGGCGGTGACAACAGCGGTAACAATTACGGCGGCGACACAAGCAACAGCGGCGGTGACACCTCCGGCGGAGGAGATGTTTCGGGCGGAGAACCTTCCGGCGGAGAGCCCTCAGGCGGAGAGCCCTCAGGCGGAGAACCTTCAGGCGGAGGGGAATCCTCAGGCGGAGGCGAAAGCTCCGGAGGCGGTGAATCGTCAGGCGGCGGTGAGGAAGCTCCCCCTGCCGCAGAATAAAATAACAGGTTAAAACCAAAAACTCGAAAGGAAAGGTTTTTAGATATGGTTTCAATAGCAATTATGGGTCACGGTGTTGTAGGTTCGGGAGTTGCCGAAATCTTTACAACACACAAACAGAAGCTTTATGCAAGCATCGGTGAAGAGGTTTATGTCAAGAAGATTCTTGACCTTCGTGAATTTCCCGACAGCCCGCTTGCAGACAGATTCACAAAAAACTTTGAAGATATCATCAACGACCTCGAAATAAGAGTTGTTGTTGAAGTTATGGGCGGTCTTAATCCTGCTTATGACTTTGTAAAGAGATGTCTTAAAGCAGGTAAGAGTGTTGTTACTTCAAACAAGGAGCTTGTTGCCGCTCACGGTGCAGAACTCCTTGAAATTTCAAAGGAAACAAACACAAACTTCCTCTTTGAAGCATCGGTAGGCGGCGGTATTCCGATTATCCGCCCGATGAGCCAGTGTCTTGTTGCAAACAATGTTGACGAGATTGCCGGTATTCTTAACGGTACAACAAACTTTATCCTTACAAAGATGATTGAAGACGGTATGCAGTTTGACGATGCGCTCAAGCTTGCTCAGGAGCTTGGCTTTGCCGAGAGAAATCCTGCCGCTGATATCGAAGGTCACGACGCTTGCCGTAAGATTTGTATTCTTGCATCTCTTGCTTACGGAAAGCATGTTTATCCCGACTCTGTACATACAGAGGGCATTACAAAAATTACACTTGAAGATGTAAGATACGCTGAGGCTTTCCATTGCGTAATTAAACTTATCGGCAGTGTTAAGCGTCTTGCGGACGGCAAGATTGACATTATCGTTGCTCCTATGCTCGTTCCGAACAAGAGCCAGCTTGCTAACATTGACTATGAGTTCAACGGCATCATGGTAAGAGGCGACTGCACAGGCGATGTAGTATTCTACGGCAAGGGTGCAGGCAAGCTTCCTACAGCAAGCGCAGTTGTAGCCGATGTAATCGACTGCTGTAAGCATCTCAAGACAAGAAAGTTCCTTTACTGGGCAGACGGCAACGGCAAAAACATTCTTCCTTGGGAGGAGTCAAGCCGTGCCATGTATGTTCGTGCAAACGGCAGTAATGTTGCAGAAAAGGCAGAAAAATTATTCGGTGATGTAACAGTAATCAATAAGGCTGACGCACCTGCCGACGAAAAAGCATTTGTTGTCAAGGCTATGCCGTACAACGAATTTGCCGATAAGATTGCTCAGCTTGAGGCTGACGGTGTTTCGGTACTTTCAAGTATCCGTGTGGCTGATTTATAATTTTACAGAGGGAGTATTAAGTACATGAGTTTGATAGTTCAGAAATTTGGCGGCAGCTCTGTTGCCAATGCCGAAAGAGTAATGAATGTTGCATCAATCGTAACAGACACTTACGCAAAGGGCAATGATGTTGTAGTTGTTGTATCCGCTCAGGGCGACACAACAGACGATCTCATTGAAAAGGCAAACGAAATCAATCCAAAGGCTTCAAAAAGAGAAAAGGATATGCTTCTTGCCGCAGGCGAGCAGATTTCTATTTCACTTCTTGCAATGGCAATCGAAAAGCTCGGTTACCACGCTGTTTCTCTTCTTGGCTGGCAGGCAGGTTTCAATACCACTTCTGCTCACACAAGCGCAAGAATCAGAAAAGTTGAGCCTGACAGAATTAAGAAAGAGCTTGACAAGAAGAACATTGTAATCGTTGCAGGCTTCCAGGGCCTTTCAAAATACGGCGATATTACAACACTCGGCAGAGGCGGTTCAGACACAAGTGCCGTAGCTATTGCGGCTGCAATGCACGCTGATCTCTGTCAGATTTTCACCGATGTTGAGGGTGTTTACACAGCTGATCCGAGAAAGGTTAAGAACGCTAAGAAGCTTCAGGAAATCTCTTATGACGAAATGCTTGAGCTTGCTACACTCGGTGCTCAGGTTCTTAACAACCGTTCGGTTGAAATGGCTAAAAAATATAATATCGAGCTTGAAGTGCTTTCAAGTATGACAAAGGCTTCGGGTACAATTGTAAAGGAGAAAACTAAAATGGAAAAAATGTTAATCAGCGGTGTTGCTAAAGATACAGATGTTGCAAGAATTTCTGTTATGGGTGTTCCGAATATCCCGGGTCTTGCTTTTAAGATGTTCTCAAAGCTTTCTGCTAAAGATATCAATGTTGACATTATTCTTCAGTCAATCGGTCATGACGGCAAGAAGGACATCAGCTTTACAGTTGCCAAAAACAGAGGCGAAGAAGCTGTTGCTCTTATGAAGGAATATACAGAGAACCTCGGTGCAGAGGAAATCCTCTATGACGATAAGGTAGCTAAGATTTCAATCGTCGGTGCAGGTATGGAAAGCCACGCAGGCGTTGCTACAAAGATGTTCGAGGCTCTTTATGACGCTCAGGTAAACATCCAGATGATCAGCACAAGCGAAATCAAGGTTTCTGTTCTTATTGATTCAGCAGACGCTGACAAGGCTGTAAGCGCTATCCACAGCAAGTTTTTTGATTAATAACTAATTTCGGTTAATGCAAAAATCCCTGTCCGTTATGGACAGGGATTTTTTTTGTATCGGTAAACTTTGTTTTTGACATTATAAAGCTGTCTGTACGAATTGGGTACAGCGATTCACCGTTAATTTTATTAATAGTAATATCCTGAACGGAAAAGTTCGCTGAAGATATTGATACCCGAGGCTGCAAGAATAATTGAAACAACTACCACAAGCACAACTCCGATAAGAGCCAGGATAAGAGAGGCTCTTGCGTAGTTTTTGAGTGACTTCTTTGTTGATGAGCTGAATGCCCAGACAAAGAGCATAATGAGGTTTACAAGCGGCAGACAGGTTAAAAGCATAACGCCGATCCAACCGCCTATGCTTACAGGCTGAGTATCCGGAGTACCGTATGAAGGTGCAACGGGCGGTACAGGCTGTGAGTTGTATGTCTGCTGATACTGCGTGTTGTACTGTTGATTATAGCCGTTGTTGTAGCTCTGATATTGATTGCCGTACTTGCTTTGATTTGCGCCGTAATCATTGTTCGGTGAGTTTGTAAACTGCTGACCGTATGAAGTTTTGTTAGGCTGCGGTTGCTGATAATAAGTTTGATTTGGCTGACCGTACTGCTGAGAATACGGATTCTGCTGTGGCTGACTGTCGGCAGTCGGCTGTGCGTTATCAACCTCAGGCTGTGCAGTCTGCACATTCTCATAAGGGTTCTGTGCAGCATCTTCGCTTGAAGCATTTTCAACAGGCTGTGTTTCAGGCTCTGGAGTCTGCTCAACAGGTGTTCCGCAGTAAGTACAGAACATTGCTCCGTTGTCAATTTCGTGATTGCAATTTTTACATACCATATATAATCGCTCCTTGCATAATATTCTATAAATAGTATGCTATCATTTTACACTATTTGCCTTACAAAATCAACAACATTCCACGCAATAATTCAATAATATTACAAAAAGCGACAGTTTTACGGCTGTCGCTTTTTATTACACTCCCCTTTTCATAAGCTTGTGGGGAATTATTTTATTTTCTTTGAGTGACGCTTTTACATCTATAATGCGCTGATTTGACGAGCCTCTGAACGCAAGGCTTATATCGTGAAGAGCCTCAACAAATTCACCGTCAACAAGCACATCAATCATTGAAAGCATTTCATCCGTACATTCACACCTTGCTCTGCTGTCGGAAAGAAGCTCCTTGTCAAACAAATAGCCCGAATAACACCAAATTGTTTTTTCGGAATATTTTTCTCTGACACGCTTTAAAAACGGCACTAAGGCTCTTTGATTTGAAGGTTCAAAGGGTTCTCCGCCAAGCAATGACAAGCCGTCAATATATGACGGTTCAAGCTCTTTGAGAATTTTATCCTCAACCTCTTTTGTAAAAGGTTCGCCGTAATCAAAACTCCATGTCTGCGGATTAAAGCAGTTTTTGCAATGATGCGTACAGCCGGATACAAAGAGCGATACTCTTACTCCCTCACCGTTTGCAATATCGCAGAGTTTAATTTCTCCGTAATTCATCAAAGGTGAAGCACCCTTTCCTCAATTTCCTGAGTTCTGCCCTGATTCCAGAACTGAGTTCCGATATATCCACAGGTTCTTCTTGCAACATTCATCTTATCCTGATCACGGTTACCGCAGTTAGGACACTCCCACACAAGCTTGCCGTCATCGTGAACGATCTTGATTTCTCCGTCATAACCGCAAACCTGACAGTAGTCGCTCTTTGTGTTAAGCTCTGCATACATAATGTTATCGTAAATGAACTTGATAACCTGTAAAACAGCGGGAATGTTATCCTGCATATTCGGAACTTCAACATAGCTGATTGCACCGCCCGGTGACAAAGCCTGAAATTCGGATTCAAGCTTCAGCTTGCTGAATGCGTCAATATTTTCGGTAACATGAACATGATAGCTGTTAGTAATGTAGTTTTTATCTGTTACGCCCTTGATAATGCCGAAACGCTTTTGAAGACACTTTGCAAACTTATATGTTGTGCTTTCAAGAGGAGTGCCGTAGATGCTGTAATCGATGTTTTCCTCTTTTTTCCACTTTGCACAATAGTCGTTTAGCTTCTGCATAATTTCAAGACCGAGTTCTTTGCCCTCTTTTTCTGTGAGCTTTTTGCCGATAAGGCTGTAAACGCACTCCCAAAGACCTGCATAACCGAGTGAAAGCGTTGAATAACCGCCGTGGAGAAGCTTGTCAATCTTCTCACCCTTTTTAAGTCTTGCCAAAGCACCGTACTGCCACAAAATAGGAGCGGCATCCGAAAGAGTGCCTGTAAGACGCTCGTGACGGCACTGCAATGCTCTGTGGCAAAGTTCCATTCTCTCGTCAAAAATCTTCCAGAATTTATCAAGATCCTTGCCTGCGCTGAGTCCGATATCAATAAGATTTACAGTCACAACACCCTGATTGAATCTGCCGTAATATTTCGGCTTGCCGTTTTCATCAACATAAGGAGTAAGGAAGCTTCTGCAACCCATACAGGTAAAGCAATGTCCCTCACCGTTTTTATCAATTTTGCTTTGGAGCATAACCTTCTCCGAGATATAGTCGGGAACCATTCTCTTTGCGGTACATTTTGCAGCAAGCTCCGTAAGATACCAATACTTGCTGTCCTCTGTTATGTTATCCTCCTCAAGCACATAAATAAGCTTTGGAAACGCAGGTGTAATCCACACACCCTTTTCATTTTTTACGCCCTTGTGACGCTGTTTGAGTGTTTCTTCAATAATCATGGCGAGGTCGTGCTTTTCCTGCTCGTTTTTAGCCTCGTTAAGATACATAAACACGGTTACAAACGGAGCCTGACCGTTTGTTGTGAGCAAAGTAACAACCTGATACTGAATGGTCTGAACACCACGGTTTACTTCTTTGCGAAGTCTTTGCTCAACGATATCGTTGATTTTCTCTTCTGTGGGATGAACACCGAGTTCTTCGATTTCCGCAAGAGTTTCTCTGCGGATTTTCTCACGGGAAACCTGAACAAACGGTGCAAGATGAGCAAGGCTTATGCTCTGACCGCCGTACTGGTTACTTGCAACCTGTGCAATAATCTGAGTTGCAATGTTACACGCCGTTGAAAAGCTGTGCGGTCTTTCAATAAGCGTATCGCTGATAACCGTGCCGTTCTGCAACATATCCTCAAGATTTACAAGGTCGCAGTTGTGCATATGCTGTGCAAAATAGTCCGAATCGTGGAAGTGAATAATACCTTCCTTATCAGCCTCAACAATATCAGCCGGCAAAAGCATTCTTCTTGTAAGGTCACGACTGACCTCACCGGCCATATAGTCACGCTGAACGCTGTTGACGGTAGGGTTCTTATTTGAATTTTCCTGCTTTACTTCTTCGTTGTTGCACTCAATAAGCGAAAGAATCCTGTTATCGGTAGTGTTTGCCTTACGAACAAGCGAGCGGTTGTAGCGGTAACGCACATATCTTCTTGCAAGCTCAAACGCACCCTTTGCCATGAGCTGATCCTCAACCATATCCTGAATTTCTTCAACGGACACTGCTCTCCTGATTTTGTTGCACTTATATTCAACATAGTCGGCAACATCCTCAATCTGTTCGTCTGTAAGGAACTTGTGTTCTCCCGAACCGTTTGCTTTTTTAACGGCATTAATAATTTTTTCAATGTTGAAATCTTCTTCTGAGCCGTTACGCTTAATAATTCTCATAATCCTTCCCCTTTTTATTATTTTGCGGTACTTCCTTGGTAAAAATATCCTATATCTGTTAATCCGAATAAAAAAATAAATTTTTCAATAATGCTGTTTAAAAAATGCGTTATGTAATAAAATTGCAAGGAACCAAACTATCCCTGCAATGCTAGACCAATTATACAATAATTGCAATATAAATACTGTTGCGCAGGCAACAATTATGTGATATACTATACTATATCTTGTGGCAAGACAAAAAACACCACACATTATGGAGTGTTGCAAATGATAGAAGAAATAGGCGGTGCAAAGCTTAAAAAATCAGATTTCATCGGGATAAACGAGTGTTTTAAACCTATTGAAAGAGAGTATAAAAGGGGTGAAATCATAACTACATATTCACCCGAAAATGACACAATTTGCATCATAAAAGAAGGAACTGTTTATCTGACAACCGACAATGCCGAAAATCAGCGGAGAATTATTTCTTTTTATGAAAAGGGCGACATAATCGTCACCTGCATTGTCCCCGAATCAGACAACAGAATTTTTTATCTGAGTGCCAAAACAAACTGCAAAATTGATTTCGTGAAATACTCAAAATTTACAGCCTGTTGTGAAAAGCATTGCAGTAAACACCAGCGGATTATAAGTGCATACATCAAAAAATCTCATAAAAAAAGTCTTGCTCACACAGACATTCTCTGTCAGCAGACGCTGAGGAGCAAGCTTTTGACTTTTTTTGAATACATTAAAACCGAAAAAGGAAAAAACACCTTTTATCTTCCTCTCCCTCTTTCCGACCTTGCAGATTACCTTTCTGTTGACCGAAGTGCAATGATGCGTGAAATAAAAAAGATGAATGAGGAAAATATTATAATCTCCGAAAAACGAAAAATCACAGTCATTGAAGATTTGTCAGAATGACATATGACATATATGTATAAAAAAACATAAAAAACAAAAAATATAAATGCGTGATTTCGCCGTTTTGAGCCTGCAAAAAAACTTGCAGGCTTTTTTTGTACACAACGATTAATATTGTAGTATAAAAACACCTTGCAGTCAACACGCTAAAAGAATTATAGCCAAAATAATTAATTTGACTGATTTTGAATGGAGATAATCAAAAACACCAATTTTAATTGCAAAAACGGTAAAATTATACTGTTTTTAAATAACGCTCGACACTTTTTTTGTTAGCTAATTTTGCTGTCTTTAAATTTTTTTGAATTTTTTTGACCGATTTTGCTTGACTTTTAAAAAAAGGGTGTTATAATGTAGTCAAGATATTCAAGATAGTCAAGAGGTGAGGATAATGCTTACACAGGACAGATATCGTGCAATACTTGATTTGCTCGAAGAAAAAAATTCGGTCACGGTGTCGGAATTAACAAAGTTGCTTGACTCATCCGAGTCAACAATAAGAAGAGACCTTTCCGCTCTTGATGAGATGGGAAAGCTCACAAAGGTTTTCGGCGGTGCAACTTCAATCACCAGAAACGAGGGTGTTTTTGAAGATGCGGTAAGCAATCGTGAAACCGTTATGAGCGATGAAAAAGATGCGGTTGCAGAATACTGTGCAAAGCTTATCCATGACTCTGACTTTGTTTATATTGACGCAGGAACAACAACATTAAAGCTTGTTGACCACATTACAAATACAAACGCAACATATGTTACAAACGGCATAACACACGCCAGAATGCTTATCCACAAGGGTATGCAGACATATATAGTAGGCGGAAAAATAAAACCGCTTACCGAGGCTGTTGTGGGTGCCGAAGCAATAAAAAGCATAAACTGCTTTAACTTTACAAAAGCTTTTATGGGAGCAAACGGAATTGACATCGGTTCGGGATTCACAACCCCCGACATTGAAGAAGGTCTTATAAAGGAAACGGCAATCAACAAATCTTATATGGCATTTGTTCTTGCAGACCATTCAAAATTTCGCAGGGTGTATTCCGTAACATTTGCCCCTCTGCAAAAATGTTGTATAATCACCGACAAACTGCCTACGCCGGACTTTTCGCAGGCAACGGTGATAAAGGAGGTAAAAAATGATTTACACCGTAACGCTTAATCCGTCAATTGACTACATTGTCAGACTTGATTCGCTTGTTCCGGGAATAACAAACCGAACAACCGCCGAAGAATATTACTACGGAGGTAAGGGAATCAATGTTTCATGCGTACTTGCAGAGCTTGACCTTGAAAGTACGGCATTCGGATTTGTTGCAGGCTTTACGGGTGACGCCATTGAAAAGGGTATTCGCAACGACAGGATTATCACCGACTTTATTAAGCTTGAAAGTGGAATTTCAAGAATCAACATAAAAATCAAAGCCGGCGTTGAAACAGAAATCAATTGTCAGGGACCTCACATAAGTGAAGGCGAACTTGAAAGGCTGTTTTCAAAAATCGACAGAATATCCGACGGCGACACAATCGTAATTGCAGGAAACATTCCGAATACGATGCCTGATGATGTTTACGAAAGAATCCTTGAAAGAATCAAGGGCAAGGATGTACGAATTGTAGTTGACGCAACAAAAAAACTTTTACTCAACGCACTCAAGTACAAGCCGTTCCTCATCAAGCCGAACAGACAGGAGCTTTCCGAAATGTTCGGAGTTGAAATCAACACCGAGGATGATATTGAAAAGTATGCAAAAGAGTTGCAGAAACTCGGTGCAAAAAATGTTCTGATTTCACTCGGCGGTGACGGAGCAATGCTCATTGACGAATTTGGAAAAAGACACAAAGCAGGAGTCCTCAAAGAAAAGGTAATTAACACAGTCGGTTCGGGAGACTCAATGGTAGCAGGCTTTGTGGCAGGATATGAAAAAACAAAAAGCTACCCCTATGCGCTGAAATTGGGCAGTGTGTGCGGAAATGCAACGGCATTTCTTGACGGACTTGCCACAAAAGAAAAAATAAATGAATTGCTTGCAAAATTTTAATTAAAAAGGAGAGAAAAATATGCGTATCACAGATTTATTAAAAAAATCGGGTATTGCTCTCGGCGTTAAAGTTGCCGACAAGAGCGAAGCAATTGACAAACTTGTTTCATTACATGAAAAGTGCGGAAACCTCAAGGATGTTAAAGCCTACAAAGAGGGAATCCTCAACCGTGAAGAACTCGGCACAACAGCTGTAGGTATGGAGGTTGCAATTCCCCATGCCAAGAGCGAAGCTGTAAAAGCTCCCGCCCTCACAGCTATCACAGTCCCCGACGGTGTAGATTATGACTCGCCCGACGGTAAGCCCTGTAAGCTGCTCTTTATGATTGCCGCAACAACAGACGGTGATGTTCATCTTGAAGTTCTTGCAAGACTTATGCAGCTTTTGATGCATGAAGATTTTACCGCAAAGCTTAAAGCCGCAAAAACTCCGGAAGAATTCATCTCGATTATTGACGCAAGAGAAACAGAGAAGTTCCCCGATGAACCAAAGGCAGAAGTTCCTGCAAAGAAGGGTTACAGAGTTCTTGCTATCACAGCTTGTCCAACAGGTATTGCTCATACTTATATGGCGGCTGAATCACTCCAGAAAGCCGGCGACAGCCTTAACATTCCGATTAAGGTTGAAACAAACGGTTCGGGCGGTGCAAAGAATGTGCTTACCGAAGAAGAAATTGCAAATTGTGACGGTATCATCATTGCCGCTGACATCACAATAAATCTTGCCCGTTTTGACGGCAAGCCCGTTTTACAGTGTGCCGTTTCAGACGGTATTCATAAGCCGGAAGAGCTTATCAACAAGATTGTAAACAAAGAAGTTCCCGTATATCATCACAAAGGCGGTTCTGCAGATGCTCCAAGGAAGAGAGGCGGCGCTTACGGTCACCTTATGAACGGTGTATCACATATGCTCCCGTTCGTTGTAGCAGGCGGTATCTTCATCGCAATCGCATTCCTCATTGATATTGCATGCGGTGTTAACGCACAGGAGGTTGGCAGTGCATTCGGTACGGTAACTCCGGCAGCCGCATGGTTTAAGACACTCGGCGGTGTGGCATTTAACCTTATGGTTCCTATCCTTTCCGGCTTTATCGCAATGTCAATTGCAGACCGTCCCGGTCTTCTCGTTGGTCTTGTAGGCGGTTTCCTTGCAACATCAGGCGCAACCTTTATGGATCCTGCCGCTGCAGAAACAGTTCCGTCAGGCTTCCTCGGCGGCTTGCTTGCAGGTTTCGTAGGCGGTTACTTAATGCTCGGTATTGAAAAAATGTGCGATAAGATGCCTAAGGCTCTTGAGGGTATCAAGCCCGTTCTCATCTATCCGCTTCTCGGACTCGGCGGTATTCTCGTTGTAATGTGCGCAGTCAACCCATTCATGGGTATGATTAACTCAGGTATGTCAAACGGCCTTAACGCTATTGCCTCTAACCCTGCAATGATGGTTCCGCTCTGTGCGCTCCTCGCAGGTATGATGTCTATCGACATGGGCGGTCCTTTCAACAAGGCAGCTTATGCATTCGCAACACTTAACCTTGCAAACGCAGACGATCAGGCATACATCATTATGGCAGCAGTTATGATCGGCGGTATGGTTCCTCCAATCGCAGTCGCTCTTTCAAACACATTCTTCAAGAATCGTTGGACAGACGAAGAAAGAAAGAATGCTCCCGTAAACTATATAATGGGACTTTCATTCATCTCAGAAGGTGCAATTCCTTACGCAGCAGGTCATCCGCTTCAGGTTATCCCTTCATGTATCGTTGGTTCTGCAGTAGCAGGCGCACTTTCAGCTCTCTTTGGCTGTAAGCTTATGGCTCCTCACGGCGGTATCTTCGTATTCGCAACAATGCAGGGTACATGGTATTTCTACCTCCTTGCTCTTGCAATCGGTGCAGTAGTTTCAATGTTTATGCTTGCACTTCTCAAAAGACCGATTAAAAAATAATTAATTTGCTATTACCCGTTTTTTGAAATGTTTTGTTCCTCGGCACCGGTGTAAAAGCCGGTGCCACCCCTCAAAACTCAAAGAACTTTCACGACATTAGATTCAAAACTTCAAAGCACAAATTTATTTTATAAAGGAGATTTTATTATGGTATCAAAAGAACTCGTACTCACAAATGCGCAGGGATTCCATATGCGTCCGGCATCGGTTTTTGCAACAGCTATGGGCAAATACAGCTGTGATGTAACAATCAAATTCAACGGCAATCAGTACAACGCAAAGAGCCTCCTCAACATTATTGCGGCTTGCATCAAGTGCGGCAGTGAAATTGAAGTTGTTTGCGACGGTGCTGACGAAAACGAGGCACTTGCAGAGGCAGTACAGCTCATTGAGAGCGGTCTTGGCGAATAATGGCCCCGACAGACCAGTTACAAGAGGTGAAGATTATGCTACACGGAACAGCCGCATCCGAGGGTATCGGAATCGGTAAGGTAATGCTTATTGAAGAACATTCGCTTGAATACACTCCACGAACAGTAACAGATACTGAGGCAGAGTCACAGCGTTTTAAGGCAGCAGTAGATGCTTTTTGCTACAATACTGAAAAGCAGGCAGAAAATCTTCGCAGTTCAGCCGGTGAAAAAGAGGCAGAAATTCTTGCAGGTCACATTCAGATTATCAAAGATCCGTATCTCAGCGGTGAAATTGAAAAGCTGATTGCAGACGGTCAATGTGCGGAATCTGCTCTTGAGCATATGTGCGATATGTTTATTGCAATGTTCTCGGCAGCTGACGATGAGCTTACAAAACAGCGTGCGGCTGATGTCAGAGATATCAAGAGCGGTATTCTCGGCATTCTTCTCGGAGTAAACGAAATTAAAGTAAGCGATGCACCAAAAGGCACTGTGCTTGTTGCAAGGGAGCTTACTCCTTCTGTTACGGCAGGTATTGTAAAAGAAAACATAGCAGGCATTATTACTGAAACAGGCGGAACAACTTCCCACTCTGCAATACTTGCAAGAGCGCTTGAGATTCCCGCCGTACTCAGTGTTGAGGGTGTCGCATCAAGCCTGAAAAACGGCGACACAGTTGTAGTTGACGGCAGTGAGGGTGCTGTAATTGTTAATCCGGATGATAACACAGTTGCAGAATACTCCAAAAAGCGTGATGCTTTTCTTGCAGAACGCAAAGAGCTTGAAAATTACAGGGGACGAGAAACAAAATCCGCAAGCGGAGAAGTTTATGAACTTTTCTGCAACATAGGAAAACCCGAAGACGCTGTCAAGGCAGTTGATGCAGACGGCGAGGGTGTCGGACTTTTCAGAACAGAGTTTCTGTTCATGGACAGAACTTCAATTCCGACAGAGGACGAACAGTTTGAGGCCTACAAAAAGGCGGCTCTTATCTTAAAGGGCAAGTCGCTGATTATCAGAACACTTGATATCGGCGGTGACAAGGACATTCCGTACCTTGGACTTGAAAAAGAAGAAAATCCGTTCATGGGATTCCGTGCAATCAGATATTGCCTTAAAAACCGTGAACTTTTCAAATCACAGATTAAAGCCATTTTGCGTGCAAGCGCATTCGGTGACATCAAGATTATGTTCCCGCTCATCACAACTATGGATGAACTTCGTGAGGGCAAAAAGCTTGTCACAGAATGTAAAGCCGATTTACGCAATATGGGCATAAATTTCAACGAAAACATTCAGGTTGGTGTTATGGTTGAAACAGCGTCTGCGGCAGTTATCGCAGATATGCTTGCAAAAGAGGCAGACTTCTTCAGCATCGGCACAAATGACCTCACAGGCTACACAATGGCTTGTGACAGAGGCAACAACGATGTGTCTTACCTCTACTCTCCCCTTCAGCCAAGCGTTCTCAGAATGATTAAACGCACAATTGAGTGCGGTGTTCAGAACGGCATTTCAGTCGGAATGTGCGGTGAGGCTGCCGCAAACAAGCTGATGATTCCGTTGCTTATTTCATTCGGACTCACAGAATTCAGCGTTTCCGCTCCGTCAGTTCTCAATGTGAGAAAAATAATTTCCACATGGACAAAAGAAGAGGCAGACAAAGTTACTGCAAAGGTGCTTGAAATGAGTACACAGCAGGAAATTGTCGAATACCTCAAATCGGTTGTGTAAAACAACCAAGTTAATATGCGTTAACCTCAGTTAAATAATTTGCAAACACGATTAATCCCCGTCAGAATTTTTGACGGGGATTTGTCTTTCGTAAAATTATAGCTATCCTCTTGCAAAAAGCATTTGAATATTATATAATAAACCTATAAGATTCTAACCTTTGTTGGCATGTCAGGCTGTTTTTAACAGCACTTATTAACGGAGGTTACAAAAATGAAAAGCAACATCAAAAAAGAAAATCAAACAAAAATGCAAAAACTTTTTCCCGAATACTATGGGCAAAAGGTAATACTGAAAGATCATGATTACATGATAGATTTTGATCCTGACGAATTTCATAAAACTGTAGGGGCAGAAAAATTAACCTACGATGAATATCTGGATATACAAATGAAATCATCTCATGAAGTTAGGGTATACTTTAAAACTTGTTATTACAACATTCCTTTAGGTTTCAAAGGTCGTATTGAAAGAAGAACAAAGAACAATATCTGCTTTAAGCGTATATTTGTAGAAGGAATGTTCCCTGACGGAGTTTGTTTTGACGGTAAAGAAGAACATGTTTGGATGAGCAATGCCCAATTTGAAAAATACAAAATTGGCGATTGCGTATCATTCTTCGCAGAAGTTTACCGTTATGTCAAAACAAGCAACGGTAAGCAAATTGACTTTGCACTCAGAAATCCTGAGAATATTAAAAGAATCAAACCATACGAACTGCCATCCGATAAAGAATTGTTTTTGCAGGTAACATCCAGAATCGTATGTGATAACTGCTACTTAAACGAACATTGCAATAAAATATTTTGCATACTAAAATCGTAAAATGCTGCAATAAAAAGGAAGGATGTTTTACTATGGCAAAATGGTGTTTTAACTACGATTCAGGCGAATATGAATATATCGACCGTAACGGTTTCAGTTTCAGTAGCGGCGAATTTGTTTTTAACTGGGATAACAGAGAATATCAAAATGAAGAAAATGATGATAATTTCCTTTGGCAAGATGACGATTTAGATTGGTAAATTTTGCACGATTTATCTTTTTGTAATTTTATTTTCATTCATAAAAAACCGATGCATCAAAATGACGCATCGGTTTTTTCAGTTTAGTTTTCAGCGGTAACACTATCCCTTTTTGAAAAGACGCAGCCGCAATAGTTTTGGCGGTAGAGGTCATATTCTTTTGAAAGGATGATTGAACGCTTGTAGCCTTCACGCTTTTTGAAGTCGCTGTACAGCCACTGAATGCCGTACTTCTCGGCAAGCTCCGCACCGATTGAATTGAGCAACTGCGCATTTTTCAGCGGACTGATTGTAAGCGTGGTTGTGAAATAATCAAAGCCGTGTTCCTTTGCGTAGCGTGCAGAGGATGCAAGTCGCAATCTGAAACATTTTTCACACCGCTTTCCGCCCTCGGGTTCATTTTCAAGACCTTTGACATACTCAAAGTAATCCTTGGGCAGATATTCGCCCTCGACCACCTTTACAGGATGTTCAAACGGCATAAGCGACACAAGACGCTTTTCTTCGCTCAGGCGGTAATTATACTCATCCGCAATCGAAATATTCGGATTGTAAAAATAGACCGTGATATCAAAATATTTTGAAAGATACTCAAGGCAGTATGACGAACACGGGGCGCAACACACATGCAAAAGCAGCTTCGGGACTTTTCCATCCTCCGTTATTTTGTCAATTACCCTGTCGAGTTCTTTCTGATAGTTTATCTTGTTCATACTATTATATAAATTTGCAAATGTAATCAAAAAGTTCTTCGGTTGTGTCTGCAACAAACGGCGCACCTGCGTTCATAAGCTCGTTTTTTCCCCTGAATCCCCATGAAACACCTGCCATTTTTACACCCGCATTGTTTGCCGTAAACACATCGACATCGCTGTCACCAACATAGAAACATTCTTCGGGAGTTACACCGCTCATATCGAGGAGTGCAAGCAGAGCATCAGGCTCGGGTTTTGTCTTATACTGTGGTTTCTGCCCCCATGCCTGAGTAAACTTGTGATTTGGAAATGCTTTTTTTAGCATTTTATCAACAAATTCATCCGGCTTGTTTGAAAGCACACCTGTTTTTACACCCTTTTTTGCAAGCTTTTCAAGCATTTCGGCACAACCGTCATATGCGGCAGTGTGGTCGTTGCAATGAACGGCATAGTGTCTGTCGTAATCAGCCTTGACCTTTTCAAAAAGCTCGTGGTCGGTCCACGCATCTCCCATCGCTCTTCTGATGAGCATTTCTCTGCCGTTTCCGACATATGTTTTATAATTTTCAACCGGCTTTTCTTCAAGGCCGTTAAGCTTCAGACCGTAGTTCACACTTATAGCAAGATCGGTAAGCGAATTTATAAGCGTGCCGTCAAGATCAAATACTACCATTTTTACCATAAATATCACCTTAGTTTAATCCTTTTTCCTGTTCAAAAAGTATCGCTCTGCATGGTGCCGCCTCAACTCCGCCGAGCTTTATCGGAAACGCACACAAATCATATTCGCCGTCAGCCACTCCCGAAAGATTGAGATTTTCGAGAACGGCAATATCTGCTCTGCCAAGTTCAAGATGTGTTTTAACTTCATCAAACGGAGGTGCGATTGACTCGGCATCCGTACCGACAAGCACCACCCTGCTTTGTGCAAGCACAATTGCGGCAGAATGTGAAAGGTATGTTTTGCCGTTCCCACGAAAGAGTATGCGTTTTCGGCAATACGGTAACAGCTTGTCCATATCTTCTCCCGTCAGCACACCCTTGACCGTTATTACTGTGCATTTTCCGTAGAAAGTGTTGAGCCTTAAATCGGTTATCCCTTTGCCGTCAGGGCAAAAGTGGAGAGGGGCGTCAATATGCGTGCCCGCATGAACGCACATAGAAATCTGCGAAAGATTGCACTCGTCATCTTCATCAATACTTCTCAGCGGAGTCACAACAGTTTCGGGATCACCCGGATATGTTTCGGTTGTAAGAGTATCTCTCGAAATATCATGAATATACATACATCCTTCGCCTCTTTTCTTTTGAACATTTTTAATTGATGCAGAGCATCAGCTCCTCAGAGTCTAAGTAAAATATAACTCTGCTTAAATTCAGAACAAACCCATCGTATGAGTAAAGCGGAACATCTGCACTATGATTATACCACATATTACTGCACTTTGCACCTTTATCGGCAAAATTTCCTTGTTTTACGGCAAAAAATAACCCCACAGGAAAACCCTGTGGGGTAAATTGCAATTGTGAATTTAATCAACAGCGATTATTATTCAACAGTAATCGGTAAACCGACATTGCCTGTTTCGTAACCGCCAACGATGTACTTCTGAACGAGAGTAGCATCCTTGATTGAGATTCTGCCATCCTCGTTAGCATCACATGTCTTGAATGCGTTTGCATCATCAGCAGCAATACTCATAAGGTTGATAGCAATCTTCTGAATTGTTGTAGCATCTACAACTGTAATTGAGTAGTCACCGTCAGCATCGCCGAGAAGCGGAACACGGTTACCGTCAATCTTAATATTAGCCTTAGCACCTGAGCGTGACGGATAATCAAAGTTTGTAAGATCAAGTGTGATTGTTACATCAACAAGTGAATCTTCCGGATAACCGGCAGAAACTGTGTTAAGGAGCATATTTTCACCATTAAATGTAAGGTCAAAATCCTTGCCTATAGCAGCTGCGCTCTGCACAGAAAGGCCCCAGTTAGCAGCCCAATCGTCGTTAACTGCAAACTTGAACTGGTATGCAGCGTCAGCAGACTCGATACCTGTGTATGTAATCTGATAAACCTTGTCAGCAATCTTAGTCATGTGGTTAACTTCAGCGTCAACACCCCATGCTACACCGTTAAGCCAGCTGTTTTCGCCGTTACCAACAACTGTAATGCTGTTGATTTCAAGGTCTGTAACCATTTTAACGCCGTCACCTGTTACAGTAATCTTCTTTGTAGCAGGATCGAATGTTACAGTAACATCACAAGCTGTTTCTACATCGAAAGTTACATTGTTATCTGTACCGTCAAGACCGATCCACTCCTGCTTGTCGCCTGTGTTTGCAACAACCTTGAACTGATAGCTTTTGCCCACCGGAACAGCTGTAAATGTCTTTGTATAAACATCGCCGCTCTTTGTCATTACGTTTTCGGGAGCGAGTGCAGGAGAACCCTGCCATTCATAACCTGTGAGTGACTCAACACCTGCTACAACATACTGTGTTGCGTCAGCAGGCTCTGTTGCAGGTTCTGTAGTGGGCTCTGTTGTGGGTTCAACAGTTGTAGGCTCAACAGTTGTAGGCTCAACAGTTGTAGGTTCTTCTGTTGCAGGAGCTGTTGTACCTGAAGGATCAATACCGAGAAGTGTAGCTACTGTTGTAAGCGGAGCACACTCGGGATAAGCTACAGGATCAGCAAGCTGTTCTGCATACATTTCAGCGTAAGCGTTGTAAACATCCATTGGCTCAGCCTCAACCTGTGCACAAATGTCAGCTACAGTTTCGGGAGTGTAGTTTTTAGCATTCTTAACAGCCCAGTTGAAAAGAGCCTGTGCAACCATTTCTGCTCTTGAAAGGTAAATCGGGAATCTGCCCTCAGTTACATGACCGAGTGATGTGATTGCAGCCTTTGGACCGTAGTTATCGCTGTTCTTCTTCCATGTTGCAGCAAAGTCACGCTTTGATGAATCTTCGGTATTCTCAACTGTACCGCCTGTGAGGTAAATTGTGTCGCCGAGACAAGGCTTGCCGAGTGTTACGTTACAGGTCTGGTGGCTCTGTGATTTAGTATCAATTGTTGAGAAAATTACAGCATAGTCAGCGTTGTCTTTAAGACCGCCGTGATTTGTGCCGTCAGCTGACTTCAATTTTGCAGTATCGAAGTAGTAAAGACCTGTAGCAGAATCCTGCTTACATTTCTCTGCCTTACCCTGCCAAGATGTTTCAGGTAAATCATCGCCTGCTACAGCGTAAAGGTGACAGTATACTGTCTTTGTTGTTCCCCAATCTGCAGGGAGATTAGATGCGTCAAAATAGATTTTTGTGTCGGTTTCTTCAGCTGATGCAGAGAATATGGTCAAGCCTGAAAAACAGGATACAGCCATAAGAACTGCAAGCACCAAACTGAGAACCTTGGATGATTTTTTCATCGCTAATTCCTCCTTTTTTGTTACTCAAATTTCGAGTAATTACATTATATATCAAAATGTTCAGATTTACAAGTGGTTTTTGGCAAGTTTGTGAATTTTTTCTAATTATTGTTTTAAACCTATTGTTATGCGCTCACATTTGGTGTTTTTACTTGACAACAGTTGCAAATAATTGTATTATTTTAATGGTTATTTTTATCTATCTATCTGTTAAGAGAGGTTAAGTTATGGAAAACAGCAAAAAAACCATGGATAAAATCGTTGCCCTGTGTAAAAACAGAGGCTTTGTTTACCCAGGCTCCGAAATTTACGGCGGTCTTGCAAACACATGGGATTACGGTCCGCTCGGTGTTGCACTTAAAAACAATATCAAAAACGCATGGCTCAAAAAGTTTGTTCAGCAGAACAAATATAATGTAGGCCTTGACTCTGCAATTCTTATGAACCCACAGACATGGGTTGCATCGGGTCATCTCGGCGGTTTCTCTGATCCGCTTATGGATTGTAAGGAATGTAAAACCCGTCACCGTGCCGACAACCTTATTGAAGATTTTGACGGTACAAATGTTGCAGGCTGGACAAATGAAGAAATGATGAATTACATCAAGGAAAAAGAGATTCCGTGTCCTAACTGCGGCAAGCACAACTTTACCGACATTCGTCAGTTCAACCTTATGTTCAAAACATTCCAGGGTGTTACAGAGGACAGCAAGAATGAAATTTATCTTCGTCCCGAAACTGCTCAGGGCATTTTCGTGAACTTCTCTAACATTCAGAGAACAAGCCGTAAGAAAGTTCCTTTCGGTGTTGCACAAATCGGTAAATCTTTCAGAAACGAAATCACACCCGGTAACTTTATTTTCCGTGTTCGTGAGTTTGAGCAGATGGAGCTTGAATTCTTCTGCAAGCCCGGCACTGACCTTGAATGGTTTGAATACTGGAGAGGCTTCTGCCGTGACTGGCTCTATTCTCTCAATATTAAGGAAGAAAATCTCCGTCTTCGTGACCATGCAAAAGAGGAGCTTTGTTTCTATTCAAAGGCAACAACAGACTTTGAATATCTCTTCCCGTTCGGTTGGGGCGAGCTTTGGGGCGTTGCCGACAGAACAGACTATGACCTTACACAGCACAGCAAAACAAGCGGTAAGGCACTTGAGTATTTTGATCCGACAACAAACGAGAAGTACATCCCGTATGTTATTGAGCCGTCACTCGGTGTCGAGCGTCTTTTCCTTGCTCTTGTTGTTGAGGCTTATGACGAAGAAGTTATTGACGAAAAGGATACACGAGTTGTATTAAGACTTCACCCGACACTTGCTCCGTACAAGGCTTGCGTTCTTCCGCTTTCAAAGAAGCTCAACGAGCAGGCAGGCAAGGTTTATGAACAGCTTTCAGCCGACTTTATGACTGATTATGATGACGCAGGCTCAATCGGCAAGCGTTACAGAAGACAGGATGAAATCGGTACTCCGTTCTGTATCACATATGACTTTGAGTCTGTTGACGACGGTTGTGTAACGGTTCGTGACCGTGACACAATGCAGCAGGAAAGAGTTGCAATTGACAAGCTCAACGATTATATCGCTGAAAAGATTAAGTTCTGATTTTAATATGATATCAAAAGGACATTCCAAATGGAATGTCCTTTTTTTGCGTAGGTGCGGCTTGCCGTATAAGAACAGCGGATAACCTTAAAATTCGGGTTATCCGCTGTGTGTTTTATTCAATATAATAATCTGAATTCAATCAAATTACTTTGAGAGGTTTGTGAGAACCTTTTTGATTCTCTCAACAGCCTCAATCGTGTTTTCTCTGTCACCGAATGATGTAAGACGGAAGTAGCCGGCACCGTTTTCGCCAAAGCCCTCACCCGGAGTACCTACAACATTTGCCTCGTTGAGGAGGAGGTCAAAGAATTCCCAACTGCCCATATTGTTCGGACACTTGAGCCAGATGTAAGGTGAGTTCTTACCGCCTGTGTAGTAGATGCCGAGTTTATCAAGGGCAGATGCGATAATTCTTGCATTTTCCTGATAGTAAGAAATGTTCTCCTTGATCTGCTTCTGACCTTCTTCGCTGAATACAGCGGCAGCAGCACACTGAACAGGCCATGAAACACCGTTGAACTTTGTTGCCTGACGGCGGTACCATGTTGCATAGATATTGTGACCGTCACGCTCAAGCTCCTTAGGAATTACTGTGTAACCGCATCTTGTGCCTGTGAAGCCTGCTGTCTTTGAAAGTGAGCACATTTCAATTGCACACTTTCTTGCACCTTCGATTGCAAAAATTGAACGAGGAAGATCCTCTGTAATGAATGCCTCATAAGCTGAATCGTAGAGGATTATTGCATCGTTTTTCAGAGCATAGTCAACCCAAGTCTTGAGCTGTTCAGCGTTGTATGCAGAACCTGTCGGGTTGTTAGGTGAGCAAAGGTAGATGATGTCTGCCTTTACATTTTCATCAGGAAGAGCGGCAAAGCCGTTTGCCTCATTTGATGCGGCATAAACAATTTCTCTGCCTGCCATAATGTTTGAGTCAACATATACGGGGTAAACAGGATCGGTTACGAGAACAATATTATCCTTTGAGAAAATGTCGCCTATGTTACCGCAGTCAGACTTTGCACCGTCTGATACAAAGATTTCGTCAGCGCCTACTGCAACACCAAAGCTCTTGTAATAATCTGAAATAGCCTGTCTGAGGAACTCGTAGCCCTCATAATCGGGATAGCCCTTGAAGGTTTCCTTGTGAGCAAGATCCTCTGCACCCTTTTTCATTGCCTCAACAACAACAGGAGCAAGCGGAAGGGTTACATCACCGATACCAAGCTTGATAACCTTTTTATCGGGATGAGCCGCAATATATGCATTTGTCTTTTTTGCAACATCTGCAAAAAGATAGTTAGGAACGAGATTGTCAAAATTTCTGTTAATCTTCATTAAAATCAGTCCTTTAAATCTGAAAGTTAAGTGGAAAAATCAATTACTTTTCAAGTGATGCCTTAATAAATTCTCTGAAAAGCGGATGAGCACGGTTCGGGCGTGACTTGAATTCGGGGTGATACTGAACAGCAACGAAGAAACGGTTGTCGGGAACTTCAACAGCCTCAACAAGAAGTCCGTTAGGTGAAGTACCTGTAATCTTCATGCCTGCATTTTCAATTTCCTCTCTGAAATCGTTATTGAACTCATAACGATGACGGTGACGCTCTGAAATTTCATGCTGACCGTAAGCCTTAGCCATAAGCGAATCGGGCTTGATAACACACGGATATGCACCAAGACGCATTGTGCCGCCCATATCCTCAATGCCCTCCTGTTCAGGCATAAGGTCAATAACATTATGCTTGCCATCGGGTGTAAACTCACCGCTGTTGGCATCAGCATAGCCGAGAACATCTCTTGCGTATTCGATTACTGCAGTCTGCATACCGAGACAGATTCCGAGATACGGAATATCATGCTCACGGGCATATTTTGCAGCCATAATCTTACCTTCGATACCTCTGTTACCGAAGCCGCCCGGAACTAGGATACCGTCAACATCACCGAGAAGCTCGTCAACCTTGTACTTTGTAAGAAGTTCGCAGTCAACCCACTTGATTTCAACATCGGCGGAATTTTCATAGCCACCGTGACGAAGTGCCTCTGCAACAGAAAGATATGCGTCATGGAGAGCAACATACTTACCGCAAAGAGCAATCGTGCATTTCTTTGTGCGGTTGTTGATACGGCTAAGCATTTCTTCCCACTCAGAAAGGTCGGGCTTTTTGTCTGTTACAATATTGAGCTCACGACATACAACATTTGAGAAATTGCTCTTTTCAAGCATAAGAGGTGCCTGATAAAGCGTTGGGAGAGTAATATTTTCGATTACACAATCCGGCTTTACATTGCAGAAAAGTGCAATCTTGTTGAAAATGCTCTCCTCAAGAGGTTCGTCACAACGAAGAACGATGATATCGGGATTGATACCGAGTGAACGAAGCTCTTTTACAGAATGCTGTGTCGGCTTCGATTTGTGTTCCTCACTGCCCTTGATATAGGGAACGAGAGTTACATGAATAAAGATGCTGTTCTCTCTGCCGACTTCAAGAGATACCTGACGGATAGCCTCAAGGAACGGCTGGCTTTCGATATCGCCCACCGTACCGCCGATTTCCGTAATTACAACATCGGCATTAGTCTTTTCACCTACATTGTAGATAAATGACTTGATTTCATTTGTGATGTGAGGAATTACCTGAACTGTCTTGCCGAGGTAGTCGCCGTGACGCTCCTTTTCAAGAACATTTGAGTAAACCTTACCTGTTGTGAGGTTTGAATACTTGTTAAGGTCCTCATCAATAAAACGCTCATAATGACCGAGGTCGAGGTCGGTTTCTGCACCATCCTCCGTTACATATACCTCGCCGTGCTGATACGGGCTCATTGTACCCGGATCGACATTGATATACGGGTCAAGCTTTTGAGCAACAATCTTGAGCCCTCTTGCCTTTAAAAGTCTGCCGAGAGATGCGGCTGTGATACCCTTGCCAAGACCGGATACGACACCGCCTGTTACAAATATATATTTTTTATTTTTCTTATGTTCGGTTATCTCCACGATTACACCTCAACTTCGCCTTCAAATACTTTTTCCGCATTACCTGTCATATATACCGTTTCATCAGTATAGTTGATAATAAGATCGCCGCCCTTGAGCTTAATCTTGATGTCTTCGCCCTTTTTGCAGAAACCGTTTTCACAAGCGGCAACCGCAACGGCACAAGCGCCTGTACCGCAAGCCCATGTTTCTCCTGAGCCACGCTCCCACACTCTCATCTTGATTGTATGGTCATCGAGAACTGTTACAAATTCTGTATTCACTCTTTCAGGGAAGAGCTTATCGTTTTCAAACTCCGGTCCTACGGTTTCAATATCAAGATTATCAATATCGTCCATGAATACCACGCAGTGTGGGTTGCCCATTGATACGCAAGTGATGTTATAGCTCTTGCCTGCAATTTCAACAGGTCTGTCAACAACCTTGTCACCGTCGAGAACAACAGGAATTTCCTTTGGATCAAGAATAGCCTTGCCCATATCAACTCTGAGGCGGTTAACCTTTCCGCCTGAAGTATAAGCCTTGAGTTTCTTGATACCGCTGAGTGTTTCAATTGTAATTTCGTCTTTTTCGTTGATATCAACCATACCGTGGTCATAGAGGAACTTACCTACGCAACGGATACCGTTACCGCACATCTTACCCTCTGAACCGTCAAGGTTGTACATTTTCATCTTTGCATCTGCAACCTTTGAAGGGCAAACAAGAATAATACCGTCGCCGCCGATACCGAAATGTCTGTCGGAAAGTCTTACGGCAAGCGCCTCGGGGTTGCTGATTTCCTGATCAAAAGTGCTGCAATAGATATAGTCATTGCCTATACCCTGCATCTTAGTGAATTTTAACATAAGCTTTTCCTCTCTCATGTGGTTAATGTCGATAAGCTCCGTGCTGTGCTGTGAATAGTGGCTCTTGAGGCAATCTGCAAGTGCGTTTGCCGTGTCAAGAGATGTAAGACACGGAATATTTCTTTCAACAGTCTTACGACGAATTTTAACAGAATCTCTTGAAGGAATTCTGCCCTTTGCAGATGTTGAAATAACATACTGAATCTTGCCCGATTCAATGAGTGTAAGAGTATTGTTTGTCTTGGACTCGTGAATTTTCTTTATGCTTACGGCGTCAATACCGTACTTCTTGAGTACATCCGCTGTACCCTCTGTTGCGTAGATTCTGAATCCGAGGTCGTAGTATTTCTTTGCGATTTCACCGATTTCAGCCTTATCAGAATTACGGACTGTGATGAACACGCCGCCCTTTTTCTTCATCTTGTAGCCTGCACCGATGAGTCCCTTATAGAGAGCCTCCTCAAGTGTGCCTGCAACACCGAGAACTTCACCTGTTGACTTCATCTCGGGGCCGAGGTGGTTATCAACATTGATAAGCTTTTCAAAGCTGAATACAGGAACCTTAACCGCAATGTAAGGACTCTTTCTGTAAAGGCCTGTGCCGTAGCCCATATCTTTGAGCTTTTCACCGAGCATTGCTCTTGTTGCAAGGTCAACCATAGGAACGCCTGTTACCTTACTGATGTAAGGGATTGTTCTTGAAGAACGGGGATTTACCTCGATAACATAGAGTTCGTCTTTATAGATAAGGTACTGAATGTTTACAAGTCCCTTTGTACGAAGTTCGATTGCAAGGTTCTTTGAGCTTTCAATAATAATCTGAGTCATTCTGTCTGAGAGATTCCATGCCGGATAAACCGCAATTGAGTCGCCCGAATGAACACCGGCACGCTCGATATGCTCCATAATACCCGGAATAAGAATATCTTCACCGTCACAAATGGCATCAACTTCAAGCTCTGTACCCTGAAGGTACTTATCAATAAGAATCGGATTTTCAATATTCTGTGCAAGAATGATTGCCATATACTCTTTGACATCATCTTCGTTGAATGCAATAATCATATTCTGACCGCCGAGAACATATGACGGACGTAGAAGAACAGGATAACCGATTTTGTCTGCAACATCGAGAGCCTCGTCTGTTGTCATAACCGTTACGCCGCGGGGACGCTTGATGTGATACTTTTCAAGAAGCTCGTCAAAACGCTCTCTGTCCTCTGCCATATCAATGGCATCGTATGATGTGCCGAGAATATTTACACCGTTGTCGCTGAGGAACTTTGTAAGCTTAATTGCTGTCTGTCCGCCGAATGCAACAACTACACCGAACGGATTTTCTGTCTTTATTATGCCCATAACATCTTCGGTTGTGAGCGGTTCAAAATAAAGTCTGTCGGCTGTGTCAAAGTCTGTTGATACTGTTTCAGGGTTGTTGTTTACGATAACAACATCGTAGCCTGCCTTTTTAAGCGCCCATACGCAGTGAACAGACGCATAGTCAAATTCGATACCCTGACCGATTCTGATAGGACCCGAACCGAATACGATAATTGTTTTCTTATCGCTCTTCTGCTCTTTGATGAATTCCTCAGCCTCATTTTCCTTATCAAATGTTGAATAGAAGTAAGGAGTTTCAGCCTCAAATTCTGCGGCGCAGGTATCAACCATTTTATAAACAGGAACAAGCGGATTTTCAACCTTCCTGCCTGTGATTTTTTCAATTGTTCTGTCAAGGAATCCCTTGTTCTTGGCACGAACATAGAGATCCTCCGTAAGCTCGCCGTTCTTGAGTTCGTTTTCAACGGCAATAAGATTTTTGAGCTTTTCAAGGAACCACTCGTCAATGAGAGTGATGTTGTGAATCTGTTCTACTGTAATGCCTCTCTTGAGAGCCTCATATACGCAGAAGATTCTTCTGTCATCGCAAACGCTGAGTCTGTCATAAACCGATGCGTTTGAAAGCTCTGCAAATTCCTTGTCATTGAGAGTATCGTGAGAAATCTCGGCACCTCTTACGGCTTTCATAATAGCCTGCTCAAATGTAGGAGCAATAGCCATAACCTCGCCTGTTGCCTTCATCTGAGTACCGAGTGTTCTCTTTGCATATACAAATTTATCGAAAGGCCATTTCGGGAATTTTACAACAACATAGTCAAGCGCCGGCTCAAAGCAAGCGTATGTTGTACCTGTAACGGCATTCTTGATTTCATTAAGTGTGTAACCGATAGCAATTTTAGCGGCAACCTTTGCAATAGGATAACCTGTTGCCTTTGACGCAAGTGCCGATGAACGGGATACACGGGGATTAACCTCGATAACCGCATATTCAAATGTTTCGGGGTTGAGTGCGAACTGGCAGTTACAACCGCCCTCTACCTTAAGCGCAGAGATAATGTTGAGAGCCGCACTTCTGAGCATCTGATATTCCTTGTCGGCAAGTGTTACCGTAGGAGCGATAACGATTGAGTCGCCTGTGTGAACGCCTACAGGATCGAAGTTTTCCATTGAGCAGACAGTAATAACATTTCCGTCGCTGTCACGCATAACCTCAAACTCGATTTCCTTCCAACCTGAGATACATTTTTCAACAAGCACCTGTGTGATAGGAGAAAGCTCAAGACCGTTTGATGTGATTTCACGAAGCTCTTCCTCGTTATCGACAATACCGCCGCCTGTACCGCCGAGTGTGAATGCAGGACGGATAATTACAGGATAACCGATTTCATCGGCAAACTTAACAGCTGATTCAACATCTGTAACAACAAGTGACGGAATAACAGGCTGACCTATTTCAATCATTGTGTCTTTGAAAAGCTGTCTGTCCTCTGCCTTGTCGATTGTTTCGGGGTTTGCACCGAGAAGCTGAACATTGTATTTATCAAGGAAGCCCTCTTTTGCAAGCTGCATTGAAAGGGTAAGACCCGTCTGACCGCCGAGGGTTGAAAGAAGGCTGTCAGGGCGTTCCTTTTTGATGATTCTCTTAACTGTTTCAAGTGTCAACGGCTCAATGTAGATTTTATCAGCCATTGCGTTATCAGTCATAATTGTAGCAGGGTTTGAGTTTACGAGAATAACCTCAAGTCCTTCTTCTTTAAGCGCACGGCAAGCCTGTGTGCCTGCATAGTCAAATTCGGCAGCCTGACCGATTACGATAGGGCCCGAACCGATTACCATAACTCGTTTGATATTCTTTTTGAGTGGCATATAATCATTCCTCGTTCAAGTAATTATTGTATCTGTTCTTATGCTGAATAGTAATCCGAATTTCGGACTCTTATTTTCTGTTGTTCTTCATCAATTCAATAAAACGGTCAAACAAAAATGCTGTATCGTGAGGACCGCCGCAAGCTTCCGGATGGAACTGAACCGAGAAAGCAGGCATATTTGTGTAGTTTACGCCCTCGCAGGTGTTATCATTGCCGTTTACAAAGCTTACTTTGCCGTTTTCGGGCATACTGTCGCTTACAACAGCGTAGCCGTGGTTCTGTGATGTAATGTAAACTCTGCCTGTTTCAACCTCTTTTGCAGGCTGGTTTGCACCTCTGTGACCGTACTTGAGCTTTTCTGTTTTTGCACCCTGTGAAAGTGCAAGGAGCTGGTGACCGAGACAGATGCCGAAGGTCGGAATCCCGAAGTCACAAAGCTTTTTGAGCTCTGCAATAATCTCTGTGTTGTCCGAAGGATCTCCCGGTCCGTTTGAAAGCATTACGCCGTCGGGATTCATAGCCTTAATTTCATCCGCTGTTGTGTGAGCGGGAACGACTGTAAGGTTACAGCCTCTCTTAACAAGCTCTCTGCCGATGTTATGCTTTGCGCCAAAATCCATAAGCACAACATTGAGGTCGCCGTTTTCAGCGTCAAAATGCTCTTTTTCTTTTATAGTAGTGCTTTCAACAGCCTCTGTAATAACATAGTTCTTAATCTCGTCAAGTTCTTCCTTTGTTACATCGGGAGAATAGGAGATTTTGCAGTTCAGAACACCGTATTCACGCACAATTCTTGTGAGCGCACGGGTGTCGATTCCGTAAATGCCGGGAATTCCCGACTCTTTTAAAAAGGTGTCAAGATCACCCTCACAACGGAAGTTTGAAGGAACTTGGCACCATTCTCGTACAATATAACCTTTCAGTGACGGAGAGTCACTCTCAAAATCGGCAGGGATAACACCATAGTTGCCGATTAAAGGGAATGTCTGAATAACCACCTGACCGTAATAGCTGGGGTCGGTGAGTGTTTCAAGATAACCTGTCATTGCTGTAGTAAAAACAAGTTCTCCCGTAGTTTCTTTTTCGGCACCAAACGCCTTGCCCTCAAAAACTGTTCCGTTTTCAAGGATTAAGTATGCCGCACGGCTCATAAAAACACATTCCTTTCAATAAACTAAAAAAATTGCAGTCAGTTCTCATATGTTCTGATAACCTGCTTTGCAACCTCAAGCTTGCTTGTTCTGAGATCCATAGCCTGTTTTTCAAGATAGCGATGCGCCTGTTCTTCGGACATATTAAGGCAGGTAATAAGCAGGAACTTTGCTCTGTTTATTATCTTCATATCCGCAACCATATGCTTGAGCTTTTCATTTTCCTCAATCACACGGAACATACGCATCTTAAAACATTCCGTAAACTGCAAAAAGTGGTGAAACAGGTGCTTGTTTACGGGCTTTGCAATAACAAGGACACCGTGCTCCGTAAGTGCGTCGTTCACATAATCCGCATTACGCTGAGGAACGATAATCACAACACTTGAACGGGTTGTTCCGGCAAAGTACTTTGAAAGCTCAATGCCGTTTTCCTTTTCAAGCGGCGCATTGACGCAGATGAGGTCAAAAACCTCACCATTTGCAAGCTCCTTAGCCTCCTGTGAGGTTTGGCAGACGGAAATCTCCGTATAGCCTTCGCTTCCGAGCAATTGTGACAAAGAAACGGCACTCTGTTCAGAGTGTGAAATCAACAAAGCATTTTTCAAGAACCTCACCACCGCATATTGTTTCATTCATCTTATTATTTTACAAGATTAACCCCTATTGTTATTTACTTAAAGGAATTATGACAATATTTTTTACAATTTTGTAAAAACATTTTCATTGCAAATTTGTTTTACACTTTTCAACATTTTTCGGGCAATTTTTCATTTAAACATTACTCAAACATATTACCGTATTTGTGTTTTTGATTATAGATTAAATTTTTCACTCTTAGCACAACTTCATCGGTATAATATCCGCTGACTTTTTCAAAAGATTTTTCTATATCGGAACTCATAAACGAAAATTTTACCTGTTCACCATACAGTTCCTGAGCAGCATCAAGCTGTACATCGAAATCTACATCAAAAGGTTTTGCGTGAATTTTTGGGATTAAGTTGTAAATATCCTCTCCGAGAGGGTAATCCTCGGTTGTGTCGGCAAGTAGCGAAAGTCCGAAATCAAAATACGGACAAAATCTGTATTCGCCTGTATCATCATTCAGTATAAACGCAATATTATTGGTATGCCTGTCCTCATTCAGAAAAAATGCGTCAAGTTCAAGCATTGCTGTTATATATTTTCCGACATTTTTCAAACCTGTTTTATTCTCGATAAAATCAACGGTGTGGGAAATTTTATCCTTCACATCATCGTACTTCAAAAGATTTTTCGCCATTGATGACGCAAGCCATTGCTTTGACAAATGCTCAAGCGTGACAATGCTTTCATTTTTTTGGCGAAAGTTTTTTGAATAACAACCGTTAAGCTTTCGACCTGCAAATTCTATTTTTATCGGAAAATATTCCGCAAAATCGGTTATATTCGATTTTTTCAACAATTCAGATACAACAACCTCACACAAGCCCTCATATCCCATATGGTCTGCTTTGTACCAGAAATCGTTTACAAGCCACTTTTGCTGATTGCCTTTTGAAGAAGCAGATTTTGTATCTATAAGTGAGTAATTGTCAAGATTGATTTCCTTAATCAAAAAGCGTACAGCTCCTTTCTTGTAAACCTTATATATTGGTTATCCTCAGCCGTTCTTCCGTCTGTTTTTTCAAGTATCTGCAAAGTATCGTAGCCGTCCGCTCCGATTTTTTTCAAAATAGTTTTTCGGAATGCCCTTGATTTCGGAAAACATCTTTCTTCAAGAAACTGTTCAAAATCGTTCCAATCCGGATTTTCATTTATACCGAAAGCTCTTTTCATTATATCATTGGTGCGATTCACAATTTTTATTTTCTTATCGGCAAAGTTGACATATATTTCCGTACACACCTTCTGACGGAACATAAAATCAAGCCGCATAACATAATTACCGTCCAAGGGCTTGTTAAGATATTTTGAAATTGTCTGACGGCTTACATTAAAGGTTTGTGCTATTTCAGCAGTAGTTTTACCGTTTTTCTGCATTTCAATTGCATTTTTAACATCTGTTTCGGTCAACTTATTTTTTCTTCCGCCTTTAAGCCTGCCTGCAATATCCTTTAACTCGGTTTCGTTATCTGTTCCGAACAAATCCATACAAAGCTTTCTGTAATCAGTCATACGCTCCACCGCCTTAATAGTGTCAAATATCATTCTTTACACTATCATTATATAGCATATACAAAACAAAGTCAATTATCTTTGCTAAACATTTATATGCCAAAACACCCCGAACAGCTATTGCCGTTCGGGGCGTCTCGGTTTATGTGAATTAAAAAGGATAGGTTAATTAAGCTATTGGGGATTATTCAATATCCTGCATAGCGTCGTAGCCTGTTTCGCCTGTTCTAACCTTAACAACATCTTCAACATCATAGATAAAGATTTTGCCGTCACCGATGTGACCTGTGTAAAGTGCCTTAACAGCCGCATCAACAACTGCCTTTACAGGAACCTTGCAAACTACGATTTCAACCTTCATCTTAGGAAGGAGGTTACTTTCAATAGCAACACCACGGTAATACTCTGCTTTACCCTTCTGAGCACCGCAACCGAGTACCTGAGATACTGTCATACCTGTGATGCCGAGCTTATCCATTTCTTCTTTAAGAGCTTCAAGCTTTGACTGCTTGAGAAGAATGTCAATCTTAGTAATCTTTGTGCCGTCGGTAGCCATATCATACTTGCCAGCAAGCTGAACGGGAACTGCCTGAGTTACAGGAACATTGCTGTCAACATCAAATGTTTCATCAAGTGAAGCTGTACCGACACCGATTGGCATAAAGTCTGCATATGCGCTGATAAGACCGTGCTCGCAGATATCGAGGCCCTTCATTTCTTCGTCCTTTGTAACACGAAGACCTACTGTCTTTTTGATGATTGTGAATACGATAATCATGCAAACAACTGTCCAAGCTACGATTGTAACAATACCAAGAGCCTGCTTACCAAGCTGAGCAAAACCACCGCCGTAGAAAAGACCTGTAACACCGTTCTGACCGTTACCTGTTGCGAAAAGACCTACTGCAAGGCCGCCCCACATACCGTTTACGCCGTGTACCGAGAATGCGCCGACAGGATCATCTATTTTAAGCTTGATATCAACAAATTCAACTGCTACTACGATGAGGATACCTGAAACGATACCGATAACTGCTGCGCCGATTGCGTCAACATCTGCACAACCTGCCGTGATTGCTACAAGACCTGCGAGTGATGCGTTAAGACACATTGAAACATCAGGCTTGCCGTTCTTGATCCATGTAAAGAGCATGGTTGTTACTGTTGCAACTGCCGGAGCAATTGTTGTTGTAAGAAGAATCTGACCGAGACGAGCGCCGTCTTCAGCAGCGGCACCGTTAAAGCCGTACCATGCAAACCAAAGAATGAATACACCGAGAGCACCGAGTGTGATGCTGTGACCGGGGATAGCGTTTACCTTGCCGTTCTTGCCGTATTTACCGATACGGGGTCCGAGAATGATTGCGCCGACAAGTGCCGAGATACCGCCGACCATATGAATTACGATTGAACCTGCAAAGTCGATACAGCCGAGCTGTGCAAGCCAACCCTGACCGTTCCAAACCCAACCTGCTTCAATCGGGTAAACAACGAGTGAAATAATTGCGCTGTAAACACAGTATGCCGAGAATTTTGTACGCTCTGCCATAGCACCTGAAACGATAGTAGCTGCTGTAGCACAGAATACAAGCTGGTATACGAATGAGTTCCAATCAAAATTCATCCAGTCTGTGAACATATTGAGGTTGGGAACACCGATGAATCCTGCAACATAGTCCTCAGACATCATAAGTCCGAAGCCTAACAGGCTGAATACAACCGTACCGATACAAAAGTCCATCAGGTTTTTCATAATGATGTTACCTGCGTTTTTAGCTCTTGTAAAACCGGTTTCAACCATTGCAAATCCGCACTGCATAAAGAACACGAGTAATGCGCCGATCATAAACCAGACGCCTGTGCCTCCGTAAATTAGTTCTGCCATATAAATCTCTCCTTTTATCAAAATAACAAAAACGGCGTGGAGTTGACAGTTTAATTCTGTCAATCACACGCCGTTGTGTTACCTGTTATACAATATAAATAATGTTATTTAGTATAAATAGAGGTTCTATCAATCACACACCGAAAAGAAGTTCGCCGTATGAAGGATAAGGCCAGTATTCCGAAGCTGTTTCTGTTTCCATTGCGTCACCGACAGCTCTGAGTTCCTGCATAAGTGCAAATACTGTTTCTCTGTAGTACTTAGCATACTTGAGGTTGTCATCGCTGTAGTCGCTTGCCTTGATAACAGCCTCTTCAAGCTCTGCAGTTTTCTTTGAGAAACATACAAGTTTGTTTGAAAGGCTTGTAATAAGGTCTTCCTCAACACTTGTAGGAATAGCGTCTGAAAGTGCCTTTTTGGCAAGTGCTGTATCCGTAAGATCTCTTACATATGATGTAACGGCAGGAAGAATGTTCTTCTTAGCCATATCAATCATTGTGAGAGCCTCAATGTTAATCTGCTTAGAATAGCTTTCAAGCTCAATTTCATATCTTGCACGGATTTCGTCTGCCGAACAAATCTTATTCTTAACAAAGAGGTCAATATTCTTCTTGTCAAGGAAGTGTTCCATTGCGTCAGGAAGTGACTTGAGGTTAAGAAGTCCTCTTCTTTCAGCCTCTTCAACCCACTCGGGAGCGTAGTTGTTGCCGTTGAAGATAATGTTCTGATGCTCTGTGAATACTTTCTTAACAAGAGCCTTGATAGCTGCGTCCATATCATCCGCATCTTTAAGCTCATCGTAGAACTCTGAAAGTTCTTCGGCTACCATAGTGTTGAGCATATAGTTAGGACAGGCAATGTTAAGTGAAGAACCAAGTGCTCTGAATTCAAACTTGTTACCTGTGAATGCAAAAGGTGATGTACGGTTACGGTCTGATGTGTCCTTCATAAAGTCAGGAAGAACATCAACGCCTGTTCTCATCTTCTGCTTACCCTTGCTTACATATTCTCTGTCATTGATGATTGAATCAACGAGTTCGCCGAGGTCATCACCGAGATACATTGAAATGATTGCAGGCGGTGCTTCGTTAGCGCCGAGACGGTGGTCGTTACCTGCCGATGCAACCGTGATTCTGAGAAGATCCTGATACTCGTGAACAGCCTTTACAACTGCTGCAAGGAAAAGCTGGAACTGAAGGTTGTTTTCAGGAGTCTTGCCGGGTTCAAGAAGGTTTTCGCCTGTGTTGGTTGAAATTGACCAGTTGTTGTGCTTACCTGAACCGTTAACACCTGCAAACGGCTTTTCGTGAAGAAGACAAACAAGACCGTGTCTTTCGGCAACCTTCTTCATAACCTCCATTGTAAGCTCGTTGTGGTCGGTTGCAATGTTTGTTGTTGTGAAGATCGGAGCAAGCTCGTGCTGTGAAGGAGCAACTTCGTTATGCTTTGTCTTTGCAAGGATACCGAGTTTCCAGAGTTCCTCGTCAAGGTCTTTCATATAAGCAGCAACTCTTGTCTTGATTGCACCGAAGTAATGGTCGTCAAGTTCCTGTCCTTTAGGAGCTTTTGCGCCGAAAAGTGTTCTGCCTGTATAAATAAGATCCTCTCTCTGATCGTAAGCGTCCTTATCAATAAGGAAGTATTCCTGCTCCGGACCTACTGTTGTTGTAACTCTTGTAACATTTTCTTTGCCGAGAAGATGAAGAATCTTTACAGCCTCTGTATTAATTCTCTCCATTGAACGAAGAAGAGGAGTTTTCTTATCAAGAACCTCGCCTGTATAAGAACAGAATGCTGTAGGAATGTAAAGTGTTCCGTCCTTAACAAATGCATATGATGTCGGATCCCATGTTGTATAGCCTCTTGCCTCGAATGTGGCACGAATACCGCCGCTTGGGAAAGAAGAAGCGTCAGGCTCGCCCTTTACAAGCTCTTTACCTGAGAACTCCATGATAACCTGACCTTCACCGTTCGGTGCGATAAAACTGTCATGCTTTTCGGCTGTGATACCTGTCATCGGCTGGAACCAGTGTGTGTAGTGGGTACAGCCCATTTCAACTGCCCAGTCCTTCATAGCAGCCGCAACAACATTTGCAACGCTGAGGTCAAGCGGTTCACCGTTCTGGATTGTCTTTTTCAAAGCCTTGTAAGTTGACTTTGGAAGTCTTTCCTGCATCTTCTGGTCATTAAATACCATGCTGCCAAAAATTTCGGGAACTTTTGCCATTTTAATTCTCTCCTATCCATTTTGAAAATAAATTTTAATGGTCTGATTTTTGCTTTATAAAAACAGAAAAGGACACTGTAAGCCTCAGCTCACAGCGCCCTTGCTGTCTTTGATGTTGTTAGTATATTCCACTTTTGCGAATTTGTCAATACATTTTTTGAAAAAAGTTTTGAAATTGCAAGTTTTATTAAATTTCCTGCAAAATTAAGCTGAAACACCAATAAGAGTTGCATATTTTCTACAACAATCACAGTAAAATGAAAGTTTTACCCTTAAAAGTTGCAATTTTCCTCTATTTTCCCTTGACAAAGCACAATGTATAGTTATATAATCTAAGTGCTGATTTTTCTTGATCAACGATGACAGGGCATTTCAGAACATCAGCCGACCTGCACATTCACCTTTGCAGGATATAGCACAGGCTGAGCATAGCGGTTTTACCGCTGAGAAGAGATTGGGCATTTTACAATTACATATATATGATTGATTATTAACCGGCAGAACATTAATTGCCACTTTGAACCGATAAGTTTACGAAAGCAAACTTCCTTTTACATATATATGTATATAAAAAGTCCGCTGAATAATTTTTGTGATTAACAGGAAAGGGTGATCATTAATGGAACAGACAGTCAGAGAGAACAACAAGACTCTGTATTCTCCGAAGTTTGAACATGATAACTGCGGTATCGGAGCTGTTGTTAATATTAAGGGTATCAAGTCACACGACACCGTGGCAAACGCTCTGACAATTGTTGAAACTCTCGAACACAGAGCAGGTAAGGATGCCGAAGGCAAAACAGGTGACGGCGTAGGTATTCTTCTCCAGATTTCACACAAATTTTTTAAGAAGGCAGCTGCTGAAATCGGCATTAAGCTCGGTTCCGAAAGAGATTACGCTGTAGGTATGTTCTTCTTCCCTCAGAATGAGCTTGCAAGAAATCAGGCAAAGAAGATGTTTGAAATCATTGCAGAAAAAGAAGGTCTTACAGTTCTCGGTTGGAGAAATGTTCCTTCAAAGCCCGAGGTCCTCGGTCACAGAGCGGTTGAATGTATGCCTGCAATTATGCAGTGCTTTATCAAAAGACCTCACGGTGTAAAAAGAGGTCTTCCGTTCGACAGAAAGCTCTATGTTGCAAGAAGAGTTTTTGAACAGAGTAATGAAGACACATATGTAGTTTCGCTTTCAAGCAGAACTATTGTATATAAAGGTATGTTCCTTGTCGGAGATCTCCGTAACTTCTTCCTTGATCTTCAGGACGAGGATTACGAGTCTGCAATCGCTATGGTTCACTCCCGTTTTTCAACCAACACAAATCCAAGCTGGCAGAGAGCTCATCCTAACAGAATGATTGTTCACAACGGTGAAATCAACACAATCAGAGGCAACGCTGACAAGATGCTTGCCCGTGAGGAAACAATGCGTTCGGAGCATCTCAAGGGCGACCTTGACAAGGTTATTCCTGTTGTAAACACAGAGGGTTCAGACTCTGCAATGCTTGATAACACACTTGAATTTCTCGTAATGAGCGGTATGGAGCTTCCTCTTGCCGTTATGATTACAATTCCGGAGCCGTGGGATAATAACGGCACAATGAGCCAGAAGAAAAAGGACTTCTATCAGTATTATGCAACAATGATGGAGCCGTGGGACGGTCCTGCGTCAATCCTTTTCTCTGACGGTGACATTATGGGTGCGGTTCTTGACCGTAACGGTCTGCGTCCGTCAAGATACTACATCACGGATGACGGCAACCTCATTCTTTCATCGGAAGTCGGTGCACTTCCTATTGATCCCGCAAAGATTGTTACAAAGGAAAGACTTCGCCCGGGCAAAATGCTCCTTGTCGATACGGTTCAGGGCAGACTCATTGATGACGATGAACTCAAAGAGTATTATGCGTCAAAACAGCCTTACGGCGAATGGCTCGACAGTAATCTTGTTTGTCTTAAAGACCTCAAAATTCCTAATATGAAGGTTGAGGAGCATTCATATAAAGAAAGACAAAAACTCCAGAAGGCTTTCGGATATACCTACGAAGATGTTATGACATCAATCCTTCCTATGGCAAAGAACGGCACAGAGTCAATTGCCGCAATGGGTACAGACAGTCCGCTTGCAGTTCTTTCAAAAGAACCGCAGCCGCTTTTCAACTACTTCAAACAGCTCTTTGCACAGGTTACAAACCCGCCGATTGACGCAATCCGTGAGGAAGTTGTAACATCAACAACAATTTATATCGGCGAGGACGGCAACATCCTTGAAGAGCGTCCCGAAAACTGCAAGGTTATGAAGATTCACAACCCCATTCTTACATCAACCGATATTCTTAAAATCAAGAATATGCACATTCCGGGCTTTAAGGTTGCGGTTATCCCGATTCTCTACTACAAGAACACAAGCCTTTCAAAGGCTGTTAAGCGACTTTTCATTGAAGCTGACAAGGCTTACAATGACGACGCAAATATTCTTATCCTCTCCGACAGAGGAGTTGACGAAAACCACCTTGCAATTCCGTCACTTCTTGCAGTATCCGCTCTTCATCAGCACCTTGTTGCAACAAAGAAGAGAACTTCACTTGCAATGGTACTTGAAAGCGGTGAACCGAGAGAAGTTCATCATTTTGCAACACTTCTCGGCTACGGTGCAAGTGCAATCAACCCGTATCTTGCTCAGGAAACAATTCACGAGCTTATCGGTGACGACCTTCTTGACAAGGACTACTACGCAGCAGTTGACGATTACAACAGCGCAGTTCTCCACGGCATCGTAAAGATTGCGTCAAAAATGGGTATTTCAACAATCCAGTCATATCAGGGCTCACAGATTTTTGAGGCTATCGGTATCGGCAAGGATGTTATTGACGAATACTTCACAGGCACAGTCAGCAGAATCGGCGGTATCACAATCAAGGATATCGAAAAGAATGTTGACAAACTTCACACAGCGGCATTTGATCCGCTTGACCTCGGTGTAAGCGATGAGCTTGAATCCCGTGGTTCACACAAGTTCAGAAGCGGCAAAGAGGAACACCTATACAATCCGCAGACTATATATATGCTCCAGCAGGCAACAAGGACAGGCGATTATGAGCTTTACAAAAAGTATTCTCATATGATTTCCGAAGAAATGGATCCTGTAAACATCAGAGGTCTTTTCGACTTCAACTTTGCAGAAACTCCTGTTCCGCTTGATGAGGTTGAAAGCGTTGATTCAATCGTAAAGCGTTTCAAGACAGGTGCTATGTCCTACGGTTCAATCTCACAGGAGGCTCACGAAACACTTGCGATTGCAATGAATCAGCTTCACGGCAAGTCAAACTCCGGTGAGGGTGGCGAAAGCCTTGAACGACTTCTCACAAAAGGACAGAAGGTTGACAGATGTTCTGCAATCAAGCAGGTTGCGTCAGGTCGTTTCGGTGTTACATCAAGATACCTCACATCTGCAAACGAAATTCAGATTAAAATGGCTCAGGGTGCAAAGCCGGGCGAAGGCGGACATCTTCCGGGCAAAAAGGTTTATCCATGGATTGCAAAAACCCGTCATTCAACACCGGGTGTATCGCTCATCTCTCCCCCACCGCACCACGACATTTACTCAATCGAGGACCTTGCACAGCTTATCTACGACCTCAAGAATTCTAACAAAGACGCAAGAATCTCTGTTAAGCTCGTTTCGGAATGCGGTGTAGGTACGGTTGCTGCAGGCGTTGCAAAAGCAGGTGCAGGCGTAATCCTTATTTCAGGTTATGACGGCGGTACAGGCGCTGCTCCGAGAAACTCAATCTACAATGCAGGTCTGCCGTGGGAACTCGGTCTTGCCGAAGCTCATCAAACGCTCATTATGAACGACCTTCGTAACAAGGTTGTTATTGAAACCGACGGTAAGCTTATGAACGGCCGTGATGTTGCAATTGCAGCAATGCTCGGTGCGGAGGAATTTGGTTTTGCAACTGCTCCGCTTGTAACTCTCGGTTGTGCAATGATGAGAGTATGTAACCTTGATACCTGCCCGTTCGGTGTTGCCACACAGAACCCAGAGCTCAGAAAAAGATTCTGCGGCAAGCCCGAATATGTAATAAACTTTATGAAGTTTGTAGCAAGCGAACTTCGTGAATATATGTCAAAGCTCGGTGTAAAAACCGTTGATGAGCTTGTCGGAAGAATTGACCTCATCAAGAGAAAAGATGGCATCACAGGACAGGCTGCCGAGGTTGACCTTTCTAACATTCTTGATACAAACTTTGTTTCGGAAAAGGTTGAATACAACAAAAAGAGCCTTTATGATTTCAAGCTTGAATCAACACTTGACGAGAGAATCCTCTGCAAAGAATTTGCAAAGGTTCTTGCAAAAGGCACAAAGAAAAAGGTTGAAGTCAATGTTAAGAACACTGACCGTTCATTCGGTACAATCTTCGGTTCTGAGGTTACAAGAAAGCATTACAACAACCTTGATGACGATACATTTACAGTAGTCTGCAACGGTTCGGGCGGTCAGAGCTTTGGCGCATTCATTCCAAAGGGACTCACACTTGAACTTGTTGGCGACTCAAATGACTACTTCGGCAAGGGACTTTCAGGCGGCAAGCTGGTAGTTTATCCTCCGAAGAACTCAACATTTGACGCAGGCAACAACATCATCATCGGTAATGTTGCCCTCTACGGCGCAACAAGCGGCAAGGCATTCATTAACGGTGTTGCAGGCGAGCGTTTCTGCGTAAGAAACTCAGGCGCAACGGCAGTTGTTGAGGGTGTCGGCGACCACGGTTGTGAATATATGACAGGCGGTCGGGTTGTTGTTATCGGCAAAACAGGCAAAAACTTTGCCGCAGGTATGTCCGGCGGTGTTGCCTATGTTCTTGATGAAGAAAGAGATCTTTACACAAAGCTTAACAAGGAAATGGTTCACTTCTCGGAAGTATCCGAAAAGTACGATATAATCGAACTCAAGACGCTTATTGAAGAACATGTTGCAGCAACAGGCTCACAGAGAGGCAAGAAAATCCTTGATAACTTTGACGAGTATCTTCCTAAATTCAAGAAAATTATTCCGCACGACTACAAGAGAATGATGGCTGCAATTGCCGCTTATGAAGAAAAAGGTCTTACAAACGAGCAGGCACAGATTGAAGCTTTCTACGAAATTGTGAATAATAAATAAGGAGGGGATATTTATGGGAAAGCCAACAGGATTTATGGAATATAAGCGTGAGGATGCCCCGGCATACTCCGTAAAAGAAAGAATCAAAAATTTTGATGAATTTCACGATCCCCTCAGCAAAGAGGATCAGCAAAAACAGGGTGCAAGATGCATGGACTGCGGTGTGCCTTTCTGTCAGGCAGGAATGCAGATTGGTTCTGCATTCTCAGGCTGTCCGCTTAACAACCTCATTCCCGAATGGAATGACCTCATCTACAAGGGCAACTGGGAACAGGCTTACAACCGTCTTAAAGTTACAAACAACTTCCCCGAATTTACATCCCGTGTATGTCCCGCTCTCTGTGAAAAGGCATGCACCTGCGGTGCAAACGGTGACGCTGTCAGCGTAAGAGCCAACGAATACGGAATCATTGAAAATGCCTATGAAGAAGGTCTTGCAGACGCAAGAATTCCAAAGGTAAGAACAGGCAAGAAAATTGCAATCATCGGTTCGGGTCCATCGGGACTTGCCGCTGCCGACCAGCTCAATCAGCGTGGTCACTCTGTAACGGTATTTGAACGCAATGACAGAGTAGGCGGTCTGCTTATGTACGGCATTCCGAATATGAAACTTGAAAAAGATGTTATCGAACGCAAGATTAACATTATGGAAGAAGAAGGAGTAACCTTTGAAACCTGCTCAAATGTCGGCAAAGACATCAAGGCAAGCGAAATTCTCAAGGACTTTGACCGTGTAATCCTTGCTTGCGGTGCATCAAATCCGAGAGATATCAAAGTTCCCGGCAGAGAGGCTAACGGCATTCACTTTGCCGTTGACTTCCTCAAATCAACAACAAAGTCACTTCTTGACTGCAACCTTAGAGAGGGTACATTCATCAGCGCAAAAGGCAAGAATGTAATGGTAATCGGCGGCGGCGACACAGGTAACGACTGCGTCGGCACAAGCATCAGACACGGTGCAAAATCCGTTCTCCAGCTTGAAATGATGCCTAAACTTCCCGACACAAGAAGTGCCGATAACCCATGGCCGCAATGGCCGAGAGTCTGCAAAACAGACTACGGTCAGGAAGAGGCTATTGAAGTTTACGGTCACGATCCACGAGTTTATCAGACAACCGTTAAGCAGTTCATTGCTGACAAGAACGGTAATCTTGTAGGTGCGGAGCTTGTTAAGCTCAAACCCGAAAAGGATGCTAAAACAGGCAGACTTATGATGAAAGAGGTTGAAGGCTCAGAGTACAAGGTTGATGTTGAACTCGTACTCATTGCGGCAGGATTCCTCGGCAGCGAAAACTATGTAACCAAGGCATTCGGTGTTGAAACAAACGCAAGAACCAATGTTGCAACGGCAGAAGGCTCACACAAGACAAATGTTGAAAATGTATTTGTTACAGGCGATATGCACAGAGGACAGTCACTTGTTGTCTGGGCGATTCGTGAGGGCAGAGATGTTGCCAAAGAGGTTGACGAAAGCCTTATGGGATACACAAATCTTTGATTGATTACAAATAACCTGATAATCCTCAATTTTTCGATATACCGGTTAATAATCAGAAAGCGCAGGAGCGGATTTCCCTCCTGCGTTTTTCTTTGTCATTTAGGGTTTGTTTCTGTTGCATATCAATATGATTGATGATAAAATAAAGGATATATACAATGCAATAAAATGTGAGGAAATATTATGAGTAACAGACCTGAAACCAATAAACAAAGCTGTCCCGTTTATAAAAAATGCGGCGGTTGTCAACTGCAAAATCTGTCATATCCCGAACAGCTTGAATTCAAGCAGAAGAAAGTCGAAAAACTTCTCAAACGCTTTTGCACCGTTGAAAAAATTATCGGAATGAAAACTCCCTACCACTACCGCAACAAGGTTCAGGCGGCTTTTTATACGGACAAAAAGGGCAAAATCATTTCGGGTGTGTATCAGTCTGGCAGTCATCATGTTGTCGGAATTGACAGCTGTCAGACAGAGGATGTTATTGCCGACAAAATCATCGTTGCAGTACGCAAGCTCCTCCCCTCTTTCAGAATGACCACCTATAATGAGGACACAGGCAAAGGTTTTCTCCGTCACATTCTTGTGAAAAGAGGCTTTGCGACAAATCAGATTATGCTTGTGCTTGTGACAGGTACACCTGTTTTTCCGTCAAAAAACAATTTTGTAAAAGCGATTCTGAAACAGTTTCCTGAAATCACAACCATTGTGCAAAATATAAATCCCTACCGCACCAACCTTGTACTGGGTGACAATCAGAAGGTGCTGTACGGCAAGGGTTATATTGAGGATATTCTCTGCGGTTGCAGGTTCAGAATTTCGCCGAAAAGCTTTTACCAAATTAACCCCGTTCAAACCGAAGTTTTGTACGGCAAAGCAATTGAATTTGCAAATCTCAAAGGCAACGAAACCGTACTTGACACCTACTGCGGAATCGGCACAATCGGCATAATTGCCGCCAAAAACGGCGCAGGCAATGTTATCGGTGCAGAACTTAACGGCGATGCCGTGAGGGATGCAATCGTAAATGCAAGAGCAAATAATCTGAAAAATATCCGTTTCTACAAAGCCGATGCGGGCGAGTTCATGAGAGAAGCTGCAGACGAGGACGAAAAGCCCGATGTTGTGTTCATGGATCCGCCAAGAGCCGGAAGTGACCGAAAATTTCTCGACTCACTAATCAAAATGGCTCCGAAAAAGGTTGTCTATGTTTCCTGCAACCCCGAAACATTGGCAAGAGATTTAGCCTACCTAACCCAAAACAGCCCCTACAAAGCCCAAAAAATCCAACCCGTAGATATGTTCCCCCACACAGCACATATTGAGACCGTAGTCTTGATGTCAAGGAAAGATAACTAAGGGCTGAAAAGTGGCGTATTTCCGGGCTTTTTGCGAGGTTAGCATCATCAGAGAAGCCTTGCGGAAAGCTCGGTTTTCTTGTATGGAAACATATCTACTGAAAAAACGGTCAAAGGGTTTAGGCTGTGGATTAGATGTCGTGGGTTGTGGCACTAGGATAGATGTTATCAAGGGTGCAAACTCAATTTGAGTGAGTGATTTAGATGTTGTCTAATCCGGCAACTCGATAATAAGAGCATTTTCAGACAGTGAAATAGATAACAAGATGTATTTTTAATTATTAATAATTCCAAGATAATGGGTGATGACAAATGAATTTATTAAATTTAAAAGTCAAGCACAAAGTATTTGGCAACGGAGTTGTGACAGGAATATCTGACAACTTACTGACTATACAGTTTGCTTCAAAGGTATCAATTTTTGTTTATCCGGACGCCTTTGAAACATTTATTGTTGCGGAAGATACTTCGGTACAGTCTGAAATTTTGTCAGAAATTGAAAATAACAAGAGAGCTGTCAGGGAACAACGTCTGGCAGAGGAGACAGCACGTAAAGCTGAAAAAGAACTGCGGGATACAGAGAGAAATGCTACTCCTTCACGAAGAATTCGCAATAACATTGAGGATGGCTTTGGACCGGATTATAACGTTAGACATTTAGCTAAGCAGCCTATTCTTACATATAAACAGGTAGAAGAACAATTTGGTATCAGAATTGCTGGCTTTGGTCGAGGAATAAATAGAACACCATCAACAGTAATGCTCGTTTCATCCATTGATAAAAAGAAGGCTGGCTTTGTTTACCACGACCACTGGACTACTGACGGAGACTATATTTATTCCGGTGAAGGAAAGACTGGAGACCAAACAATGTCACTTGGCAATAAAGCTATTGTTGATGCAGAAAATGACGAAAAAAAGATTTACCTATTTGTTAAGTTCTCACCGCAAGAATATTATTATCAAGGCGTTTTTTCTTTAGTAGATTATACATATGAAGATGACAAAGATGAATCTGGAAATATGCGCAAAGAGTATAAATTTAGATTAAGAAAGCAGTCGGTAGAGGAATAAAACAGTGAAAACAATAAAAGTAGTGGCCGCAGTTATATGTGACTCTTTAGAAAATACAACCAAGATATTTGCTACAGCGAGAGGCTACGGCGAATTTAAGGGCAAGTGGGAGTTCCCCGGTGGAAAGGTTGAACCAGGCGAGACACCGCAGCAGGCACTTGTTAGAGAGATACAAGAAGAACTTACTGTAAAAATTGAAGTTGGTGAATTGATTGATACCATCGAGTATGATTATCCAGCTTTCCATTTAAGTATGGATTGCTTTTGGTGCAACATTGTTGATGGAGAAATAATTCTCAAAGAAGCAGAAGCTGCAAAATGGCTTCATAAAGATGAATTATATAGCGTTAATTGGCTGCCGGCAGATATAGCATTAATTAAAAAAATACAGAATAGCCTAATTATGTGAGACGATAGAATTGTTATCTGCATTCTATAGGATATGTGAAAAAGCCTATTAAATTAACTTTTTTGGCATTTGGGCACTTGTTTCCGAAATAGCATTAGTTTCATACACCGAGAATGTAGTATTGATGCCAAGGGTTGATAAATAATGCACACAAATGGCATTTTACTGGTTTTTCAGAGAATTCTAAATGAAATCTGACTACTGAAATGCTCAGATGTTTTCTATGGAATTATATCTATTGGCAAAATGTATGTCAGCTTTTGATATTAAATTAAATGTTGTTATTTGAGACAGCGTATTAAAAAATTTGAACGAAAGAGGTTAAAAACGTGAAAAATAATAATATCGTAGTAAAAAACGCATCTTTGGACTATTCGGATTATTATGCACAGAAGAAAATATCTCCAGAAACACAGAGAAAATTTGTCTCTTCCGAATTTTTAGCAATACCGGCAAGGTATGGAAAAAATGAATTTTACTTTGCACAGGAAACTATAGATTTTATTAAGTTTTGTCGCAATCATTCACCCGAACACTCATTTGATGTATTAGCAGATGATGATATCGAAATTCGTTCTTTGCATTCTTTTGATATTTGGATGCCAATTATTTTTGTTGCATCTAATGTCTTGTTGCCTATTGCTATAAATATAGTAAGCTCATATATTTATGAGAAAATGAAAGGAAGAGAGAAAGAGGATGCCAATGTTGATGTAACATTTTATGTAAAAAAAGAAGGCGAAGAAAAATATATTCATTATTCTGGAGATGCAAAGACGTTTAGGGATAATTTTGAGAAGATTGATTTGAATAAAATGTGAGGTGCTGATGTTAAATTATTTTTTAGCTAATAGAGATAATATAAATGTGGATATTGTATGTCGGAAACTTGAAAATCTAAAAAGGAGAATTTTTGAGAGAGATTACTCTGAGTCGTATAGAGAATTTAACGAATGCAAAGAACTTTTCAACATAATAAAGGGGACTGCAATTGAAAAACAAGAGGAAAAATTAGCTAATTCACAATTAGTCTTTAAAAAATATTTTCTTATTTTTTGTAGCCTTTCTTCTTACTTTAGCTTACTAAAAGAACATCACTATAAACAATCCTGGAATGTTTTACAAGATTGTCTGGATAATTTGAAATTTGTGGGTAGACATGTTGCCATTGGCGCTCGAAAAGAAATACCTGAGATTTATGATTTATTGGAGTGTTATGAAAAACTGTACCCATATAATGTTTTTGCTAGTAGCGAATATGTCATTAGTAAATCTCATTGTAGTATTTGCGGAAAATCAATGCAGAGTTTATCTTGTCCACATATTAAGGGAAATTTATATTGGGGAGAAATTGCTGTTGAAGTTATCGATGAGATACAAAATTTTCAAGCAACTTGTTTAGTAAGCCATCCAGAGGATAAAAGATGTATAATTGAGTTGTCAGATGATAAACGTCCGGAATCTGAAAAGTTTTTTAAGCTAGATCAGTTCATTGGGCTAAATTTGCCTTTTTTACAAGAATTTTCAGTTACATCAGAAATCGAGACAAGACAGCGTACAGATATTGTTAAAGTTGGAAGGAATGACCTTTGTTCATGCGGTAGTGGAAAAAAGTTCAAGAAGTGCTGTGGAAGAAACCTATATTATCAACACGAACGAAATATTGTTAAACCAGGTAAAAAGATAAGTTTTGAATATTAACGAAATCCCTCCCGACCATCGTGGTCGAGAGGGTTTAGTGTGTCTATATCTATTAACCTTCAATATCAATATTGAGCCCGGATTTGAGTTCCACTGTGAAGTGGTCTTCCCAGACGGTTATCTGTTTGAGCCAGCGTTTAACCAAGGTTTCATCAAATTCAGCAAGGTCGGTACGCTGCTGCTTGATGAAATCCTGAAGGTCGGTGATTCTTGCAATCTGTGCGTCTCTGGCGGCGGTGTCAACGGTGCACTGCTGGCGCTGTTCACGGAGCTTGAAAATCTGCTTGGCAATCTCATCATAGGCTTCCTTGTTGTTGGCCTTTTTGAGAAGCTCTTTCTGGAGTTCCATCAGTTGCTCGTCAATGCCATCAGTGTTATTCTTCTGAGCTTCTCTGATAACTTTAGCAATGTTCTGCTGCAACTGTGCCTGATAGGTAGATTTGTCGCCAAGGAGCGTGTTTATTGCCTGAACCACCACATTTTCTAATACCGTTTCATTGACTGTCCTTGCATGGCATTCCATTCCTGTCGCCTCAAGTCTGCTCAGACATCGCCAAACTATGGATTTACAACCTCGGTTGTTCCAATGGATTCTGCGGAACATTTCACCGCACTCGCCACAAATAACAAGCTGTGCAAAACAGTGATTACAGCTGTAACTGCGTTTTTTACCGTTTGCACTTGTCTTTACCACACGCCTGCGTACAAGTTCTTCTTGCACTCTCAGAAAAATATCCTTCGGAATAATCGCCTCGTGATTATTCTCAACATAATATTGCGGAACAATGCCGTTGTTCTTGACTCTGGTTTTATTCAAGAAATCTGTGGTGTAGGTCTTTTGTAAAAGTGCATCACCAATATATTTCTCGTTGCGGAGAATCTTGTTGATGGTGCTCGTCCACCATTTCTTTTTTCCGGCACCTGTCAAAATACCGTCCTTCTCAAGCCCTTTTGCAATTTTGTCCATAGAACTGCCCTCAAGGTATTCTCTGTAAATACGCTTTACCACCTCAGCCTGCTCCGGATCAATCACAAGGTTACCTTCCCTATCCTTTGTATATCCGAGAAAGTGATTGTGGTTTACCTGCACCTGACCATTCTGATAGCGAAACTGCAAACCCATTTTCACATTCTGACTGAGTGATTGTGACTCCTGCTGAGCAAGTGACGCCATAATTGTAAGCAAAACCTCTCCCTTTGCGTCCATTGTATTGATGGATTCCTTTTCAAAGAATACCGGTATGTTTTTATCCTTAAGCATTCGTATATACTTTAAGCAATCAAGAGTATTTCTTGCAAAACGGCTGATTGATTTGGTGATTATCATATCAATTTCACCCGCCTTGCAAGCCTCAATCATACGATTAAATTCTTCTCTCTTTTTAGTGTTGGTACCTGAAATACCGTCATCTGCATAAATGCCGGCAAACTCCCATTCAGGATTTTTCTTGATATACTCGGTATAGTGCTCAACCTGAGTTTCATAGCTTGATGCCTGTTCATCGCTGTCAGTACTGACTCGACAATAAGCGGCAACTCTAAGCTTTGGCTTATCCTCCTGCCGTCGTGAGGTATTTCCAACCTGTCGTTTTGCAGGAATAATCATAACATTTCCCATCAAATGTCCCCACTTTCTATCAGACTATATATGTACTCTGCCTGTCTGATTGGATTATCAAAATTTTCAGTTATGCTGCCAAGCCTAAATGCTATTGGTGGCTTTTTTATTTTTTCAGGCTTGTAGCGATTGTTTCTACCTAACCTTGAGGAGCGTTCACTCAATTCCATTTTGGCAGCATTAAAAATTTCATTGTCTATTATTTGCGGGTAGAAGTAATCGCCAAGATAGTGCTTGTTTTGCAGCATATTCTTCACTCCGCAATGTCGCATATTAAGTCCTGCCCTCTTTGCCGCATCAACAAGAGAAAGTCCGCTAAGGTAATTCAAATAGACATTGCGAACCTGTTCGGCAGTGGCTTCGTCAACAACAGCCTTTCCGTCAACGATTATATATCCAAATGGCGTGTGTCCCATTAAATCATCTCCTCAAATGTAAGGCCACATCTCAGAACAAATCCTATTTTTTGTCGTGAATAAATCAAAATATGGTCAACAAATAACTCAAATAAACTCTCATTAAAATCCGTCAGCATTTCACCGCGTTTGCAGTAATTTATCAGGCGCTCGGTTTCATAAACCTTTGTAGTATCACCCGCCACCGTATTATTCAGCACCTCGATTTCACTTCTAAAATCACGAGCCTGTAAAAGTAATTCGTTGCTTTCCTGCGTGTAAAGTATTTGGTCAATATAGCCTTGCGCCATCAGTTTATACAATGTACTGCGCTGCTCGGCATTCTGGTCAAGCTGGTTTTCAAGATATTGAATACGGAGCAAGGCTTCATCAGCTGTATTGCTTTGCATTACTGCAAGATATGGCTTGAGAAGCAGTCTGTAACTGAAAATCAGCTTATTAAGCATAGTTGCAAACGCAAGCTTTAACGCATCATCTCTTACAAACAGCATTGAGCACCTGTTAGTATCAGACAGGTGAGTATTGCACACCCACGCAACATAGCTATTGTACTTGCCCTTATGAATTCTTCTGCGAAAGGTATTTCCGCACTCACCACAAATAAGCTTTTCGGAAAAAGCATATCTCTTCTGATATTTATCACTACCGCTTTCTATTCCCTTTTCGGCAGCTCTTTGTTCAATAAGTGCAGCGGCAACCTTAAAATCCTCGTGACTGATAATTGCCTCATGATGATTCTGTATTAAGTACCTGTTAAGCTCTCCGTTATTTATATGACGATTAAAATTATTGTCGGCATAGGTCTTCTGAAAAATGCAATCACCTGTATATTTTTCATTCGTAAGAATATTGTGCACACTTGTCGATGTCCACCTTCCGCCCTTTTGCGTTGGCACCTGTTCAGCGTTCAACTCCTTAGCAATTGAGTACATTCCTTTACCTGAAAGCAGTTCTCTGAATATTCGCTTTACAATATCTGCCTGTTCAGAAACAACTTGCAGTCCACCTGATTCAAGCTTATAACCATAAGGTGCACTACTTAATCTGTAAGTTCCGTTTTCAAAACGCTTTTTAATTGACCATCTGTTGTTTGATGAAATAGAAGCGGATTCACCCTCAGCCATTGTGCTGAGAACTGACAGAAAGAGCTCGCTTTCCATAGAGCCGGTATTTATATTTTCCTTTTCAAAATATACCGGAATATTCAGGTTGAGAAGTGTTCTCACAATTTCCAGACAATCCATAGTGTTTCTTGAAAACCGGCTGATTGACTTTGTAATTACAAAATCAATTTTCTTTGCCTTGCAATCAGCTAAAAGCCGCATAAGTTCCGGCCTTTTACTTGCCTTTGTGCCTGTTATGCCCCCATCGTAGTACACACCCGCAAAGCACCAATCATCTCGTGAATTGATGTAGTTTTCATAATGGCTCTTTTGTGCTTCCAAGCTTTCAAGTTGTGCATCAGTCGCCGTTGAAACTCGGCAGTAAGCTGCAACACGCAGTTTATCCTCGGCATTTTTTGCAGGTTGAATTTTGTCAATTTTCGTAACCTTTTTCATGATAACTCACCTCCCATTTCACTTGTATATACATCACTCTAAATGTCACAATTGTCAAGTTGTTTTCGGCATAATCTCGGCTAAAAATGGAGAGAATGTGTCACGATTTTTCTTTGTTAATTTGTTGAATTCTTCCAACGAGATAAGTCCTTTTTCAAGCATATCCTTAGCTACCCTCTGCGCCATAACATAGTTGTAGTCCTGTAAAAGCTCCGCATCTGTCAACGGCTTTGCAGACATTTTTAAATGTGACTCAACATCTGTTGTCTGGAATACTGTTCTCACTTCATTCTGCATAATACTACCTCCGTTTTTTTGTTATTCACTTTCCACTGGAGATAAACAGAGGTTTTGAGCGAAAAAAATCCCCATCAAGGAATAAAACTTCCTCGATGGGGATTTGGCTTTGTTAAAATAATGTTCTATTGTCTGTTAAGATAAAATCTCGTTTACTCTTTTCTGAACAGTGTTGTAGTTATAGCCGGCTTTGGTGAGGCGGTTTTTGCGGTCGGCACCGTTGCCCCATTTGCCCTGAATTACTTCTCTTGCAATGGCATCAACTGACTTTTTGCCCGATGACTTTAGTGTGTACACAACTTTTTCGCTTTCATTAAAAACAGAGTAACCGCTGTTTTTGTCGGCACATTTCTTGGCATTTGAAAGGTCATAGAAAGCACCCTTTTGCGACTTTGCGTCCTTCCAACTTTTGCGTACACGATAGAGAGTTTTCTTTGAAGTCGCAGGTTTTGAACTGCCTAAGCCAAGCTGAGCGTTCACCTCCTTTGCAATCTGTCCGTGAAGATTGTAGAGATAATCACCGGGGCAGGACTTGTTCGCATAATCTCTGTGAACCGTCATATTGCAGCCGTTAAGGTGATTCATTCTCTCTGACTTGTTTGTTGACCACACAAGCCTTTTGATGCCGTTTCTTTTGCAGATATCAACAAGCAGTTTAATCAAAGACTTGTACGCAACATCATTTACTCTGTATGGGTGGTAGGTATCGGACGCAACCTCAATGGTAATCGCCCTGTTGTCATTTGACGCAGATGAGGTGCACCAGCTACGGTCTTTTTCCTCAACATACATTCCGATTCTGCCGTCATAGCCGATACCGTAGTTTGAGCTTGCCTCCTTGTCCCTTGATGCAAAGATTGAGCCGAGAGTTTCAACAGAGCACTGCCCGACTACGCAGTGGATTGAAACTGTATCAATCTTGTGATTTCGATTGATGTTTCTGTTTGGTGAAATTTTTGTGTAGCTAACTAATTTGCTGTTTGTGTATGACATTCAGTCGTCCTCCTTTTCACTTCTATGGTGTAATTGTGCAAGCACATTTTTAATCTTTTCAGGAATGGGAAGTCCCAGATGTGCTCCGTTTTCAAGCAGTGACAAGCCCTCATTTGAGAGATAGAAGAAAATCACTGCCGTTCTCAGCACACTGCCCGTGCCGATAATGTACACATCAAGGAGATTCGCCACTCCCACAAGCAGAAAGATAATCACCTTTCTGCAAATGCCCTTGAAACCGACCTTGCTCGAAAGCTTTTTGTCGGCAACGGCACACATCATTCCTGTAATGTAGTCGATAACTACAAATGCAATGAGTGCATACAGAAAGCCGTCTGCACCTCCGAGAAACCACCCGAGTGTTCCTCCAAGTGCGATGAATGCAGTCTGAATGCTGTTCCAAATCTGTTTCATAAATACCTCCTGTGTCTATTTTTTAACCCACTTGTTCCAGCTCGAATTCACCTTTGAACGGATATACACATCAAACGGACTGTCCCTTGCCGTATATCTCTGTATCACAAGATTTGTACTGCAAGAAAATACTTCAAGCATACCGAATACAAGTGCCGGATAGTTCATATTCTCCTGCGGTACTCTTCGTCTGAAATAAATACCCTGCGTTGTAAGACTGTTAAGGCTGACATCGTCCTCAACAGAGGTCTGTATAATGCCCATAACAGGAAAGCCGTTCATATGTATTTCACCCGTCACATCAAGTGCGGATTGTGGGTTTGGATTGTTAATGCCTACCTTTTGTTTGCGTAAAGAAACAAGCGGTGTGCCCTGCGGAATTAAATAGTACAGGTCTGTAATAACCGACTTTTCCATAGCATCACGGATTTCAATATGAAAGTCATATGACATATTCACATCAAGATTCATAAGCTGAAGATTTGAGTACGAATAGCTTGTGCCGTTCATTTTAAGGTTGCTTAAAATGTCAACAAAATTTCCGTAGTTTGCATCACTTGTCCTCTTGTATTGGTAGCGAAAGGATAAAAGCTGATTGTGATTTACCCCGTCAATTGTAATTGGTGAGTATGAGCCGTTGAAAATAAGCTGAATTTCCGACTCAATCTCATTTGTTCGTCTTAGTGTAATCGTACTGAGATTCGGACTGCTGTACGGAATAACGGTAATCGTCTTTTTAATGCTCGTTGTGTAACCTCTTGAGTCCGTGACCGTGACCATAACCACCACATCACCGCTTTTGGTGATTGTACCAAGATTCAATTCCTTTGCAGTTGTACTTGATTTGCTCACACCGTTACAGCTTACCGTGTAGCCTGTAATCTTCGATTCATTTCTCGGCTTTGCCGTAAGCGGAGTAACCTTGAGATTTGAATAGTTCTGAATAAACAGCTTTGAGTTGCCCGTAACGGCAGTGGTCTTTAAATTGGTGTCAAGATAGATAAAGCCTTCAATAACAGGTCTTGAATTGTGCGAGGTGGTTGCAATCTGACAATTCCTTTCAGAAATGCCTACATAGGTTGAACCCTTGTATGTGGTGACCGTTAGCTTTGCCGTAACGCTCTTGTCTTCATACATAGCCTTTAAAATACCCGTTCTGCTGTCCGTAGGAATGGTAATAATCCTGTTTGCCGTCCCCTTGTTCCACGCAAGTCCCGATATGCCAGTTATCGGAATACCTCGTATGGTAATCGTAATGCTGTGTTTAAGACCTGCGTCATTTACCGTTGTGTTTACTGATACGGTCGGATTTTCCGTATCTATGTAAATCGTGTCAATTCTATTGACAACCGTTGTCTTTGCCATATTGCCTCCTAATCAAGAATTACAATGTTGAGTCCCTGTGAACTGTTTGACATCGGAATCAGCTTTGTTCTGCCGATTGTAAGCTCACCGTCAACTGTAGTTTTCTTCGTCTGAGTTTCGTCCTTGTTTAGGGTGAATATCTTTTCACCGTTGTAGTAGCCGGAAAATTCAGTGTTTGTAATTACTGTTTTCTGCGAGGACTTGCTGTTTGAAACCTCAATGCCTTTGCGGTCAATCTTTACCTCGTTTGTGTATATCTCGTTCGGTGCAGGCGACCAGTGTTGGATAATACTTCCGTCAGTAAGCATAAGGTCGCTTACCTTAAGGGAAGAACCACGGCTGTAAATGAATACCGTGATTTCACCGTCCGAAACATCGGGGAGTACAACGGAAAAATCTGTCCAATCAAAGCTGTCCTTTGTATTAAAAAGATATTCTCTTTTAACTCCGTTGTACTGAACATACATATATGCACTAAGCTGTGAATAGCTTTTCTTTGCTCTGAGTGACAGCACAAAGGATCTGTCGGCAACCGAGTTATACACACTTTGCGACAAGGTGCTTTCCTCACCGAGTACAAAAGCAGAACCCGAAGAGGTATGACTGATTACATCTGTATCGGAAAGTACAGTGACCAATCCCGAATACTCCCAATCATCCGAAAGTCCGTTGAGAGCCGATGAGTTTAAAAGATAGTTCTTTCCGCCCGTGGACTGCTCGTTGATTTTAAAGGAAATGTCCTCTGCGGTCTGTTCAAGTGTTGATGTCCTTTCTGTAATTTCAGCAATACTGTCGCTGAGTTTGTCGGTATCCTCTGTTTTTGTATATGCACTTAGGTGTACCTCTCCGCTTTCTAAATCCCACCATGAAGAATTATCAGCCGAACTGATTACTCCCGCCTTGATGATATTTGCCATAAGCGTTCCGCTTGTGATAAAGTCAGCCACGATTTTTCCGTCAGCCGTAATCGCAGTTTCATACGGGCCGTTGTATCCACTCTTTGAAAAACCTAAGCCACCGACATTCCACCGCCACACATTCCTTGCATCGTACAGATTTTCGTTGTCAAGAATCAAAAGTTCATACGGCTTGCCTGTAACAGAATCCGTGTGCATAACAACAAAGCCACCTTGCTGACCTGAAATCAGCGAAGTGGCATTTTTAATAGCAGTATTCATAAGTAACGGAAAGCTGTCGGTTTCCTTTTTGATTTTATCGGTTGTACTTTTGATTTCTGCAACCGTATTCACAAAGTTTGATTTTGCCGTTCCGAGTGTGATTGATGAATATTTCTCGGCCAGTGCGTCATATACGGTTTCAATAACCTTCGTCTTTACCTCAATATTCATATCTGGGTGCCTGACGGTCACTGTGTCGCAGAGGTTCACCTTTTCGAGGAACTGCGAATATTCGGGCTGTTGCCATAGCGGTTCAAACGACACCTTCACCGTGGGAGTTTCGTCACCGAACGGATTCTGTTTGATGTATGACTTAGCCTTTGCTCGAAGTGTGTCCTCGGTAACGGTTTCTCCGTCCTTAAAGAAGGACGAAAAATCCTTGATGAGTGTTTTCTCCCTTGCATATGTTTCCACAATAGGAATTGTGATTTCCGACAGAGTAACCACACTTTCGGTATCTCCGTTTTTAATTACGGCATAGGGAAAAAGGTGAGAATATACAGATGAGAAGTCATTATCCTGCTCCACATCAGTCAGGTTCTTGCCGTATTCAATCACAACACCGTTGTCCTTACCACGCTTTGAGTGGAGAATGACATCAAACATATCCCATTCGTATTCACCGCCCCACACATCAAGGACTGAACCTTCCGTACCGCCCAGAACAGCACGAACGCTCATCGGCCTGTCGACTGAAAATGCCCTAGGTGCAGAAAGGTCGGTTTTGCAATTAAAGCTGTGCTGTGATGAGGTGCTTGAAAAAATTCTCTCGAGTGCAAGCTGTGGTGAAACCGATTTGCTCTCAAAGCACAACACGCCAATGCCCGACAAATCATATGAAATATGCTGTGCATACACTGTGATGATGCCGTTCATCGGCGTGGTTATTCTGTATATGCGAAACGGCTGTGACCTTGATGTGTCATTCGGCTTAACGAGTATAACCCTGTCGTTTTTAATCTCATCAAACAATGCACCGTGCAGAGGATATTTCATCACACATTCAAACGCACCGTTTCGCTCCTCTGTAACTTTGCAAAAGGTGCAGTCCGACAGCACACCGATTCCGTAGGTGTCAAACTCGGTTTCATCTGCTCTGTATAAAATCGGCATCATAACGAACACCACCTTGGAAATACTGAACCGTCTGTTATGCCACCGCCGAGAATAAACCTGTTTTCGCCCTTTACAAGCAAAGGAAAACCCGTGCCTGTAACCGTATCATTTTTCAGCGTGTTGTCTTTGTAAAAGCACATTTTTTCGCTGTCAATCTCAATGAACTCGTCAATATTGCTGAATGTCCATTCGTGTCTGCCGTTTTCGTTATCAATGGTAAGCTTACCCGTACCGTTGCCGTTAAGATGAATAAGCGGTCTGCTCTCAAAGCTGTACGGATTCACAAGTACGGTTTCACCCTTTGACGGCAAGGTCACTCTGTAAATATCCTCGCTGACCTTCTCGAGAGAATGCCATGCGGTTTCGTCACCGAGAAATGTGTAGAGGGCAAACCTTGCATTCTCCTTCTTCCAGTTTTCGTTCACCTTGAGATATATTCTGCTCTTGTCAGCATCTGAATAGCTGTCCCAGTAGCCGTCTGTCCACGAATTTGTATTCAGCACAAACATATTTTTACCACTCGGCACAACAAGGTCTGCCGTCTGATTCCAACGGTTGCTCCAGTCGTTTTCCGGCTTTGAACCGTCCATTCTGCAAAAAATCATATACGGAAAATTCAGCACCACATCAATGCTGTGCGGTAACTCACCGTCAATGTCATATCTAAACGGCTTGCAGTTAAAGCTTACGGTAAACACACCGATTTTGTTAAGCTCATCTTCAATGTCAAGCGAGGAGTTAAAAAGAGCATATCTGAAAAATCTTTTGTCGTAGCTGTCCTTTAGTATGTGATACCTGTCGGACTGTGAGTACAGCCAAGCCTTGATTTTTGTAATGCTGTCTGCAAGCTGTTGACTGTTCTTTGCAGACAGATATACAGAATAGCTCACCTGTGTATTTTCATATCTGCGATTCGGTACAATCAAATCACCATTGCGACCGGGGATTGATACAAAGGAAGAGTCATACTTTGGCGAGGAGTACACATTCTTTCTCTGTATATGAAGCCCCATATCAGATGACCTGATGCCGTTGTATTCAAAATAGTTCACGCAAATACCATTCCTTTCCTTTTGGCAAACTGACCTGCAGTTTCCATAATTTCATTTGTAAGCTGAGAAATATCGTCATTTGAGTAGTTGTTAAAATTTGCAATATTCAGCACAAGCGAAAGACCGCTCTTACCAAAAACAGCAGAATTTGAATTGTCAACCAAGCCTTTAACATTTCCGTCAATGCTGAAATCAGTCGGCAAAGCAGTTTTCATATCATCAGCAAGTGAGTTCATAACACTTGAAACATCACTGCTCATACCCTCGGCGGCACGAACAGCCATATCACCGTTCTTGTCAATAGAGCCGGCAAGACCCTTGACGAGCATTTCGCCAACCCATGCCATTTCCTTTGACGGTGAGTGAATGCCAAAAAAGTCGCAGATGCCGTCCCAGATACCCGAAATCCAACCGCTGACTGAATCCCAGAGCCACGATGCAAGACCGCAGATACCGTCCCACAAGCCTTTTACAATGTTACCGCCAATCTCAACAATCTTGTACATAAGTGAACCAAAGGCCTTTACAATACCTTCAATAATCTTAGGTACTGCCTTTACAATTCCCTTAATGATAGTCGGCAGATTCTTAACAAGCGAAATCAACAAATCAATACCCGCCTGAATGATTGCCGGAATATTGTCAATAAGAGCATTAACAATGCCCGAAATAATGTCGGGTATTGCATTCACGATTGTGACGATAATGGTGGGCAGAGCCTTGACAAGTGAAATGAGCAAGTCAATGCCTGCCTGAATAATCTGCGGAATTGAATTTATTACCGCATTTATAATCCCGTTGATAATCTGCGGAATAGCCTTAACTATTGCTGTGATAATGTTGGGCAAGGCACTAACAAGAGAGGTCAACAGATTAATGCCTGTCTGTATGATTTGCGGTATTGAATTTAAAAGAAATGTAACTATGCCCATAATAATCTGAGGCAGTTTAGATATGAGGTCGGGAAGTGCATCAAGAATACCCTGTGCAAGTGCTGACACAAGTTCAAGTCCTACGTCAAGAATTGACGGCAAGCTGTCCAGAAGTCCCTGTACAATCGTCATAACCGCATTGACCGTAGTAGGAATTAGTGTAGGCAGTGCATCTGCAAGGCCCTGTACGAGAGTTGCTACGAGCAAGGTTGCCGACTCAATCAGCAAGGGCAGATTTTCAACAATTGCATTTGTAATTGTTAATAAGGCTGACACCGCAACGGGAATCAGCTGTGGCAAAAGCTGAAGCAATCCCTCAAGCACCTGTGCAAACAATTCTGCAAGAGTTTCCAGAACAGTGGGAAGCATTTCACCTGCCGATTCAAGCAGTGTGGTAATGACTGTCGGCAAAGCAGAGATGAGATTTTCCACAATAGGCGAGATGTTTTCAAGCACGGTCTGAAATGCCGTTACAACATTTTCACACAACACATCAAGGTCAGCGTTTGCGTCGCCAAATCCTACCACAAGGTTTGTGACCGAGGATTTCAACGCATTAACCGAACCCGAAATTGTACCCTCCGCCTCTTTTGCAGTAGTGCCGGCAATATCCATACTCTCCTGCATAACGTGGATTGCATCGACCACATCGGCATATGACGAAATATCATATTTCACGCCAGATATTTTTTCTGCGTCAGAGAGAAGTCTTTGCATTTCCTCTTTAGTACCGCCGTAGCCGAGTTTAAGGTTATCGAGGATGGTGTAGTTTTGCTTGGCAAAGCCCTGATACGCATTCTGAATGAGTGACATATCTGTACCCATCTTGTTTGCGTTATCCGCCATATCCGTGATTGCCATATCGGCATACTTTACCGACTTGTCCGTATCACCGCCAAGCGATTGAATGAGGCTTGCGGAAAAGCCTGTAACGGTTTCCATATAGTCATTTGCAGAAAGGCCTGCCGTTTTGTAGGCATTAGATGCGTAGCTTTGCAGTTTCTGCGATGAGCCCTTGAAAAGCGTATCAACACCGCCGACAAGCTGTTCATAGTCGGCATAGGCATTGACAACCTCCTTGCCTAGCTTTACGGCTGTTGCGGCCGCCACAGTGACCACCGCACCCATTGCAACACCTACACCCTTGAGTACCGAACCAAGCTTTGAGAACCTCTCCTTCGACTTATCCGCCTTGTCGCCTGCATCCTTGATTTCATCACCCATATCGTCGGCACTTTCGGCAGTATCATCAAGCTGACTGTCAACCTTTTCAAGAGATTTTTCCGTACTTTCAATATCCGCCTTTGCCTGTTCAAGTGCAGAATTATTACTGTTCAGTTCACGCTCCATACCGTTGAGTGATGCCTCGGCATTGTTAAGCTGAATTTGCCAGCTTTGTGTTCTTCTGTCGGTTTCACCAAAGGACTCTGATGCATTTGCAAGTGCCTGTCGCAAGGTTTCAATCTTCTGCTTTTGTGCATCAATCTCCTTATTAAGAACCGTATTTCTTGCAGACAAAGCCTGAACGGAATTGTCATTCTTATCAAACTGCGAGGACACAAGCTTCATCTCAGAGCCGAGCACCTTAAAGCTCTGATTGATTTCAGCAAGCGACTTTTTAAATTCCTTTTCACCCTCAACACCTAGCTTTATTCCCATATTATCAGCCATATATTCACCTCCTTATGGCATAAAAAAAGAGCCTATTGGCTCAAAAGTGTATTAAAAAAGGAGCAACCTTTTGGTTACTCCTTGAAATTATTGTATAGATAAATTGAAATTTGACATATCATATCTATGAATATTACTCATTCTGAAAAATCTGTAATTTACTATCAGTAGCAAAACTCATACCTATCTGCGATTTCTCTTAATTTTAGAATAATGCCTATCATTCTTTCGATATATTCATCCCATTTATCTATATTTTCAACCTGTGCTGGTATTTTAACTCTAATCTGGGAATATTTACTATATTGATTCAAACTAATCTCATCATATTTTCCTAAACAAAGTTCCTCAACAATAGAATCAAAATCTGCATCAATTGCATCATAGAAAATAGTTCCAAACTTCTTAAAATTCACTTCAATATTTATGTTATTTTTTCTAAATGGAACATTCATTTCATAGGATTTTCCCCATCGTAAATTAATACAATCTGTACGTCCTTGTCGTGAAAGGGAAAATCCATATTTCAAAACTACACTTTCAAACCTGTTCCAAAATTCAATATTTAATTCTGCATTTATTGGTGGCTTAACATTTGAATCTCTTTTTATACAATCATCCTTTGTCGCCACTTTTAAAATCACATTTGGGTCATTAAGTAAATCTGAATTTTCATCTGGAGACATTAACAGTATCCAAAATTCAAGCTTTCTATCTGAAGATTGAGCTAATTCTTTTATGTATTCTACCGCACGAAAGTGTTCCTCGTCTATATCTTCTGTAATCCATACAATTGTTGAAACTGAATTCCAAGCTGAATAGGTAAGTATTTCACCTAAATGAATATGATTACTTAAAAAATATTGATTCTCAACAACAATTTTTTCATCATTTTCGTCAATCGCAAGAATATCAACTGGGTATTTCCCTTTGCCATATTCACTCGATTCTTTCACTTCAGTACACGCACTTACAATGTTTCTTCCAATAGTATTTCCTACGCAATCTATATTATCAGCAAGCCATTTTGTAAAATTTCTCTCCTCCTGCCAACAAGGAACTTCATTCATTCTTATTCTCTTTGCAATAATTAAGACTCCTAACAATTTCAGTTTTTAATGAGATAATTATATCATACCGATTAATAAATTTCAATTCTTTTCAGAGCAATCAAACCCCAAAAGGAATAACATCATCAATTGTCAAATCTCTTTTCGGCTTTGCAATGCCGTTATATTGTCTATGACATTCCCACAAGTCAAGCAAGAGCCCAAAGGGCATCAGCCACACCTCATCTTGCGAAAGATCCAAATGTGCAAGTCCGTAATAAAGAAGTCGGGTGAACAGCTCAGCGTCTGTTACCCGACTTTTGTGTTTTTTGAGGTTTGCTCACTTTCAACGTTTCGCTTTGTGCCTTTCTGCATTGAGTCCATAATTGCACTCTTGTACTCGGCAAGGTCAAACGGAGAGGTCAAAAGTTCAACCTCCTCTTCGGTAAGCAACGGCTTTTTGCTGTTCGGATTTTTCAGATTGTAAATCATAACGCTTTGATTTGCAAGCAAGGTGATAAGCCAGATGATTTCATCAAGTGCCATTTCAAAATTTTCACTTTTCATAAGCCTGTCACCGAGGTTTTCAAGTCCGCCGTATCTTTTGGCAATCTCCTTTGTGGCTCTTGTGGTGAGCAAAAGCTCGTATTCGTTTTCACCGATTTTAATAATACTTCCTCTGTCAGTCATAACGCACCTCCGTATTTATTCAGCATAGGTCGGCTCGTACACCTGAGTGTACCAACCGCTGATTGTGTCGATTGCAACATCTGTATCGTCCTCTGAAATTTCAGCCTTCCACGGGTGCTTGCCGAGCTTGTCAGCCTTGTTTCTGCGGATAACCGTACCCTCAATCGACGGAGTGGAAAACTCGATGCTTTCGCCCTTTGTAGTAAGATTGGTTGCAGGAATGCCAAACTTCACTCTGTAAAGCCAGAAGTAACGATACTTGCCGTTCGCTTTCTTTGCACGAAAACCGATTGCAACGGGCGGTGCTCCGTCCTCAGATGCGGAAACCAGCACTTTGTTTTTGTCGATTGTCGCACCGGTCAAATCCTCTGCAACGGCTGTCCCGATGTTGTCAATACCGAGTGTAATCGTACCGCTCTGAAATTCCTTTACAACCTCAGATGCACCGTCATCGGCATAAAGTGTTGCCTCGGCAAGCTCTACCGAAAGTTCCGCACTCATCGCCTTTGCAAGCGGAACAGGTGTATCGTAGGTTTCGTTTCCGTCAGAGTCCTCCGTGATTTTTGCGTAATACAGCTTATCAAGTCCGATTGTTGCCATAATCTATCTCCTCCAGTTCATAAGTTTTTAATGCGTCAATAGCATAGTGATGATAGCCCGTGTCGCTCTCGTAACCGATATACAGCCTGTCGGTTATTGAAATATCACTTTGAAAAAGAGCGGTCACAAGCTTGTATTTAAGTGCAGAGTAATTACCCTTTGAAAATATAGAAATTCTCACTTCCTGTCTGTCAAAGGTCGGCATATTGTCGCAGTGCATATCAAAACCGTCCGAAAGCGGAGTGAGAACAATGTATTCGTCAGGTGCTTTGTCTGAAAAAGCACCGGTTTCAACTCTGATATTTAAACCTTCTGCAATGCTCTTGATTTCAGCAAGCAAACTCATATGTTTTTTACCTCCTCATCAAGCGTGTTAATCATAACCGTCATACACTCCTTGCGTGACGCTGATTTTGCGGGTTTCATAAACGGTTTTGGTGGCTGACCGCTTTTGCCGTATTCAATTACGCTCGCAATTTTTGCATTACTCTCACCGTCCGATCTCGGCTCTGAAAAGCCTATTTTTATATTCAGATTGTCGTTCTTGTCCGACAAAACAGGTGACACACCAAGTGAGCGTTCAAGCTCACCCGTTGAGCGTGACTGCGTTTTTGTGTCCTTGCTGATGACATTTCTGAGATTTGTCCTCACCTTTTTAAGAACAACCTCAGCACCGGCATTGAGTACCATTCCGCACACATCATCGGTTTTGTTCCCAAGTCTTGAAATTTTGAGTAAAAACTCCTCCGGCATTTTCATTGTGCATCTAGCCACTTGCGTCAACTTCCTTTGCAAGAATTTCAAGATACATTCCTCTGCCTTTTACATTCTCAACGGATGTGATTTCAAACCGCTTTCCGTCACAAAGAATGAGCATATCGGTTGTAACCTCAATGTGCGGAATACACCTTAGGCGGAACAAGTCAGTTGCAACGGAAAATGTCGCCATATTTGCCCACCGTTCACTGCCGTGTCTGCCCTCACGATATGCTCTCACTCTTGCAACCGTTTTCAGTCTTTCCTTCTTAAATCCCTCATCATCGGTTTCAATCACCTTTTTCATAATTTCAACAGGTGTGTTCATCTTTCCAAAACTCATAGCTACACCTTCCAGTTCCTGTCAAGCCTTAAAAGCAGATTGACCGTGTTCCACACCTGCGCCGATGCATTTGTGCTGTCAGCAAAGAATCCGCCCGTTGAGCCATCTCTGCTTTCGTAGAAATGGCTTGCAAGCATAATAACTGCCTGCTCGGTAGTTGCAGGCATTGCGTGTGTGGAGTAGTAACCCTCATCAATGTGTTGATAGCTTTCGGCATAGGAAACCGATGCAGTGATGTACTGCTCAAGAAGTGCATCGTCCTCAGAATGTTCAAGTATGAGATTTTGCTTTACTTTTTCAAGCAGTTCATTCACTAATTTCATCACCTCAGGATTTTTTCATCTGTAAGAGTTTGATACCCTCTGTAAGAATTACCTTACCGTCAACTCTCTCAGTAGATACATAACCAATCTGGCCATTAGTAGCATACAATTCATTAAGTCGCTGTACCGTTCTTGAACCTCTGTCGCCAATCCAGTAATTTGAAAAATCGCCAAAGGCAATAGGGAGTGAATTTGTTGTTGCAACAGGTGCATACGGTGTTGTGTAAAGGTCATAGCCAAGAAGCTTATCCGGCTGACCAGCCTGTACTGACGGTTGCCAGAGATACGCACCGTTGTTATCCTTGAGTTTTCTGAGAATTGCAACGGTAGAGTCATTCATAAGAAACTTTGCATTTCTTCTGTACGGTGATTTAAGTGAATACACAAGGCTGATAACTTCATCGGCAGTAATTGCAGTTGCACCAGCAGCCGTAACACCAACTTCACCACCTTTGGCCGTAAAAATACCTGTTGGCTGATTTGTACCTGTGCCAACGCAGAATGCCTCCTCTTCAGCAATACCGAAGGCTCTTGCAAATTCTTTCATAAGGTAATCCTCAATATCAAAGGCTGAATCCTGTAAAAGCTCTGTACTTACCCTACAAAGGTCTGTAAGTTTAAATGCGTCAAGCTGCTTCTGTCCAAAGGTTGGATTACTTTCCGTGTATGCCGCATTCTCGGCCGTCCACTGAGCAACAGAATGACCCGTGGCAATCGGAATTTTGCGTTCATGCTGGGTTGTGATTACCTTCGCAAGAGAGCGTATAATATTCTCCTCCTCAAGTGCAGAAACAATGCTTGTTTCAAATTCCGTGGGAACAAGAAAACCACCGTCAGCGTCTGTACCCTCAGAGAGTACATTGTGAACCTGTGCTCTGCCACGAAGATGATTCTGAAAATCCTCTCTGTATTCATCACTTGCCCTGCCTGTCCTTTCAGGCTTATTGTCAACCGGTGTGGTTACAATCGGCGTATTTACCGCTTTGTTAAGTTCCTTTTCATGCACCTCTCTGCGTTCCATTCTGTGGATTTCATTTGTAAGGCTATCAAGTTCACCCTCCATATTCGAGTACGTCGCATCGTCCTCCGCCTTCAATACACCCATATCATTTCTGTGTGTATCAAGAAAGCCCTCCATCGTGTTCCAGAGTCTTGCTCTTTTTTCTCTTAATTCTGTAATAGTCATAGTTAAATTCTCCTTATTAAAGTAACTTTTTGTAAAGTTGCATCTTTAACTCATCAACTTTTCGTCCTGTCTTGCCAACAGAATGCTTATTCTTTATTTTGTTAATGAGTGCCCTCTCAACCGCATCTTCGGAAAAAGAATACCCTTCCGTTTCAGCGGTATTCTTATCGTCTTTGAGAATGTCGTCGGCAAAACCAAGTTCAACAGCCTTCTTTGCATTCATCCATGTGGTTTCATCCATCATATGCGAAAGTTGCGTATGTGAAAGCCCCGTGCGTAATTCATAAGCATTTATAATGCTCTCCTTGACCTCATCAAGCATTTCAATAGCTTTTGACATATCTCTATGGTCACCAAAGGCGGTTGTTGCCGGATTGTGAATCATCATAAGGGCGGTAGGTGCCATACACACCCTTGTACCAGCCATTGCAATAACCGATGCCGCACTTGCAGCAATACCATCAATTTTAACCGTCACATCATGTGGATAATCCATAAGCATTGAATAAATCTGACTTGCCGCAACGCAATCTCCACCTGGAGAATTAAGCCAAATTGTAACGGGACCACTTCCTGTAAAAAGCTCATTTTTAAACATCTGCGGTGTTACATCATCGTCAAACCAACTTTCTTCTGCAATAGTTCCGTTAAGTTCAAGAACTCTTTGTACAGTTTCATTTTCTTCTGTATGATTTTTCCAATTCCAGAACCTTTTCGCCATTTGTATTTTCCTCCTTTTCATTATTCTTTTCAGCAAAAGCCCCCGCATCGCTCAGCTTTGTCATACTGCCATTCACGAGATACAGATTTCCACCCTCCTCGTCAGAAATACGGTCAAGATTTTCAAGCTCTCGTATATCGTTTGCCGACATCCATCCGTTCTGCCTTGCCGTAGCATAGCCACTCATTCTGCTTGCGTAGTCACCACGCAGAAGTCCGTCAACATTAAACTTCACAAAGTACGAACTTTTTTCATTTCTTGAAAGCAAGGAGCGGAAAATTGACTGCTCCCAACGCACTATCCACGGCTCAAGTGTGTACTTCACAAATTCAAGTGACTGCTGTTCAATATTAGAAAAGCTCGATTTTTCAAGGTCACCCACCATATGCGGAGGCACTCTGAAAATTCGAGCTATCTCATCTATCTGAAATTTTCTGGTTTCGAGGAACTGTGCCTCGTTCGGCGAAATTGAAATCGGTGTGTACTTCAGTCCCTCCTCAAGCACGGCAACTCTATGACTGTTGCCGCTTCCCGCAAAGGCGGCATTCCACGAATCACGAACCTTTGACGGGTCTTTAAGCGTACCCGGATGTTCAAGCACACCGCTGGGTGACGCACCGTTTGCATAGAACTTACTACCGTATTCCTCGGCGGCAATGGCAAGACCGATTGCGTTCTTTGCCATTGCAATAGGCGAGTATCCGACAAGTCCGTCAAATCCAAGTCCGGCAATATGCAAAACCTCATACGGTGAAAGCCTTACCGTTGCACCTTTCATTGTTCTTGCGTCATCGGAGCTTGTGTTGTACTGATAGTAAAGATTACCGTTTTTATCTCTGTCAACTGCCATTCTGTTCGGCATAAGAGGATACAGTGCAACAACATCGCCCTTGCCATTTCTTATGATTTGTGCATAGGCATTGCCCCACAAAAGCAGATGAGTCATCAAGGTTTCTCTAAAAGCAAATGAAGTCATTTCGGGATTAGGCTCATCGTGCAAAAGAAAATACAACGGATGTTCAAGTGCCTTTTCCTTACTGCCATTTGAGTTGTATTTGTAAAGATTAAGCGGAAGTCCTGCAACCGCCTCGGATAAAATTCTGACGCAGGCATATACTGCCGTCATTTGCATTGCACTTCTCTCGGTCACGCATTTGCCGGCACTGCTCTGGCCGTAGAAAAATCGGTAACTGCTGCCCGATGTACTATTTTTCGGCTTATCTCGTGAACGAAACAAACCGCTTAAAATACCCATAAAACCACCACTCCTTCATAAAATGGGCAAAAGAAAAGCACCTACCTTTTTTGATAGATGCTTTCCTAAATCTGTTATTTAATTGTCATAATAAATTCAACTGTAAATACGTGACAACTACTTGTTAGATAGTATACTTCTATTTTCTCTCGTATAAAGAGAAATCTCATCATCAACAATGTTTGTGAATTTTTCCACTACATCTTTCAACACTGAAAAAACTTTATCAATAGATTTGTTATATAATTCCAATCCATTTTCATAATCTATTTCAAACTCTTTTTGACCATATTTTTTCTGAATATAATCCTCTACTTCTACTTGCAAATTGTACAATCTTTCAGTTTTATTATTTCTGGCGTTTTTGCCTTCTCTAGTATGCAATACTACCTGAATAGATTCGCAAGGAAATCTATCTGTAGGATACAACTCAAAATGAACAGGAGCACCCCACCCAGGTAGATCCTTAAATAACTGAAAATAAGAACCGGTTTTTGGAAATTTGATTTTCCATATTTCTTCATCAAAAGTTTCTGCTAATTTTTTCACTACACTCTCTACAAATTGTGTTTGTAAATTATTTTTTCAGGTTTCTAATTCTTTTAACTGATTTTTGTGTTCAAATAAAAAGGATACCATATCAAAATTCTTTTTCATATCAACATTCGAGTCCATAAAATATTCCTCCACATATGTAATAAAATCTTGTAGTAAAAAAGAAGAACGCAAGTTTTCAATAAAGTTAATCTGCAAATTTTTTAGTGCGTTGGTAAAATCTTCATATGTTACAGAAACAAATTCCGATACACTTATATCAGAATTATTTTTATTTAAGTTTATGCTCATATTATTTTGAGGTAACAAGAGAATCTTTCTTATTTCTTTTCCTTTAGACAATTTTTCTAAACTTTTTGAATAATCTTGTAATTGGTGATAACCCAAACCGCTCCATATCTTGTTCTCAATTCCGATAATCAATTCTTCTGTTTCAATATAGAAATCTATCCTTCTTTGATCATCAAAAGTTTTTTCTCTGGATATTTCAATTATTCCATTTTTATCAATACAGTCATCAAAACCAGCAACTTCAAGAAGTACATTTAATGGTTCTGCATTTCCAAAGGAAATTGGATCTATAAGATATGCTATCCAATCACTGATAAAATTCTCTTGACTTTCCTTTCTGAAAATATGTGCTATTGTGTTAGTTGGTGGACTAACATTACAATCATGAAATTGTTTATTTGCTTTATCTATTAACTGTCCAAAATTAATATTGTCCAAAAATAACACTTTCTTCTTTTGAAAACAGCTATCTGCTCATAATCATTTATATTATCCAAAGTATAACACAACAAAATATATAATTCAACTCAATTTATATAAACAACAATCCTCTGTCATCATAAACAGATGCACAGTTATTGTTTCCACAGCGAATTGCTCTGTCAAGTGCCATAATTGTAGCAATCGCACCGTCAATTTTCTCCGTGGATTTTTCTTTGTCTGCCTTTATGTTGCCGGCCGGGTCAGTTCTGACAAAGATATTGTCCATATTCCATCGAAGTACAGGGTGACCGCCGTGTGCGATTTTCTGTTCAAGAGTTAGTTTCATAAGCTCCTTTGTGGGTGGTGACATATCCTTGAATCCCTGCCCAAATGGAACAACGGTAAATCCCATACCCTCAAGATTCTGCACCATCTGAACCGCACCCCAACGGTCAAAGGCAATCTCTCGAATGTTAAATTTTTCGCCAAGGCACTCTATGAATTTCTCAATGTAGCCGTAATGAATGACATTGCCCTCGGTAGTCTGCAAGTATCCCTGCCGTTCCCACACATCATACGGCACATGGTCACGCTTAACACGCAAATCAAGTGTGTCCTCGGGTATCCAGAAATACGGCAGAATGATAAACTTGTCATCTTCATCAAGAGGCGGAAACACAAGCACAAAAGCAGTAATATCCGTTGTGCTTGAAAGATCAAGACCACCGTAGCATACTCGCCCGCGAAGGTCATCTTCATTGACTGCAAAGGCACACTTATCCCATTTATCCATAGGCATCCAACGAACTGCCTGCTTTACCCATTGATTGAGGCGTAGCTGTCTGAATGAATTTTCCTCACTCGGATTTTGCTTTGCTGATTTGCAGGCTGTCTGCACCTTGTCAATTCCTACCGTAATGCCGAGTGAAGGATTAGCTTTTTTCCACACCTTCGGGTCTGTCCAGTCATCGCTCTCATCAGCACCGTAAATTACAGGATAAAAGGTCGTGTCGATTTTTCTGCCTTCTAAAATATCCTTTGCCTTCTGATGAGTTTCATAGCAGATTGAATGTGTGTCAGTACCGGCTGTTGTAATCAGAAAATAGAGCGGTTGCATTCGTGCGTCACCACTGCCTTTTGTCATAACATCAAACAGCTTTCTGTTCGGCTGGGTGTGTAGCTCATCAAACACAACACCGTGAATATTAAAACCGTGCTTTGAATAAGCCTCGGCTGACAATACTTGATAGAATGAATTTGTCGGAATATAGATAATTCGTTTCTGCGACGCAAGAATTTTTACACGCTTGCTAAGTGCGGGACACATACGCACCATATCGGCGGCAACCTCAAATACGATACTCGCCTGTTGACGGTCGGCTGCACAGCCGTAAACCTCGGCCCGCTGTTCACCGTCCCCACAAGTCAGTAAAAGAGCGACAGCGGCGGCAAGCTCAGATTTGCCCTGCTTTTTAGGAATTTCAATGTAGGCGGTGTTGAACTGCCGGTAGCCGTTTGACTTGAGTGTGCCGAACAGGTCACGGATAATCTGCTCCTGCCAGTCGATAAGCTCAAATTTCTTGCCGGCCCATGTACCTTTGGTGTGGCATAGGCTTTCAATAAAAGCAACGGCAAAATCTGCACTCTCCTCGTCATAGTAACTGCCCTTAGCCCTAAATTTTGTGGGCTTGTACTTTTTCAGCTTTCTCAAAATCTCACCTCCTCACGACATAAGAAAAGACACCACATATGTGATGCCTTTTGTGCGTTGATATTTAGTTTGAAGAATCTATCTCTTTCAAAATATTTTGGAACACAGCACAAACTTGTAAAAAAATCAAGTTTATGCACTGAAATGCACAAACTTTTAAAAATCGACAGTTTTTGCAGTGATGTATGGCAGTGGAATTTGCAAATGAATTGTGTATTTAATATGAGGTGTTGTGAATAGTCCTTAGTATCTTCTCCTGCTCTTTCTCATCAACACCAATGCTCTGGAGAGCCTCTCGTGTGCCACAGTCGGGGCAGATAACGGTTAAATTGTCTGCCCTTGAAACTGCACCGTGTCCGGAATAAACCCCGCCACAACGGGGACAGATGCGTAACTGAACAAGGTTATCGGTCATTTTCGTACAGCTCCTTTGACTTGTGATAGGCATTGAGAAGTATCTGCTTGTCAAAATAAAAGGTATCGTAACCGTCAAGGCAGGTGTTGAGGTAGAAAAGGCTTGGCACACCGATTTGCCTTTCCTCGTGCATAATGTAGGCGAAGGCGGTAACCGTTCTGCGATTGCCTGTTCTGATGCCCTTGTATTGCACCTTGATGTCCTTCTTGTAGTAGAAGGTCGGATAGCCTTCATAACGGTCGAGTGCTTTTTCATCGGATTCGCTTACCTCCCAGATTACCACAGGCACAATTCCGTTTTCCTTTTTCTCAATCGTGAGGTACGAACCCGACTTGCTACCTTTGAAAAGCAACTCCCAGCCTTTCAGCTTTGCTGTACCTAGAATTTTTGCGTTCGGACATCTCGTTTTCATCTGCCTTACATTTAGGTTACTTCCGTAGGCTATGTATAACCTTTTCATAAAATCAATCCTTTCCGAAGATATGTTCTTCTACCACCTTAAGACCGCCAAAGCGGTCAGTGGGGCATTTAACCTAATCACTTCAAGCAACTCTGCCGTTCCTAAAAGCCGTGTCGCCCGAAAGTCTGTTTGTGAACACATCTCTCGCTGTCTTGAACTCGTCACCGATAAAGCCAAGTCGCAAAAGCCAAGTTCTCATTGCGTATTTTGGATTTTCTGTTTGCTGAGGTTTTGCACTTGCCGACTTAACTTCCTTTGCCATTTGGCTGAGTGCCAAGCAAAGCTGAATGTAGCTTTTTAGCTGTCCTGCGTGAAGTCCGTTCTGTTTGCCGTTTGATGGCTTGTCAAATTGGAAAAGTCTGAATTCAACCGTTCCCTTTGTAAAGGTTGCGTGGAGGTTGAGCATATGGTATCTACTTCCATTGTAATGGTGACTTCTGCCGTAGTTTTCATCGTGGCTCTTGTACCATACATCGGCAAGCTCCGACATTGTTTTCGGCTTTCTTCTGTTGACCTGCTCTAAAAATCTTATGTCAACCGTTCTGCAGTATCTTCTTACTCTGACCTCGTCAAGGTTCAAAGCGTCAATCAAAAGCTGTTCGTGGCTTGCCATAATGTTTGCAAGGTTTCTGAGTGTCTTTGCCGTGTGGCCTTTTGCACCGATGTGAATGTGTACTCCGCAACCTCTTGTTGAGTCGCTCTTTGCACCCGCTTTTCTTAATATCCTTACAAGCTCCTGCAAGGTTTCAATGTCTGAATAGTTTAAAATTGGTGTGACCATTTCGCATTTCTCACTGTCAATTCCTGCAATGCTGACATCTTTTTGGAATTTCCACTCTCTGCCTTGCTCGTCCCAAGCCGAGTATGTGCAGTAGCCGTTGCGGTCTGCTGTGTTTTTGTATCGACCTGTTCCGAAAAATTGTGAGGCAAGCTTTGCAGCCTTGCTCCTTGAAATGCTGTTCATCTCAATTTCAACGCCGATTGTCTGCTTTTTCATTTCCTCAATCTGTCTTGCTGTCTTTGTATTCATAATGTCCTCCGTTTTGTAATTGTGTATTTCTTTTGTTGTACACATATTCGCTCTTTTTGAAGGATATATAAATACGATTACTGCACAATCATTATGCAAGATTATTGTGTATATCTATTCCCTTTCAACCTCTTTCACAAGCTCGGTATATGGAATTTTCCTACCGTTTCTTTCAACAAACACACCTTCTGCATTGTTTGTATTCTCAACATATCTTCTTAAAATTACTGAGGCGTATTTTTCGTCGAGTTCCATCATATAACAAATTCTGTTCATCTGTTCACACGCCATCATAGTTGAACCGCTTCCTCCAAAAGTGTCGATTACAACACCGTTTTCCTGAGTTGAATTTCCAATAGGATAGCTGAGTAAATCAAGTGGTTTTGATGTCGGGTGGTTTGCATTTCTTTTTGGCTTGTCAAAATTCCAGATAGTGGTTTGCTTTCTGTCCGAATACCACTTATGCTTTCCGTTCTGCATAAAGCCATAAAGTACAGGCTCGTGCTGCCACTGATAATCAGAGCGACCAAGAACAAGACTATCCTTCACCCAGATACAACAACCGGCAAGATGAAAGCCTGCATCAATAAACGCCTTTCTGAAATTAAGTCCCTCTGTATCTGCGTGGAACACATATGCTGAACCTCCATTTTCAAGATGTTCAGCCATACACTTAAATGACGCAAGCAGAAAATTGTAGAACTCCTCGTTTTTCATACTGTCATTCTGAATTGTAAGGCCTGATGAGCTCTTAAAAGATACACCATACGGCGGATCAGTCAGTATAAGATTTGCCTTTGTATTGCCCATAAGAGTTGATACATCTTCACTTGATGTTGCATCACCACACATTAGTCTCTGCCTGCCAACAGTCCAGACATCGCCTTTCTCAACAAACGAGGCCTTTTCAAGTGCTGCGGTTAGGTCAAAGTCATCATCTTTTGCACGGCTTTGGTTATCATCGCCGAATATATCCATTAGCTCAGCTTCGTCAAATCCGGTCAGGTTCAAATCAAAATCAGCACCTTGCAGTGATTCAATTTCTACCTTCAAAAGTTCCTCGTCCCAGTCGGCATCAAGAGCCATTCTGTTGTCGGCAAGTATGTATGCTTTCTTTTGTGCATCGGTAAGGTAGTCTACAAATACACAAGGTACTTTATCAATGCCCTCTTCTTTTGATGCCATAATTCTGCCGTGTCCTGCAATGACATTATAATCTCTGTCAATTATTACGGGGTTGATAAAGCCAAATTCTCTGATTGATGCTCTCAGCTTGTTGATTTGCTCCTTTGAATGCGTCCTTGCGTTATTCACATACGGAATCAGCTTGTCTATGTCAACAAGGTTCATCTCCGATACTCTATTCATATTGCATTTTCCTTTCCTCCATCAAAACACAAAAGCCTTTCTTTGCTCCTGCTATGTCACCGTGAAGTGCCTGTCCTCTCAAGGTTAAAAGTTCCTGCCTTTTCAGCCTGTGTTTATATCTTTTAGGTGTTTTTAAAAATTGTGCCAATTCGTTCTGTTTGTTCATCATTTTATCTTCCTTCTGAGCAAAAGCTCCATAGTATCGTTCGGGTTATCCTCAAACGGAACCGTGCAGTTTTGCTTTACAATATCGTAAATCTCATACCATATGAGGTTTGCACTTTTCTGATACTGCTGACTCATCTGTACGAATGGCGATGAGATTACTCCGCCCGTGGTCGGGTGCTTTCCAAGCAAACCGTAGGTGCTCGTTGCCTCCTCACACTGAATGTATCTTGCAAATGCCTGAGCATACGCTTCAATCAATCTCGGATTGACAAGCCGTTCGCAACCACGCTCTTTAAGCCACAACCAGGTTTCCTTGTATATCTCATCTGCTCCGAGAGGCACTCCGTTCTTCTGCTTTGCCGAAAGATAGTCTGCCGGTTTTGGCATATCCGCACCTTCAACAACTGCACCCTCAGGTAGGTCAACGGCCTCAAGTTCCGCACTCGTAAGCACGGGTATATCGTTTTCCATTAGCCGAACAGCCTGACCTTTTTGCAATTTTTCCGCCACGGACATTGGCTTGTCACCGGCCCTAACTCGTCTGCCGCCTCTGTTTGTACCGTCCTTTGCCATATAAAATCACCTTCTTTCACAATTTTTAATACCCCGTTTGAACTGCCGTTTTTGTGCGTGACACCCTCCGCCGTTGTCCGCTATACGCCTCGCAGAGATTTTGATACCCCCTCCATTTGCTGAAAATTGACAAATAAAAACTCAAATGGTAGAATAAATAAAAAAGTTGGTATACACTTTTGCTTTATTTCTTATGTTCGAATTTCCAATTGATGAAATAACACTCCTTTTAACATTTGTTCAAACAGCTATATCTGTTCTTGCTTATTTTGAAAGTGGTGAAAAGATTATGGAAAACAGAAACAACACGGTTTGGTGCGGTACACGCGGGGTGATCAAGTATGTCTGCGAAATTCGATGGGATAAACAAAAGTGTTACAAGCGTGCTGCGATAGGTTCGAATCCTGTCCGCTCCGCCATATTTTAGGACTACCTTCACGCGGGTAGTCCTTTTTTTATCTGTCTCCAAGGTCGTGGTGGATTTTGTTGTGGCAGGACTGGCAAAGGCTCATTAGATTATCTGTACTATGTGTACCGCCTCTTGAAAGCGGGATAATGTGGTGAACCTCCTCGGTAGGTGTTGTTCTGCCCTCTTTAAGGCACTGCTCACACAATGGGTGTGCCTGTACATATCGGTCACGAATCCTTTTCCACGCTCTGCCATACTTCTTGTTTACATCAACTGATCGTGTAAAGCGGTTATACTGCCTTGCAATCAGCTTTTGATGTTTCTCACAATACCGACCGTCTGTAAGCCTTGGACAGTTCGGATATGCACAACCTTGCTTTGGTTTATGTGGCATAAGTTCCTCCTTTCGGGCATAATAAAAGCCCTGCAAATTTCTCTGCAAGGCTTTTTAGTTTCTTTGTCTATTTTAATAATATCATATTATGTGGCTCTCATTCTATCACATTTACTCTCATCATCTACGGAACAGTAATTTCTTTGAGAGCCTTGCTGTGCATTCTATGTATGTGCTGTATCGAGTAGTTCATATCAACTGCAATCTGCTCCCAACTGATAAAACAAAGATAACGCTTTTCAAGAATCGTCTGATATTCCACATCAGGCACCGCCTTTATAACCTTCATTATCTCACGCTTCAAGTCAACAAGCCTGTCAATATCTCTGTTGATTTCCTCTTGCAGGTCAATAATCTTGCACACGGCATCTGCCATTGTAGAATTGCCCTTGTTCGGATTGTGTGGCATATCCGACAAGGTCGATGTGCATTTCGTAGCAAGCTCATTCAAAGATGTGACCTGCTGTATTTTTGAATTGATTCGTTCATCAAGAAATCTTGCCTGACTTAAATATTCCTTAGCCGTCATTTTATACCTCCAAATCTGCTTTTACTGCATCTATCAAATCCGACTGCGTCTTATTCTTTTTCTTCAACGCTTTCAAAATCTGCTCATCAATAGTGCCTTTTGCGATTATGTGCTGAATTACAACGGTGTTTTTCTGGCCTTGTCTGTAAAGCCTTGCATTTGTCTGCTGATACAGTTCTAAGCTCCAGGTTAAGCCGAACCACACAAGTGTTGAACCACCGCTTTGAAGATTTAGTCCGTGACCTGCCGATGCAGGGTGTATAAGTGCAACGGGAATTTCACCTTTATTCCACCTTTCAATACTTGTGTCTGTATCAAGCTTTGAAAACGGAATATGCAGACTTTCAAGTCTTTTTGCAATTCTTTCAAAATCGTGCTTGTACCAATATGCCACTAAAAGCGGTTTGCCGTTCATACTTTCGATAATATCCTCAAGTGCGTCAAGCTTTCGGCTGTGAATTTCAATGATGTTTTGCTTATCATCGTAAATTGCACCGTTTGAAAGCTGGCATAGCTTGTTTGAAAGGGAGGCGGCATTAGATGCGGTAATTTCTCCGTCAGCTATTTCAAGGACTAAATTTTTCTTCATTTCGTCATAGTGCTTTCTCTCTTTGTCTGATAATTGAACCTCATAATTGCTGACTACAAGCTCAGGCATTTTCAGATATTCATTTGCTTTCATTGAAACTGTAATATCGGAGATTTTTTCATATATGGCTTGCTCGGCATATGGTAAAGGCTTGTATGAATAAACAACCTGTCCGTTCATCTTGTCGGGTTTGAAATATTTGTTTCTGTATTGTCCGATAAATCTCCCAAGTCGCTCTCCCATATCAAGAATTTTGAATTCAGCGAATAAATCCATAAGTCCGTTTGATGACGGTGTACCTGTTAAGCCTACTATGCGTTTCACCTTTGGCCTTACCTTCATCAGTGACTTAAACCGTTTTGTCTGATGATTTTTGAATGATGAAAGCTCGTCTATCACAAGCATATCAAAGACAAAGGGAACACCGCTTTTCTCAACAAGCCATTGAATGTTTTCTCGGTTGATTATGTAGATGTCAGCATCTGCATTAAGAGCTGCAATTCGTTGTTCCTCTGTACCAACAGCTAACGAATACCTTATATCTGAAAGGTGATCCCATTTCTTTATCTCGTCAGGCCATGAAAATTTTGCAACTCGTACCGGTGCTATCACCAGCACCTTACGCACCTCAAAACTATCATGCAGCATATCTTCAATAGCCGTCAGCGTGATTGAAGTTTTACCTAAACCGCAATCCAAAAACAAAGCTGATACAGGGTGTGATTTCAAATATTCAATAGCAAATTTCTGATAGCTATGAGGTTCGTATTTCATCAATTATCCCTCCTATCTGTTCTGCATCATCAAGTACATACACTTTAAATCCTAATCGTTTCAGCGTTTTATGCCTTACTTTTTGTAAAGGGCGAGGTTTTTTATTTGGTGCTTTCACTTCAACAAAGGCACACAGACCATCAGGCAGTAATACAAGGCGGTCGGGCATTCCATCGTAATTCGGAGATACGAACTTTACTGCAATACCTCCGTGCTTTTTAACCGTCACAGCCAATTTATGTTCTATCGTTTTTTCTAACATTGTTTTCCTCCATCAGGGTAATTTTGAAGAGAGGGTAACCTCCCTTAATGTCTTATACATAACTTTTTCTTATACTAATTTTTTTAGTCCTTAGAGAATTTTTGTATATGACCTTAATAGAGGTTACCCATATGGTATTGTCAGCACAGAAAATCTTCCTCTGAACCGTCATCAACTCTTAGGCGTAAACCCTTAAAGAAGCGCTTGTTATGTACCTTGATACGCTCAAAGCCTGCCTTCTCCAACGCAAAGTAGAAATCTGCTGTACTGCGGATATATTCGTTACAGTCCATAGAGTAATTGCGGTACACCTGATACAGTGCAGAGGAGCTTTCCTTATAGGAATCATCCACTTCGCACTTATCTGCAAGGAAGTGACCAAACCAGTCGTTTTGGCTACGGTATTCGTTGATGGCTTCCTGAACACAAGTCGGAACAGGAATTTGATAATTAAGTTCGATGACTTTTTTACTTCCCTCAATCATCCATGCGAGAATTGCCTCGCCTGCATTGTCATACAGATACTCACTATAATTTTTGATGTCGCTCTTGCCGGTGATTTTTGCATTAAATGGAATGACGATTAGACGACGCCAGATACCATCATCGGACGCTGATACACGAGGCAGATGATTGGTGTAAAGCACAAGCGTGTGACAGGGCTTAAATGAGAATGGGTCTTTGTACTTTTTCTCTGCAAAAATATCATCGGTTGAACAAAGCTGTTTAACGGTTGAATCATTCAGCCTTGCACCCTCCTGCATTTCCGCTGCAATAAGCAAGCGTTTGCCCTTTATTTCTGCCATTTCGGGTTTGATATTTCTGCGACATCCTACGGTAAGCGTATCGGCTGAAATATTTCCCGAATAAAGTCCCAACACTCTTGAAATGGAATTCCAAAAGGTTGATTTACCGTTGCGACCGTCACCATAGGCAATGATAAGTGCTTCAACATACACCTTGCCGATTACAGCAAGTCCGCAAATCATCTGAACATAATCAATAAGTTCCTGATTGTTTTGGAAGATAAGCTTCAAGCTATCGAGCCAAAGTTGCATACCCTTTTGGCTTGGCGAAACTGATGTGATTTTAGTAATGAAATCCTCAGGTGAATGTTCTCTTGCTCCAACCATACCCTTACGCAAATCATATGTAGCCTTTGGTGTGCAAAGGGCAAAGCAGTCTGCGTCCAAATCTTTCGGAGAAATTTCAAGCATAGGGCGTGATTCCTTTAAGGTTGATGTGATATTCTTTGAGTCTCTGCGTTTGATTGCAAATGCATGATACGCCTTTGCCGACTGGTATTCCTCGTACACCTTCAACTGTTCATCGTTCATAAGCTGTTCAGCCTTTGACCTTGATGTGCTGTCAAGAATATTCTGAGCCCCGCAGTTTTTAATTTTGTCAAGTGCTTCCGTCAAGTCATTATTAGCTTCCTTGAGCTGTCGCCTTGTGAGCTCGTGAGCTACCGCCTGCGCGCCCGGTTCGCTCTCCTGCCAATAGTGGTTCGAGTAACGGATAAAATGTGTGGCAGGTGAATAGCGAAGCTCGCTTGAAAAATACTTTGCAAGCACCTCTGCTTGTCCCACATCAGAAAAGTCCTTTGGTTTATAGCTTTCCGTATCGTTGTAAAGCTTTGGCGGAATGTAGCCGTCCTGCTGACTAATGCGGTTATAAAAACGCTGAGCACTATGCCAGATAGTAGCAAGTTCAGATGATTCCAACGGTGGTACGCATTTCGTTGCTTCTTCAATAAATGCCTGATACGCTTTGTCGCCGTCACCGTATTTCTTGATTATTATACCTGCAAATCTCGACATAGTTGCATTACGGCTTCCCTCGGGAATAGCCGTATTGCTATGCTGTTCATTACCCATATTCTCGTCGAAAACATCCTCGTTCAGAAACTCACTAAGATTCATACTGCCCGGATAAATTTTCACCTTTGCATTGCTTGTGCCAAAGAAAAATCTGGCGGAATCAAGTGCGTTGTCATCAAAATACGGGAACATTGAATTGACCAGCTTTTTCATATCCTTGTAAAGTGCAGAATCTGTCACATAATCAATTGGAAAAAGAATATGGAATTTCGGCCTTGCCGGCTTGCCGTTCTTGACCTTGTTGTGTGAACGGCTGTAATGTACTGCAAAGGTCACATTTGGAAATGCCTGCATAACATCCTCAGGTGTAACCCAATCCTCTGGATTTTCGGAATGGTCGTTGTCGCAGTCAACAGGCAGGCAGTCACTGCCGATAAAGTTGTTGCCGCTGCGATAGCTGTTCTTGTATTCAGCGCACACATAATCGTGACTAATTGCGGATTTCAGGCTGTTCTCGTCAAGAACGACCTGCTTGTGCGGATAGGAGCAGTTGCCCGGATTGCCGATAACATCAGCACTGTAAAGAGTAAACATCGGCAGCACTCCCTCTCCCGCTCTTTCTGTTTTTAATATTTAACATTGTTTTAGCCTCCTGTAATTTAATATTTTCGGGAGAATCCCCCCCTATTATCCACTGGAGATTAACCTCTCACTTGAGCGAATATTCTTAATCTTTTTTGTAAAAATCGGTTTCGTAACCGTCCGCACGCAATAAAAGTCCCTTTGCCCACGGCGGAGCTTCTGACATAATTTTGCAGACCTCGCTTAGTGTAGTCCCCTGTTTTGCCTCAATCACCACTTCGTCGTGAATGTGCATAACGATAGAGTAGTCTCGCAAATTTTTCATTGCGTAACAGAGAATATCCCTTGCAGTTGCCTGCACAATGTTTTCTACAAGCTTTGGTCCGTAGGAATCGAGGCGTTCCCATTTTTTCGTACTGCCAATACCCTCATAAGTAATGCAGGAACCGCCGAACTTGTTAGTACCGACCTTCGGCTTCACATAGGCAAGCTTTCTGCTGGAGGGAAGTGTAATAAATAACATTCCGCTTCGACAGGAAAAGGTCAGACCGTACGCGGTTGTTGTATGTTTATATTTCACGGCCTCCATAGCTGCTCGGTCCACAGTCCACCAGAGGTTGACAATATGCGGATTCGACTGTCGCCAAGCATCAACAAGCTGTAAAAGCTCGTCCTCGCTAAGTCCCATATCAAGAGCACCCATAGCTTTCAAGGCTCCAACCGAACCGCCATAACCAAGTGCAAGTTCTGCAATCTTACCCTTTTGACGCAGGTGACCGTTTATTCCATGCTTTTCAACCGGAACCTTGAACATCTGAGATGCAGAAGCACAATAGATGTCGCCACCTTTGGCAAACACCTCCTGTCGCCATTTTTCACCCGCAAGCCACGCTATGACACGAGCTTCAATGGCAGAAAAGTCTGCCACATAGAAGTGTGTGTGTTCCTTTGGAATAAATGCCGTGCGTATAAGCTGAGATAAGGTATCCGGCACATCTTCATACAGCATTTGTACGGCGTCGTAATCGCCGGCTTTTACAAGCTCCCTCGCATGCGAAAGTTCGGCAATGTGATTTTGCGGAAGGTTCTGCATCTGAATGAGTCTGCCTGCCCACCTGCCGGTACGATTTGCTCCGTAGAATTGAAACATACCTCTTGCACGATTGTCTGCACACACGGCATTTTTCATAGCCTGATATTTACGAACCGAAGATTTTGCAATCTGTTGGCGAATGGTGAGTACATCAGCAAGGTTTTCAGGTGCAGATTTGAGTAATTTGGAAACCGTCTTTTTATCAAGGCTGTCTGTTTTTATGCCGTTGTCAGACAACCACTGCTTCATCTGAATAACCGAGTTTGGATTTTCAAGGCCTGTAATGCTTTTGAGGTTGGCAGTCAGTTCTTCACGGGAGCGGTTATCCATTTCAATAGCCTGTCTAACAAGAACCATATCAAGCCCCACGCCACGGTCGTTGATTTCCTGGTCGATATGATATTCCGTCCACACTTCATCGTGTACGGGAAATTTACGCAGCTTATGCTGTATGCCCATCTCGGTTTCAACATCTCGGATATTGTACTTCTTAAACATCTCCCATTTATCCGGAGCGTGAATTGGAAGATTTCTTGTGCGACCGCCGTTTGTTTTTGTTGCGATACAGGGCTGGCAGAAATATTTGATAAGTTCCTTACCTTCTGTAAGCTTTTGCTTTTCAAGCCCCAGTACCGTTCCAACGCCCTCCAAGGATAACGGAAGTCCCATTGTTGCCGCCCATACCATTGAACATCGCCAGCCTTTTGGATTCAGGTATTCGCCTGTCGGAAACCCTAAAAATCGTGAGAGGCATATGCGTTCAAATGCGGCATTAAACGCCCATTTTGTAACTGAATCATCTGTAAGAGCCGACAGAATTTCATCGGGAATTTTCTCACCGTTTGCAAGGTCAACTACCTTTACAGGCTCGGAATCTACGCTGTATGCAAACAAGAGAAGCTCAAAATTTTCCGATTCACAGTAGCGATACACTCCCGTCTTTGCAAGGTTTTGGTCACTGTAGGTTTCAATGTCGATTGATATATTTTTCATAGCTTGTCCTTCCATAGTTTTTTCTAAAGCAGAACAGGTGACAAATACTCTCTGCCACCTGTCCTTATTTTATTTTCTGTCTGAATTTTTCTTGCGCTTATTTGCCCTATGCCTACACACAAAGCTCTTTATCATAATAACCACGTTGCCGATAAAGATTCCTGTGTAAGCACTAATGCAGATTACAAGCAATAATCTTTCAAGCTCACTCATATGCGTTCTCCTTTAGTTAAGAAAATCATCATCTTCATCAGATGCAAAATCAGATTCAGCAGATGCCTTGCCTCCAAGCGGTTCACCGTCACGAAGCTTCTGAAGATTATTAAGTCCACAAGCAATGCCCTTGTTGCCAGAGCTATTGAAAGCATAAAAGCTGATACTTGCACGGCCGTACACACCGGAATAAACCTCAGAACGTGTAAGAATCGGGTTGCAATCCGCATCAACAATTCCAGGAGCGGAGGTAGCGTTGGCATTTACAAAATAGGAATTAGCATATGCCGCGTCATCAGGTCTTTCCATATCTCCGTCACGCAGTGGTGTTTTGATAGCAGAGAGCGCCGGCACACTTCTGCCGTTGCCCTTGAGCTTTGCCTCACCTTCCTTGTAAGCAGCCTTGATTGCAGCTTCAATCTTTGCAATAGTCTTTGTATCAGACTTTGGAATAATGAGAGATACACTGTACTTTGGTGTACCACCGTTAATTGATTTTGGCTCCCATACATTAGCGTAAGACCAACGAGTGTTAGGGCCAGTGATTACCTTCATAGGATTAGTTAATTTCATAATCTTGTTCATTTAATTTTCCTCCATAAAATCAGATTTTGCGTTGTTCATAGCCGGACGTTTATCGCTCTCCGGCACAAGAGTAGGTTTGCCTTGTGGCTTTTCAATGTAGCCTGCAAGAAGTTCATCAAAGCGAGTTTTGCCAAGAAGCTTCTGCATTGCAGTTATACCGAGAAGTTTCTTTTCGTAAGGGATAAATCCTGCGTTCGTAACTGTCTGAATCACGGCTCTTCATTTGAATATTTGCGGTTGGCACGACCTTCAACTAACTTCCAGCCGTTCCATTTTTTACCGCTGATTGCCTGCTGCAGAGCGTATTCCTTAATATCAGATACCCACGCTACGAGCTCATCAACACGAGATAAGATAGCCTCGATTTCTGTATCTTCCAAAAGTGGTGGAAACTTAAAATCGTACTTAGCAAGCATAAGGTTTGCTTCTGCTCTGGCACGGCATTCATATTTTGCTTTGCAGAATCCACACCATTCTCCGCAAAGGAAATTTCCTTCACCGGCAAAGGCAAGGTCTGCGGTAGGCTTCAACACTTCATCAGCCCATTTATACAGCTTGTCCTTAGCAATTTCAAAGGTAGAAATATTCTCTCGCCTTGGCTGGTAAATTGTCATACTGACATTGTCAATATCGTAAATATCATCAAAGAGTTCCAATGCACCGAGTGCATAGCACTTCATCTGCGGATTATCATCGGCCGATACCAGAACACCGATGCCGTGCTTGTAATCGCATATTCTCAACGTTCCGTCGGCAATGATAATGCAGTCGGCGGTGCCAAATCCCTGTTCAACCCAGCGGGAGAAATCTACTCTCTGTTCAATCAATACTTTCGGGTCAGAACAGATTTCTTTGGCGGCCTCTACCATTTCAAGAATGTAGGCCACATAGCCATTGGCACAATTCTCCATTTCCTCGCTGTACCATGCTAAACGCTTGGTCGGATTCATAGCCTCCAAGCCCAGTGCCTTCTTCAATTTGTACTCACAAAGCTCGTGAGCGTCAGTTCCTTGTGCAGCATAGTCACAGCCCTTATCATCGTAACTTTCACAAAGCCTTGCAGAAGGCGGACATTTCAACCACCGATATGCTGCTGATGCGGATAATAGTGCATGTCCGTTAGGTGGCATTGCCAAGTACCTCCGCATCCTTTAATAAGGCTTCATAATATTTAGAGTCAACTTCCGATAACCTTTTTGCTCCGTATTTCTCAAGCAATGTACGGACATCTGCAGTAAATCCTACACGGGACTTTTCTGCTAAAACTGCTCGCACATTTTCAAGCTTCAGCTCCGGTTTCTTTTCTGCACTATTAGATGCCTCGACAATAGAGTCACTAAACTGCTCTGCCAACCAATCAGCCGCCTCGTTAATTGCAGCTGCTGCATTGCGAAGCTCTTTGATAGTCATCGCCATATCGCTCATTTTGCTCATTGCAATAATCTCCTTTTTCTAACATTCTTTGCTGTTCAATAATCGCCATGTTTCTCGCCATTCTTGCGGATACATCAGAAATTGCTGTAAGTACCGAAATCAGTTCTCGGTCGTTACCACCCGAATCAAAGTAGTGTTTTCTCACCGTTGTCACCTCCAGTCTGAATTAGTTGTAAGGTCTGTTGTTTGTGCCTTACACTTACCACTGGAGATGAGTGGTGGATTTGAGCGGAATATTTTTGAAAAATTCAAAAATATTTTTACATTTCAAAATGGCGAGATATTTCTGAATTATCAATCAATCAGCTTATGAAGCTCTTTTCTGATTCTTTTCATCTGATCAGCAAAGGTTCTCTGCTTGCGACCTAAGCGTTCTGCAATCTTGCGGTCAGAGAGTTCCTCTTTAAACATCTCGATGATAAGGTCCGCATCAGGATCAAGTTCACGAAACCTTTCAATCAGTTCTTTAAGAAGAATTGCATCAGAAATAACATCTTCCATAGTGGACTCCATATCTGGAATAGCATCATACATATTTGCATTACCGTCCTCTGTCGTAGCATCTAACGAAAGCCTGTCTCCTGCTGCACTGTACTCACACAAATCACAATTAGCATCACATTTCCATATGTATTTCTTAGGGCACATGCAGCGGTGATGATACTGTTCACGCTTCTGAGTAGCCCATATTTCCGGATACAATGCTCTGTACTGAGCCTCTGTAATTTCAACAAGCGATACCTCATAAGGCTTGTCCGCATCGCGCAGTGGATAATAATACTTTTTTCTCTGATTGTCTTTGTTTGCCATGTTTTTTACCTCTGTTGTCGATTTTGCGAAACGGAGGAATCTAACTCAGCTGTAAAATGGCATAACAAATAAACCGCAGCCCATATGGATTACCCCATTTCGGATTGCAGCCTGCCCGCTCAAAAGGCAGCTGATATTAACTTGTCCACTGTACATAGTTGAGCCATTCGTGATCAGCGAACTCTATTTACCGTGGAAAGCCTTTTATTGTCGTGCTCAGGACAAAAGATTGAAAATAAAAAAACGGCAGGGATAATCATTTATCACTAAGATAAAAAATTATCGCACTGCCGTCTTGCGTTCTCGCGATTGTCGTTATTCTATTTTATGCTTCCTTATTAAGTAAAATATTCTCAATATGAAGTGTATTGTTTTTTGTTGCCGTAATTCGTGTTATGCAGCCTTTTTGCATAATCTCAATTACTTTATGGTCGTTGCTTATGTTGCATACTCTTTTTCCGTTAAGATTACGGACTTCTACCATACACATATCTCCTTTCTTACGGTATTAACTTGTTAGCTAAATAGCTAACAGCATAAGTAAAATAATCAGCGGGCAGTAACACCCGCTGTATTTGTCTAATTAAGCGTGTAACAATTCCGGAAAATCAAATATTGCTCTGTTACATAAAAGGTCACTTCGACCATCAGTTGAAAAGTTATACAGTTCCTTAATTCTGTATGTTGCAGCTTCATATGAAACATCTAAACCATTTGATATTTCATAAACAAGCTTTGCTCGTGTAAAAGGGTCGTCCAATTTATTCATATACGATTCCGACATTTTGTCAAGTACACATTTAGGCATTAAAATTGCTGCAGAAAGATGATTAGCCTGCCATTCCATCCATTCCGTATCGCCCCAATAATTCGTATCAGATTTGCTGTTCATTCCTGCGTCTATTCTGCATTTTATCATTGGAAGATTATCATCGCACAAAGACAACTGATTGGCTTTATAATAAAAATAGTATGGATGCAAAATTGTATGTCCACATTCATGTCCCATAGTAAACCTGTAACGATGATTTTGATTATCTTCAAGAAGGCGCCTATCAATGATAATGGTACCTGCTTTTTCGCTGATATATTCAGCCGTATGCGTTGCCGGGTTATATATCGGTATTTTATTTGTATCATTAAATACCGTCATTCCGAGGTATATGCCGTTGTGAGACAGATATTGATAATCTATCTTGTTGTTAAGGTAAAATTCGGCAAAAGCATCAATATCAACCGGAATATGTTTTTCAAGGACTTCAGGCTGACACTGGGAAATACAATATTCCCCAATTTCATTGATTTCAGCTTTGCTTAAAATAGGTACTCCATTACGTTTTACTCTAAATGAGGGAGCTTGCATATAAATAATTTACCCCTTTCGTTTTCTGAGTTCCTCAACAAACTTTAACCAGTCCTCTTCGCTCGCATCAAGGTCACGGGCCGTACGAAGTGCTGTGGACACATAGTTGTGTTCCATAATATAGTCAGGCAAATCCGGAGCAACCGAGTTCCTTTTTTTACCTGCTAAATCATACATTGTTGTTTTGTCTTCGTCACTCAAAGATAGTATTTCTGAGATTTGCTCCAACTTCTCCTTTTCCGGAGGGTTGCGGCGGTCTTTTTCAATGTCGGTAAGATAGGGGGCTGTTATTCCTAATAACTCCGCCATCTTCCGCAATGTAATGCGTTTCTCTGTACGCTTCTTTTGAAGAAAATCTCCAAAATTTTCAAAATTCGACTTCATTTCATTCACCTTTCCACGATTCCTTTTATGTCCTCTATCTATTATTTATATTTTTATAATTTAAAAACTCTGTTAGGACAATTCCAAATATTATGGTGAATCAATATTTTTGATTGCTAATATGCTTATTAGCATATTAGCTAACACTGGTATAATCCTTATTTTGTAAAATGTCAAGAAGGAAATTTAATTTGTCACAATTAGTTTTAGAATATATCCCATTTATTATTATAAAATTTTCGTCCGTGTGAATTAAAGTAAATAAAATTCAGTCAAATCGCATTGAAAAAATAAGCAATTTGTGGTAAAATGTGTGAAAGTGTTAATTTGTTAGTGAACTATGTAAAATAAGGAAAATGTATAACTAATCGTAAATATTTGCAGCATATCTTAGGAGATGAATATATTTGAACAATTTATTTAACGGCTTATCAGATAAACAATGTGATGCTGTCAGAACAATAGATGAAGATGTTGAAATCATAGCTTGTGCCGGAGCAGGAAAAACAGGTGTTGTAACTCGTCGCATTATAAATATATTAAAGGAGAAAAAAGAAATTTTGCCGGAAAATATTGTTGCTTTTACATTTACCGAAAAAGCAGCTGGAGAATTAAAGGCTCGTATATATAAATACGGTGAAGAAGTGTTGGGAAATACAAATGGATTTGCCAATATGTATGTGGGCACCATACACGGTTTTTGCTTGAAAATGCTCCAAGAATATATACCCGAGTTTCAGAAATTTACTGTTTTGAACGAAATTAGGACAAAACTTTTCATAGAAAAGAATTATGAGGCTTGCGGTATGAGTGATTTAGGATTACGCAAGTATGTAGAAACAAATTTGTTCCTTAGTGTAATGAGTCTATTGAACGAGAATTTGTTTGAAATAAATAAATGGGATGAAAAAACTAAATTAGCAGTTCAAAAGTATAAAACAGCATTTTATGAGAAAAAGTATTTTGATTATTCTTTGATAATGCAGGAAATGCTTCATCAACTTGAAACTAATGAGAAATTTGCGAAGATTATTTTAGACAAAGTTAAATACCTTACAGTTGATGAATACCAGGATACAAATCCAATTCAGGAACGACTGATCCAGTTTATCAAAAATGGTGCCTGCAATCTATGTATAGTTGGTGATGATGACCAGACCATTTATGAGTTCCGTGGAAGCGACTCGTCTAATATTCTCACTTTTAAGGAACGATATGATATTAAAAAGTACATTGTTCTTGATATCGACTATCGAAGTTCTGAAGCAGTTATTGATATTGCCCGTCGTGTCATTAGGAACAATCAAAATCGTTTGCCAAAAGAAATGCAGTCGGGGAACTTAATAAAAGTGGAAGAAAGTGATACTACATATAAAGAATTTGACGATATTCAAGAAGAATGTGATTTCATTGCGAAAAGGATAAAGGAATTACATTCTGTCGGTGTTAAATATTCTGAAATGGCCATTCTTCTTAGAAAACATAAGTTTGGCGCTTTCTTTGCTGAAACTTTCAAAAATTACGATATTCCTTTTATAATTGAAGGAGTAAACGAATTGTTTAATACTCCTGAATGTAAAGCTGCAAAGGGAATTTTTGATTACCTTAATGGTGAGATCGATATGACGGGATTGTTTAAGTTGTGGACGAATATCGACTATGAACTTGACGAGAAAGAAGTAGCAGATGCAATCGGTATGCTTTCGCAAATGAATGTAAAAGATAAAAAGTTTTATGGGGATTTTTGCTTACAGCAAGTGTATCATGACTTTTTGCGAAAAATCTCGATTGCAGACGATACTGATAATGCTTCGGCAGAGATTATTCTTTACAATCTCGGAAAATTCTCGCAGGTAATTGATGATTTTGAAACTATATATTATGCAACACTTCCCAAAAATAAACTTGCAAACTTTTGTAATTTTCTAAAATATTCAGCAGCAAGCGCTTATCCGGAAGGATATCTTGTAAACACCTATATTCGTCCTGATGCTGTAAATATTATGACCGTACATCAGTCAAAGGGACTTGAATTTATAGCAGTATTTATTCCTCAACTCAATAAGAACAACTTTCCGTCAAGAAAGATGGGCGGAAAGAGTATTTGGCATATCATTGATAAATCATATATTTCAAATTCGAGCAAGATTGCAGGCGATGATGTTGTTGAACGATTGGAAGAGGAGAGAAAGCTTTTCTATGTTGCAATAACAAGGGCGAAAAAGTATCTTTTCTTAACAAGGTCGCCTTACAATAAGATGGAGAAAAATATATCTCCATTTTTAATTGAAGCAAAAGATTCTCCTTATATGCTTATGTATGATTCCGAAATGAGATACATTAATGAACACCTGCCAAAGATGAGCGAAGAGCCTACCCCGATAAACCTGAATTTCTCCATTTTGCAGGATTATTTTGAGTGTGCATACCGATTTAAGCTGTCTATGTTCTATGGTTTTGTTCAACCGATTGTTCCGGCGTTGGGATACGGAAAAGCAATGCACGAAATAGTACAGAACATACATAGAAGGTATCTTGCGGGTGATAAACTTACTGAAGAGGATATTCACGCAATCGTGGATACAAGCTTCTACCTGCCGTATGCAAATCCAAAACTGGAAGCAAATATGAGAACTGGAGCAGAGGAAACTGCGTTAAAATACTTTGAAAAGAACGAACCAGACTTTAAAGATATTACTATGGCTGAAGCGGATATTGAATTGGATATGGGCGATAGCATAAAGGTAAATGGTCGAATAGATCTGGTAAAACGTCGTGAGCAATCCGGTGAAATAAAAACATACATTGTTGACTTTAAAACAAAGAATCGTGATGTTACAGAATGCATAAATACAGAACAGCTAAAGATATATGCATTAGGATACTTAAAACTCACTGGAGAAAAGGCGGATTATCTTGAAATTTACAACCTGGATAACACGGAGTCTGACAAACAACGTGTAACAGACAATTTACTAAAAGGTGTCGGAAATGATATACGAAAGGCTGCTACTAAAATTCGTGCGAACGATTTGCCGAGAAAGTGTAGCAAGGAAAAGTGCAAATCCTGCTATCTGAACTATCTTTGCCTAAATAAAATGGAAAAACGAGATTTTGAAATTTAACGGAGGCGATTTATTATGACTACCAGTAGCAAAAAAAAGAATATGTTTAATGAGGCTACTCGTGTGCAAATGCCAGCCCTCGTACATCTAACTAAGCTAGGATACACATACTTTGGAAAGATTTCAGAGGAAATGGCTGGAACGGTGTATGAACCTGATACAAATATCTTAATCGAAGTGTTTAAAAAGCAATTTAAAAAACTCAATCCTGAGCGTGCTGGGGAGGCACTGCAGGTATTAAGAGAAATTAGACAAGAACTGGACAATGATGACCTTGGAAGAAGTTTTTATTCACGTCTTACAAGTGTTTCTCCTGTACGACTGATAGATTATGATAATCCATCGAACAATGTTTATCACTGTACAGCTGAATTCACATGTAAAAATGGGCAAGATGAATTTAGGCCAGACATTACACTTTTTGTGAATGGATTACCACTTGTTTTTGTTGAAGTGAAAAAGCCGAATAATCATGGTGGAATGGTTGCTGAAAGTAGACGAATGAATAAGCAGCGTTTTCCAAACAAGAAATTTAGAAGATTTATCAATATTACACAGTTAATGTTGTTTTCTAATAATATGGAATACGATGCAATGGGAGGCATTGTACCTATTCAAGGTGCATTCTATTGTACTGCAGCCAAGACAGATGCTCCGTTTAACTGTTTTAGAGAAGAAAACCCATCAGGAGCTTCAATTGCTCCATATAATAAGGATTATCCATATAAAGAAGTTTCGCCAGACGAAGAAAAACAGATATTAACTGACTTTAACTGTCAGGTTATTCATCATGCGCCGGAGTATCAAACAAACCTAAATGTAAATTCTCCAACTAACCGCGTATTAACATCGATGTGCAGCCCTGAAAGACTTTTGTTTATTCTTAAGTATGGAATTGCATATGTAAAGATTGAAAAAGAAGTTGATGGAAAAATCGAGTTTACTGACCAGAAGCACATTATGCGATATCAGCAGATGTTTGCTGCTATGGCAGTAAGAAAGAAGCTTGATGAAGGTAAGAAATCCGGTGTGATTTGGCATACACAAGGAAGTGGAAAAACAGCACTTTCTTACTATATGACGTATGTATTGACAGATTATTTTGCAAAAAGGAACAAGGTTGCAAAATTCTATTTTATCGTTGACCGCTTGGATTTATTAGAACAAGCTTCACAGGAATTTGAAGCTCGTGGATTAGAAGTCAAGACTGCTAACTCAAGAAGCGAGCTTATGGAACAGTTCCGCAATAATCAGGCAATGGAAGGAAACAGTGGCAAGCCAGAGATTACAGTGGTAAATATTCAGAGATTTGAAGAGGATAAACAGAAAGTTCGTTTAGAATCATATGCAACAAACCTCCAAAGAATATTTATTATTGATGAGGCACACCGCGGTTACAATCCGACTGGTAGCTTCTTGGCAAATTTATTCGATGCAGATGAAAATTCAATAAAGATTGCATTGACTGGTACGCCATTATTGAAAGAAGAGAGAGCTTCATGGAAAATTTTTGGTGAGTATTTTCATACGTACTATTATGATAAGTCTATTCAGGATGGCTACACCTTGAAAATTATTCGTGAAGATATTGAGACTTCATATAAAGAGAAGTTATCCCAGATTTATGAAAAGATTGAAACACTTGTTGAGAAAAAAGATATAAAAAAGAGTCAGATTATTGAACATGATAATTATGTAAAAGAGCTCTTGAGATACATAATTACTGACCTAAAACAGTTCAGAATTGTTAAAGGAGATAATACACTTGGCGGCATGGTCATCTGTGAAACGAGTGAACAGGCAAGAAAACTATATGCTTATTTTGATGAAATCCAGAATGAGTTAAATAAGAATTCTTCCAATACGTATTATCTCAAGGCAGGTCTCATTCTTCATGATAGTGATGACAAAGAAACTAGAAAGCAGATAATAAAAGACTTCAAGAAGAACATGACTGTAGATATCTTGATTGTGTTTAATATGTTGCTTACAGGTTTTGACGCTCCAAGATTAAAGAGACTATATTTTGGAAGAAAACTAAGAGACCATAATTTGTTGCAGGCTATTACAAGAGTTAATAGACCATATAAAGAAAACAGATATGGATATATTATAGATTTTGCGGATATTAAATCTAATTTTGAACAGACAAATGAAGCCTATATGCGAGAGTTGAATCGATTTAATGACCCGGATGAAACCGGTGCAGGAAATGAAACAGATACTTTCCAACAAGTAATCGAAGACCCTGAAGCACTTGTGCAACAGATGAGAGAGGTTCGCCAAGTTCTGTTCAATTATACAACTGACAATTTAGAGGAATTTAGTTCTGAAATATCAACGATTGAAGATAAGTCAGAGCTGCTGAAACTGAGAAAGATCTTAATTGAAGCAAGAGACTGTTGTAATGTTGTACGAACCTTTGGTGATGATGAATTAAAGGAAACGTTTGCTCATCTTGAAATAAGTAAGCTTTCTGAGATGATTTCTGAAATCCAGCATCACATTGATACCATCAATCAAAAAGAAGCATTTGCTGAGGATGATACAACAAAGCAGCTGGTTAATGAAGCGATGGAGGATATTACTTTCAACTTCAGTAAAATCGGTGAAGAAGAAATGAAGTTGATTGCCGGTGGTGTCGAGTTACAGGAAAAATGGCAGAAAACAATTCACGCATTCACAAGGAACATTGACCAAGATGACCCTGAATTCATTACGCTTAGAGAAGCTTTTATGCAGCGATTCAAAGAACATGGTTTTGTAATTAGCAGTATTGATGAATTTACGGAGCATTCAAAAGCACTCGATGAAGTATTGAAAAAGCTGGAAGAACTTCAAAAGAAAAATACAGTTCTTATGAAGAAATATCGTGGGGATGCTAAGTTCGCACGTGTTCATAAACGTATTCATGAGGAGAACCAGCGGAGAGTCGCTATTGGAAAGAATCCGCTTGTGTCTACCTATGATGAAACAATTATGAGTGTGTTGATGTTGATAAAGAGTGATATTGACCAGAAAGTTTATGACAGAAACGACATCTTGAAAAAAGATGATTATTTTGAACAGACTGTAATGTCACAGATAAAACTTGGTATGGATAAATTTAAAGTATCTGGTGCAAGAGAAGACAGGGTTTTTATTCAGAGCAGAATTGCTCGTCAATACCTTGACCAATACAATGCAACATATCCAGCAGCATAAATAAAAATGGAGAAATACCAATGAATATAAAAATAAAAGAAAAGACGGTAGCATTGATTGATGCCTTAAAGGCGACATGCCAAAGTTATGGTATGGGCAATGATGGAAATGAGTACAAAATTATCACTCAAGTTTTCCTGTACAAGTTTCTGAATGACAAATTTGGATATGAAGTTAAGAAGATTAATCCAAAGCTTGCAGCAGCAGAAAAATGGGATGTTGAGTATATGAATTTGTCTAAAGATGACAGACTTGATATGTTTGATGAAATGTCCCCGGATATACCTCGTTTAAAACCAGAGCATTTAATCTCGTTTCTTTGGAATCAACAAGCAAAAGGCGATTTTGATATTATCTTTGATAATACAATGATTGATATTGCTGACTTGAACAGCGCAATTTTCTCTACACAGACTACACAGAATACAAAGATTCCGCTTTTCGAGAAGCTGACTCAGTATGTTACTGATGAGGCTCAGAGAGCTCCTTTTGCAAGAGCACTTGTAGATAAACTTGTAAACTTCTCTTTTGAAGAGGCATTTAGCGAACATTACGATTTCTTTGCAGCAATATTTGAGTATTTGATTAAAGACTATAATACAGCTGGTGGTGGTAAATATGCTGAGTATTACACACCACATGCAATTGCAACTATTATGGCTAGGTTGCTTGTTGGTGACAGTTCAGACCTTCACAGCATTGAGTGTTACGACCCATCAGCTGGTACAGGTACTTTACTTATGGCTCTTGGTCATCAGATTGGAGAAGATAGATGCACAATATTTTCTCAGGATATTTCACAGCGAAGCAATAAAATGCTTAAGCTAAATCTTATTTTGAACGGATTGGTATCATCCCTAGACCATGCAGTTCAGGGAGATACATTGACGTCTCCTTATCATAAATCAGACGATGGGCAGCAACTTAGACAGTTCGATTTTGTAGTATCGAACCCTCCATTCAAAATGGATTTTTCTGATACAAGAGAAAAGATTGCAGCCATGCCGGCACGTTTCTGGGCTGGAGTTCCTTCAATTCCTAAGAAAAAGAAAGAGAGTATGGCTATCTATACTTGCTTCATTCAGCACGTTGTGAATTCTTTGAAAAAGAATGGTAAGGGTGCAATAGTTGTTCCTACAGGATTTTTGACAGCTAAGAGTAGTGTTGAAGGAAAGGTTTTGAAGAAATTAGTAGACGACCATATCGTTTATGGTGCAATTAGTATGCCATCAAACGTATTCGCTAACACTGGCACAAACGTATCAGTTCTTTTCTTTGATAACTCTAGAACTGCAGAAAAGGTTGTACTCATTGATGCTTCAAAGATGGGCGAAGAGTATAAGGACGGAAACAACCAGAAACGACGCCTTCGTGATTTTGAGATTGACCAGATTGTTGAAACTTTCTTAAACAAGGAAGCAGTAGAAGATTTTTCTGTTGCGGTAACTTATGACGAGATTATTGATAAGAAGTATTCTCTATCAGCTGGACAGTATTTCGATGTAAAAATTGAATATGTTGAGCTTTCACAGGATGAGTTCGTCGAAAGAATGCAGGCTTACCAGACAAAACTTCAGGAGTATTTCGATGAAGGTAGCAAGCTTCAGAAAGAAATCATGGAACAATTAAAGAAGATGAAGTATGAGTAAGTTTAAATTAGGTGATGTAGCAGAAATTCAGTCAGGCCCATTTGGTACACAACTTCACAAGGAAGAATATGTTGAGTCTGGTATACCAATGCTCAATTCAAAAAATATAGGCAATGGAAATATACTGACTGATTCATTAGACTATGTACCGCTGATAGTGTGTGAAAGACTTCCCAGATATATTTTACATGAAGGAGACATATTATTTGGAAGAGCTGGGACAATAGAAAGACACACATATGTTAGTGATGAATATGATGGCTGCTTTCAGGGAACTAATTGCATTAGAATACGCTGTAAAGATAGTAAGAAAGCTTTATATATTTCATACTATCTGTGGTTAAAGGAATTAAAACAAAGAATTGAAAATAGTGCAGGTGGCTCTATTCAGTCCTATATAACGACTGATTTGCTAAAAAATATTTATGTGGATATACCAGAAGATTATGAAAGTAAAGCTAACATACTTAAAATCATTGACGATAAAATCGAAAATAACCATCGCATAAATGATAATTTAGCGGCTTAGTCTTGTACTACTGCTTGCCCGTTCATAAGCATAGGCAAAAGCCAATCCCTTAATGAAATAAGCTCTTCCGACTCACGAATATTGTCTGAAATCATTGATAACCAAGATTTGACTTCGATGTTAAACTCTCTAAGTTCTATATCTGAAGGAATATAGATTGGTCTATCACGAAGTAATGGCTTTTGTAGATGTTTAAGTCCTGTACCTTGGAAAAATTTCAAATTCAACTCAAGCCTGATGCTGTAAAGAAGAAGGTAAAGGTAATCAGCCATATCATTTTTTGCACTAATACACCAGGTATCCGTCGAATATGCAGATTTACCTACATAAAACTTTACATCAGCGTTGCCACCAGTGTTTAAGAAACAATTACGGCCTGTAGCAAGTGCTTCTGGCCATTTGAGAATTGCTTCTCCACTTGTAAAAAACGGTACTGTACCAGATGCTTCTTTTGCCTCACCTACCTGAATAGAAGATTTAGGCTGTTCAACGATGATATCATCTAACTTACCATTGAATTTTTTTCCATAAAACATGTGCATGTATTTGGTATAAGCCATCTGCTGTAAATTATCATTTATCTTAAAACCATCACAGCACAATGATATTCAGTCATTTTTTGCAAACATGGTTGATTCCTATTGCAAGTTTGGAGTGCTTCTGGGCAATATTGTTGAATAAATGAATGCTCCGCCAAAAAATCAACAACGCAACCGCTAACTATAATGTACTCTGAATTATTCATTTCACAATGAAACTTTTCCACTTACTCTGAAACTATTCCTGTAAGAATAGTTTCAGAGTGACTTGTTTTAGCCACGAAATTGACGTTATCTCCTCTCTGCGGAGCAGGGAAAACGGCACAACAAAACTATCCATAAAAAGAAAAAAGCCCGAAAACCCTTTATTAAAGGATTTTAGGCAAAAAGAAAAAGCACGGTAGTTTCAGATACCATTGTATCAAAATTACCGTTCTTATTTGGTCGAGATGACCCGTGACAGCGGAAACCTGCGACCAGATTTACCGCTCTATAAAGCCGTTTGTTTAACCTCATGAAAACAGTATATCACAGTACGGTGTGGTTGTCAAGTCCAACAATTCACATCTTATACGCTTTTGATTTTTCTCATAATAAGCGTTGCATTTCATATAGTGCCATTCCTTGTGTGCGATTTATATAGAAATAACAGTTATAATGTATTTGCAAAGCTAAAAAGATAATATAA